>Ga0307438_1001941_pt1 | contig 12531 bp, 10 predicted proteins | sample SalMarWE160110MG_FD_202144 | JGI IMG/M metagenome (GOLD analysis project Ga0307438, IMG submission 202144) | Salt marsh sediment microbial communities from the Plum Island Ecosystem LTER, Massachusetts, United States - WE1603-110 | ecosystem: Environmental > Aquatic > Marine > Intertidal zone >... | reverse complement strand
GGGAAAAAATCCTTGCCGCAGGGGCGCAGATTCAGATTGCCGTATTTGATGGATGCCTTCGTTAATTTGATTGTCCGTGTTTCCATCGGCCTGCCTATACGTTTTTAACCCAAAATCAACACCCAGCCAGGAATACTCGTGCTACGTAGCGAAGTTGCTTCGCAGAGTAGTATTTGACCTTTCCAGACGCCGGCATTATAATATAATGCTTTACTGATTGCTATATCAAATCCTTCTATGTAGTAAATACTACAAAGGATGAAAAAAGGAGTTCTGATGAATAGAAAATTTGTAAGGGCGATATTTCCTGGCTCGTTCGACCCGATTACGAACGGCCATCTCGATGTTATCGAGCGCGGCATTAAGCTCTTCGACGAGCTGATTATAGCGGTCGGCAAAAGCCCGGTCAAAAACCAGCTCTTTAGCCCGCAGGAGCGGGTGGAGATGATAGAAGAAATTATTCAAAAAAGGAAAATGTCGGGCGTTCTAGTTGAGGGCTTTGACGGCCTGACAGTCGAATACGCCGCCAAGAAAAAAGCCGATGTCATCCTGCGTGGCCTGCGGAGCTTGACCGACGTTCAATACGAATTTCAGCTTGCGATGACCAACCGGGCCGTGGCGGGAATTGAAACTGTATTCGTTATGACCAGTGAGAAGTATGGCTTTACAAGCTCGACTTTGATTCGCCAGATTGCTTCTTTAGGCGGAGACCTGTCGAACCTCATCCCGGAAAACGTCCATAATCGTCTCAAGCAGCGATTTGATAGGGGCAGGTAATTCAATGGTAACTGGTAAAACGGTTAAATGGTTAACCAATAACCAGTAACCAGTAACCAGTAACCAGTAACCAATAACCAGTAACCAATAACCAGTTACGAGATATGTTTACAATTAGTGTTGAAACGCACTTCCGGGCGTCGCACCAGTTAACTATGCCGGACGGCTCAAAAGAGCCGCAGCACAGTCATAGCTGGATAGTGTCTGCCGAGGTCAGCAGCAGCAAGCTCAACAGAATGGGACTTGTGATGGATTTTGGCCGATTGAAAGCAATGCTCGATGAAATTGTGGCACAGTTCCAGGATGTTTCTTTGGAAGAAGCCGTTTTTTTTCGCCGGAACAACTCATCGGCTGAGAACGTAGCCAGGTATATATATGGCGGACTTCGAGCCAAACTGCCCAAAGGTGTCCGGCTCCGGTGCGTTACGGTTGTCGAGGAGCCGGGCTATTCGGCCGGGTTCGCCGCCGATGAGTTGGACAAAGATGAATAAAGAAAAACTAAGTAAATCTACTTTTTTAGAGGAGTTATAATTTTGCCGATATTTTTTAGAGATTGACCCGGCTGAGGAAAAAGCTGGTTTTTCTGATTCTCAGTAAAAAAATGTGTGTAAAAAAACCTGTTGTCCTTTATTTCCGTGCGTGTTCAGCGGATTTTTGGTATAATAGTGGATGGTGAAGCTCGATACCGGATGTTTGACATTCGTAAAAGAATAACGAGTATCGAGAACCGAGGTGCGAGTATGCAATGTCAAATTTGTAATGAAAATGATGCCACTATTCATTTGACCGAGATTAGCGACGGCAATCGCACCGAGATGCACATTTGCGAGCAGTGTGCCGCCGAGCAGGGCCTGGCAATCAAGAGCCAGATTCCCCTCAATGAGCTGCTCAGCAACCTGCTGGCAGTTCAGCCGACGGACGACGAGCTATCAGACCCTTCGCAGGTGCAGGCATCGTGTCCGCATTGCGGGCTGACCCTTGAGGATTTCCGCAAGGAAGGTGTCCTGGGATGCCCTTACGATTACGAGGTCTTCGAGAAGCCGCTGCTGCCGCTCATTGAAAGGGCTCACGACGGCAAGACCACACACTGCGGCAAGCTCCCTTCGAAGGCGTCGATGGATACGAAAAAGCATATGGAGCTTTTAAACCTGCGTCAGCGGCTTGAAGCAGCCGTGCAGAGCGAAGATTATGAGCAGGCCGCAAAGTTGCGCGACGAAATTAACAAAATTGAAAAGTAAGAACGCCATACGCTACAGCGATGCGAGTGTGCCATTGCGAGTCCGGCACAGGCGGACTTTGCAATATCGAAATATTTAAACTGCGGTTTGCCGTCAGGCATGGCCAAGTCCATTATCGCAGGTTTTGACTCTGTTAAAGATGAAGCTAACCGATATAAGTAATGATATAAACGAATGGTTTGGCGGCTCCGGGCCAATGGCCGATACCGTTATTTCCTCGCGGATTCGCCTGGCCAGAAACCTTGCCGGATACAAGTTCATAAGCCGCTGCTCGAACGCCGAGAAATCTGAAATTCTCAAAAAGCTCAGGGATGTCCTTATGTCAATTGACCTTGGCGACAAGGTCTTTTACATCAGTGTGGACAAGACACCTCAACTGAATCGCAATTTCCTGGTGGAAAGACATCTTATCAGCCGCCACCTCGCTTTCGGTAAAGGCCCGCGTGGTGTCATCGTCGCCGAGCGGGAATTCTTCTCCGCTATGATTAACGAAGAGGACCATCTTAGAATCCAGGTATTAAAACCCGGCTGTCAGCTCTCAAAATGTCTCGAGCAGATAAACAAAATCGATGATTTGATAGAGCGGAAGGTTGACTATGCCTTCGGTCCACGTTACGGGTATTTGACCGCCTGTCCCACAAATCTTGGCACGGCGATTCGGGTCTCGGTGATGCTGCACCTGCCGGCCCTGAAGATGACAGACCAGATAGAGAAGTTCTTTCACGCCACAAGGGATATGAGTCTTGCTGTTCGAGGGCTTTTCGGCGAGGGCTCCGAGGCGGCAAGCGACTTCTATCAGCTCTCCAACCAGGTAACGCTTGGCGTTTCGGAGGAGGCAATCGTCTCGCAATTTGAGAATGCCATTATCCCTGAAATAGTCGAGTATGAAAATGCCGCCCGAAAAGAGCTTTTGTCGAAGCAGTCCGAGCTTCTCGACGATAAAATTTCCCGTGCGACGGCCCTGCTGCAAAACGCCCAGTTGATAAGCTCACACGAGGCGTTGTTTTTGCTGAGCCATCTGCGGCTGGGCCTGAATATGCGCCGGCATTTAGGCGCTTCCACTCCTGCGCTCGACCGGCTCTCCGAAATCAGCGAAGCGGATGGAAAGAATAATCTTTCAATTGCGACAATAAATCGGCTGTTTATGCTGACTCTGCCTGCTCATCTGCAGTTGAACTACGGCAAGGAGCTTGATTCCACCCACCGCGACGCACTCCGCGCACAAATCATCCGTTCCGCACTAAATGGTTAAGGGATAAATTCTAAATCCTAAGCACGAAAACCTAAACAATATCTAATTACCAAAACTCAAATGACCAAAACATCAAGTTTTGAAAATTGGAACATTGGGTTTTTGAGTTTGTTTAGAATTTAGGATTTAGATATTAGGATTTATCCCTGGTCTTTGCGTTCTCAGCGGTAAATCCGTCCCGAATCTGCCAAAATGGCACTATTAACAAGAAGACAGAAGTCAGGATGCAGAATACAGAAGCTGTAACTGCCTGAAATAAAAGGTCTTAGCTGCTTATATAGATTATGCTTGACTTCTGGCACGGCTTTTGCGAATTAAAATAGCTAACCGCTGTTTTTGCGGGCTATAGAAATAAAATCTCTGTGAACTCTGTGCCCCTTGTGGCAAAAAAGGAGATAATTATGGCTAAAATCATTGGCATAGATTTGGGAACGACCAATTCCGTGGTCGCTATTATGGAAGGCACGGCCCCGAAGGTCCTGATTAATTCTTCCGGCTCCCGGCTGACGCCTTCGGTGGTCGGCTTTACGGACAAGGGCGAGCGGCTTGTCGGCCAAATCGCAAAGCACCAGCAGGTAACCAACCCCGAAAACACCGTATATTCCATCAAGCGTTTTATGGGCCGGCGACACAACGAGGTTGCTTCCGAGGAAAAAATCGTTCCTTATAAAATTACCGGCGGACCGGAAGAGCTTGTAAAAGTCAACGTCCGCGGAAAAGAATACACTCCGCCGGAAATCTCGGCTATGGTCCTTCAGGATTTGAAAAAGACCGCTGAAGATTATCTCGGCGAAAAAGTTACCGATGCCGTCATCACCGTCCCCGCTTACTTCAACGACTCCCAGCGGCAGGCAACAAAAGACGCGGGCAAAATAGCAGGCCTCAGTGTCCGCAGGATTATCAATGAGCCGACGGCGGCAGCCCTTGCTTACGGCGTCGAGAAGAAAAAAGACCAGAAGGTGGCCGTCTTCGATTTCGGAGGCGGAACTTTCGATGTTTCAATTCTTGATATAGGCGGTTTCGGCGAGGAAGGAGGCGTCCTCGAAGTCCTCAGCACAAACGGCGATACACATTTAGGCGGCGACGACCTTGATGCGGTCCTGATAAATTACTTAGCCGATGAGTTCAAAAAGAAAGAAGGCATCGACCTGCGCGAAGACCCGATGGCACATCAGCGGCTCAAAGAGGCAGCCGAAAAGGCAAAGTGCGAGCTGAGCTCTCAGGTTGAGGCGACCATAAATTTGCCCTTTATCACCGCAGACGCAAAAGGCCCCAAGCACCTGCAGATGACTATCACACGCAGCAAATTCGAATCCCTCGTCGAGCACGTCTTTGAACGTCTAAAACAACCGTGCTATAAAGCAATGAAAGACGCAAAGTTGGAACCTAAGGACATTACCGAGACCCTGCTCGTAGGCGGCTCGACCAGAATCCCGAAGGTTCAGGAAATCGTCAGGGAAATCTTTGTTAAAGAACCGAACAAGAGCATCAATCCCGATGAGGTAGTTGCCCTCGGCGCCGCCATTCAGGGCGCCGTGCTGGCAGGTGATGCGGGCGTAAAAGATATATTGCTTCTTGACGTAACGCCGCTTTCTCTCGGCGTCGAGACGCTCGGCGGAGTTATGACCCGGCTCATCGAACGCAACACAACTATCCCCACCAGCAAAAAGGAGATTTTCTCGACCGCAGCGGATAACCAGACTACCGTTGATATCCACGTGCTTCAGGGCGAGCGCGAGTTTGCCGGCGACAACCGCACGCTCGGCAGGTTCCAGCTTGCAGACATCCCGCCAGCTCCACGAGGCATTCCGCAGATTGAGGTGGCCTTCGATATCGACGCCAACGGCATCCTGCACGTGTCGGCGAAAGACCTCGGCACCGGCAAGCAGCAGTCGATCGAGATTAAGTCCAGCTCCGGCCTCAGCGACGACGAAGTTAAAAAGATGACCAAAGCAGCAGAGGAGCACGCCGCCGAGGACAAAAAGAAAAGAGAGGTTGTGGATTTGAAGAACCAGGCCGACCAGCTTCTTTATTCCACAGATAAGACTCTGAAAGAGCACGGCGATAAGGTCTCCGCCGAGACCCGGGGCAGGATTGAAAGCGCCGTCAACAACCTCAAAGAAGCTGTCAAGACGGATAACGCCGACGCTATAAAAAAGGCCATCGAAAATCTCGGCATTGCAAGCCAGGAGCTTGGTAAGGTGCTCTACGAAGAGGCCGCCAAAAAGCAGGCCGCTTCAGCGGCATCCGGCTCGGCTGGGCAGGAGCCGCCGCCACCGCCGGAAGGCGAGGTAGAGAGAAAAGGCGGCGATGATGTAATCGACGCCGAATTCGAGGCGAAAGACCAGTAAACAAAATCGAGTCTTTATATATAAGCCGGCGCATTACAGCATGAAGATTTCGGTATTGAATAAAAATTAAAGTCCGAAATCTGCTGCCTGCACCGGCTTATTTTCCTATGCAGAATCGGCTGAATATCCTGTCCAGAATCTCCTCGTCAACGTGCTGCTGTTCAATATCACAAATGTTCTGGTAAGCGGCACGTAACATCATTGCGGTAACTTCATCGTTACCGGCTTTCAATTCGCTGATTGACTCTCTGACATTCTCAATCGCCGCCGTGACGGCCTGTCTGTGCCGAGCGGTAAGCGCAACGCCTGATGCCCGCTCGGAAAGTTCCTCACTCCCTGTGCCCAGTGACAGCCCGATTAGTTTTTTATCAATTGTATTTTGAAGCTGCTCCAGGCCGGCGCCGGTTACTGCGGAGGTCGGGAGAAAGTCTGCGTTGAATAAACTGTTTAGCTCGGCAAGTCGATTTGCCAACGTCTCTTTCGATAGCAAATCGGATTTTGTCGCAACAGGTATCACAGTTGGTAACCGGTTATTGGTGGCTGGTGATTCGTCCGTATGTGGCAAATTTAACCAGTTACCATTTAACCAATTACCACTTATAATGGCGAGTATTGACGCATCTTCGGACCAGTCATCTTTTGATATGTCCACGCAAAGCACCACTATAGAGCTGTTCCGCAGGGCCTCAATGGCCGCTTGCTGCGCCAGCTCGTCGAGGATATTGTCCGTAGTCGCCAGCAGTCCCGCACAATCGAACAGCACGCATCTGCAGTGCTCCAGTGTCAACAGCCCCGTCAGGACGTCTCTGGTGGTTTTATGTTTGTTCGAGACGATGCTTCTTTCTTCGCCGAGCAGTTTATTCAGCAGCTGGCTCTTGCCGGCATTGGGAGCGCCGGCGATTCCCACCGCCGGCAGGTCGATGAACGTTTCGTTTCTGATACTGCCGGCGAGCAGCTTCTCAAGCTCTGTTTTTATGCCCGCAAGTCTTTCAGCCGCTTCCGCTTGGCTTATGAATTCGATATCTTCGCCGCTGAAGTCCAGCCCTGCTTCGATTAAGCTGAGGCAATCCAGCAGTTGCGCCTGCACGTTGGCGGTGGTTTCAGCCAATTTTCCGCTGAGAAGTTTTTCAGCGGCGGCTAACTGGAACGTGTTGGAACTGATAATGATTTCGTTTACGGCCTCTGCCTGGCTCAAATCCATTTTGCCTGCAAGATACGCCCGTGCGGTAAACTCACCCGGCCCAGGCATCCGAAGGCCGGCCTCGAAAAGTCTGCTCATTAGTGCCTCAGTAACTGCGGCGTTTGTAAAAAGGTGAAGCTCAGCGACATCTTCACCGGTATAGGAATTAGGCGCCGGGAATAGATATAGCAGCGCGTCTATTTCAAGTTCACGGTCGATGGTTACTTTGCCGGATATTAATCTCGTCTGCCTGCCCTGCATAGCCCGGAGGGCGTCGGAGGGTCGCCTGTCGTCCTTCGTCCTTCGTCCGGCGGAAATTGTTGGTGCAAAGATTCGATTGACCGTGTTGATTGTCTCAGGCCCCGATATGCGAATAATCACCCTGTCCTGTGAACCAGCCGAGCTGACCGCTGCAATGGTATCGTTAAGGCCATACATAAGAAACGAAAAACTGAAAGTGTTAAACTCAAAACCATAAACCTAAATTCAAAATGACTTTATAACCTTTCACCGACAAAAAATAAGATTTTTAAGTTTTGAGCTTTGGTTTTGCGTTTTTAGTTTTAAGCTTTAAATTTTATAGAACGGTTTGGGCTTTTTCTTTTTGGCTTTTCCGCCGGTCTTGCTCGTTGCGGCAACCAGGCCATTCGATTCGGCTTCGTCTTTTTCGCGGATGTGTTTGCGGATAACATACTGCTCGAAAACGCCTGCAAAGGTGCTCGCCATAATATACAGGTTGACGCCTGACGGCGCCTTGTATAAAACAAGCGGAAACATCAGCGGGAACATAATCATCATCATTTTCTGCTGCTGGGCCATTTGGGGATTTGTCGAAGCCGATGCCGGTGAAGGCATAAGTTTCTGCTGCAGGTAGAATGCAACGCCCATCAAAATCGGCAGCAGGTTCAGCGATTCTATCTTCCATTGCAGCAAAGGCACGGTTATCGTCGAAAACCTGACAAGGGCGTCGGGCATTGACAGGTCGGTTATCCAGAACGGCAGAAATGCGGCTCCACGCAGGTCGATACTGGCATACACAGCGCTCCACAACGCAATCCAGACGGGCATCTGCACGAACATCGGCAGAAAACCGAAAATCGGAGAAGCACCCTGCTCCCGGTAAAGCTCCATCAGCCGCTTGTTCATCTCCGTCTTGTTGCCGGCGTATTTCTTCTTTATCTCCTCGGCCTTCGGAGCAAGCTTGCCCATCTTGCTCATCGATACCTGACTCCTTTTGGTAATCGGATGCATAATCAGACGCATCAGAAAGACCAGTATGATAATGACAAATCCGTAGTTGGGTATAAAGGCATGCATCCATTTCATTATCGCCAGTATCCCGAAGGCCAGCGGGTATATTATCGCCGTCGGGCAGCAAAAGCACGGCATAAAGTCTATCACCTCTACAAAACCGAGCTTGCGATACATCTCGTTGTCATCGAACAGACTTTTATCCTTGGGGCCTATGTAGAGCTGGAAGTTGTATGTTTTCGTCCCGCCTGATAATGTCGTCTTTGTAAGGGCGTTTGTGGCGATTTTTAAATCCAGCCCGATTGTTTCATCGCCGCTGTCGGCCCTTTTGTCGCCGTCGGGATTGTAAAACCTCGCCGTTCTGTCTGTCAGCCAGTCGCAATAATCTTTGCCCTCGTCCGGAACCGGAACCAGTATCGCGGCGAAATACTTGTTTACGGCGGCCACCCACAGGAACTTTGCTGCGGGTATTTCAAGACGCCTGTCGTGAATGGTTTTTGCCTTGATGAGTTTTCTCGTATTGAGTCTTGTGCTGATAATTTTGCCCTGCGAATCCCTGAATCCTGCTACGGCTTTCCTCATATCGCCCCTGAAGGCCTCTCTGCCGAGCCCTCCCGGCCCGGCCATATTGAGTCGATACTTCAGCTCGCCGTCGGTGAGATTTTCGACCGCTATGCTGCAATCCATAAGGTAGCTGTCGCGGCGGACTTTGTATGTTTTTATTAGTTTCACTACCGGCTCACCGGCTGATGTCTTGATAACCGCTTCGAACCGGGCCGTTTCTGAGCCGTCCTCTGCCGTTTCCCTGCCGAGACTCTTCCATTGCAAATCCTGCAGCGGCAGCTGCAGCTTCTCGTCAATAAAAACAAATTCTCTGTTCGCCATCGGCAGGATTTCAGAGCCGTCGGACGCTTTCATAGGCGAGAGAATCACTAAAGGCTGAGGATTTTTATAATCTCGGTCGTCAAACCCGCTGAAGATGGCTTTTCTTATTGTCGCCCCTTTGGTGCTTAGTTCGAGTTGGTACTTAAAGCCGCTTTTTTTGTCTATCGAGCCGAGCTTTACAGTCTCAGTAGGGCCTCCATAGGCCTCGAAGCTTGTAGCGGCGGTCATTTCCAAGCCGGCAGGACTGCCGGGTTCGATTTCTGCGGGTTCGTTCATCGCCTGCGGTTTTTCATCGGCTGTCGTTTGCTGCAATAAGATACAGGGTTGGCCGCTTGTCTGGGCCGTTTCAAAAATGCCGGTTTCAACAACAAGCCACCCGCAGAAAGCTACAAAGAATACTACAAATAAAGTTAATAAATATCGCATCTTATATGTCGTCCTTCGTCCATCATCTCTCGTTACCGGCTTCGGGCATCGAGCCACGAGTTATCTTCCGTCCTGCAGCCGCTCAGCGTGGAAGTTATCAAGCTGCTCTATGGCGAGTATCTTTTTCATTGTGGTTTTGAAGTCGTATTCCAGCCGGACAAAGTGCACCTGATTTTCATCCACATACACATAGCTTGCCCGGTTGTCCTTATCTCTCGGCTGGCCTACGGAGCCGATATTGATGATTGCTTTCTCATCGTCAATAATCGGATATGTATGCCCCAGCTCATCGGGTGAATAAAAATCAGGTTCGTCGAGAAATACCCCGGGCATATGCGTATGACCCACAAAGCATATATGCTTGACCCGCTCGAAAAGCAGCCGAACCTTTAGCGGGTTGGTGTAAACGTCATCGGGGAAGATGTATTCATTAATCGGCCTTCGCGGTGAGGCGTGAACAAAATCCATCGTTGTTTCGGTTGACCCCAGCCCGGCTATGAGCGTCTGCCGCATTTGCAGCTCGCCCAGAAAGCTCCAGCGCCTGTTACAGGACTGCCTGTCTTTTTCTTCTTCCAGGACTTCGCGTGTCCAGAAGCTTGCCTGCTCAGCGGCATAGTTGAAGTTTGTCGGTTCATATAGGGTGGCATAATCGTGGTTGCCCAGGACGCACCACTCGGTGTTTTCTATAATCAGGTCGAGACATTCCTTTGGATTCGGCCCGTAACCTACCACGTCACCCAGGCAGTAAACCTCCTTTATGCCGCGTTTTTCAATATCGTCGAGAACAGTGGTCAGTGCCTCGAGGTTCGAATGTATATCGCTTATAATCGCAAACATACGCTTTCCCGGATTAACATAAATGACGCCTGTATCACGTAAAAAGGAATTTATAGCAGAAATATCGCAGGAACGCCAGTGAAATAAACGAAAAACTAAAGGCCGATAATGAGAGCCGGCGGTTAAAAGGCAGAAATTTCAGGGCCCTTTACTTTGGTTTTCCACTTTTCGCTTTACGTTTTCGACTTTTTACTGTATTCTGTTCGCTGAACGTTAAACACTGACAGAGGTATAATCTTAATGGATATGACTCTTCTTGAAACTCGCGGGCTGGTAAAAAAGTATTCCGGCAGGGTTGTTGTTGACGGGATAAATATTACGATTGGCCAGCGTAATATTGTCGGCCTTCTGGGACGAAACGGCGCCGGGAAGACCACGACCTTCAGAATGATTATGGGTATGGTAATCCCCAACGAAGGGATGGTTGTCTTTGAAGGCGAAGACGTTACAAAGCTGCCGATGTATAAAAGGGCGCGTCTCGGCATCGGCTATCTCTCACAGGAGCCGAGCATCTTTCAGCGTCTAAGTGTCCGCGACAATCTCTATGCGATTCTGGAAACGATGTCTATCACCAAAGCCGAGCGCGACCTCAGAGCGGATATGCTCATCAGGCGTTTTGCCCTTGAAGAGGTTGCGCGCAGTCAGGGCAGATTCCTCTCGGGCGGAGAGAGGAGAAAGCTCGAAATCGCACGAGCTATGGTGACAGACCCTTCACTGGTTCTTTTGGATGAGCCGTTTAGTGGCGTTGACCCTATTGCCGTTGAGGATTTGCAGCGCGAAATCCGCCGGCTTGTTGCTTCCGGCGTCAGCATCCTTGTTACCGACCATAATGTCGAAAGGACGCTTGAGGTCGTTGATAAGGCCTACATAATCGACCACGGCAGGGTAATCGGCGCCGGCGCACCGGCTGAAATCATTCGCAACGAGACCGTCAGAAAACACTATCTCGGCAGCACTTTCGACGGCAAAAAATTGACCAAAAAAGGCATATAGCGCTTGTGTTAATAAAGCGAAAAAGGTTACACAACACTGCTTTGAATAAAGAAAAATGTCATCTGCGCCACGAAACAGGACCATTACGCTTAGAGATGAGGAGATAAGAAGGTATCAGCGCAGCTTGCTGAAGATTGATAGCCCGGCCTCACTTGAGCAGATATTGAATAAAGTCATCAACCATGACATTTTCGAGGTTGCGGATTTCCTGCCGTCGGAGTTTGTCGATTTGCTTTTTATCGACCCCCCGTATAATCTGACAAAGACATTCAACGCAAATTTTTTCAGGCAGGTCTCCGTAACGCAGTATATGGACTGGATGGAATCCTGGCTGAAAAAAATGATTGTGCTGCTTAAGCCGACGGCTTCTGTTTACATCTGCGGCGACTGGCGTTCTTCTTCGGCGATTCATCTGCTTTGCGAAAAATATTTTATTGTCAGAAACAGGATAACGTTCGAGAGGGAAAAGGGACGGGGAGCCAAAAAGAACTGGAAAAATAATTCTGAGGATATATGGTTCTGCACGATGTCCGACGATTGGACTTTCAACGCCGATGCGGTAAAATTAAAAAGGAAGGTCATCGCCCCATATCGGGAAAATAATATGCCGAAGGATTGGAGCGAAGACAAAAACGGCAAATTCCGGCTGACCTATCCCTCGAATATATGGACGGATATATCGATGCCCTTTTGGTCGATGCCTGAAAATACGCCCCACCCCACCCAAAAACCGGAAAAGCTCCTCGCAAAAATTATTCTTGCTGGCTCGAACGAGGCGGATGTTATTTTCGACCCCTTCGCAGGAGTCGGAACCGCAGGCGTTGTTGCGAAGAAGCTAAAGAGAAATTTTGTTATGGTGGAGATGGATGAGCAGTATTGCCTGTATGCAGCGAAAAGACTCGATATGGCAAAGCCGGATGGCACAATTCAGGGATACGATGATGGGGTCTTCTGGGAGAGAAACACTCTTAAGGATATCAAAAGTTCGAATGAAAATAAGCTGAAAAAACTGCCCGTGTATGTTTAATAATAGGGGCGTTAGATAAAGATGATTGATATAGATAAATGTCGAATCACTCATTACCCGGTCGAGGTTTTGGCTGAGCGTGCCAAACCGGTTGAAGAAATCGATGATAATATCCGCCGACTCGTCGATAAGATGTTCGAGATTATGCAGAAAAACAAAGGTGTTGGCCTGGCGGCGCCGCAGGCGGGCGTGTCACTGCGGCTCTTTATGATATCGCTCGACGGCAGCAGGGAAAAACTAAAGGTCTATATTAACCCCACAATTACCCCCGAAGGTCCGCTTACGGAGTTCGATGAAGGGTGCCTGTCCGTCCC
>Ga0307438_1001939_pt1 | contig 12535 bp, 13 predicted proteins | sample SalMarWE160110MG_FD_202144 | JGI IMG/M metagenome (GOLD analysis project Ga0307438, IMG submission 202144) | Salt marsh sediment microbial communities from the Plum Island Ecosystem LTER, Massachusetts, United States - WE1603-110 | ecosystem: Environmental > Aquatic > Marine > Intertidal zone >... | reverse complement strand
GCGGTAGAAGAAGGGTATCCCGGCGAGGGCGCTGAGGTCGTAGCCGCCGGCCTCGGCGGCCTCGTCGAACCTCTCGTTCAGCATCCGTTGGAGGCCCCTGTTCCTGTGGTCGGGGTGGGTAGCGACGCAGCCCATCTCGGCGACTTCGAGCTCCACGCCGTCCATCACCCAAGTCTGGGGTATGAGCACGAGGACGGCGACGGCTTCGTCGCCATAAGTGACCGTGAAGACGTGGTCCATGGTCATGGGAGGGTAGAGGTTCAGAAGCCGCCTGACGATGCCGTCCACGTCCTCGTGGGGGAAGACGACCCTCATTAGCTCGTATACCTGCTCGACGTCGGCGTCGGAGCGAGGCTTCCTGAAGCTGTATCCGCCGTCTCCCATCGTGTTCCTCATGTGGAGCACATTTACCCGTATAAGAGTGTGGGTCTATTTCCGGCCGTTGAGCCTCACTTCTTCTCGTGCAGGTGCTCGACTACCAGCCTGTCGCCGTCGATCCTGACCTTGACGTACCCTTTCTCGTCCCTGAACGGGAACGCCGAGTCGGTCGCCACCCCGACCGGCACGTATATGTAGAGCTTGTTGTCTGACTTCCAGTACTTTCCCTTTCCTTCGAGCATCTGATCCCCGTTTACTCTTGGAGGCGTGGGGGAAAAGGTTTATCTGTAACCCCCTGGGTATTTCCTGTGGACATACTATAAGGAATACTGTTGATATGTCCGGAGGTATTTCTATGGAAAGCCATTTGGATGAAAACAGCTGGCCACAGACGTGCAGCGACCACAGCGCGGCCAGCTACAGAAGCTTTGAGACTCTACAGGAGTGCTTCAACGACCTTCACTTAATTCAACGCGTTATACTCGAGGAGGAAGGACAGGCGATGAGCATCGAGGAGGTGCTCGTGAGGGTGCTCGGCTTCTACAGGCGGTTCGTGCCCTACAAGTAGCCCAGACCGGCACAGAGTAATCCTCCCCTTTTTTTCAACTACGTGCCCCGATACGGACGACCATGATGAATAACGTAAAACCGAGGAGTATCGCCGCGTAGCCGAAGCCCGGGATGCCCCCATCCGTGTCAGTCGGCTCCTCGCCGAGCTGAGCCCACTGGCTCCAGCCGTGGATGTTGCAGTGAGCCCTGACCCTTACATCATTGTCCGGCGACCCGAGGACGTGCTCCACCGTGAAAACGGTGGCGGACTGCCCGCCCAGGTCCTCTATAGTGTAGACCTCTTCACCTACCTCTACCTCAAACGAGTCGACGTAATGCGAAGAAGAAGGCGACGAGTGTCTGATCTCTATCACCAACACGTCGTCGTCTCCACACCCAACCTCCTCAACGCTGATTACAGTGGGCACGTCACCGTGGACGACAACCGACGGGGTTATACATAACAGAAAGAGTGCTAGGCCGAGGAGAGGGGTTTTTTCTTCAAACCAGACATCAAGACAAGAGGAAACATGGGATATAAACAGAACATAAAAACCCACTTGCTCGGGCCGCAACTATCCCCGCGAAAACGAAGCCCTCGAACGGCATCTTTAATAAAGTTACCAATAGAACCTCGAAAGAGGGATTTGGTTGAGAAAGAGGGTTCTCGTTACCGGTGCAAGCGGCTACATAGCCTCTCAGCTTCTTCCAGCCTTAAGGAAGCGCTACGAGTTGACGCTGCTTGATATCAAAAAAGAGACAAGGGAAGGGGAGATGGTCGAGGATATCACCATCACAGACCTGTCGGATCATAACTTAGAGGCCTACAGGAAATACTTCAAGGGAGTCGATGCCGTGGTTCACCTATCTTACAATCGGTCCGGTGAAGCGGAGAAGCGTGGCTACTACGATGAACGGACCAACGTCGACATGGCTCACAACGTTTATCAGGTTTCTCTTGAGGAAGGGGTGGAAAGGGTTGTAGCGGCCAGTTCGATCCGAGCCGTCCACTGGTACGAAAAACTCCTCAGAGGGAAGAAGCTGGACCTCGTGTACCACGACACGGATCCATTGGCGGACAGTCACTATGGCTGGTCAAAGATCGCGTACGAGAAAGAGGGATTCATATACGCGTGCGGGTCGATGGGCAGAAAAATGGGCGTTATCCTGATCCGGATCAGTGCTCCCAGAGAGATCAGGGTTGAAGATTTCAAAGGCGACCCGGAGGGATACAGAAGGGACCTCGCGGCCTACATAAGCGAGAGGGATCTGCAGCAACTGTTCTGCAAGTCCATAGAAGAAAAGAACATCGAAAACCAGTACGGCGTACCCTACCATATCTTCTTTGGCACCTCCAACAACAGCAGAAAGATATGGAGCATCACCAACGCCAGGAAGGTTGTCGGGTATGAGCCCGAAGACGACTCAGAGGTCAAATTCTCCGACGACATCCGAGAGTTCCTTGTTGAAGGCTCGAAAAGAGGCTGCTGACAAGGCTAAACGTATTCTTCACAGGAAACTGCCTTGTTATCTTTCCGTTAGACCTTTTTCTCCTCTGAACCCTGTGAGGGTACCCGGCGCGCACAGTGTACGTAAAAGAGGTATCAGATAAATTGAATTACCAGTACCCATCCCTCAGTATCTATCTGAGGGAACACGGTCTTGCACAGCGACGAAAAACAAGAGGAAGACTGCCTGACCGAGGAAGAGTGCGAGAGACGGCTCATAGAGGAGATGGGCGAGATATCTTCTGAGCTGACCCACGACCTGAGGAGCCCCCTCCAGACAATACAGAACGCCATCTATCTCCTGGAACGCAGCCCAGAGAACCCCATGTTCTACGAGATGATAAGGGAAAGCCTCAGGCAGACCACCAGTATATTGGACGGCTTCAGAGACTTCTACAAGGGCCACCTCCTCAAGAAGGTGAACGCCGACATAGTAAAGGCCTACGAGCTGGGGATCAGCGAGCTAGAAACCCCCGGCGGCGTGGAGCTGACCCTCGAAGCCGACGAGATCGAGAGCTTCAGCATGGACCCCACCAAGCTGGCCATGGTGTTCAGGAAGCTCATAAGTAACGCCGTGGAGGCCATGCCCGACGGCGGCGCCGTCAGGGTCACCATAAGGGACAGGGGCGGCCACGTCGAGGCCAGCGTAAGCGACACCGGGCCCGGCATCTCGGAGGACGTTGCGGAGTTCGTCTACAAGCCCTTTAAGTCTAGAAACAAGAGGGGACACGGACTAGGGGTGCCCGCCTGCAAGCGGATAGTGGAGGCCCATGGCGGAGCCATGAGCTTCGAGACCACCCCCGGCGAAGGCACCACGTTCACGTTCACCATACCCAAGGGCTAAGGGTTTTTCCCTGCGCAGCCACCCATATCCCCAGAGCAACATGAACACCGTTTCAAGCCGCCTAGTCCACAGGAACCTGGATGAGCCCCCCGTCCTGGAGACGTTCAGGCTCCTCGAGGGCGACGCGGAGGTGCAGAGCTACCTCAGGATGGCCAACGTCATGGCGGTGAAGAGGCTCGTGTACAACGACCACGGCCCCGTCCACGCCAGGATAACCGCAGGCAGCGCCCTTGAGATACTGAGGCTGGCCTCGGAGGCCGTGGAGCCCAGCTGCGTCGCCAACGGCGTCGGAGACTACGAGAACGCCAAGGTGATAGTGCTGTGCGGGGCCTACCTCCACGACGTGGGCAACGCCATCCACAGGGACCGCCACGAGCAGAACGGCCTGGTGCTGGCGGCGCCCATCCTCGAGCGGGTGCTGGGCCGCGTGTACCCCCACGACCCCGAGCTGGTGTACCGCCTCAAGTCCGAGACTCTGCACGCCATCTACGCCAGCGACGACGAGGTGCCGTGCCTCAGCGTCGAGGCGGGCGTGGTCACAGTGGCCGACGGCACCGACCTCGCCGAGGGAAGGTCCAGGGCGCCCTACAGGGGAGGCAAGAACGACATCCACTCCGTGTCGGCCCTCGCCATCAAACGGGTGAACATAGGGGAGGGAGACCAGAAGCCCGTGAAGATACAGGTGGAGATGACCAACCCCGCTGGCATCTTCCAGGTGCAGGAGGTGCTGGGCAGGAAGCTCAAGTCCAGCCGCCTGGAGGACCTGGTGGAGATATCCGCGGTCATGGACGGCAGGGAAGTGAAGCCCCTCTAGGCTTAAGGCGTGTACGGGTCCCTGGGCCCCTCCGGGAACCCCAGGGCCTCCTCGCACCACGCCGCCACGCCCAGCAGATCGTGGTCGCGGTGCGGCCGCCCCACAAGCTGCAGGCCGAGAGGCAGCTCGTCTTCGCTGACGCCCGACGGCACCGTTACGCTGGGGAGGCCGGTGAGGCTCCACGGCGCGTTGAACGCGGGGCTTCCCGTCCACTCCAGGCCCCTGGGCGCGGTGTCCACGGTGGAGGGGCACGCGAGGCAGTCGTAGCCCCCCATCAACGAGAGGACGTCCCTGAGTATGATGCCTCTTATCCTCTGGGCCCGGAGGTACGCGGTGGCCGGGGCCAGGAGGCCGCTGGAGACGAAGCCCTTGATGTACTCCCGGTAGCCCTCCGGGTTGGCTCTCAAGCCGTCCTCGTGGACCGCCGCCGCCTCCACCGCCATTACTACCCTGTGCACGCTGGGTACCATGCCGAAGCTCTGGGGCAGCTCCACGTCGATGAACTCGGCGCCCTCGCCCCACAGCTTGCCCACGGCCTGCTCGAAGCCCAGCCAAGCCTCGTCTGACGCGTTCTCCTTGAAGTAGCCGCCCAGGAGCCCAATACGGGGGGTTTCGTCCACCTCCCCGGCTGGGGCGGCGTCGGGTTTCAGGGTCTTCAGCGCCAGGACGGCGTCCTCGACGGAGCGGGTCATGTATCCCACGTGGTCGAGGCTCCAGCTCAGCGGATAGACTCCGTCCCTGCTGAGGAGGCCGTAGGTGGGCTTGAAGCCCACGACGCCGCAGTAGCTGGCGGGCCTCACGACGCTGCCGCCTGTCTGACTGCCCAGGGCCATGGGCGCCATGCCGCAGGAGACGGCGGCCGCGGAGCCGCTGCTGCTGCCGCCGGGGGTGTGACGGGTGTTCCAAGGGTTCCTCGTGGCCGCGGGGTCGTGGAGCGCGAACTCGGTGGTCTCAGTCTTCCCGAGGACCACCGCGCCGGCCTCCCTGAGGGTCTCTACGACGGCGGCGTCACGGTCGGGCACGAAGCCCGAGTACAGGGTGCTGCCCATGGTGGTCCTCATGCCCCGGGTGTAGAATATGTCCTTGACGCCGACGGGTACGCCGTGGAGGGGGCTCCTGAACCGGCCCTCCTCGGCCTCCATGGTGGCCGCGTCCGCCGCCTCCATGACGGCGGCCCTGTCCACGGTGACCCACGCCTCGACCACAGGCTCCAGCCGGTCTATCCTGTCCAGGAGGCTCTCGGCGAGCCGCGTCGGGGTGAGGCCGCCGTCCCTCATCAGGCTGGACGCCTCAGCCAGGCTCAGCGTGTACGGCTCCATCACGTTTCCCCCGGGTTCATTCTGGTTACTGGCTCGGTGGTGGGCTCCAGAGGGTAGTTGCTCACGGCGTAGACCGCCGCCGCGGTGCGCTCGATGTGCTCGCCGAGCCTGTCGGCTGCCTCCGGCCCCCACATGGCCTTAGCCGTCTCCTTCACCATGTGTATGTACTCCTTCTCACCGTCCCCGCTCAAGGTCTCCACCATGATGAAATGGGCGGCTACTTTGATTTTACGTTGACGGCTGGGTGGAAGCCTTAATTCCCTCTTGATGCATCTTAGCCTACATGTCTGATGGCGAAGGCGAGCTCAGGAACGTGTACATGCTTGGGCTCGTCAGCTTTTTCACGGATTGCTCCAGCGAGATGGTGTTCAGCCTCCTACCAGTATTCATCTTGGGACTACCCGGTGGAACCATAGCCTCCCTCGGCCTAGTGGAGGGCACGGCGGAGGCGATGAGCTACGCCTTGCGTGCAGTGTCGGGTTTCTTCAGCGACAAGTTCCGGAAGAGAAAGCCGTTCATCTTAGCTGGCTACGCCCTGTCTAACATCGCAAAGCCACTGTTCGCCACAGCCGCGAACGTGTCCCACGTCATGGTGATAAGGGTGGTGGAGCGGATGGGAAAGGGCGTAAGGACGGCGCCACGTGACGCACTGATCAGCGCCTCGGTTCCCCCAAGGAGGTGGGGCGAGGCGTTTGGCCTCCACAGGGCCCTGGATCAGATGGGCGCCATCGTAGGCCCCCTTACCGCGACGGGGGTGATGGTGCTCTTGGGCTGGACGGTCAAAGACGTGTTCTGGCTGTCCCTGGTGCCCGGGACCGCCGCCCTCGTCGTAATCCTCCTCGGCGTAAAGGAGATCGTTGGTGACTCGACGCGTGAGTTCAGGTTCATGGAGGGCCTGAGGGAGGTGGCCCGAGGAGACTTCCTGCGTCTCCTCGTGATAGTGGCGCTTTTCAGCCTCGGCGCCTTCAACTTCAGCTTCATACTGCTGAACGCGCGCCTCATGGGCGTCGGAGACCCCCTGATCCCAGTGGTGTACGCTGTGCTGAACGTTACCCACACCATCGTAGCTCTTCCAGCCGGCAAGCTGTCGGACAGGATAGGGAGAGCCAGGACACTAAGCGTCGGGTACCTGGTGTTCGTCGCATCGGCGGCGCTACTCTATCTTTCACCCAGTGCGGTGCCGTACGCGTACCTGATAGCGGCTGTCTACGGGGTGTACATGGGGGTGGTGGAGACCGTTCAGAGGGCCCTCATCCCGGGCTACGTCGAGGAGGCCGTGCTGGGCACCGCGTACGGCGTCTACTACCTGGTGGTGGGCTCGGCGTTCTTCGTGTCCAACACCGTGGTGGGGCGCCTCTGGCAGAGCCAGGGGCTCTGGGCGTCCAGCCTCTACAGCGTAGCCCTCACGCTCGCGGCGTTTCTGGGGCTCAGCCTCTTAACCAGAGACGCTTAAGCAACAGAATGAATACAGGGGATCGGGTTAGGCTTCAAACCCATGCATCTGATGGCTGCCTACGCGGAGCCGCAGGCCATGGGGCCCCGGGAATAACCCTATTAAAGCGGATGCTCAGTAATGCCGGTGAAGAGCATGGAGCGGATTAACAGGAACCGGGCCGCCGTGGCGCTGGCGGTCTTCTCGTTCATAATGATAGCGGCGATGGCGGCGATATTCATGTGGGAGCCCGAGTACCCCGTGGCGGCCAACAAGAAGGGGGTCATCGGCGTCATAGAGATACAGGGAGTCATCGAGGACACCGAGTACGCTGGAATACTCTCCGCCGCGGTGCGCGAAGCCATCGAGGACGACGGCGTCAAGGCCGTGGTGCTTGAGATAGACAGCCCCGGCGGCACCGCGTACCTAGTCGAGCAGGTCTACCTGGACCTCCTGGAGCTCGGGGAGAAGAAGCCTATCATCGCGTCGGCGTCCATGGCCCTCAGCGGCGGCTACTACCTGGCCGTGACGGCGGAGCAGATATACGCCCAGCCCACGTCCATGGTGGGGAACGTCGGCGTCATCGGCGTCGGCCCCGGGTTCCTGGTGCCCAGCGAGTCCACGTTCGAGTCCGGCCCCCAGAAGATCACGGGGTTCAGCCCCGCCCTCTTCCCGTTCAACATCACCAAGGCCCTCGACAGCTTCGCCTCCGCCGTCAAGGAGGGAAGGGGAACCAGGCTCAAACTGGCTCTTAGCGAGCTGAAGAGGGGCGGCGTCTACCTGGGCGGCGAGGCCGTGAACCAGGGCCTAGTGGACGAGATAGGGAGCAGGCAGTCGGCCATAGGCTACGCCGCCGAGCAGGCGGGCCTGGAGACGTACACCGTGGATAGCCTCGTGGCCAGGGTGGCCAACGCCACCGTGACAGTCAACCTGGAGTACCCCAGCATCGGCGAGCTCAACGAGGCCAACCCGCCGCCGGCCCTCTACTACCTGTACATGCCCAGGGACGTGGTCATGGAGAACGGCGTCGAGGAGCCCGAGACAAACGTCACCGAGGAGATGGAGACCATCGGGCAGGTGGTGGTGGACAGGAGCCACGGCAACAGGGTGAGCCCCTACATCCTCGACTACCTCTCAGCGGAGCTGGCGAAGCGCGGCGCATTCGTGGGGTACAGCAACGAATGGGACAAGGTCGAGGCGGCGCTGGGGAACGCCACGTGCCTATTCGTGGTAGCGCCGACGCAGGCGTACACGTACACCGAGTACAATGCCATCAAGGAGTTCGTGGAGGGCGGCGGCATGTTGGTGTTCATCAGCGACGCTAGCGTCGAGTTCTTGGACACCGGCGTGATGCAGGGCGCCATCAACAGCCTGGCCAACCACTGGGGCCTCCACTACGGGAAGGGCTACCTCTACAACATGGTGAACTTTCACGGCTTCTACAGGAACGTCAAGGTGACCCAGTTCAGTGATACGTTCCTCACAGAGGGTCTGGAGGAGCTGGTGTTCTTCACGTCCACGTACCTGAGCACCACGGATGCCGACGCCGCGTACGCGTCGTACAGCACGTTCAACTCGGTGACGGAGCAGTCACGGGTCTACGCCACCATCTCGGTCATCGAGGCTGGCAACAGCACCGTGGTGGCCTTCGGGGATGTCACGTGGCTCATGGAGCCGTGGATATACGCCGGGGACAACCAGAGGCTCGCCATGAACCTCGTCGAGGCCATAGCGGAGCTCAACTAAAGAGGTCAGCCCTCTGCCAGCCGCAGCGCCAGCGCCAGGTAGACCTTGGCCGTCTTGACGAGGCTGTCCACGAGGACGAACTCGTCTGGGCCGTGGGCGCCGAACCCTATGGGGCCGAACCCGATGGTCTGCATCCCTGCCTGCCTGTAGAGCCGTCCGTCGGTGCATCCAGCCCACTCCACGTACAGCTCGGGCTCGACGCCCAGCGCCGCCGGCACCACCTCCATGAACGCCTGGCCCAGCTCCGATTCCGGTGGCGTGTAGTTGGCCGGCGTGTAGAGCCATTCGCCGTCCTCGTCCTTGGGGGCGACGATCTCCCAGCTCCAGTCCGGGTCCCCCATCCCCGCCTCGTCCAGGTCGGCCGTGACCTCGGCGACGGCGGTGTCGGCGGTCTCCCCGATTATGAGGCGGCGGTCCACGGTGATGGTGCACTCGGCGGGCACCTGGTTGCTCACCGTCCCCGCCTCGATGAGGTTGACGCTCTGCATGGGGTGGCCTATCCACTCGTGGAACTTGTCGATGTGGTGCTCCAGCGCCAGTACGCCCTTAGACGCTTTGGCGATGGCGTTGACTCCCGTGGTGCGTGAGGCCGCTGTGTGGGCCGCCCTCCCGTAGAACTTGACCTGGAAACCGAACATGCCCCGCTCAGCCACCCTCACCTTGAGGTTGCTCTGCTCGCCTATCACCACGTAGTCGGGGCGCCTCAACTCGCCCCCCTCGATCTTCTCCACAAGCACCCTGGAGCCGAAGTTGGCGCCCCTCTCCTCGTCGGGCACCAGGTGGACACCCACCGCGAGGGGCAGCCCCATGTCCCGCAGTATCTCCAGCACGTGGATCATGACGGCACAGCTGCTCTTCATGTCGCTGGAGCCACGGCCGTACAGTCTGCCCTCCTCCAGCACGGGGTCCCACGGCTCCTTGGTCCAGGCGTCGGGCTTGGCGATGGGCACCACATCAAGGTGGCCGTTGAACACCAGCAGCCTCTCGGCGCCAGGGTTCAACACCGCGTCGATTATGGGCCGCTCGTCCGAGCCGTGCAGCTCGACTTCCACCCCTATCTCCTCCAGGAGCTCCCTGGCGCGGTTCATCACGGCCTTCTCCTCCCCGGAGACGCTGGGCACCCGGATTAGCTCCTTGGCCAGCTCCACGATCCTCGCCTCGTCTACTCTCGACAAGGCCTCCACTAGAACGGTTTGATCCAAACTACTCACAGAAATGAATGGCGCCGTGGACGCATAAAGCATTTCAGGGAAGAGTCAGGCAGCCCAGCACGACCCTCGTGGCTGCTCCGGTGGCGGTCGGGACGTTGCACGGGGTGCCCATGACGTGCTCGTTGGCCAGTAGCGCCATCAGCAGAGCCTCCTTGGCCTCCGACGGGTAGCCTAGTCGTGAGTAGTCGTGCACTGGGGCGGCCAGCCGCCGCCGCAGACGCTCCACCAGGTAGGGATTCCGTGAGCCTCCGCCGCTCACGTAGACCTCGTCCACGGGGCCCGGTAGGTGGCGCTCATAAGCCCGGGCTATGGACTCGACGGTGAGCTCGGTGACCGTGGCCACAGTGTCCCCGTGGCTCAACCCGAGAGAATCAGCCCGGCGGAACACCTCCATGGCGTACTGTTCACCGAACTCCTCCCGACCGGTGCTCTTAGGCGGCTTCCTGCCGTAGTATGGGTGCCTCAGAAGCTCGTTGAGCAGGGCTTCGTCCGGCTTCCCGCTCCTCGCGAGCCCCCCGTCCACGTCGTGGCTCAGGCCAGCGTAGCGCCCCGCCGCGGCGTCTATGACCATGTTCCCGGGGCCGGTGTCAAACGCCACCACGTCGTCCAGCCCGCAGCCGGCCGGCAGGTAGGTGAGGTTGGCTATGCCGCCGATGTTCTGAAGCACCCTATGCGCCGTGGACGACCGGTGGAGCACGTAGTCCAGGTACGGCGTCAGGGGCGCCCCCTCGCCGCCCGCCGACACGTCGGCCTTCCTGAAGTCCGCGACCACGGGCACCCCGGCGCGGGCGGCGATGACCGCCGGCTCACCTATCTGCAGGGTTGACCGGTAACGGTGGCCCGCCGCCTCCTTGAGCCCCGGCTGGTGCCAGACGGTCTGGCCGTGGCTGCCCACGAGATCGACCTCCCCGTCGAGGCCGGCCTCTCCAGCGATGGCTTCGGCGGCGTCCGCGAAGACGTGGCCTATGAGCATGTTCAGCTCCGACGCCTCGCTGAGCCCCGAGGCGCCGTCCCCGAAGAGGGTGAACAGCCTCTCCCGGACCTCCGGGGGGTAGGGGTAGGTCCTGTATGCGATGAGCCTAACCGCGGCGTCCACACCTGTGCCGGTGATCTCCGCCACGGCGGCGGTGACGCCGTCGGCCGAGGTTCCTGACATGAGGCCCACGACGACGCGCGTCTGCTTCCCGCGGAGCCTCTGGACGAGGTCGTACCCCATCACTCTGCGCCCCTGTACACGGTTTCGCCGCCCACGATGGTCTCCTCGACGTTGAACCGCCAGTCCATCACGGTGACGTCGGCGTCAGAGCCCTCCGAGAGTCTCCCCTTCCCCGGGGTGAGCCTGAGCACTCGGGCCGGCGTGGTGGACGCCATCTGCACGGCCTCGGCGACGGAGAGACCGGCTTCCTCGACCATCACCCTCACCGCGTCGTTGAGCCTTATCGTGCTGCCCGCTATGACGCCGCCGGGCAGCCAAGCCAGGCCGTCCCTGAGCGTCACCCGTCTGCTCCCGTACTCGTGCTCTCCGTCGGGCAGACCGGCGGGCTTGATGCTGTCCGAGACGAGCACCGTCTTGGCTGGGCCCTTGAGGAGTGCGGCGAGCCGCAGCGCGGCGGGGTGGACGTGCAGGCCGTCCGCGATGAGCTCCACCGAGACCCTTCCGTCGGTGAGGGCGGCGCCCAGTATACCCGGCTCCCTGTGGTGTAGGCCCCTCATGCCGTTGTAGAGGTGGCTCACGTGGCTCAGGCCGCGGCCGAACGCCTCCAAGGCCGTCATGTAGTCTGCGTCGGTGTGCCCGGCCGAGGCCACCACGCCGCGTTCCGCCAGCCAGGCTACCGCGTCCAGGGCCCCCGGCGCCTCGGGGGCGAGGGTCATTACCTTCATCCAGCCATCCGCGGCGTCGTGGAGCGCCTCGAGCTCCCCCGTGTCGGCGGCGCGTATGTGGTCGCCGTGCTGGGCGCCCCGCTTCTCCTCGCTTAGGTAGGGGCCCTCCAGGTGAAGCCCCAGCAGCCTCGCACCGCCCAGCCCCGCCTCGGCGGCCGCCGCCAAGCGCCTCACGGCTTCGAGTAGTTCACCGCTGGGGGCCGTCTGCGTCGTCGCCAGGAACCCCGTCACGCCGCCGGCGGCTAGGTAGCCCGAGATGGCTTCCACGGCGTCGGGGTCCCGGTCCATGGCGTCGTGGCCGGCTCCGCCGTGGACGTGGACGTCGATGAGGCCCGGGCATATGAGGCGGTCGCCGTGGTCAAAAGCCTCGCCGAGGGGCTGCCTCCGTGGGCCCGCGTACATTATCCTGCCGTTTGCGATCTCCACCTGGCCGTGGGATATGAGCTCCGAGGGCGTCACAACGGTGCCCCTCAAGGTGTACTCCGTCACGCAGTGGCCTCCCCGTATAGCAATATGGATTCGCACTCGTCCCTGAAACGTGTGAGGCCCTGCTCCCAAGAGGCGACGATTCCATCCACCTCGACGCCCTCCGCGAGGCTGCGCCTGAGACGGTCGGAGCCGGCGAGGAGGTCGAAGTGCCGCCTCTCCTCGTAGGTGGGCTCGTTGAAGGCGAAGCCGTCCGGTTGGAGGTCCATGAGGGTCCTCAACATGTGGAGGCCGGTCTCCACGGGCTTGAACGCGTCTCGGTCAGTGACGTGCACCTGGACGCCGCCGCACCTCTCGTCCTTGTACCGCCAGTAGGCGGGGGTGAAGTGGCAGGCCCTGAACCCGACGCCGGGGAGGCCGAGATCAT
>Ga0307438_1001938_pt1 | contig 12536 bp, 6 predicted proteins | sample SalMarWE160110MG_FD_202144 | JGI IMG/M metagenome (GOLD analysis project Ga0307438, IMG submission 202144) | Salt marsh sediment microbial communities from the Plum Island Ecosystem LTER, Massachusetts, United States - WE1603-110 | ecosystem: Environmental > Aquatic > Marine > Intertidal zone >... | reverse complement strand
TGGAATTATCTATATGTCAGAGGTTTTAAGACTATGGGGAGAAGACAGCAAAATACTCGTTGGAGATCTAATGCGATTACCTTACTTTATACCTTACACAAAAAACGTACTCTCTACACTTAGAGAATTTCAAAAAAAACATATCTCTATCGCAATCGTTATGGATGAATTCGGAGGGGTCGCGGGTCTTCTTACAACAGAGGATCTCATTGAAGAAATAGTCGGAGAACTACAGGATGAATTGGACAAAGAAAAAACAATTTATAAAAAGTTAGACGATGGATCAGTAATCATTCCCGGAACTTTTGAACTTGACCAGCTTGAAGAAATCCTGCCTGTAGGTTATGAAAGTTCGGACATAAGAACAGTAGGAGGACTAATCTTTGCAAAACTAAATCACATTCCCGAGGAAGGCGAAACAATAGTTATAGGAAATGTAAAATTCACGATACTCAAAGCAACCAGACAAAGAATAAGAACGGTTAAGGTAAAAATAGCATGAATTTCACTCACCTTCATGTTCACAGTCATTATTCAATATTAGACGGCGGAATAAAAATCCCGGATCTAATATCTCAGGTAAAGAATTTAGGCATGGACTCGATTGCTCTCACCGATCACGGTAATCTATTCGGAGCATTTGAGTTTTACCAGGAAGCCGTAAAAAATCAAATAAAACCAATAATTGGGATGGAGGGGTATTTTTCGACTGAAGGGAGAAAAAAGAAATCTGAAAATTACCATATAACCTTGTGGGCAAAAAACTCCAAAGGGTATAGTAATCTGATGAAATTATCCTCCCTGGCGTTTATGGAAGGCTTCTACAGAAAACCAAGACTGGATAGGGAAATTCTATTAAAATACAAAGAGGGAATAATAGTCGGAAGCGCCTGCAGAAACGGAATTATACCCGCATTTGTTGCCGAGGGTAAAATAGAAAAAGCAGAGGAGTTAATAAGTTTCTTTAAAAAAGAGTTTAAAGAGGATTTTTATATAGAAATAATGCGAGTCGGTCTTGAGAGGGAAGTCGAAGTAAATGAAAAGCTGATAGAGCTTTCCAAAAATTTTGATATACCGATAATAGCAACCAACGATGTCCACTACTTAAAAAAAGAAGACTCTAAAAGTCATGAAATTTTACTTTTACTTCAGACAAAGAAAACAATTAGCGAAGAAAACGGCTTAAAATTACCCACGGACAATTTTTATCTTCGGTCACCGGAAGAAATGAAAGAATTGTTCAAAGATATACCACAAGCCATCGAAAACACACAGGATTTTAAGGAAAAATGTATCCCTGTTCCCTTCGAAACTGATAAAACGCTCTTACCTTCAATAGAAATACCAAAAGGTTTTAAAGGAATAGAGGAATATCTCAAACATCTTGCGAGAAAAGGACTCGAAAAAAGATTAAAAAGAGTTACCCCGGGTGAAGAAGACCGTCTTCAGTACGAACTTTCAGTAATTAAGGAATTGGGGCTGGCAGGGTATTTCCTTATAATAAAAGACATCGTTGATTTTGCCAAAGAAAAAGGAATACCTGTGGGACCGGGAAGAGGCTCAGCTACAAGCAGTCTTGTTCTCTATAGCCTAGGGATAACAAACGTAAATCCTTTAAAGCACGGACTTATTTTTGAACGTTTTTTAAACCCGCAAAGAGTCTCAATGGCAGACGTGGATATAGACTTCTCAGATGTAAGACGCGATGAGGTCGTTCAACATATTAAGAAAAAATACGGAGAAAGAAACGTTGCTCAAATCATCACTTTTAGTATTTTAAAAGCCAGATCCGTAGTAAGAGACGTGGGGAGAGTACTTGAAATTCCTTATGGCGACTGCGATGAAATAGCCAAAGAAATAGAAAGAGAACAATCGGTTGAAGAAGCAATAAACAGTTCCAGCGAATTAAAAGAAAAAATCCAAGGCAGAGCGGATTTAAAAGAGCTTATTGAACTTGCCAAGAAACTCGAAGGGTTAATCAGACAGACTTCCACTCACGCGGCTGGAGTTGTAATTGCCCCTGGTGACATTACCGATTTTGTACCTTTATTTGTAAGCACTACGGGCAAAGAAAAAGTAATCACCACCCAATTTTCTATGGAAACTTTAGAAAGATTGGGACTCTTAAAGGTAGATATTCTGGGGCTTAGGACTCTTACTGTTATACAGGAAACTCTTAAAAACATTAAACACAAATTGGATATTTACAATTTGGATAAAGACGACAAAAAAACTTATGAGCTTATAAGAAGAGGAGACACAACAGGAGTCTTCCAGCTTGAGTCAGAAGGCATGAAAAAAATGCTCAGAAAAATCCAGCCAAGTGATTTCTCAGACTTGGTTGCATCAGTCGCGTTGTATAGACCGGGACCTCTTCAAAACATCGACCAGGATGAATTTGCACTGAGGAAAAAAGGTAAAATAGATCCGGAATACCCCCATCCAAAATTAAAACCCGTGTTAGAGGAAACTTACGGAATAATGCTTTATCAAGAACAGGTAATGAAAATAGCGAATATCCTCGCAGGTTTTTCTCTGGGTGAAGCAGATATTTTAAGAAAAGCGATGGGAAAGAAAAAGATGGACGTAATGCAATCGATGGGAGAAAAGTTTATCGAAGGCTGTGTTAAAAATAATATTTCTAAAAATCAGGCGGAAGATATCTTTGAAAGAATGAGCTCCTTTGCCAAATATGGATTTAATAAAGCTCACTCTGTATCTTACGCAGAAATTGCCTATCAGACAGCATATCTAAAAGCCCATTATCCCACCGAGTTTTATGCCGCTTCTCTTACAAGCAACATAAGTGCAGAAGTAGAAGATATAAGAAAATTCATAAAAGATGCTAGAAAACACGGAATAGAAATAAAACCTCCTGATATAAATATTTCCAGTTATGAATTCACTCCTGAAAAGAACACAATTCGTTATGGTCTGGGCGGCATAAAAAACGTGGGAAAAAATGCTGTACTGGAAACTATAAAAGAAAGAGAAAAGAAAAAATTTAAGGATTTCTTCGACTTTGTAGAAAGGGCCGGCGGAAGATTAGTTAACAAGAAAGTCATAGAAAGTCTTATTAAAGCAGGAGCTTTCGATTCTCTAGAACCGAATAGGCATTCTTTACTCTCTTCCCTACAGAACGCAATTGACTACGCAAAGACAAAGGAAAAAAGAAAAATGGAAACATTATTTGGAGAAAAAAAGAAAGAATTAATTCCGACAACACCATTCGACGAAGATGAAAAATTGAGATACGAGCAGGAAGCATATGGTTTTTTCTTTTCCAGCCATCCTCTATCTCAATATGAAAAACTTTCCGAAGCACTATTTACTCCATCTACAAAATTAAAAGATTTACCTGTTAATAAATTAATCATCACCGGTGGTACTATAACAAAAGTTGATAAAAAGACATCAAAAAAGAATCGCCGATGGGCGAAATTAAATGTAGAAGATGAAAATGGTTCATTTGAAGTACTGGTATTCCCTAAATTATTCGAAGAATTCGGAAGCAAATTAGAATCTTTCGGCTCCGTAGTAATAAAAGGCAGAATTAAAGCCGATTCAATTAGTGATCAAGTTCAAATCAGTGCGGAAAAAATAATGCCGTTAGATAAAATAGAAAATCACCTAAAAGCTGCTTATCTTATTCTGGACCTTGCGGGGTTAAGTGAAGAAGACATAACCGGCGTGAAAAAAGTTTTAGTCGAACATTCCGGGAAAATACCTCTTACAATACTCTGCAGAAATGATTATGAAGAAATACGTCTGAGAGCCAGAGATATAAAAATAAAACCGGACGAACAAATGATAAAAAAAGTAAATAATATAATTGGAGAAGGGAGCATTCGCTTCAGTATATAAAGGAGGTTAAATGATTCTTTTTATTTTATCTATGATTTCCACTTACTACGAACCGATAACAGGAATTGATAATCCACTACCTGTTCTTCTTTATCACGGAGAAGTCATTATACATATAAAAGAAGAACCAATAGATCACTTGAGAGCCAAAATTGGCATAGGAATATGGAATGGTATTATCTTGAGCACAAGCTTTGGCGGAACAAATATCGTGGGATATGGAGATGTCGACTGGGAAGATAGACCCGCTCTCGACTTTCGAATAAGGATATTCGGCAACGGTACAATAGAAAGCGTCTTTGGATATAATGATGAACCAATTGAAAATTATGAGGAAAAACTTATATTCGCAACTGTAGGAACTCGATTATTTCCCGGATTAATACTTGCCGGTGGAGCTAATTATAACTACCAGGAAGATAACGGAGTGGATTTCTTTGGAAATGCGGCTCTAAATTTAGGCGAAGCTCACACCTTCCACTTTGAATACATAATGGGAAATAACGACGAAGATAAAAACCGATTTAATCTTGGCTACAAGTTACAATCCGGAAGTCTGGGCATTCAGTTTGATCTGAAAAATATCTTTTCAGAAGATATTGGAAGACAACTCCAGATTTCTTACAGAGAAAGTTTTTAAAGGAGAAAGGTATAGATGCTATACGAAAACGCCGCTCTCTTAGGACTTCAATGGGGCGATGAAGGAAAAGGAAAACTAATAGATAATCTTGCCGGTTCTTTTGATGCGGTTTGCCGATATCAGGGCGGCGCGAACGCCGGACATACCGTTACCTACAAAGGTGAAAAACTATCTCTGCATCTTATCCCATCAGGTATCTTTCACCAGGATAAAATATCGATAATCGGAAACGGAGTGGTTATCGATATAGCCCAGTTAATAAAAGAAATTGAAGAACTAAAAAAGAAAGGGATAGAAATAAACAACAACCTCAAGATAAGTAAAAGAAGTCATTTAATACTTCCTTCCTATTTTGAGGAAGAAAAGGAAATGAAAGATAAAATTGGCACAACAGGAAGAGCAATAGGACCGGCATATGCCAATAAAATATTAAGGAAAGGAATACGAATGGGAGATATTTTCTATACCGATTATTTATCTAAATTGAATCTACCCTCTGAATTTTTAAAAACTATAGAATCTTTTAAAAAGAACTATGGTAAGCTGATAACCAATACTGTAGAATTAATACGAAAATTACTAAAAGAGAAGAAAAAAATAATATTTGAAGGAGCTCAGGGCGTCCTTTTAGACATCGACTTTGGGACATATCCTTATGTAACCTCATCCAACCCTACACCCGGAGGAATTCTATCCGGAAGCGGTATCCCTCCAAATTGTATTCCGAATATTTTCGGAGTCACAAAAGCATATACCACAAGGGTAGGTAAAGGTCCCTTCCCCACCAGGATGGAAAAAGAAACAGAAGAACTTATTCGCAAGAAAGGCAAAGAATTCGGAGCAACCACAGGAAGACCCAGAAATTGCGGCTGGTTGGATCTTGTTGCATTAAAATTTACCAGCTGGATATCCGGAGTTACAGAAATAATTATCACAAAGATAGACGTTTTAGACGGTCTTCCGGAAGTTAAAATAGCTACTGCTTACGAAATTGACGGAGAAAAAATAGAATATTTTCCTTCGGAAGTTTGGAAATTAGAAAAAGCCAAACCTGTTTATACCAGCCTTCCCGGATGGGAAAACACAAAATCCATCAGAAGCTACGAGGATTTACCCGCTGAGGCAAAAAACTTTATAAAATTTATTGAAGATGCTACAGAAGTGAAAATAGGTTATATATCGACAGGCGTAGAAAGAGGTGATTTAATCCGTGCTTAGACTCTTAAAAAAGATCATCCCATCTCATAATGAAAGAGTTTTAAACAAGCTTTATCCTATAGTCGACGAAATAAACATCAAATTCAAAGAATATCAAAAAACCCAGGAAAACGACCTGCCAAAAATTACCGAAGAATTCAAAACAAGATTGAAAGAAGGAGAAACTGTCGACGATTTAATGGTAGAAAGTTTTGCCCTTGTAAAAAGAACGTGCGAACTTCTATTGGGTAAAAAATGGAATGTAACCGACCTCGAATGGGAATGGGAAATGGTTCCTTATGACGTACAAATAGTAGGAGCCATTGTACTGCATCAGGGAAACATCGCGGAAATGAAAACAGGGGAAGGAAAAACTCTCGCAGCCACAATGCCTCTATATCTTAACGCCCTTTCCGGAAAAGGCGCTCATCTGGTTACCGTAAACGACTATCTCGCGAGAAGAGATAAAGAATGGATGGGAAAAATTTACGAAACTCTTGGGCTTTCTGTCGGCGTAATAATATCAGATATGAAACCGGAAGAGAGAATAAAAGAATACAACTGCGATATTACTTACGGGACAAATAATGAATTTGGGTTCGATTATCTTCGCGACAACATGGCAGTCATCCCCGAACACAGGGTACAGAGAGGACATAATTTTGCGATAGTAGATGAAGTGGACTCTGTACTTATAGATGAAGCACGAACTCCTCTTATAATATCCGGACCTGTTCAACACTCAGTCACAAAACAGTACGGGGAACTTAAACCCGCGGTACAAAATTTAGTAAATAATCAGACTCTGCTGGTAAACAGAACTGTTGCGGAAGCAAAAAATTTATTGGATGAAAACAAAAGAGAAGAAGCGGGAGAAAAACTACTTATAGCCAAAAGAGGAAACCCGAAAAACAGACAGCTAGTGAAGTTACTGCAAAGCGGAGAAGTTGAAACCCTCTTGCAGGAAACAGAATCACGCTTTATGAAGGATAAAAGATTACACGAAATAGATGAAAAACTTTATTTTGCCATTGATGAAAGAGAGAACTCCACGAATATTTCTGAAATGGGGCAGGAAATAATTATAAAGAGAGAATCCAAAAATTTCTTTCAGCTGCCTGATCTCTCTATCGCCCTGGAAGAAATCGAAAAAGATGATTCTCTCTCAAACAGAGAAAAAATAGTTCAAAAAGAAGCAATTGAAAGAGACTACGCGGAGAAATCTGAAAGAATACACGCAGCCAATCAACTGATAAAAGCTTTTACACTGTTCGAAAAAGATGTTGAATACATAGTAAAACAGGGCAGGGTTATTATAGTGGATGAATTCACCGGAAGACTAATGCCCGGGAGAAGATTTTCGGATGGCCTGCATCAGGCGTTAGAAGCGAAAGAAGATGTAGAAGTCGAAAGAGAAAGCCAAACTTTTGCGACCATAACCCTTCAAAATTACTTCAAAATGTACGATAAACTTGCGGGAATGACGGGAACAGCCGCTACAGAAGCAGAAGAATTTACGCAAATATACGATTTAGATGTCATTCAGATACCAACCAATAAACCGGTAAGAAGAATCGACCATGACGATTTAATATACAGAACAAAAAGAGAAAAATACAACTCAATAGTTAAAAGAATTAAAGAGTTACACAATAAAGGGCTACCCGTTCTTGTGGGTACAGTCTCCGTAGATATATCCGAATTGATATCAAGAATGCTTAATAGAGAAGGTATCCCGCACCAGGTTCTAAACGCGAAATACCATGAAAAAGAATCAAAAATCATATCCCACGCGGGAGAAAAAGGGCAGGTAACAATTGCAACCAACATGGCAGGAAGAGGAACAGATATAAAACCGGCAAGAGAAATAATTAAGTGTAAAGAATGTTCTATTATCACAGAAAAAGACCAGAAAATAGACGAAAATATAGATGTTGAAAAATGCAGAGAGGATGTACCCTGCGGTTTTCACGTTATCGGAACAGCAAGACATGAGGCAAGAAGAATAGACAATCAGTTAAGAGGAAGATCGGGTCGTCAGGGTGACCCGGGCGCATCCCGTTTTTACATATCACTGGAAGACGACCTAATGAGAGTTTTTGCTACGGAAAGAATAGCCGGCGCAATGGACAGGATGGGTATCGAAGACGGCGACTCTGTTAAGCATCCTTTAATCTCAAAAGCAATAGAAAACGCTCAAAGACGAGTTGAACGAATGAACTTCGATATTCGAAAAAGACTTTTAGAATACGACGATGTAATGAACAAACAAAGAGAAGTTATCTACGATATTAGAAACAGCATTTTAGACGGAGAAAATTTGAAAGACAGAGTAATGGAATGGACCGATGATACGCTCGATGCAATTTTCGATTCCTATTTAATCGGCAGGTATCCTGAGGAATGGAATATCGAAGGACTCCGTTCTGATTTAATCGAATTTTTCTTAATAGATTTCGATAAGGGAAAAAGTAAAATAGAAGAAATTAAAAGAAACGATTTAGAAGAAAATTTGAGAAAAACCGTAAAGTCAAAATATGAAGAAAAAGAAGAAATTGTCGGGCAAGAAAACATGAGACATTTCGAGAGAATGGTAATATTAAGGATAATAGATGATGAGTGGAGAAATCATTTATACGAACTGGACGCCCTTAGAGAGGGCATCAACTTAAGAAGTTTCGCTCAAAAGGATCCACTGGTAGAGTATAAAAGAGAATCTTACGGAATGTTTGAAGAACTTCTTTATAATATCGGAAAAAATGCTGTTAGATTGCTCTACCGTTTCCGACCTGAAGCCGTAAAGGCACCTGAAGAGGTTAAGGGAGAAGAAGTAAAGGAACAGTTTAAAGGTATCGAACAAGAAACCAAACAGACTAAACAGAAAAAAATCATAACTCCAAAAACGACGATACCGACAATAGGAAAACCCAAGCTGGATCAAAAATTCAGGGAGGAGGTTGCTAAATTGCAAAAAGAAGGGAAAAAAATAAAAGATATCGGAAGGAATGACAAATGCCCATGCGGAAGTGGAAGGAAGTTTAAAAAATGTCATGGGAAGTGGCTAAAATGATAGATAAACAAAAAGTATGGAAAGAAGTTAAATCCTGGTTTATCGCTATTGGAATAATCCTTTTCCTACGCGGTTTTATAGTTCAAACCTTCAATGTGCCAACCGGCTCGATGAAAGACACAATTCTTATTGGGGATTTTTTAATTGTAAATAGACTAAAATATGGTATAAAGCTACCTTTCAAAGATAAATATTTAGTCAGATATAACAAGCCAGAAAAAGGTGAAATTATCGTGTTTCGCTACCCTCTTGGCGGTAACGGTATATTTAACAATACAAATTTTGTAAAAAGATGTGTTGCCGTAGCCGGGGATACGATCTACTTAGAACATAAAATTCTCTTCATAAACGACGAAAGCGTAAACGCGGATTACACTTCGCACAGAGACACAAAAGAATATCCTCCTCTTAACATTGAAAATGAACTGTTTCAGAATTTATGGAAAGAAAGAAAGCTAAAGAATTATCCTAATGTAAGGGATAATTTCGGACCGATAGTTGTCCCTGAAGGTCATGTTTTTGCAATGGGCGATAACAGAGACGAGTCCGATGATTCGAGATTCTGGGGACCGGTACCACTCGACAACATATCCGGAACACCTCTATTAATTTACTGGTCATGGAAAACTCAAGTTCCCCTAATTTCATTCTTCAGAAAAGTCCGATGGAAACGAATAGGGAAAGTTTTTACTAAAGAAACCACGAACTGAATTAATATTGTAAACAGGAAGGTAAAAGAAGAAAAGTTATTTTAACATGGTTCCTTATATTTAATTTTCTTTATAGCGCTGAGCCGCCCTTTCATCGTGGAATCAATCTAACAAATTGGTTTCAGGCACCAAGTGCACAGGAAATTCAATTCACGAAATTTGCAAAAGATGATTTTATTAACATTATGAGCTTAGGATGCGATGTAATACGACTGCCCATTAATTTGCACGCTATGACAGACGGTCCCCCGGATTACACAATCGATCCTCTCTTTACTTATTTTTTAGATAGTGCAGTTAGCTGGGCCGAAGAACTTGAGCTCTATCTCATTCTTGATAACCATACATTTGATCCTTCTATCGATACCGATCCCAATATAGGAGATATTCTAACACCAGTGTGGAGACAATTAGCAGCACATTACGAAGAACGCTCAAATTATATATTATACGAGATACTAAACGAACCGCACGGTATATCCGACGCATTATGGAACGAAATCCAACAAGAAGTTGTTGATTCGATCCGGGAGGTGGACGAAAAGCACACAATTATTGTCGGTCCTGCGGACTGGAATACTTATAATAAACTCAGCACAATGCCTAAATATGATGATACCAATCTTATATATACTTTTCATTTTTATGATCCCTTTGTTTTTACCCACCAGGGAACAAGTTGGACCGATCCTTCAATGGAAAGCCTTGCCGGTGTTCCGTTCCCTTACAACTCAGACGAAATGCCTGAGTGTCCCACTGAGCTTCTCGGTACCTGGATAGAAGATCTTATAGACAATTACGAAATTGACGGCACTGTAGAACATGTAAACGAACTAATAGATATTGCTGTGGATTTTAAAAACACACGTGATGTTCCTCTACTCTGTGGTGAATTCGGTGTTCATATACCTAACAGCGACAATGAAGACCGTACGTTCTGGCATGAAATGGTAAGAAATTATCTTGAGGAAAACAGTATTGCCTGGACGCTATGGGGTTATGAAGGAGGTTTCGGGATTTTCGAAGAGGGGTCCAATGAAATGTTCGATTATGATTTAAATGTTGAGCTTCTTGAAGCATTAGGTTTTAATATCCCTCCACAGGAAGATTATATACTCAAACCCGATACAACCGGCTTCGACATGTATCTTGACTATGTTTGCGAAAATATTTTTGGCTCAAGCTGGCACAGCGAAGGTATTCTAAATTATTATTCGGATAATAATACTTATGAGGGAAAATATTGTATATATTGGACAGGAGTGGAACAGTATTCCAATATCGGATTTGACTTCTCCCCAATAAAGGATTTGACCATATTGGTGGATAGTAACTATGCTTTTGACTTCTGGGTCCGGGGCGACAATCCCGATATAGAATTTGACGTTCGCTTTATAGATACGAAAACAGAAGACCCTGGCGATCATCCCTGGAGAATGCGCTATACAATTGATGAACAAACAGTACAATGGGACGGGGAGTGGCATCATGTACATATACCGTTACAGGAATTTACCGAACACGGTTCCTGGGATGACGGAACCTGGTATGATCCGGTCGGAGATTTTACCTGGGCAGCCACAGATTGGTTTGACATCGTTGCTGAGCATGACACTCTGGAAGGAATGAATCTCTACTTTGATAATATAAGAGTTATAGAAAACTCCTCATCTATTGGAGAAAAATATACACAAAAGAAAAGCTTACAAATTCTTGGAATAACACCCGACTATTCGGGCAAATTTCTCAATATTAAATTTCAAATACCCGAATCAGGAGAAGTTCGTCTTGAAGTATATAATTTACTGGGAGAAAAAATTAATACCCCGGTGAATCGAAAAATGAAAGCCGGTATTCACAATATTAGACTTTCAATAAAAGATTTCCCAAGTGGATTATATTTTTACCGGTTAAAATCTGGTAACTCTACTAAAACCGTAAAATATCCGTTGATAAAATAGATTCGGGAAAAACGACCACGGTTTTCACGGCATGAAGCCCCCCAACGTTTCCCTTCCTATCTTCAATTCCGGGATATCTTTAAGCCCGATTCGTAGGCTATAATCCCATACTTCGCCAAAAGTATTGACGGACAAAGTTAGCTCCCAACAATGTAAATCTCTTACGAGATTTAATCTGGTACTTGTAACCTTACCCCTTTCAAAGTCGTAATGTGTCGTTATTCTTAACTTCCACTTGGGAGTCGGGTTAAAATTGATACCCATATCAGCCTGCTGGATTCGTTCTGCTTCTGTAAAACTGATAGAATGCCTTAAATAGAAATCAAGCGGGCTTCCTCCAAAATTAGTTTTATATTTAAGGTCAGTGTTGACTCTTTTATCACCAAATTCACGTGAATCCAAATCATAAGAAGTATAATAATCCTGACTCAAAATATCTCCCAACCAGAACCTACCGTATATGGAAACTGGAGAAAATTTATCTTCTTGATATCGATAATTACTTGAAAGCCTAAGTGAAGCAAAATCATATTTTCTTTTCCCAATTTTACATTGAAATAAATTATCCAGGGAAAGATTTAAAGATCTTACTCCCGCCGGTACAGAAAAACCGGAAATATTAGAAACATCATAACTACCCGGATCAGGAGCGTATGAGAAAGAAACCGAAGGAGTCATAACATGTCTGAATTTAGTTACAGGAGGTATTCCAAAAAAAGAAAGTCCGTATAACCTAGTTTTCACTTTTGTTACAGCTTTCCAATAATTAATTAAAACATCTTCGTTTTCGTAATAATCGCTCTTTCCGTTAAGAGCTATGCCAATATCAAAAACACTAAAATCGAAATTTAAGTTTGAATTTCCAGAAAAACCCGAAGCCCAGCGACCTGTTTCGTCCCGGGTAAACTTATAGTAACTTCTAATATTAACATCCCCCATTTCCAAATGCGGAAAAGTCATATTTACAGATGGCCATCTCTCATGCAATATATCGGTGGTTAAATTCTCCCGATGGTCCATAATAACATCGGTTTCCGTTCCCAGTATTTTGCCTTTCCAGTAAATATTATAATTAATTTCCTTTTGCAGCAGAC
>Ga0307438_1001935_pt1 | contig 12550 bp, 14 predicted proteins | sample SalMarWE160110MG_FD_202144 | JGI IMG/M metagenome (GOLD analysis project Ga0307438, IMG submission 202144) | Salt marsh sediment microbial communities from the Plum Island Ecosystem LTER, Massachusetts, United States - WE1603-110 | ecosystem: Environmental > Aquatic > Marine > Intertidal zone >... | reverse complement strand
TCGAGGGAGGGAGATTGCTTATTCTGAAAACAAAAAGCTTTGCCTCTGCTGCCGGGTCGATCAAACGCCACGCCAAATAAAAACCGATTTGGCATGGCGTTTGAAGCGCCCCTCGGTTTATCAACTTCGAATCATCTATATGCTATCAAAGTTAATATTGTCTCCGGGGTTCCCAAACGCGGAAAAAAGCGTTTGGGTTGCCCCTCCAATAACAAACTGAAGCGGCGACGATGAATCGTTCCTATATATCTACCGTTCCCCTTCCTGCGTTTTATCTGTTCAACAAATCTTGGCTTCAACCCAGCCCGAGTGCCTCTATTTGTTCCGTAAATCGAAGGTATATGTTCATTGTGAGATAACAAAAGAAAATACTAAGCGCAATAACAATAACCGTGACTACGACCTTTGTAGCTATTCTATAGCGTTGGTTCAGCCATACGAGTGGCAGAGCAAGCGGACCCAAGCACAAAAGAGCAATTACAACAGCAGATGTGGAAAAATACCATTTTGTTTTTGGCGTAATGACCTTGTCGAGGAACTCACCGCAAAAACGGCACTTTACAGCCTCTTTCTGTATTTGCTCGGCGCAAAAAGGGCACTTCTTGGTAATTTCTATCTGCTTATCTGCTTCGGCTAACATAGTTTCCATAAGAATACCTCCTATAAAGAATAATTGCCACGTTCTTATCCCTATATCGTCTTAATACCAGTAGAAATTAACCATAGAATTCTTTGAGAGTATGCAGAAAAGGAATAAAAATAGGTTCTTTAGTAACCACCACCCCAATAAGAGAATTGACAAGGCAATCCTCAATACCTATATTAAGGGTCATGTGAAGACAGAGGACAGAAGACAGATTCTGACTTCAGACTTCTGACTTCTGATTTCTGGCATCTGACTTCTGATTTCTGGGATGAAATGAATTATGAAGACGTACGCACAAATCAACAATCGTATCGAGTCAGGCAAGGCCGTTGTGCTAACTGCCGACGAGATCATCGATTACGTGGAAAAGAAGGGATTAGTAACAGCAGCAAAAGAGGTGGATGTCGTCACCACCGCCACATTTGGCCCGATGTGCTCCTCGGGATGTGTCCTTAACTTCGGGCATTCTAAACCAAAGATTCGCATGACGGAGGCTTGGGTCCAGGATGTCCTTGTCTATACAGGCCTTGCGGCCGTTGATGTTTACCTCGGTGCGACTCAATTGCGCTACAATGATCCGGCAAATATGGATTATCCAGGGGAATTTCGCTATGGTGGCGGCCACGTGATGGAGGATCTCGTTGCGGGCAAGACGCTTCAGCTATTTGCACTGTCTTACGGGACCGACTGCTATCCGTTGCGTGAGATCCGCACATACTTCACGATTCACGATTTGAATCAGGCTATAATGCTCAATCCTCGAAACTGCTATCAGAACTATAACGTGGCAATCAATGATTCGGAACGTTCGCTATACACCTACATGGGAACTCTGGAGCCCAATCGCAAAAACGCTAACTACTGCTCCGCCGGCCAACTGTCACCACTGCTTAACGACCCTTATTACGAAACAATCGGCGTAGGAACCAGAGTGTGGCTGGCAGGTGCTCATGGGCACGTCTACGCCGAGGGAACTCAACATGCCGGTGGCGGTGCGAGAACACCCGATGGAATCCCCAAAGAAGGGGCCGGGACGCTTGCACTAACAGCCGACATGAAACAAATGCGTCAGGAGTTCGTACGAGGCGTGAGTTTTCGCGGATACGGAGTATCGCTGGCACTGGGAGTTGGAATACCTATCCCTATATTGAATGAAGATATCTTGAAACGAACCTGTGTAAGCGACCACGAAATTCTGGCGCCTGTGGTTGACTACAGCGTCGAATATCCACTGAATACCGGTAAAGTCTTATGCCACGTCAATTACGAACAGTTGCGAAGCGGTGAGATCGAAGTAGAGGGCAGGAAGGTGGCGGTCGGCTCGCTCTCCTCCTACTATAAGGCGTTGGAAATCGCACATTTACTCGCCGATGAGATCAGACGCGGGGATTTCCGGCTTGCCGAGCCCATCGCGTATCTTCCAAAAGACACCACAATGAAGCCGCTTATGATAAGGGAGAAACCGTCATGAGCCAAACCGTAACAAAGAAACTGTTGCTGTTCTTTCCACGATGCGAGTGTGAGAAGCCTATCATCTACCATTTAGTGAAAGACCACAATCTCATAGTCAATGTGTTTCGTGCGAAGGTTACTCCGGAGGAGGAGGGTTATCTTGTGCTGGATGTTACCGGGACTGAAGAAGATATTCAGCGAGGCATGGCCTTCGTAAAAACGTTTAACGTTTCCATTAACTATACCGGTAAGGGAGTAACATGGGATGAGAACCGCTGTACGCACTGTGGTCTCTGTATCACTTACTGTCCCACAGGGGCCTTGTATATAGCCGACAGAGTGACACGAGAGGTAGCTTACGACGAGACGAAATGTATCGAGTGCCTGGCATGCATTCGCGTCTGCCCCTTCGGCGAATGCGCGTCCGCGTTTTGAGGAGCGTTTCCCGTGTCGGTCGGTACATGTCCATGAGTCAGAAACGAACCTATCGAACTTTCATCCATCGAGAGGCGGTCTTCCGCATCTGTTGCGACCAGTTTGATGCTGTCACTGAGGAAATTGTGCGGCAGCGACTGATACTGGAGGATTATATCGATCGCCATCCCGATTTTCGACCTTCCTTCGAGCCGGTTGAGTTGTGCTCCGATGCACCTGTAGTGGTACAACGCATGGTCGGGGCTGCCCAGCTTGTGGGTGTTGGGCCCATGGCTGCCGTCGCGGGCGCCATGGCCCAGTGTGCAGCCGAGGCAGGTCTGGAAGCTGGAGCCCAGGAGGCCATCGTGGAAAACGGAGGGGACATTTATCTTCGAGCCGTCGAACCGGTGATCATCGGTCTCGGAACAGGTACGGCCGCACTAACCGATCGGCTTGCATTTTCGCTGCAGGCGCACGATACCCCCATTTCAATATGCTCCTCGTCGGGACAGATGGGGCACTCAAAGAGTCTGGGTAAGTGCAACCTTGCCACGGCTGTGGCGAGAGATGCCGCGCTGGCAGACGCAGCCGCTACTCAGGCCGCGAATCTTGTCATGACCGTTGAGGACGTGGACTCAGCTCTGGAGCGCATCGCTGCCATTGAAGGCATTGAGGGTGTGATGATTATCAAGAACGACCGAGTCGGACTCGCCGGACAGTTGCCACCGTTAGTCAAGATACGTTAACGAGCAGTAAGAGCGCTGCGGGTGTATTATTTCGGGTTCAACTCGTCAAAACGAAGGTTGAAGGCTGACTCTGACAGGAACTGCTTAATTCACCTTTCTCTTCCTGAAGCATCACGAAGAGATTCGAGAAATTCTTGAGGGACTTGATACTCCAAGCTCTGCGCCTTATGCACATCCTCCCAGGCTTTATCAAAATTTCCCTGAGAGTGGAAGACAACCGCACGATTGCAGTAAGCCACAGCAAAACTTGGGTTTATCTCAAGGGCTTTGTTGTAATCTGAGATGGCCCTGTCATATTCACCTTTGTTCTTATAGGCAGTCCCACGATTGCAGTAGGCTTCAGCAAACCTCGTGTTTATCTTAATGGCCTTGTCGAAGCATAAGATGGCCTGGTCATATTCTCCGTTCTCATAATAGGCAGTCCCACGATTGTAGTAAGAGATTCGCCGCACGAAATTAAACGTAAGATAGACTGCTATCACCAATACGATTACCGTTATGGCTATAATCCATTTTTTGCACGACATTACATTGCCCTTTAACAATTACGAAAGTTGCATCAAGTAAGCTTCATTAGCTCTATACTATCATATTTCTCTATTTTTTCATCACTCAAATAAAACATCAAAGATGCTCCGGGCTGATTTGGCTGATGCTAAAAAGAACTTGACAGTATGTGTAGTAAGTTGCTATATTGCAACAGATTAAACATTGAAGCGCCTGTAGCTCAATTGGATAGAGCGTCGGTCTACGGAACCGAAGGTTAGAGGTTCGAGTCCTCTCAGGCGTAGTTGAGTGGATGGCTGCCATTTTCTGCAAGGATTGAGAATGGTAACTTATAGTTGCCACAAAGGGTTACGTCATCAAGCTGCAAGTTCGAAAACACTGAATCAGCGATTTGGCGTTTTTGGGGTGCTGGAAGCGTAACGTATTGTCCTGCAAGATGTTGTGCGAGTTCTAAAATTTTTGCCGGATCGCGGCTATTTTCCTGTTTGCCAGTTTCGATCTGCCCGATCCGTCGTTGCAACAGGACTACTTCCTGTTGTTTTTCTCCTGCTAACCGCATAAACTCTTCTGCAAGATTGTCCTCAGCCTGGGCAGCTTTCAGCAAAAGTGCGTCCAACGTAGCCTGTGTTTGCGAAACCTTTCTTTTCAGTTTGTGCAACTCTTTTCGTGTTTCGGATGAGTCCCTGACTAATGCACGATCCAGGTACTCCATAGCCCAATCATAAACTTCCTTAGGCAATGTTAGCTTTTCGAGCATTGCAATGATTTGAGATTCAATAACCGGTTCACGTACCCAGGCAGGCTTAACAGCATGTTCGCGATACTGCAGTTGAGAGCACCTGTAGTATGTATACCGCTGTTTATGTAACTCCGCGATGATGCTGTAACCACATTGGGCACATTTGATAAGTCCGTGCCCATATGTGAATCGCCGCCGCTTGTAGTGCTTGGCATTGCTGCGGTTATCCAGTACTTTCTGCACTTGTTGCCATATCCGTTCGTCGACAATCGGCTCATGTTTGCCTTCATAAATCTGCCCATGCCAGGGTATTTTGCCAATGTAAAACGGATGACGTAGTAATTTCGCCAGATGAGAACGTGTCCATCTCCGTGTACTTGTGAAACAATACATTCCACGTTGAAAAAGCTCTTCTCGAAGTGTGTCGATGGAATATTTGCCGGATGCCATTAATTTAAATATTGTACGTACAACTTCGGTCTTCTCAGGGTCAAGGGTCGGAAGCTTAGAGCCTTTTGACTCTTTGACTGGACGATAACCATACGGAGGTCTATGAGGATACTCGCCTGCTTCAACCTTACTACGAAAACCTTTGTTAACCTCTTCCCTGAGGTTATCTGTATACCACCGAGCCACTACTCCCATTACGCCTACACTGAGCCGACCAGCTGCGTTCTGCGGAAACTCTTGAGTGGCAAAGAAAACCTGTTTATTCTTTTCTGTCTCCAGGCTTTCCAGCATGGCCAGATCAGTAAGATTACGGCAGGCCCGGTCAACTTTATGGAATACCGCTCCATCTATTGTTACATCCTTGCGGACTCGATTGATAATTTCCCGAAATCTTTTTCTCTCTTTTTGTTTGGACGCGGTTTCTACATATTGAATAGTATCGACAATCACATGGCCCTTATGTTTTGCCCATTCGTGATTGGCTTGATTTTGTGCCTTAAGGCTATAACCTTCGCTTTGTTCGTGTGACGATACTCTGCAAACACTGAGTAGTTTTAATGGTCGATTCTTTTTCTTCATGATAATTATCCTTTCATCCTGGCCAAAGCCCAAAGAAATCGGCCGAAATCCTCGATAATCTGATCGGCCTCCTCTTCAGAAATTGGCCTACCTGCCACCTTGGACCATACACGCTGAGTGTACTTCCGAAATGCTAACACATTGCTCGGGTCGGGCGCAAGTAAATTCTTCTGATTTTTTTGAGAACTACAGACCAACTTTTTTGCAGTTCTGTTCATAGTAAACAAATAGACTCCAAACAATTAGGCTGATGAGAGTCACCAGTGCAGGCAAAATCGAATGCCAGTTTAAAGTGTTCCAGCATAAGAATAGAGTTGTTAGAGACATCGATTCTTACATAGCCTGTTGGAGTGACTCATTTGGAATGACACACGGAGAAGGGGCAACACTGCCTACGGATGTGCTCGGTGCCGAGTTCACCGGATCCTGTAGCCATTTCTGTAGACGCTCACGGCAATCAATTGATCCAGTCTTTTACCTGAAGCACGGGGCATCACATATCCACGAAATACTCTATGTTTAAGGGTGAGGCCAGGAGTATCTTGTTGACAGCGTCATATCAGACGCTGTTATTTATAATCCAGGTGGCCCCCGTTTGGGCGTTTTCCTGGCCCCCTTTTCAGCGCTTTTCGCCAACCGGATTTTCGCGTTAAGTTCTTTTCCTACCAAAATCACCATCTTCGTTCCAGAATTGCCCTTGAGTTCAGACCGAGTGCTACACCAGGGTCTGACCGTCGTTTTGCGCCTCATTTCTCCAGGTGATGCCTCGGCATTACCTGCATGATGATATTTCGCTGGTTTCGAGGTGTTTTGGTATCGTTTCTCTTTCTAATCAAAAGATCGTCTGGGCCTTTCATAGACCGTGGGTTGCGGTCTTTTCTCAGGCTTGATGCTGGGATTATTAGACAGAGTTTTTGTCTTCCGAATGGAAAGGTTCCCTTCTTTCTTTCTTGGCTTCGCTGTTGGAGGGATCTGAGAGATTCTCTTTGCCATGTTGGGAAGACCCTCCACGGATGTCGGCGATGGTTTGGTTCTCTTGTGAGTCAAGGTGGGAAGTGTAACTTCTGCCGGTGGGCTCAAAGTGGCTACCTCCTCGCAAATTACCGTCGATTTCTTGATTTTTGTTTGTACCTTCATAACGACTTCTCCTTATTAAAATAGGGTTATCATTTGGTCTGAACACATACGACTGTTCTCAAAGTATCTCTGGGCTGATTCCTGAATATCCAAGAACTACGCAATCCCACGATGAGCAGGGACGCGTTGCTATGACAAGGCACCAACAAGGTATTTTGGGCCTCTCCGAGAAGAATTCGCATACACACAGATGCCACAAAGTTGGATATATAGGCGGTATCGCACCCCAGAGCTGTCGGTTTGGAAATCGTTTTCCGCTTTCGCTTGCCGATAGTCTCGGAAATCCTGCACGTTGCTCCCGGAATACTGAAAGCGACCTCTGCATAGTCAGCGTCAGGACCGAAAAGGGCCATAACCTGCGGGCAGATGTCGTAGCATCGATCAGATATTTTCATCATCAAATCAAATGAATCGGCGAACAGGCCGAGGAGGTCCGACATGGTAGCCATCTTTGCTATGTGCGGTTCGTCATCATCCTTGATGCTTCGATGCCAGTAAGACACACTTACATCTTGGTTGATCTCTGCGATAATCTCAGAAGCTGCAATGACCTTTGGTCTGTCCAAATGGTCTAATCGGTATTCGGTTCCGATTAGGTTCCTGGGGGAAACAATATCTCCGTCGATTAGTCTCATCCTTCCAGGCGGACGAGTCGCTACACCGTGCCGGGTAAGCTGGGTGGATACGGGCTGGCCCATACTGCCTAAACCTACGAGGGTAATCCTTTTCCTTGCCCATCTCTCAATGTCGATTGTGCCCTCGATCCTGCCATATCTTGATTGTGCTTTATCTTTGTTCAATTATTCGTCCTTTCTTATCGAGCCTAAATTGGAATCCTTCCACTGTGTTGTTCTCCGAAGCTGTTTTGATAAGACAGTGAAAGCTCTTCCCTTCTGACATATTTTTCAGGTTTTCTGCTGGACACATCCTGCAGCATTTCAGGACGCTGCGCAGACGGGTGCCAGCTCTTATTGCATCGGGGCTTAGCGCAGTCCGCCGTATAGCCTTCAGGCCGCGAAGCGTTGAAGAGCACTTCGCTATGATTTGCCGCCTAGCCCTGTCGTAGTCGGTCCGAGCAATAAATGCCAGTATTGTGCCTGCATAGGATATTTTCTCGTTGGCTTCGATTAGGGCCAAAGCAATGTCGTGACAGGTATTTGTGATTTCGGGAATCCTGCGTAGTTCTGAAGACACGGAATTGAGTTTTTCTTGCGTTGCCATATGACCCTCTAATCAGAAACGGTTCATTCCAGTCATCCCCTATTTTTCCACATGTCCCCTCGAGTCTAGACTTAGCCAAATGTGGAGGGCGCTTGGTCCGACGTTAGGCACAGTCAGGCCCGATGTCAGCAAGATGGTGCCCGTGCTATCATCGACGGGAAAAGCTCTGCATGGCCCTTAGGCCGATTTCACATCCTTGACGTCGGTCACTTCCGCACGATCCCTTGGCACATCCGAATGGTCTGTGTTGCTTTCTTTGAAGCGCAGGACCAACCGGCCTCGTGAAGCGATAACCATCATCCAGCGACGAGCTTCTTTGACAGCGTCAGAACCTTGCAAATGGCTGGGCAGCTTTTTTGAATCCAGAGTCGCTACAACAGACGTGTCTCTACGCTCGATATTACCATAGGCCGTTATCAAATCTTTGACTTCCTGACCGGGTCGACGCCACCATGTCAATCTACTTCCATTTCTTGATTTCCATAAACGCATTGTCTTATTCTCCTAACATTAACTGGTTTGCTTTTCTTTCCTTACTCAATGAGAGTTCAAAAATGGCGCAAATCTTACATGGAACCAGAAAAACTGCTTCAAGAACTACATTTGGGCCTCCCATGCTCGAGCCCCCAGCACTTTTGGAGACCTGATATTGCCTCGTTTGAAGCGTAACACGACTCTACCCCGGGTAGTGAGAACCATCACCCAGCGGCGCGCTTCTTTGGCAATCTCTGAACAGCGCAGATAACTGGGTAGTTTTCTCCGGCCAAGCACCAGCCACAGAGACTTGCCTCGGTATTCGATATCACCAAAGTCCATTAGTAGATCCTGAACTTCCTCACTGGGTTTTTGCCAGGTTGGTTTTCCGTTCGCATTTGCCGATTTCCATATACGCATCGTCCTATTCTCCAAAACATGTAGTGATTTGCATTTGTTTCCTTACTCAATGAGAGTACGGAAATAGCGCAAATCTTACTTGGAATCGAGAAGAATACACGATTTCAGCAACTCCTGACCGATGGAACGGTTAGCAGGGGTGTCGAAATCGGCCGGAGGCATGGCTTTAGTCGCTGGTAATGGTGAGGAGGGAGATCACCACACATAGGAAAAATAGCAATCGAACCATAGACACACGGATTTTCAGTCCGATGCTCTGATTGTAAGTGTCTTATGAGAAAGAGGTTAAAGCGTGATTTTGGCTAGAAAATGAGGATTACAAGTGATTAACAAGTGAATAACAAAGTGGGGTATTGAAGTGGTTTACCGGTAGCGACTGACACTTTTTTGACACCGTTTGTATTAAGATTTTGGCTCTTTTTAGTATTACCAAACCCTTTACTTTCCCTCATAGCTTGCGATATGGAATTGGCCATGATGGCGTTGGAATTGTGAAGGGTAGATGGTCCCTCTGTCTAACTGGCGGAGAGGGCGGGATTCGAACCTGCCCCTCCTCTTTATGTTAAGGAACAACTGTTTTGACCGCAAGCCTTTTTTCTGCAAGAAATTATGTCTACGATAAGTTACTATTCGCACACGATTCCTACATGATTTGTGACTCTAAAAATAGGACAGTTAGTAGGACAGTGGAGAAAGCTACGAACCTCACTTAACGATACTTCTTGCTGGCATAGCCATTAGATTAGCGACAAACTCATAAAACAGAGGCCGGAGACTCGAATTGTTGCTGTATGCTTATCGAAGGTTTTATAGAGTGCCGCCATTTGAAAAGGAGATATTAGCTTGGGGATGGATGAGCAAAGACCCACTCTGAGGCTCGAGCGGCATTGCGCCAAAAGGTGTGTGCGGGGATCCGGCAGATGAGTAATAAATCCGAATTCAGCCCTTGCAGCATCACTATGTTTTTGGTCTAATATTGCAGTTAACTGAACATGGAGAAAGTTATGGCAGATGATAGCCTAATTTTTGTACACCTTTCGGACATTCATTTTAGGTGTTGGAGCGGCAGCGAGTATGACGTTGACAATGACCTGCGCAATGAACTCTTGTTGGATGCTGAGAGTGTCTCAAAAGACCATGGGCAAACCCAGGGAATCCTAGTAACTGGGGATATTGCCTTCAGTGGGACCTCAGAGGAATACGATATTGCAAAAGAATGGTTGGCTGAGCTCTGTATAAAACTTGGACGTACCCTCGAAAATGTGTGGTGCATACCTGGTAACCACGATGTCGAATGGTCGCACATTCAGAAAAGCTTTACATTAGAGACGATTCACAATAGGCTAAGGCAAAGCGCTCAGCAAGAAATTGACGGGCAGATACTCAGCTGCATGGGTGATTCCACTGCTGCAGAGCTCATGTTTCGACCCATTACCGGATATAATAGGTTTGCAGCTTCATTTCAATGTCAGATAAATTCGAGGAAACCTGTATGGCAACAAGACTTCTCTCTGAACGACGGGTCGACTCTCTGTGTACATGGCCTTAATTCAACTGTAGTTTCTGATCATCTTGACGGCATTAACAAAAACGTAATCCTGGGTAAATACCAGATCCCAAAACGTATTCCTGGTGTAACTCATTTGGTTATGTGCCATCATCCTCCTGACTGGTGGCAAGATGCCGATAGCTTGGAACAGACACTGAATGAGCGGGCACATGTCGAGTTGTTCGGGCACAAGCATGCGCAGAGAGTAGTGAAGATTAATTCTACCTTACGTCTAATTGCCGGTGCTGTTCATCCTAACCAAAGAGCCCCAGACTGGAAACCCTGCTATAATTGGTTTAAAATTAGAGTTTCTGGGGAAGGCAACGAACGCAGACTTGGCGTCGAAGTTTATCCACGCATTTGGAATAAGAGCAGTTCAAAATTTACTCCCGATTATAATAGCTGCAACGGTGAAGACTATTCTCAGGTATCACTTGATTTGGAACCATGGAGTTCACAACCACCTGGAGAGCATTCTATCGAGGATTCAAATACACAGGAAATTATTGAAACGTCGGCGCGCGGTGCCACAATGGAGACTGAAATAATGGACCCGGTTCGAGTTCTGACATATCGTTTCTTTGATCTTGCCCATGTCGTCCGTATTGATATAGCGAGCGAGCTGGGACTACTCAAAGATGAGGATGAAGGGCTGCAGGATTATGAACTCTTTGAGCGTATTCTTACGCGGGCGGCTAAAGAGAACCTATTAATTCAGCTATGGGACAAGATCGAAAAGAGGCACAGTGATGAAAAGTATGCTTCGAACCCATTTAAAATCCAGTAGTTACCCGGAGGTTTAAAAAAATGGATACTAAATTTGGCGAATGGTATCGCACAGCTCATATAGAACCAGATGATAAATTACTCAAGATGCGATGGAAAGGCGTAGAAACCTTTAGTACAAACTTAACTCCTTCAAGACTTCTCGATTTAGCTCGCCTCTTCCATACACGGCCCCCAAGAGACACAAATTTTCAAAAGGAATTTCGAACCTCATTTTTCCAGGCTGATAACGCTTTCAAGATGCAAGGCAACGACCTCGAGTTGGCGGTCTTGGCTGGGGCAACTCTCGCCTGTGTCCTTAATGGAAAAGATAGTGCTCTGAGTGATGTTGCTGCTTTTGCAACAGTGTGTCCTTGTTTGCAGGGAAAAGCAAGAACGGCAACAATTCCTGATGTTCAAAACCGAGCCCGTAACTATCTTGTCAGTCGGTCTGGAAGCCTTAGAGCCTCAGCTGGAAAAAAAAGGAAACTAATTTCTGTTCCACAAATAGATGAATCACTGAAAGCAATTTCAGATGCGTGTAACGCCAATGCTTTAACAAATGTTAGCGGGCCATTGACTGACTTTTTAAGAAAACTTGGTATGACTATGCAAAAGGTTATCCAAAGCACAAATCAAATCCAGCATGATCAGTTGCTGCTTCGGGAAGAATCAGATGTGCTTTGGTGGATGCAGGGAAGATATAGCCTGGATCTCAAAATGTCAATGGACCAAATCGGACTGGCTGCAGCCAGTATAATTGCAGGTAAAGAACTGGCTGAACTAACAAAAGTGCTCCCAGGACCTTTTGCTGCTCGGGCAATTCTTCATCAGATTCTTTTGAGAGAAGATCCGGACATAGAGAGTGAAGTCGCTCTATCTTCAGCAGTCAACGAATCGGATCGAGGATGGCGACAGAAGTGGGCACAAAGCTTTGCCCAGTCGGAGGCAATTGATTTATGTCCAATATCATTTGCAGTGAAGACGTCACTTGAGATCGACAGCGCCAAAGGTTGGTTTGCTGCATTCAAAAAAACTACAACACTGGGCGCAAGCATAAAAATCGAACCTGTTGGGATAGCCACCCAAGTATACGAAGAAAGCCTTTTTATAAGATCGTTTAAAGGTATTGGAGAAGCATAATGTCTGCTGAAAAACCAGAAGCTGAACCGGTGGTATCCGAAAGTACTCCGACGACTGCTGGGGCCGAAGTCCTTGATGAAAATGTGACGAACGATATATCTGAAACATCTAGTTCTCAGGAGCTTAAGGACCCGATTGAATTGCTTTCTGGCGAAGCCCTGACAACCCAGGAGGCCTTTAGTACTACAACGCCATTTTAGCTCAAGATTTTCAGGCGGCTAGCCGATGTCTTCTTTCGGAACCTGTTATCCTGAAAGGAGATACGGAATGGATGCCAAACAAATTAAACAGTTGGAACCTATGTTGAA
>Ga0307438_1001932_pt1 | contig 12558 bp, 12 predicted proteins | sample SalMarWE160110MG_FD_202144 | JGI IMG/M metagenome (GOLD analysis project Ga0307438, IMG submission 202144) | Salt marsh sediment microbial communities from the Plum Island Ecosystem LTER, Massachusetts, United States - WE1603-110 | ecosystem: Environmental > Aquatic > Marine > Intertidal zone >... | reverse complement strand
ACCAGCCGTTCTAATTGCTTAGCCATTTCCCCCAGCCAAATCTATTGTACCCGAAATGAGGCGGAATGCAATCAAAGAACCCCGACTCCTGACAAGAGCCGGGGCCTGGCCGACCATTCACCGCGCTCTCGGTCATCAGGGAATGACGTTGATCGCAACGGGCAGGACGACGTGGTCGTCACCCGTCTCGGTCGGGACTCGCCCGCTGCCCGAATCGTACAGGCCGATTGCGATCCTCGCCGGTCCGGTGTAGCCAGTATCTTGGAAGACCATCGAGTGAAGGTCTACGATGGTCTCACTGGAGGTCCAGCCGGTGATGGGACGGGCTCCACCAGCAGGAGGGCCGTCGTGCTGTGCAACGAGGTGGCCATCCCCTGCCAGAAGATGAGTGAACACCAGGTAGTCCATCGGGCTGGTCCCTTCCAGCGCCTTCCAATATAAGGTGAGCGGCAGAGGCTGCGCCGTGGTGACCTCGGCAGCCGGCAGGCTATAGCCGACCAGCGCTGCAAAGTCGCCGAAGCGGACGTATAACTCGCCCGCAATGGCAGCCTCAGGCGTATCGGTCGGCGCTGGAGTGGGGGTCTCAATCGGCTCCGGCGGAGGAGGTGTAGGAACTGACACGGCCGTAGCCACCGACGCGGAAGTCGGTATCACGAGTTCTGGCGTGGGATTGGGAGTAGGCGTGACGCCGGGGGTGAGAGGCTCCACGCCGGCTGACGACGTAGACGTTGGGAGCGGAGTTCCCGCGTTGTAGATGGGCAAGCCAGGCAGAATAAAAGTGGTGCTGACGAAGATGGCCACTCCAATGGCGATGAAGATCAACACCATCGCTACGGCCTGTATGACTCTTGCAATGGCCGTATCCCGTTCGAGCGTGAACAGGGCCAGGTTCCGCTCCTTCTGAGCCGCCAACGCACGCACTGCATAGATAATGACGCCGATGGCGCACGCAGCGTAGAAAATCCAGGCGTGCTCTACCAGCCATTGGAAGAGGATCGTCATAGCGCCCTCAACACCCCACGAATGATGGCCTCCAGCCGTGGTACCAGCACCCGACCAACCTCCAGCACCTCTTCGTGGGTCGTCTCCACGTGCAGCGCGCCTTCGACCGGCAGAATGTTGCTGATGCCGGAAAGGCCCAACACCCGCGTACCGCCGTGCCGGGCGACGATGACCTCTGGAACAGTGGACATGCCCACAGCATCCGCCCCAATCAGGCGCAGAAACCGCAAATCGGCTGGGCTCTCGAAACTGGGACCGGCCAGGCAGACGTACACTCCTTCTCGTAGAGGCACGTCTGCCCTGGTCGCCGCCTGTTTGGCGAGCGCGCGCGACTGGGCGTCGTACGGCTCCGACATGTCAGGGAAGCGTGGCCCGAACTCGTCGAGGTTGGGACCACGCAGCGGGTTCAGCCCGCCCATCCCGATCAGATTGATGTGATCGGCGATGAGCATCACGTCTCCTGCGTGGAACTCCGGGTTGAGGCCGCCGGCCGCGTTGGTGACGATCAGAGTCTCGACCCCCAAAACCTGCATCACCCGCACTGGCAAGGTGGTTTCAGCCATCGAATAGCCCTCGTAGTAATGAACACGTCCCTGCATCACCACCACGGCTTGCCCTTCCAGCCGCCCGATGATCAGCCGGCCAACGTGTCCTTCCACAGTCACGACGGGGAAGTGCGGGATTTCGCTGTAGGGGATTGCAACACCAGCCTCGACAGCGTCGGCCAGCGGGTTGAGGCCCGAACCAAGAATCAAGCCGATCTTTGGTTCGAGTTGGGTCCGTTTTCGTATTGCCGCAGCAGCAGCCTCGAAATGCGACCGTGAAAAGAATTCGGGCATGAACGCCTCCTAAATCTTAGTCAGCAATTGCTGCTTCTTCTCTTCGAACTCCACGTCGGTAATCACGCCCTGCTGACGCAATTCATCCAGTTCGGCAATCAGTCCAGGCACATCACTGGCACTTGGCGCTTCAGTAGGGGCAGGGTCACCCTGCCCTACGCGCCCCGCCCGCTCTTCAAAAACATCCAGGCTGGCAAGCGCCTCCTTCTGATCGAGGAGTTCCTTCTTGAACTCAATGGGGTCAGCGATGCGCCGGAAGACGTCAATGCCGCTTTCGGAGCCGGAGATGATTTCGATGTCACCAAACTTGAGCATGCACCCCATCGCCGACTGCTCCATCACGATGTCGTTGATTTTCTCCAGTGAAGTATCCGACACCCGCTTGCCGAACGCCCCCGTGACCTGGAGAATACGCCGGTTGGTGACGACGTACTGGTTGTTCCCCCATGCCCAGATGCGGAGCGCGAAGTGGCCGATGGGCACAACCAGCAACAGGAGGCCAAACCACGTCAAGGGCGGAGAGAGGATGACCCCCATTACCGAGAGCCCGATGATGACGATGCTGACCGCAACGTCAACCAGAATTGTAGGCAGCAACGTGATCCAGTGGTCGCGGGCGACTCGCACGATGTGCTCGTTGCGTGCTAGCAGTTTCTCGACGTAACTCATTTGTGCCTCCTTTTGTGAGAGTGACCCGGCGATTACGCTCGCGGGTGAGCCTCGTCGTAAGCCTCTCGCTTGCGCCGGGTGGAAACCTCGGTATAAACCTGCGTGCTGGAGATGCTGGAGTGGCCCAGCAGTTGTTGGAGTTCGCGCAATCCCGCCCCGCCGTCGAGCATGTGGGTGGCGAAAGAGTGACGAAATGTGTGAGGTGTGACCTTTCGTTCGAGATCGGCGGCTGCGGCGTATTTCTTGACAATCAGCCAGAGCCCCTGCCGGGTTAAAGGCTGCCCCCGGTGATTAACAAACAAGGCTGCTGTATCTCGCCCCCCTAGCAACCTGGCACGCCCGTCCTCAAGGTAAGCACCAATCGCTTCTCGCGCACGCTCATACAGCGGCAGGATGCGTTCTTTGTTCCCCTTGCCCAGGCAGCGCACCGTGCCGGCCTCCAGGTCCACTGCGTCCACATCGAGTCCGATGACCTCACTGGCCCGCATGCCGGTCGCGTACATCAACTCGAGCAGAGCCCAATCTCGCAGCGCCCTGGGCGTATTGGACTTGGCCGGCTCTGCCAGCAGGCGAGCCATCTCCTCCGGGGCCAGAGGACGCGGAAGATGCTTATCCACCGAGGGCGAATCCACCGCAGCGGTAGGGTCGTCCTGGAGCACCCCGTCAGCAACCAGGAAATGGAAGAGCGACTTGACAGATGCAACCTTGCGGGCCACCGTCGAAGAAGCATATTCACGTCCCTTCAGGTATACAATGTAGTTCAGGATATGTGCCCGGCCCACGTCTTGCCAGGAAGAAATACCCTCGCCTGCCAGATAGGCCAGGAACTGGGTGAAGTCGTTGCGGTAGGCCGCGATGGTATGTTTCGAGTAGCCTTTCTCCACCGTCAGGAAGCGGAGGAATTCTTCAACCTGTGTCTGCATCACCTGTCCCTTTCGACACACCGATTTCCGGCTCTATTATAGTATACTTTGCATAAACTCAAAATGCAAGTCCACAAAGGAGACTCGCTAGCGGCAACTCACAATGCAGGAGATTTGACTCGGGCTGCACCTATGCTATCATATTCAGCGTTTGAATGCGTATTGCCACTTTGTCAAGGAGCAGACCTGACGTGAAGCACGGGCAAGTGAAGGCCATCACCGGCGGAACCGTCTACACGCCCGTCGAAGTCATCGCGCCGGGCGTAGTGCTCATAGAGGGCAACACCATCATGGCCGTGGGGGCGGCTGGCGTAACACCGGTGCCACCCGAAGCCGAACTCATTGAGGCAGATGGCATGGCCGTCGTGCCCGGCCTGATTGACGTGCACATGCACGGGCTGATGGGCCACGATGGGATGGGCCCCGGCCTGGCCCACGTCATCCGCGCTCTACCCGCCTTCGGCGTCACCGCGTTTCTCGCCACGACGTTGACGCTACCCCGCGACGAGACTCTCGCCAGCCTGAAGACAATGGCCGCAGTTCTGGATACACCGCCACCGGGTGCCCAATGTTTGGGGATCCACCTGGAGGGGCCGTTCCTGTCCCCGGCCCGACCCGGCATGGCGACCTCCGACTGGTTCGAGCCGCTGACGTGGGATAGGTTTCAGACATTTCAGCAGACGGCCCGGGGCCACATCCGCATGCTCACCTTCGCCCCAGAAATAGGCGAAGCCATGGCCTGCATCCCGCGCCTGGTTGAGGCGGGCGTCGTCCCCGTCATCGGCCACTCCGATGCGACCTTTGAGCAGGTAGCCCAGGCAGTGCAACTGGGGCTTTCGCACGCCACCCACACCTTCAACGCCATGCGTCCGCTTCACCACCGCGAGCCCGGCGTCGTGGGAGCGGTGATGTACTTCGACGACATCGTGGCCGAGTTAATTGCCGACGGGGTGCACGTCCACCCGGCGGTGATGGCGATTCTGCTGCGGGTCAAGGGACTGGAGCACGTGGCACTGGTGAGCGACGCCGCCCCGCTGGCAGGGCTGCCAGACGGCGATTATGAGTGGGAGCACAAGCCGGTCTTTGTCCGGGATGGCTCCTGCCGCCTGGCGGACGGCACCATCGCCGGGGCACACGCGCTGTTGGATACTGGCGTGCGCAACCTTGTGCGGCTGGTGGGGCTGCCGTTGGAGCAGGCACTCGTGCCCGCCACCCGCGTTCCGGCCGGGGTGCTGAGGCTGCGCAAGGGCCGCCTGGCCCCCGGCTACGACGCCGATGTCGTGCTGCTGGACGAAGCATTACAACCGGTCCTGACCATCGTCGGCGGGGAGGAAGTGTTCCGGCGCGAAGAAGTATAATCTTCGCCAGCGCGCCAACCAGTCTCCTGACGATGTGCTACCCCCCATCGGCCCGGCGGACGATCCCGCCGGGCCGACGACTATCTGGCCAGCGTGCACAGTGCTGCACCAAGTCCCTCAAGGTTTTGAGCTATACCCAAGTTACTGTTGCTACCCTATTGACATTGCCTGAAAATCTGCTATAATATTCACAAGTGAACAAATACAAGCACTAATATGCTTGTACGTGCTTCATGATGAACTCCAAGAGGCACAAAGTGCTCGCTGAAGAACGCCGGGCCATCCTGCTGCGAGAGTTACAGGACAAAGATTACATAGAAGTAACCGCTGTAGCCTCGCATTTAGACGTTTCCGCAGCCACAGTCCGCCGCGATCTGACACGACTGGAGCAGGAAGGCCACCTCATACGCACGCGAGGAGGCGCAGTCAGAGTCGGGAAAAGCACCACCCTGGAACTCCCGTACGACATTAAGCGCCATCGCAGGATAGAAGAAAAACGCCGCATCGCCGCCGCGGCGGCGGAGATGGTACGCAACGGCGAGACCATCATCCTCGATGCGGGCTCCACCACTTACGAACTTGCCCTTCTGCTTCTCCGCATGCGCAGCCTCACCGTGGTCACCAACGACCTGCACATTGCAGCCAAGCTCGCCTCCAACCCCAATATCACCCTGGTGTGCACAGGCGGCATTGCCCGCGCCAACGTGTATACCCTGCTGGGTCCCCAAGTCGAAGCGTTCCTGAGAACGTTGCGGGTCCACAAAACCTTCCTGGGTGCCGACGCTATCCATCCGGATGGCGCCATCGCGAATGTGAACTTGAAAGAAGTTGCGGTCAAGCAGGCGATGATTCGCGCTGCCGAAGAGGTTATCCTGTTAACGGATTCTTCGAAGTTTGATGTAGTCGGATTCGCAAAGGTGTGTGACTTTGGAGAAGTGGATGTACTTGTCACCGATGGCAACGTGGCGAGGGTCACTCTCGACCTACTCGAAGCATGGCCCACCGTGGTGAAGATAGCATGACGAGAGTGATCGGGCTGGGGTGACAAGCCAGACCCTAAACAGAAAGGAGGTGAACATTTGACCGGAAAAAAGAGAATCCTCATCGTCTGTGGCACTGCGATCACTACCTCAACCATGGTAGCCATGAAGGTCGAAGATTTGCTCAAGAAGCATGGCCTGCATGCAGAGATCCGGCGCGCCCTGACTTCAGAAGCGAAAGTCAAATCAAAAGACGCAGATTTGATCATTGCGACCACGCAGGTGCCCAGCGTTGAGGTACCCGTCATCAGCGGCATCCCGTTTATCACGGGCATCGGAGTTGACAAGGTCGAACTGTTGGCCATAGCCGAGAAGGAAATACAACAGGTAGTCGCCCTTCAACAACTAGCGGACTTGTTTCAGGACGGCGTGACCCTGAGGAAGATTGCCGCTGCTCGCAGCAGCAACGAGGTGTATCGCGCCATGCTGAAAGGCGCTGGAGCATAAGAGGAAAGGCCTTCCTGGCAAGCCCAACAAGACGGGCTGATGGAAATGACCAGACTGATGCTGTGTAAGAACTCGACCACTCGATCAAGGAGAAAGATATGCTGCTAGAAGAACTACGGATCCAGGTGCTTGCGACCGCTCGGCAGATGGTAGCCGACGGCGTGGCCCACGGGGCCCAAGGCAACGTGAGCGCGCTCGACCGAGAGACCGGCCTGATCGCTATCACGCCCAGCGCTATCCCCTACAACCAAATGCAGATAGAAGACGTGGTTTTGCTTGACCGGCATAGCAAGGTGGTGGAAGGCCGATGGAAACCCACCAGCGAGACGCCGATGCACCTCATATTCTACCACGAGCGGTCAGACGTGGGCGCAGTAGTGCACTCTCACGCTCCTTACGCGACAACCTTCGCGTTGATCAACGCCCCCCTGCCGGTCGTTTTGATCGAGTCCGCCACCTGCCTCGGCGGACCAGTGCCCGTGGCTCCTTACCGCCGTCCAGGAACTACGGAGGTTGGCAGGATTGCAGTGGAGACAATGGGGGCCGGCGTAGCCGTCCTCTTGGCCAACCACGGATTGGTGACAGTAGGCGCCGACCTCGCTCAAGCCTATGACGCTACCATCGCAGCCGAAACGACGGCCCGGCTGGTGATAATGGCCCGTGCTATGAACGCTGAGCCAGTGCCCTTTGACCCGGACGAGGCGGCTTTTATGCGGGAAACATACCTGCGCGGGTATCACCGCACTCCCATATCCAAAGGCACTCCCACCGCACCCAAGAACGCGGTGCAGTAAAACGGACAATGTGGACGGACAAGGAGGTTCACCCCCTATGACAGCTCAATTGATGCGTGCTGTGGTATACCTGGCCCCAGGCCGCCTGGAACTACGCCAGGTGCCCATCCCTCAGCCCGGGCCGGATGAAATCTTGGTTCGGATCCGCACCGCGCTTACTTGCGGCACAAACGTAAAGACTTATCGCCGCGGGCATCCCAAGATTACACCGCCGGCCCTGTTCGGCCATGAGTTGGGCGGTGATGTGGTGGCGGTAGGGGCCGAGGTCAAGAAGTTTAAGCCCGGGATGCGGGTGGTGCCGCACAACTCGGCACCCTGCGGCGTGTGTTATGCGTGCAAGCATGGCCAGCACAGCATGTGCGACAACATCCTGTTCTATTCCGGCGCTTTCGCCGAGTACATAGTGGTTCCTGGCCCCGTTGTGCGTCTTAACACCTTTGAGATCCCGGATCACCTTTCCTACGGCCAGGCGGCGGCGATGGAGCCGTTGGCCTGTGTCGTCCACGGGCAGGATGTGATCCAGATCCAGCCGGGGGAGAGTGTGGCTATCATCGGCGCCGGTGGCCCGATCGGGTTGATGCATCTTCAGATGGCCCTCCGACGGGGAGCATCCCAGGTGATCGCGGTTGATCTAAAGGACAATCGGCTGGCTGTGGCCGATCAACTCGGAGCCACGCGGATTGTCAACGCCCAGCGTGAGGACCCGGTACATGTGATCCACGACCTTACCGAGGGACGTGGGGCGGATGTGGCCATCGAGAGCGCCGGGGCCAAGGCGGCCTGGCTGACGGCCATCCAATCCGTCCGCAAGGGCGGGCGAGTACTGTGGTTCGGCGGCCTGGCAAGTGGGACGACCATTGAGTTGGACACAACATGGATCCACTATGGTGAACTCACGCTGCACGGTGTCTATCACGCCACGCCGCTGGACGTGTACCGCGCCTTTCGGCTCATCACATCAGGCGTCATCAACACTGAAATCCTGATCTCTGGCAAACTCCCATTGGAGCGGGTGGAAGACGCGCTGAAAATGATGATTGAAGGGCAGTGCATAAAGATGGCTATTGTACCCGACTTGGCCCCGAGTTGACCCCACTCCCCTCTACGCTTCACGAGAAAGGCAGAAGCAAGATCAGTAGAGTAGAAAGGAAGAGTAATACCGTGCCAACTGTCAACGGCACTATGAAAGTTGCCGTGTACTATAACAACGACGATGTGCGCCTTGAGAAGCGCCCGATTCCCACTCTCGGGCCTGGCGACCTGTTGGTGAAGACCGAGGCCTGCGGCCTGTGCGCTGGCGAGACAGCGGAGGCATATCAGGCTAAGCGTGCGCCCAGGGTTATCGGGCACGAGCCCACGGGGATGGTTGTGGCGGTAGGCCCTGGGGTCACCAAGTTCAAGGAAGGCGACCGTATCTTCGCACACCACCACGTCCCCTGCATGTCCTGCCACTTCTGCAATCGGGGCCTCTACACCTTATGTGAACACTTCCGCCAGACACACCTGGATCCCGGTGCCTTCGCAGAGTACTTCCGCGTTCCGGCTGAGAATGCCCAACTCGATACCCTCCTCCTGCCGGACAGCGTCTCGTTCGAAGCGGGGACGATCATCGAGCCAATGGGCTGCGTGCTGAAGGGCATCAGGCAGACACCCATCCAACTAGGCGACACAGTAGCCATCGTCGGCGACGGCTTCATGGGGTTGTGCTTCGTGCAGTTAGTCCGCCTCTCGCCAGCCAGTAGGATCGTTTCGGTGGGTCACAACGATTGGCGACTGGAAAAGGCACGCTCGCTCGGCGCCACCCACACGATCAATTCAAAGACAGAGGACACCGTCGCAACGCTCAGAGACCTCAACGAGGGGCGCGGCGCCGATGCCGTCTTTGTAACCGTGCCAAATCTGCAGGCAGACGACCTGGGACTGGCGCTGTGCGCGAGGGGAGCAGCGCTGCACTTGAATGCCCCGCCGCCGCCTAATGCAGTCTGGCAGGTCAATCCGAACCAACTATTCTTCCGCGAGATTCGGATCAACAGCGCCTATTCAGCCAGCCACATAGACACGCGAGCGGTGCTGGATCTGCTTGCCTCCGGGCGGGTGGACGCAAAGGCGCTAATCACACACCGCTTCGGGCTGGACGGTGTGGAAGAGGCTATCCACCTGCATCTCACAAAACGAGAGGGATACCTCAAGTCCCTGATTATCCCGGCGCTCACCGCAGCGTAACAGGCCACCCATACTACAAAGACAACCCAGTGCTCGCAGCCCCCGTCCTTGGAGACGTGTCAACATGCACGCGCCAACCAATCTCCTGACGGCGCGCTACCTCTCATCGACCCGGCGGACGATCCCGCCGGGCCGACGACTATCTGGTCAGCATGCACATTTGTGCAAATTGTTGCACAAGTGTTGACAATGGCTTCTCTGTATGCTATAATTAAATAATGAGCATTGGTGCAAATAATGAAAAAAGGTGCTCACTTTCCAGAATGCCGATTGTTTTCGGTATCTCAACATCCTCCACATTAAGCGGCGGGAACTGATGGAGCGCACAGAACTTCTGACTCAGGTCGCCAATCTGTACTACGAAGACAACCTGACCCAGGCTGAGATCGCACGACGGATCAACATATCTCGCTCCACAGTCTCCCGCCTGCTCCGCAAAGCCAGGGAGGCCGGCGTGGTGGAGATCACCATCCACCATCTCTGGAAGACCGCCCCTGAAATCGAGCGTGATCTCATCGCTCGTTTCCATCTGCGCCATGCCCAGGTATTGGTCGGGCGAGGCCGGCCCTACGAGGAGATCCTGTGCGGACTAGGGGCACTGACCGCCCGCTACATCGAAAGCACACTTGTCGAAGGCACAATCTTTGGCATCTCCTGGGGCTCGGCGGTCCACAGCACGGTCAGGGCACTGCGGCCCGATCAGAGGTTGCCGATCACGGTGGTACAGATGATTGGCGCCGTGGGGATGGGCAACCCGCAGATTGACGGCCCCGACCTGGCCCGTCTGCTGGCCAACGTCTACGGCGGAGAGTACCGCTACCTTCACGCCCCGCTGATCGTCGACGACGCTCAGGTGCGGGAAATGTTGCTCCAGGAGCCGAGTATCCGCGAAACGCTGTCGCTAGCCCATCGCGCGGACATAGCGCTGCTGGGCATTGGCTCACTGGTGCCGGATGTCTCCAGCCTGTTACGGGCGGGTTACCTGGACCAGGAGGCGCTGGATCAACTGCGGGCACAGGGGGCGGTGGGGGATATCTGTGCGCGGCATTATGATGCTCAGGGGCACGTGCTCGACATCGAACTGAACCACCATATCGTCGGCATCGAACTGGAAACCCTGCACTCCATCGAACGGGTGATCGGCGTGGCGGGGGGAGAGGCCAAGGCAGAGGCCATTCTGGGCGCGCTGCGTGGCGAGCACGTGAATGTGCTCGTGACTGATGATGCAACAGCGCAGAAAGTCTTGGCCCTGGATGACGGGCCCGACGGGAAACCACTTGCACTGCGGGCGGCGCCGACGAGAGAACGCTAGGTGGCGCAAAGAAGGGTTAGTTGCCGCGCCACGTGTTCACCATTTAACCCTTTGAGACTCGACAAAGGCTATAAGATAGTAGAATTGCTAATCTTTGCAATAATGAGTGTAGAGCTTTCGGCTTGTGGTTCGATTGCGGGACAACCAATTGATATCCAATTGAAATCCTTTGATTTGGCGAGTGGACAAGCAGTCGTAATTGAGGTAAACACGGGGCACATCAATATTGTTGGTGTGTCGGGAGATGTGCTCGAAGTGGACGGGCATCTTGCTTTCTCAGAGAAGACAGATTATGATGTCACCGAATCATCCAATGAGGTTTTGATTCTTGTAAACTATACAGGTCCCCCGTTGCCCGATTCTGCGGGTCCGGCAACCACAATGAATGTGCGCGTTCCACGAGACACGCCTGTAAGAGTCGAAACCTTTGATGCGACTGTAGCCATAAACGAGTTTCGTGGGACAGTGGAGATCTCATCAATTGCCGGGGACATTACGGCTAACAACATAAATGGAGTAGCTTCACTCAGAACCGCACGTGGGGACGCATCATTGACTGGTGGCTCTGGAGATTTCCAACTAATCGGCGAACATGGGATTCTCGTTGTGGAACGTGTGAGTGGAAAGGTATCAGCATCTACAATCATGGGGACGATCCGATTTCTTGGTGTACCGGGTTCTGCCGATGAAGTACACCTGGAGACAGATCATGGCCCGGTCGAGATCCAACTGGACGAGGAGTCAGATATAAGTGTCGCAGTAACCTCAATCAGTGGGAATGTGGCTTGTATGCTACCTGGCCTTGACCAGTCAGCCAGGGGGTGCACTGGCACTATGGGGAATGGGGAAGGAAGCCTGTGGGTACGAACGGTTAGTGGGGCAATTACCATTCAACGCTTGCCATGGAAGCCTGTTAACCAGCGGTTAACTTGACGAGAAATGGAATTCATTCTACAAGTCACGTATGTGAAGTGCTACTCACAAAGGTGAGCCTACAGGAAGAGGAGGGAAACCCACATGCCCGAAACCATGATTCCCCGGGAAAGGGTAATAGCCACTCTTAATCATGAAGAGCCTGATCGCGTCCCGATTACACTGGGCGGCTCTGCGAACCACCTCACTGAGCAACGCTATATGTTGTTAAGAGACCATTTCGGTTTGGAAAGCGTTCCCCGCAGAACCCTGGTCGGCTTTTACACTACCCCGGATTACAACCCCTTATTAGAGAAATTGGGAACCGATTTTCGTTTTATCCACATTCGCCCCCCAAAGGGGTATATCGCGAATTCGCTGGTAGGGGAGTTCCAAAGCTTCGTTGACGAGTGGGGGTTGACCCACCGGATGATGGGAGGCTACTACGATTTGGCCGGTGCGCCCTTGGCGGAAGACCTGACTGTAGAGAAGATTGAACATTATCCCTGGCCTGATCCTTATGACCCTGCCCGACTGGAAGGCGTGAGAGAGGAAGTGGAGGATCTCTACTACAACACGGACTACGCCATTGTCGCTCACCGACCGGTCTATGGCAATATCTGGGAGATGGCTCGTCTGATGGTGGGGATGGAGAACGCGTTGATGATGACAGTGTTGGATCCCAAGCTCTTTGACGCCTTACTCTCCAAACTCACCGAGATCTTGGATGGGATATATGATGCTTTTCTAAGCGTGGTTGGTCCTTACGTCCAAATTGTGGAGATGGCTGAAGACCTGGGGACGAATACTGGCCCTATGTTTAACCCCAGGATTTACACCAAGTATATCAAACCCAAGCACAAGAAAACCATTGAGCTAGTCAAGAAAAGAGCTCCGAATGCCAAAGTTCTTCTGCACTGTGATGGTGATATTCGAAGATTTATCCCTGATCTAATCGAAGCTGGGTTTGATATTCTAAACCCCATCGAAGGCCACCTGCCTGGTATGGATCCGGCGAAACTTAAGAAAGACTTTGGCA
>Ga0307438_1001925_pt1 | contig 12606 bp, 11 predicted proteins | sample SalMarWE160110MG_FD_202144 | JGI IMG/M metagenome (GOLD analysis project Ga0307438, IMG submission 202144) | Salt marsh sediment microbial communities from the Plum Island Ecosystem LTER, Massachusetts, United States - WE1603-110 | ecosystem: Environmental > Aquatic > Marine > Intertidal zone >... | reverse complement strand
ATTTATTACATGCGCCCGTCCTGAAGGTGGCCCACCACGGCTCGGGCGCGTCCACCTCGACCGCCTTCCTGGCGGCCGTGGAGCCGCTGACGGCCGTCATCTCCGTGGGCGAGGACAACCGCTACGGCCATCCGGCGCCCGAGACCCTGGACAGGCTGGGCAACCGCCCCGTCTTCCGCACCGACCGCCAGGGCGACGTGGAGATCAGCACCGACGGCCACAAGCTGTGGATCAAGACGGAGAGGGGCGGGGGGTAGGCTCGACCGCTACACCGTCGCGGACTCTCGAGCCCGGCACACAGCAGGATACGATCATCCCACGTGCCCCCTGCACAACCGCCCACCCTGACCCTCTACGCCTGTTGGCGCCCGTTTAGTCATCCACAAGACATGCAAATGAGACATTTGACTTTCAAACCCCGTTCTGTTAGCATACTCATGACACGTGATAATTTTGAAGGAGGTTCGTTGTGGATAGGGAACAAGCCAAACAGCTTCTCGCGGACGTGTTGGCGCTCATCGAGGATATGCAAGTACCTCAGGATCTTCGACCAGCGGCGTTCCAGCAGCTATGGGCGGGGCTGAGTCCCCCACCCGTCGCCCTCAAAGGCCCCGAGCCAGAACACCCCGCGGCACCAGAGCCCCTGCTGGCGCTGGCCAAGCGCCTCGACCTTGAGCCCGTTTACCTGGCCGACCTATACGCGGTCACCGAGGACGGCACGTTGGATGTTCAGGTTCCAGCCAGCAGCCTTCCAGAGCAGAAGACGGCGGCAACGAAGGAACTCGCGCTGCTCGTATGTGCCGGCCGGCAAGCTACCTGTGAGGAGACCACCGCAGCCGCCACTATCAGGGAGGTCTGCAACCGGTACAGCAAGCTCGATCCGCCCAACTTCGCTGCAGCCTTGAAGGAGGCTGACCACCTTTTGATCATCGGCGGCCCGGCACGACAGAGAACCTATAGGCTTCGTCAGCCAGGCTGGGAACAGGCCAAGGAAGTTGTGAAGCGCATCGCGGACATCTCATAGCCATGCCCGATCCGCTCGCTCTTCAAATCCAGCAGCTGGGGGGTTACGCCGACCAGACACTCATTCTGACGCACGTGGCCGAGCTGCAGAGCACGGCTGCATCCGCCTCCCCAGCCCACGTGAGAAGGACATTCGTACAGCTTCGCCTCCCGCCCCCGTCCAACGTCTCGCAGTATCTGGCCGTACTTGCCCAACACCGCCTCGTGATGCAACCCGCGCGCGGTCGCTGGGCGCTGACGCCAGCGGGAATCGAGCGCATCAGACAGCTGATGGCAGACGTCGACGAGACTGCCCTCGGCCGCCTTGGGCGACAAACTCCCGAGTCCATGTTGGGCAACGCACCTCACCACCTGCTTCCGCCCGAATTGGCCCCGGCTCCGTTCCAAACCGGAATCGCCCGGTTCTTAAGGGGCCACCCCTTCGATCGCAACGTCCTCTGTATGTCGAGGTTCCCCAGGGCCCAGGCCGACCCCATTGGCACCGCTATTGATGTCTCTCGCGCGACTTGTGCCGAAGGCGGGCTGGAGATGCACCTCGCCTCAGACCGAGTCGTCGAAGATCTGCTGTTTGGGAACGTTGCGGCGGCTATGTGGGCGAGCCGCTTCGGGATCGCTATCTTCGAGGATCGAGTGGGCGAGGGCCTGAACTACAATGTAGCCCTCGAAGTGGGATCAATGCTTGCGACGGGCCGCCGCTGCCTTCTGCTCAAAGACGTAACCCTTGACAGGCTTCCCACAGACCTAGTGGGGCACGTCTACCAACCCATTGACCTCCACGATCCGGCAACCATAGCCACCGCCGTAGCCCACTGGATTACGGAAGACCTGGCGCTGGGCGGCTAGCCTCGCCCTGTGCCAGCGCGGCCGCCCCTCGCCCCGCCGTGTTATACTTCCCCCTGGTGATACCGCTATGACATCCCTGCGCCCCGACGGCCGCCAGCCCGACCAGATGCGCCAGCTGCGCATCACCCCCAGCTACCTCGCCCACGCCGAGGGCTCCGCCCTCATCGAGCTGGGCCAGACCATCGTCCTCTGCGCCGTCAGCGTCGAGGCCCGGCTGCCTGCTTTCCTCCGCGGCTCCGGCTCCGGCTGGGTCACCGCCGAGTACGGCATGCTCCCTCGCTCCACCTCGACCCGCAGCCCCCGCGAGGCCGCCCTCGGTCGCGTCGGTGCCCGCACCCACGAGATCCAGCGCCTCATCGGCCGCTCCCTTCGCGCCGTCAGCAAACTCGACCTCCTCGGCGAACGCACCCTCACCGTCGACTGCGATGTCATCCAGGCCGACGGCGGCACCCGCACCGCGGCCATCACCGGCGCCTATGTCGCCCTCCGCCAGGCCTGCGCCCGACTCGTGCAGCAGGGCGACATCGCCTCCACGCCCCTGCGCTGCCCCGTAGCGGCCACCAGCGCCGGCGTCGTCGACGGCGTGCCGGTGCTCGACCTCTGCTACGATGAGGACGCCCGCGCCGAGGTGGACTTCAACGTGGTGATGACTGCCGACGGCGAGTTGGTAGAGGTGCAGGGCACAGGGGAGAGCCATCCCTTCAGTCGCCAGGCGATGAACGACCTGCTCGACCTCGCGGAGACAGGCATCCGCGGCCTGTTCGAGGCGCAGAGGAACGCCCTGGCCGAGGTCGGTATACCCGACCCCTAGCCGTACTCTCCCAGGAAGGTGCCCCCCAGGATGTGCACGTGGCCGTGCTGCTGGCTCTGCATGGCGTCCATGCCGAAGTTGGAGAGCAGGCGAAAGCCATTCGGGCAGTGCTCCTGGCCCATGCGCACGGCGACCTCCCCCACCCGGCCCATGTTCCCCCACAGCTCCTCCTGAGTCACGTGGCGCTTGGGCACGACCAGGAGCATCACCGGCACCCAGTGCAGCCGGTTGCGAAACACCATCACCTCGTCGTCCTCGTAGAGGATCTCCGCATCCCCCTCATGGGCAACGATTTGGCAGAAAGTACACCGATAGCGCACACTGACCCCCCTGATCGAAGCGTCTTCGTATTGCTTACGCCTGCCTGCCGGCATCAGCCGTAGGCTGATCCGCCCCGCGCGAAGGCAGGGCCATTCTAGCGGCCCAGGACTCGAAGGATCAACGCCGCCGATCCTTTACGCAGAGCCACGGATCAGGCTATCATCGCCTTAGGAGGCTCCTTGGCAGAGATACGCCCATTCCGCGGCCTTCGTTATCAGGCTGGCCAGGTCGATGACCTGGCCAGGGTGATCGCGCCCCCCTACGACATCATCTCCCCCGATGAGCAGCGAGCCCTCCACGCCAGGAGCCCTCACAACATCGTACGCTTGGAGTACGGCGAAGCCCACGACGACGACTCCGAGCAGAACAACCGCTACACGCGGGCGGCAGCTACCCTGGCCCAGTGGTTAGCCTCCGGCGTCCTCGTGCAGGACGATAGGCCGGCATTCTACGTCTACGACCAGGAGTTCCAGCATGACGGGGCGCGCTATCGCCGTCGTGCCCTGCTGACGCGAGTGCACCTAGAGGAGTGGGCGAAGGGAACCATCCGCCCCCACGAGCACACCATGGCCCAGCCCAAGCTGGATCGCCTCCGCCTCCTGAGGGCCTGTCGCGCCAACCTCAGCCCCGTCTTCACCCTCTACCGCGATCCGCAGGGAGTCGTCAGCAGCGCCTTGCAGGATGCCACAAGCGGACGAAGCCCTCTGGCTGTGGCCGAGCAGGCCAAGGAACGGCACACCCTCTGGCCGCTCAGCGAACAGAGCCTGCAGCGATGGCTGGAGCAGCAGCTCGCTCCCGCCACCCTGTACATCGCCGACGGCCACCACCGCTACGAGACGGCCCTGGCCTATCGGGACGAGCGGCGGGCGGCCGCTGTCTCCTGGACAGGCCAGGAGGCGGACAACTTCGTCCTCGCTGGCCTCACCGCCGCCGAGGACCCAGGGCTGCTGATCCGGCCGATCCACCGCCTGGTGCACTTGCCCCAGGCTGACGACAGCGTGTTGGAGCGTCTGCGGCAGTACCTGGCGGTGGAGGAGGTAACGTCGGCGCAGAGCCACGGCCAGGCCGCGCCGCAGCGACTGCTGGAACTGGTGACCGAGCGTGGCAGGTCGGCCAGCGCCTTCGGCCTGTGTTGGCCAGGGGAGCGGCTCTTCCTGCTGACCGCGGAGGACCCCCAAGGGCTGGTTGCCAGCCTTTGCCCCGAATGCCCCACCCAGTGGCGCACCCTGGACGTTGCCGTGCTCGAGCTCGCTCTCCTGAAGACGATCCTGGGAGTAAACGCCGAGCCTATCGGCGAGGGGGGCGCCATAGCCATAACGTCAGACGCCCACGAAGCCTGGCAGGAGGTGCAGGCCGGCCACTACCCGGCGGCCTTCCTCCTCAACCCCGTACCCGTCGAGAAGGTGCTGGCCGTGGCCGACGCTGGCCAGCGCATGCCCCCCAAGACAACCTTCTTCCACCCCAAGCTGGCCACTGGGCTGGTCATCAACCGCCTGGACGACTAGCTACAGCCGCACCAGGCGCGCCGAGAAGATACCGGGGATCTCCTTGACCTTCTTGAGCTGCTCGCCCGTGAGCGCCTCGTCCAGAGCGAGCACCATGAGGGCGGAGCCGCGACGCTCGTGCCGGCCCACGTTCATGAAGCTAACGTTCACACTGAAACCGCCCAGTATCGTGCCTATAGCGCCGATCATCCCCGGCCGGTCCTCGTTCTCGCAGACCAGCAGATAGCCCTCGCTGGGCGGGATGTCCACCCAATAGTCATTCACCAGGACCACATGGGGCCCATCGTGGGCCAGGGTGGTCGAGACGGTGGTATCGCCAGCGCTGGTAGTGAGCCGCGCGCCCACCAGGTTGCTGTAGATCTCGTGTGAGGGGCCCTTATGCTCAACGATACGCAGGCCTCGCCTGTCGGCGATCAGGTCGGCGTTGACGATATTCACCGGCTCCTCGCTGATAGATGACAGCAGCCCTCGGATAACCGCCACCTTCAGGAGAGTCATGTCGTGGTGGCTGATCTCGCCCGCATACTCTATCTGAACATCCTTCAACTGCCCCTCGCACAACTGCTGGGCCAGCAGCCCCGTCTTCAGCGCCACGTCAATATATGGCGCCAGGAAGGAGAGGGTCTCCGGCGGGATGAGGGGAGCATTGACAGCGTAGCGAACGGGCTCGCCCTTCAGGTGGGCGATGATCTCCTCTGCCACGTCCACGGCCACCCGCTCCTGGGCCTCGGCGGTAGAGGCCCCCAGGTGAGGCGTCACCACGATGCGATCGCTCTCCGTCAGCTTGTTGCCCACCGCTGGCTCCTGGGTGAAAACATCAACGGCAGCACCAGCGATGCGGCCCTCTTCAACCGCCTGATAGAGGGCCTCCTCATCGATGACGCCACCACGAGCGGTGTTAATGATGCGAGCAGAAGGCTTCATCATCGCTAGCTGTTCGGCACCGATGAGGCCGCGCGTCCCCTCGGTGAGGGTTGTGTGCACGCCAATGAAGTCCGATTGGCGAAGAAGGTCCTCCAGAGGGATGATCTTCACTCCCAGCACGCGGGCCCGCTCCTCCGGCAGGAAGGGGTCATAGCCCACGACCTGCATCTCCAGTCCCCGCGCTCGCCGCGCTACCTCCGAGCCCACCTGGCCCAGCCCGATGATGCCCAGGGTCTTGCCCCGCAGCTCTACCCCCATGAAGCGCTTGCGATCCCACTTGCCGCCCCTGAGAGAAGCGTTGGCCTGGGGGATGTTGCGGGCCAGGGCCAGCATCAGGGCAATGGTATGCTCGACCGCCGAGATGATGTTCCCGGTAGGAGCGTTGACCACCACGATGCCCCGCTGAGTGGCGGCATCCACATCGATGTTGTCCACGCCGATCCCAGCCCGTCCGATGATCTGAAGGCTGTTGGCCGCTGCGATAGCCTCGGCCGTTATCTTCGTCTCGCTGCGGACGACGACGGCGTCGTACTCGCCGATGACAGAGATCAGCTCCTCGGGCGCCATGCCCAGGCGCACGTCTACCTGGGCGCCGAAGTCCTCCAGGGTTTTGACGCCATCCTCGGCTATCGGGTCACAGACCAGAACCTTGGCGGCCAACAGGCCGTTACCCTCCGGAACCGGCGGCAGGGACGGCGAATCCCACCCGTGGCAGGGCCTTGGCCAGCACGTCCAGAGCCGCTTTTACGTCCCCATCTGACACGAAGCCCAGGTGGCCGATGCGGAAGATCTTGCCGGCTAGCTTAGCCTGGCCGCCAGCGATTATCAGGTCGTACTCGTCTTCGCAGAGCTTCTGAAGGGCCTTGCCGTCCACGCCCTCGGGCACTTTGACAGCGCTGATCGTGTCGGAGGCAAAGCGCTCGTCGGCAAACATATCCAGCCCCAACGCCTTCACGCCGTCGCGCACGATCTGAGCTACGCGCCGATGGCGAGCGAAGATGTTCTCCAGACCCTCTTTGGCCATCATGCCCAGAGCCAAATCGAGGGCATAGAAAACGGACACGGCGGGCGTCCAAGGCGTTTGACCACGGCCCAGGTAGTCCTTGGCGGCCGTGATGTCCATGTAGAAACGAGGCATCTTCGCCTTGGCGTGGGCCTCCCAAGCACGGGGGCTCACCGAGACCATGCCCAGAGCCGGCGGCACCATCCAGCCCTTCTGGGAGCCGGTGGCCACGAAGTCCAACCCCCACTCATCCGTCCGGACAGGAATGGCGCTCAGGCTGCTAACGGCGTCCACCAGTAGGAGCTTATCGAACTCCCGCACCACCTTGGCGATATCCGCCAGCGGGTTGGTGACACCGGTCGATGTCTCGTTATGGGTCACCAGCACCGCCTTGATGGCGGGGTCGGCGCCCAGGGCACGCCGCACGTCCTCGGGGTCGGCGGCCTTGCCCCACTCGTAATCGAGCTTGTTCACGTCAGCCCCGTAGGCCTTGGCGATGTTGGCGAAGCGATCGCCGAAAGCACCGATGGAGATCACCAGCACTCGATCGCCGGGCGACAGGGTGTTGACCACCGCCGCCTCCATGACGCCGGTGCCGGAGGTAGTGAGGATGAACAGGTCGTTCTTCGTCAGGAAGAACTCCTTGAGACGACTCGTCACCCGGTCGAGGATAGCAGCGAACTCCCGCCCGCGATGGTTGATCATGGGGCGAGCGCACGCCTCCAGCACCTCGGGCGGAACAGGCGTAGGACCAGGAATACGTAGGTTCACGGTCATTGAAACCCTCCAGAATCTAACCTTGAGCGCCTAGTTTGAGCCCATCATAGAGTAGGGTCACATAACGGTCAAGAGAAAGCGTTCGATATGGTAGAATAGGGGCAATTTCCGGGTTCTGTTCGATGTTGCCGTGACCAGTCCCTTTCGCAACCTGCCCAGCGTGAGCCGACTCCTGGCACACCGGCGCATCCGCCCCCTCGCCTCGCGGATGGCCAGCGACGGCGTGGCCGATCTGGTACGCCAGCAACTGCAAGAGGCCCGCCGAGCCATCGCCGCCGGCCACGAGTGCCCGTCAACCGAAGTGCTGGTGGAGTCGGTGCTGGCCCGTGCCGAGCTTCTTCTCCAGCCCACCCTGCGCCCGCTGATCAATGCCACCGGCGTCATCATTCACACCAACCTGGGCCGCGCTCCCCTCTCGCCGGAGGCCGTGGCGGCCATGGAGACAGTATCGCGGGGCTACAGCAACCTGGAGTTCGACCTGTCAGAGGGCGAACGAGGCCATCGCCTCGCGCATCTGGAGGCCCTCCTCTGCCAGATCAGCGGCGCCGAGGCAGCGATGGCGGTCAACAACAACGCCGGGGCCGTCCTTCTCGTCCTCACCATCCTGGCCAAGGAGCGAGAGGTGATCATTTCCCGCGGCCAGGCGGTGGAGATCGGCGGCGGCTTCCGCATCCCCGAGGTGATGCACCAGAGCGGTGCTCGCCTGGTGGAGGTGGGCACCACCAATCGCACCTACCTGAGCGACTATCAGCAGGCCATCACCGATGACACCGCCGCCCTCATGCGGGCGCACGCCAGCAACTTCCGCATCATCGGCTTTGTGGAGTCAACCCCTCTTGAAGACCTGGTTCGTCTGGCCCACGAGCACGGCCTCTTGCTTCTGGACGACCTGGGCAGCGGTTGCCTGTTCGATACCAGCCAGTTCGGCCTGGCCGCCGAGCCTACGGTTCAGGAGAGCGTCGCCGCCGGGGCCGACCTGACTATGTTCTCCGGCGACAAGCTCCTGGGCGGCCCCCAAGCGGGCATCATCGTCGGCCGCGAAGAGCTGGTGACCCGCCTGCGCCGCCACCCCCTGGCGCGACCCCTGCGCATGGACAAGGGCAGCATCGCCGCTCTAGCGGCCACCGCCATCCACTATGTCCGCGGCGAGGCGCTGGAGAAGATACCCGTGTGGCGAATGATCGCCATGCCCCTGACAAGCATCGAAAGAAGGGCGCGCCGCTGGGCGCGGGCCATCGGCGCGCCCGCTCGCATACAGCACGGGCGCTCGATGATCGGCGGCGGCAGCCTGCCAGAGGAAGGACTGCCCACCAGGGTCATAGCCATCCCTGTCCACGGCGGCAGGAGCGTGACGGAGCTTGCCCAGCGTCTGCGCCTGGGCCAACCGCCGGTGATCGGCCGCATCGAGCACGACCAACTCCTCCTCGACCCTCGCACTGTGGCTCCCGAGGACGACTCGACCCTGGTGGAGGCTGTGGCCGCCGCCCTCGGGCGATAGACGCTCCTTTACTTCGCCATGACTCCCTTCTAGCTGTCTTTCCCCCGTCCCAGTCAAGGAATCTTGCCGCGCCGGGCAGGGGCTTTAGCCCCTCCCTGACGAGGGATATAATGGACGAAAGGAAAGTCATGGCATCGATAGTGTTCGCCTGCGTCTCCCCTCATCCGCCGATCATCGTCCACGAGATCGGGCACGGCCGCGAGAGGGGGACACAGAAGACGATAGACGCGCTGGAGCAGGTGGCGCGGGAGATGGCCCAGCACCAGCCAGAGACGGCCATCCTCATCAGCCCCCACGGGCCAGTGCAGCTCGACGCCTTCGCCCTCCTGGTCGGCCCCAGCGCCGACGGCAGCCTCGACGCCTGGGACGCTCCCCAGGTGACTTTCGCCTTCCAGAACGATGTGGAGGCGGCCTCCCTCATCCGCGAGGAAGCCCAGCGGGCCGGAGTGCCCCTGGAGCCCCTCGAGCACTGGCGCTATCGCGACTCCACAGGCCGCTGGTGCGATGGGCTGGACTGGGGCTGCACCGTTCCCCTCTATTATCTGCGGTCGAGCCTGACAGAAGCCAAGCTCGTGCCCCTGTCCGTATCCTACCTGCCACAGCAGCAGCACTTCGCTCTGGGGCAGGCCGTCGCCCGAGCGACCGAGCGCCTGGGCAAGCGAGTGGCCATCATTGCCAGCGCCGACCTCTCCCACAACCTGAACTACGGCCCCCCAGGCCCCCTGTTCGACGAGAAGATCCAGAAAGCGATCGCGGAGTGGGACGTCAGGGCCGTCTTGGAGATGAGCGCCGACTTCCGACAGGAGGCAGCCGAGGACGCAGTGCCATCGCTGAGCTTCCTCATGGGCGCCCTCGACGGCCTGACAGCCAGGCCGCGCGTCCTCTCCTACGAGGGACCCTTCGGCGTGGGCTATCTGGTGGCAGCCGTCGATATCGAAGGCGCCAGGGAGACCGGAAAGCCCTCGGCGAACCCCGGCGCAGAGGCCGGCAGCCACCCCCTGGTCCGCCTGGCCAGGGAGGCGGTCGAAACCTTTGTCCGCCAAGGCCGCGTCATCGAGCCGACGGAGCTCTCCGAAGAGATGCAGGAACAGGCCGGAGCCTTCGTCTCCATCAAGAAGCGCGGCGAACTGCGCGGCTGTATCGGCACCCTCGAGGGAACCCAGGACAACCTGGCCCTGGAGGTGGTGCGCAACGCCATCGACTCCGCCATCCGCGACCCCCGCTTCCTCGAGGTCACCCCCGAAGAGCTCGATCATCTCTCCTACAGCGTGGACGTTCTCTCCCCCGCCGAGCCGGTGGCCGGCCCCGAGGACCTCGACCCCAAGCGCTACGGCCTCATCGTCCGCCTCGGCCCTCGCCGCGGCCTCCTCCTGCCGGACATCGAGGGGGTCAGCACGGTGGAGGAGCAGATATCGATCGCCAAGGCCAAGGCCGGCATCCCTGACGAAGAGTCGCCCGAGCTCTTTCGCTTTACCGTGAGGCGCTACACCTAGTGGAGACCCCCATTGATTAGACCCTGCAACCACGCCGACCTCGAACGCATCTACGAGGTCATCAACGACGCCGCCAGCGCCTACGAGGGCGCCATCCCCGCCGACTGCTACCACCGGCCCTACATGCCTATGGACGAGCTGGAGCGCGAGGCCGCCCGCATGACCTTCTACGCCTGGGAGGAGGACGGACGCCTGGCCGGCGTCGTCGGCTTCGAGCCGATCAGGGACGTGACCCTGGTGCGCCACTGCTACGTCCTCTCCGACCGCCAGCGCCGGGGCATCGCCAGCGCCCTGATGCGCCACGTCATGGGCCTGACCACGACCGAGCGTCTTCTGGTGGGCACCTGGGCCGCCGCCACCTGGGCCATCCGCTTCTACGAGAAGCACGGCTTCCGCCTCCTGCCCGACGGCGACGCCCTCCTACGCACCTACTGGGACATCCCCGCCCGCCAGCGGGAGACCTCGGTGGTGCTGGGGAGGGAGGTGGGGTGGGAGGAATCCCGTTGACAAGGGCAGCCAAGCTCGGGGCATACGGCAAGGTCCTTGTCAGCTACCGTGGAAGCGGCCAGCTACACTTCACGCAGGAGAGCCCGCTGAGATGCCGGTTCCGCGCAGTCCAGCTCTCGGACGGAAGAATAGTAGTGAACTGTAGCGGCCGTGGCGTCGGCAGATGGTACCAACGGTTCGATGAGCGGATGGAGGCTGTTGACCGGCTCGATGGACAGTCCGCCGAAGGTGCTCCCGTAACGATCTCCGGACTCTTGTCTACCGGTCTGTCATTGCGCGAGCGCCGAGCACCGAGCCGCGACACATGGAACCTCACCTGCTTAGCCGACGAACTGGATGTGGCCTACGCTGACTCAGGAACGCCGAGATCGGTGAACTTCGGCATCGTCAACTTCGAGTACCTCGGCAACAGTTGGCGCCTAACCGCAACCGGCCGGAGCCTGGACACATTGTCTCTGTCCTTGCCTGTCGGCGAACTGAGCATCCAGAAGATCGCGGACTACGAGGCCGTTCTCGCCGCCACAAAAGCTCAGCGGGGCATCGATGTCACGTGCTACGCAACGATCCCACTAGGCGACGGGGTTTCGTTGCAGGACGCCGTCGAGGCTATAAGCGACGTGTGCGGCCTGCTCTCCTTTGCGCGGGGAACCAAGATCAACTGGCTCTACTACGAACAGCTAGACGGGGAGGCACGGAAGGTATCGCTGGCTCACCGAGACAGAGTGACGAAGCCCTTCTCGCCAACGCCGCTGATTCACCCTCGTGAGCCAGATGATACCGCGCGGTTTGTCGAGCAATGCTTCCAGCCCTACCGACAGGACACCACGTTCGATCTTGCGAGGCTAAGCCACGCCTACGTGGACGCCAAAGGCCAGGGGTTCCTCGAGACGAGAGCGCTCGTTGCTTGCGCGCTTCTCGACTTTATGGTAGGCCGATACCTGAACACGACGGGTGCTCACACCATGCTTCCCAACGCGGTCTTCAGGGAACTAGCTGCTCAACTGACCCTAACGGCACAAGGGTTCCAACCGCGGCTCTCCGACCCCTTGCACCGCGCCAGGTTGATGGACATCTGTTCAAGGCTGGGGGAACTCAATCGGCCACCGCTCCGGATCACGCTCGAAGACTTCTGCGAGTCCTTGAGCCTGAACATGCCCAGCCAAGAGATTGCCCGGGTGGTAGCCATCCGAAACAGCCTTGTCCACAGGGCCACGTTCTTGGACGACGCGGAGAACTCGGCACAGTACTTCCGGCTGCTGAACTTCCTAGACAGAATCCTCCTGAAGATCCTGGGCTACGACGGCTATTACATCGACTGCACTACTTCACCCTGGAAGCGCGTGCAGATCTAGGAGCTACCGGATGTTGTTCGCGCAGAAGACCCTCGCCACCCTGGAGTTCGATAAGGTGCTGGCCCGGCTGGCCCGCCACACCGCCTTCTCCGCTGGCCGCGCCCTGGCCCTCGCCCTGCGCCCGTCGTCCGACTACGCCGAGGTCGTCCGCCGCCAGCGGATCACCGCCGAGGCCCGCCGCCTGCTCGAGATGCAGCCCAACCTCGGCCTCGGCGGCGCCCACGACGTGCGGCCCCAGGCCCAGAAGGCGTCCCTCGCCGGCGTCCTCGAGCCCGCCGAGCTGCTCGACATCCAGGCCACCCTCGGCCTGGCCGTATCGCTGCGCAACACCATCCACCGCCTCGGCATCAATCTGCCCCTGCTCACCGCCCTGGCCGAGGGCCTGACCGACCTCTCGCCCCTGGCAGCCGAGATTTCGCGCTCCATCAACCCCCGCTCCGAGGTGACCGACGCCGCCAGCCCCATGCTGGCCGAGCTCCGCCGCGAGACCCGCCTCGCCCACGACCGTCTGACCGCCAAGCTCCAGCACATCCTCTCCTCGCAGAAGGG
>Ga0307438_1001908_pt1 | contig 12651 bp, 10 predicted proteins | sample SalMarWE160110MG_FD_202144 | JGI IMG/M metagenome (GOLD analysis project Ga0307438, IMG submission 202144) | Salt marsh sediment microbial communities from the Plum Island Ecosystem LTER, Massachusetts, United States - WE1603-110 | ecosystem: Environmental > Aquatic > Marine > Intertidal zone >... | reverse complement strand
CAGATTTGGTTTTTTTTCATAGATGTAATAAACCGTACAATAGATTTAATAGGAAAAAAATATCGGGGGTTAAATATATTTCTATATTTTATTTTGTATCTATGCAGATAATAAAACTCTATTTGTTTATAACCTCTTCCGATGCGGAAAGCCTTTTTCAAAAGCTGTTTAAAAGAATAACGAGAAGGATGTTTCATGATAATAGCGGGTTCATAATGAATTTTATAACCCGCTTCGTAAACCCTATTGCCAAATTCATGATCTCCTCCGGAAATTAGTCTTGGGTCAAACAATCCCATTTTCTTAAAAATAGCCTTATATATTGTAAGACAGCCAACAGGTGTATAATGAGCTTTTTTTACATACTTTTCTATAGGGAATGCTACCATTTGATCATATATGGCAAAGATAGAATTTTCTTTATTGATAACCTTCACATTACATGTTAGGCAATCAGTTTTACTTTTTTTAAAAGACTCAAAAGTCTTTTTTAACCAATCCTTTTCAACAGTCATATCTGCATCGATGAAACTTATAATAGTCCCTTTTGCTTCTCTAATTCCTTTATTCCGTGCTGCATAAGAACTTTTAATGTTGTTTTCTGTTACCATTCGGATAAATTTTGGATATTTCTTAATAAAATTGTTTATTACAGATAAAGTGTCGTCTGTGGAGCCATTATCGGCCACGATAATTTCAAATAGATTCTTTGGAAAGTTTTGTCTGACAAGGGAATTCAGAGTGTTTTTCAATCCGAATCGATCATTATAAACAGGTATAATTACAGAGATTTCTTTTTTGTTTGATTTATTCATTAAAATTTCTCTTCAATAAGCTCTTTGTATATTTTCTCCAACCTATCGTTCAGCTTGTTAATATCATAATGTTCTTCTACGTATTTTCTTCCGGTACGACTAATTTTTTGACATATCTCAGGGTGTTCTATAATACGTTGAAGTTTTTCGGTTAAAGCACCTACATCTCGTTCAGGTACAAGAAAACCTGATTTACCATCTTTAACTAATTCAGGTATTCCGCTATGCTTGCTGGCTATTACCGGTAAGCCTGAAGCCAAAGCTTCCATTAATACTACGGGTATTCCTTCTTCGTCTCCATTTGAACCTGTTACACTTGGAGTAATCATTATGTTAGCTTCTTGAATTAATTTCTTAATGTTGGCGTGTGTTTGCCAGCCCAAAAATTTAATATTACTACAAGCTTCTTGTTCTTTAACTAATTTCTCTAAGTTGGTCCTTAGTGGTCCGTCTCCAGCAATATTATATAGAACATGGGGATATTTCTTAAGTATCTTAACAACTGCTCTAATACCATATTCTATACCTTTTTTCTCCACAAGTCTGCCTACTGTTAAAAGTTTAACTTTTTTATTTCTTCTTCTCTGAGAAAAACAGAACTCATCAGTATTAATTCCCATCCTGTGTACTATAATTTTTCGTTCATTACACCCCATTTTTATAAGTTTTTCTTTCCATCTCTCGCTTATGGGTAAGAAAAGATCACCTTTATTAAAAAGGAAATTATAAGTGTCATCGCCATGGTTTTTTATATAAGCAGACATATCGCTACCGTGAAAAGCAGTTATAAATTTGCCTTTAAGAATATCCAATTCTTTAAGTTCAATAACTTTCTTTCCCACCCATCCAAAATGGCAATGAATTATATCATAAGGACCTTTTCCTAAAAAAGGAAGATTCTTATATAGTATTTCAAGAGAAACAGCTCTCTTACCGTATTTGAAAACGTTAAAAGCTTTAAATATTTTCTTTGGTTCTTTAGTGAAATCCCTTCGAGTAAAATCTACGGCTTTATTTATACGGACAAATTTTTTTTGAGGGATTTTATAATTATCCAGGTAATAAGCATGTTTAAGCAAACAGTATGCTTTTACTTTAGAATGAGTTTTTTCGGTGGCTCCTTTTCTTAAAGCGTAAGTATCTACTTCGTGACCTCGTTCCAGTAATCCGGTAATTTGGTTTAAAATGAAGGTTTCTACAAGATTGGGAAAAGTGCTGACAAAAAAAGCTATCCTCATTTATTTTTCCTCATCAGGAGGCAACTTACCTTCCAATTGAGAGCAGGTATTATATATTTAATAGCTTCCGATATTGAAGGCAGTTTGTATTTCGCCTTGTCCTTTATGTGAACTAATTCCTTCTTGATAATTTCCATTTTCGGGAACATAGATGTAAGCTCTTTAATTGAAGGGCGGAATCCTGTGTCTATAGGGTCATTATGATAACGGTATCTGTTGGGAACAGTAACCAATAAAAACCCTCTTTTTTTTGTCAAGTCAGTTAAAAAAGAACATGCCTTGTTAGGCTTATTTACGTGTTCTAACAAACTGCAGCATATTACTAGGTCAAAAACTTTCCCTATTTGTTTGGCATTTATACTTTCAATGTCAACCACATAATTAATATCTTCACCATCTTTTTTATCCATATAATAAATTACTGAACCTTTATTTCTTAAGGGTTTAAAAACGTTTTCATGTATGTATGGTTGAATTTCTGTTCTGAATTCTTTTGTTGAAGATCCTACATCTAGAACATCCTTGATGAGAGAAGGATTCAAAGCATCTAAACTTTCTTTAATCCAGAGGGATTCTTCTTCAAACATTTTTAACTTTTGAAAATATTTCTAATACCCAAAGTGCCCTTCATAAACGACTTAATTTTCCACGTACATTTTTTTAAGAAGCCGTAGAAAAACAAAGGCTCTTTATTAAATTTACGAGCTTCAAAAGGAATCGGTTCCGAAAAAAACTTTATGCCTTCTTTCTCAAATATTTTTTTTATCTTACTGAGTACTTTTATGCTTGTCCCGTCCATAATTCTTTTTGAATATATATGGGTTAGATTAGCAAACATCATTTCATAACCGGAGTAACAAAATTTTTCAATGAAATATGCCTCATCTGCCTCATCTATTTCATCGATAATTTTGTTGTAATAAAGTAAAATATTTTCAATAATATGTATTTTGTCTTTGTTCATGTTTCTAGAATGTAATCTCCTAAACCCTCCCATAAATTGAAAATAATCGAATGGAATTTTATTAAATGCGAGTTTGCTGAAATAATACCTGTCTTCGACGGCTTTAAGATCTTCATCGAACAAGCCAAATCTATCAAAAATTTCTTTATTTATTAATAAAGAATGAACCGGCAGCGGATAAGGATACCAAAAATTAAACAAATGAGAAAACATATCTTTTACTTCACCGATATTCCGCGGGGTGGAGCAACCTGTATCATTATCATAGCTTGATATTTCACAATAAGACACATCCGAGCTTTTGGCTTCATTGAACTCAAGTTGTAATTTTATCTTATCCTTAACTAAAAAATCATCTGCGTCGAGTAATTGAATATACTCTCCACTGGATTGTCTTATACCTGTGTTTCTTGCTGCTGCCAAACCTTTATTTTCTTGATTGATTAACTTTATATATTTTTTAAATTTTTTCAGTACTTCAGAAGGGTTGTCATTAGAGCCGTCATTTACAACTATAATCTCAATATCTGAATAGGACTGATTTAAAATAGATTCAATAGCTTCTCCTACAAAATCTTTTTGATTATACAGAGGAATAATTACGCTTACAAGATGGTTTCCCATATTATTTAATATAAACTCTTTGTAAGAATTCTTTCAATATAAGTCTCATTGTGGGTACCAATTTCCAAAACAGTAATTGCACTCTTTATGAGGAGGCTTTTTCTTTTTTGCCATAGTATGTTGTAATCTCCTTAGTCTCCTCATTTCTGTTGAATTGAAAGGCTCTTTTTCTCTGAAAATATTACCAAAAGATGAATCCGGAGGGATTTGTCTCAAGCAACCTCCTATATTACCATCGCCATCCAGGTTTATCCTGGAATTATATGAAGTGCAATTGAATTTTGGATTTTCAAAATCAATATATACTGGTTTTTCTTTTACGTAATCTCTATTCTCACATAATTTATCGATATATTCAATAATTTCTTTGTCCTTAACAGTAATAATTTTATTGACCTCATCGCTTTTTGTAATGTCGTAAACCAGATAATTTATCAGCTGCAGGAAATCTGGTCTTAATCTATCACAAAGAGATATAATTTTTTCTAAATTTCGATAATTTTCCCTTGTAACAATGTACACTAATCCTACATTGTCGAAATGGTCTTTAAGTCTTAAAAAGTTATTAATTACTTGATTGTATACTTCTACACCAGTATAGATCAAATAACTTTTTGCATCATATCCATATAAACTTACAATAATCTTATCCGGTTTATACTTTAAGCTTAGGATTTTATTTATATTTGTACCATTGGTTATTATATTTACTTTTTTTCCTTCTTTCTTTAAAAAATCAATAATGTTTACAAATTCTTTACATAGTGTTGGTTCTCCGAACCCTCCTACGCTGAAGGACTTTATATCAGGGTATAATGAAAGTAAATTTTTTACCGTACTTAAACTTATTTCTTTTGAGTCTTCAATATTTAAAACACTTCTGCGACATCCCAGGCATTTAAGATTACACTTATTTGTCATAAAAAGCCCGCAGGTTCTAGGGATTACTTTCCTGGTTTGCAAAGCATTTTTAATTGTTCTTTTAATCGCCCGGGGTGTCCATCTCTTTAGAATCTTTTTCTTTTTTTTATTCTTTTTTAAGATCTTATTTTGCGAGTTCTCCATTATATAAATACTCCAAAAAGGCTCCTAGTTTAAAATTTTCTCAAGATTATTCTGCATTATCAAAATCGATTTTCTGACTTAAGGTTTTTAAGTATCTTTTTTTAATTTTTAATTCATAATAATTTATTGTTTACTTTCTATCAGTCAAGTATAGAATGTTTTTAGCATAACTTAAATTGCAAGAGTGAAGACAAGAAAAAATGCTTAAATTAGGGTTGACTGTAACCGAATATCTTTATATTGTTTAATATCGAGGGAAAATGAAAAAGATAATTAATAAGACAATGGATAGAGAGGATTTGTTAACTGTTGAAGCAAAGCCAATTATAAAAAAAATAAATAATTTGATTGAATCACTTTATGCTAAAAACCTATATATGACATCTTGGTGTGGGACCCTTCCAAAAAAGGAAATGATAGAGTTTAATAGGACCGGAATAAAAAATCTAATTAAGATGATTATGAGAAGAGTAGAGGTCAAAGAAAAGGTAGCTATCAGCAATAGAGGCGCAGACTATAGACCCCTGCTTGATGCTATAGATGACGGTAGAATTCCCTGGTTTTTATACTGGGAGATATTCTGGGTTTTGAAAAATGGGCCAAAGATCGAAAAAAATATGAGTATCTTGGATGCTGGGGGAACTTCTTCTTTGTTTACATGTTTTTTGGCTTCTCTTGGAGTTGAAGTACACTCTGTAGATATAAATAAAACTCTTGTTTTGAATGGGAATAAAATAACAAAAGCAATGGGTTGGAATATGTTTTCTTATGAAATGAATATAAAAAAATTGGATTTTTGCGATGAGTCTTTTGACCACGCTTATTCTATTTGTGTATTTGAGCATTTGGATTTTGAAATTAAACAAGCTGCATTGTCTGAGATTGCCAGATGTCTTAAACCTAATGGTATACTTTCTATTACCTTTGATTATAAGAATCCGGCTCCTGCTATAGTTGGTTTTGGTCCGAATACCAGTAAAAGAAATCGGCTTTCGAACAAAGAGGATATTAAGCGAAATTTCCTTGACAACAAATATTTTAATTTGCTAGGTAATCAGGATTTTTATGATAACGGTAAGACTTATTTAGTTCACCCGGATTTTAATAATGCTCCATATACTTTTGGCGCAATATTTTTAAAAAAGAGAAGTTGATTTTACGAGTCCTTTTTACAATTTACTCAGAGTGTGCGTTTAATGGACTTGCTTCCCATTAACAAATTCAAAAGTTTAAATAGAAAAGCCGAGGCAATTTTATATTCTCCTTTTTTCAAGAAAAATTTAACCGAGCGAAAAATTTCTTTAGACATCTCTCTTCTTGTCAAATTTGGTATGCTTGAATCAAGTCTTCTCTTGAAAGCTTTAATTTTAGCAAGAATAAAAGATTTATATGCAGTTTTATATCTTGCTGGTTCCTTTGTCTGAGAGTTGGATAAAGCACGGTATTTATATAAAACCTCATTCAAAAAAAATAGGTTGGTGACTTCTTCCATTTTGTAGATTATATCCTTATCCTCTGCTCCAACTATTTCTTTGTCATACCCTTCCGTTTTATAATAATCCCTCTTTTTAAAAGTCCTGAATGCGCTCGAATAATTGCGACGAAGGTTTGTTTCCCCTGGCGGAATAGGCTTACAATATCCCTTTTCTATAGGGTTTAAATTTGAATCACAAAACATAAATTGAGAATATATAAAACCGCAATCTGGATGGTTTATATGCGCGTTATAAACTTTTTCCAATGCATCCTCGGTCAAAGCGTCATCGCTATCAAGTATCCCAAAAATTTTGGCTCTCGATTCATATACCATCTTGTTGAGTGTCTCTACATAACCTATGTTTATTTCGTTTTTAAAGAATCGTATCCTTTTATCTTTCAAAAACGGACGGATTTTCTTAATGGAATTATCAATTGATGCGTCATCGACAATTATTAATTCCCAATTTTTAAAATTCTGGTTTAAAACCGATCGGATCGCTTCGCCGACGTATGCGGCATTGTTATAATTGGCCATTAATACCGAGATTTCAGGTAATGGTGAATTATGTGAAAAGGCTCGCCCTTCTTTCCTTCTCTTTGCTTTTACTTTCGCAACTTCTACGTAATGTTCCTGCTCATCACTGTTTTTAATTGAAATGTTTTCTTGACTCTGTCTCCAGAAATAAAGATATTTCGGTATATTAGCCAATTTATATTTTTCTGAAAGTCTTAACCATAAATCATAGTCCTGGGCTTTAAGAATAGATTCATCATAGAAACCAACACTCAGAAGACAACTCATCTTGATCATTGAAGAACCGTGTGCAATACAATTATCCATTTTAAGAAATTCTCTAATATGCGTATCCGTAATTGGTTTTTCTATTGTAGATACTACATTGCCCTCTTCATTTATAACTTTTACAAAAGACCCAACAGCAGCATAATCAGTATTATCTTCCAGAAATTTCAATTCTTTATCCAGTCTGTTCGACATAGAAATGTCATCCGCATCCTGGCGTGCAATAAATTTTCCTTTAGCCGTTTTCAATCCCTTATTTAATGAGCAGGTCAATCCGATATTTTTCTCATTATTTATAATATGTATTCGAGGATCGGTATAATTTTCTAAAATTTCGAGTGTACCGTCAGTAGAACTATCATTGATAATCAAAAATTCAAAATCTTGAAAAGTTTGATTTAAAATGCTATCCACGGCTTCCTGAAGATATTTTTCTCCTTTGTAAACTGACATCAAAACCGTTACTTTTGGATTATGCATGTTATTCCAAGCCTTTTAAATATCTGGCTATTGGGAATAAATCTTTTCCGTAGAGATTAATACCAAAGTCATTAACAATCCCAAGTATCTCTTTTATTTCACTTTTTGATAAAGTCTTCTTCCAGTCGTTCAAAGGGTCCCTGCCAATCCTTATAGCGCTATCCTTACGCGTTTGATAAAAACTACTTATTGCGTGATTAATCCTATTTGTCCGCTTTATCCCTAACTTTTTAAAAATCCGATATATTTCTTCTTCTGTATTATTGCATAATTTTTCATAAGTACAAAGTATCCAATCATGTTGCGCAAGTTGAATCAGCGGAATTAAATTCTCTACGCACCACATTATTGTATGTTTTTGAATCGGGGTTTGCGCTTTTCTGATTAAAGGTTCAAATTCATACAAATAATCTTCTATAAGTTCTTCTTGCCTCAGAAAAACATCTAAATGTGCTTCCCAATTGAGTTTCATCCTAGATAATACAACGGCACAGGGATGCCGAATTACATATATAATAGGACAATGGAAATTGTAATCTGTCCATGCAAGCATCAAATTAGCGCGTATCGATTTGATTAAATATTTCCATATTAAAAAATTTTTGTTTTCACGGTCTATCCAGGCATTATGAACATTTCCACGGAGTACTCGCTCAACAAATGCTTTTTTTTCGGGATAATTTTCTCTTGGACGTAAGTAATCGCGTAACGAAAAATTCTTCGCTTCATATACTTTACGATGGTCGAAAGGTTCAAAGATAATTCCAACCCCTGGAGAGGAACCTATTATATTTGCCAGCCATGTAGTTCCACTACGGCCGGAACCTGATAAAAAAAATGTACTTTGGGGTTGAATCTTTTTGACTTTTATAAATTTACAGGGAGTTTTCTTTTTAAAAAAGGCAGTATTTATGTTTTTTCTTTTTGCTTCTCTTAACTTCTGTTTAATTTTCACAATTGTCTCAAAAAATTCCTCTTTTTTTTATTTTTAACAAAATGTGGTGTGAATTTTGAAAGATATTTACGTAAATTTTTCTTTATTGTCCTTTTTTTTAGAATGCTCAACAATTTCAAATCGTAATTGGTTCTTTTCTTAAAATCGTAATCGACAAACTCCTTGCTATCCTTGCCATAAAAGAATCTTGCTTTTATGTCAAAACCGGGAAGATAAACCAAACCCAAATCGTCAATATATTCATAAAGATTATTCTCTAAAACATATTTATAGAGAGGGCTGTTGGGGATTCCTACAAAAACATTGAAATTGTACGAATACGGGTTTAATTTACTCATTAGTTTTACAGTAATAAGATAATCTTTATATGTTTCTCCTGGGACCCCTACAATTAAACTACAATATGCTTTTATATTATATTTTTTGCATAACTTAAGGACTTTTTCTATTTGCTCAACAGTAATTCCCTTGTTAAGAATATCCAGAATTCTTTGACTCCCACTTTCTACGCCCAGATACACTCCTCTACATCCTGCATCCGCCATCTTTTTTACGATTTTTTCATCATTTAGACTATCCACTCTTGTTTCGCATGTCCAGTGCATGTTAATATTTCTCTTAATCATTCCTTCACAAAAATTTTGTGTTCTTTGAAGATTCATAGTAAAGTTATCTTCTCTAAAGTAAATAGCTTTTGCATTAAATTCCCTTTTTAGATAAACAATCTCATCAATTATTCGTTCGGCACTATAATATGTATACTGTTTACCCCAAATTGAACTTACAGAACAGAATGTACAATTAAAGGGGCATCCTCTACTGGTGTTCATTGTAAAAACTGGTTTTTCGTCCAATCTTGGAGATGTAAAGTCATAAGGCATTTTTGAAAAAATATCCCAGGGTTGAAAGGGTAATATATCCAAATTTGTGATTCTTTCTTTCCTTATTACCCTCCTAGTATCCTTACCTTCTATTATATCAATTATAGCTTTTTCTCCTTCACCTTGTACTATATAATCAACAAAATCAGGTATACTATCTAGGGCGACTGAAGTGTGAGGACCGCCAACTATTATTTTGCCGTCCCATTTTTTTTGTTTTCTTAGATTGTGAATTTCATTAAACATTCTTAAGGTATCACGATAGCATATAGTGTTTGAATGAATTCCAACAAAATCAATTTTGTTTCGTTGCAGATATTTTTCTTTTACGAAATGAGTAGGCTTTAAATAATTGTCTATGAAAAAAACGTTATATCCTTTTCCCCTTAATATTGATATTAGAAACCCTACCCCTAAAGGAGGTCTTTTTTCTTTTGTGGAAAAAGGGCTTTTTTTGGGAGCAGCAGAGGTTGTTAGAAGGATGTTCATTTTATTATTCATATGATTATCCTCAATTATACCCCAAATCTCTTAATTTTCTCTCTATCTTTTCCTTTTCTTCATTATTAATTTCCTCCGCCTTTGTATATGACTTTTCTACAAAGCATATAAATTGTTTATTCAGTTTTGTTACAATGTCAGGGTATATTGAAGATACATTATATCTTTCGTCAGGGTCGTTTCTCAAACTATATAATGATTTTACTTCATAGGATTGGCAGCGGTTGTTTTTTTTCTGCCTGTAAAAACTTCCGGATAAATAATAAGTTAATATTCTGTTAGCATTTTTTAGGCATAATTTTAAGAAAAGCAATTTTTCAAAAAAAAACTTTTTCGTACCAGTTGCATCTCCTAATAACTCTTTTGTAAATCCTTTTATTTTTTTTAAAATATTGTGAGCCGGAAATTTCCTGGGACTAAAAAATTTTCTTTTATTTGATCGATTCCTACTCTCTTTTATTTTTAGGATTAGTTTCCACTCTGGCGTTCTTAACCCAAACTCATTATAAGGTAAATTTTCCATATAAGCATAAAAAATCCCTTCGTCATCTTTTTTTTGCACAGGTAAAATATAAAACTGAGTCAGGTCCGTACCATCTATATTTTCAGGTATCGTGACATCAACTAGACTCAGAACAGTTGGCATTATATCTATACTTCTTACCTGTTTTGCTACACTTTTTTTACCTTCTATAAGTTTGGGGGCACATAATATTATTGGAATACGGACAACATCTTCAAATAAACCTTCATTATGCTTTACTTTTCCTATAGTGTATGAATCGTCAATTATTTTATCTCCATGATCAGAGAAAAGAACAAATATAGAATCGTTATACAAGTTATTACTTTTAAAAAAAGATAAAATTGGCTCCATGCATTCTTTATCTGCGAAACTAACCTTTGCATCATAATATTGCCCAGAGGAAGAATATTTGTTCTTAAAGCTATCAGGTAAAGATAGTGATTCCAAAGGAATTTCATGTATTCCCATATAATGAAACCATATAAAAAAGGGACCTTTTTGTTTTGCTATCCATATCTTTGCCTTTTCCCAGATATCATCCCATTTACGATAGTATTTATTATCTTTCACATATGAACAATACTGAAAATCTTCTAAGTCTAAATCATAAATATCAAATCCTCTATTAAAACCCAGAGTAGGTCCAAGTAAAGTATGCGAAGGAAAGCCCGCGGTTGCGAATCCATTCTTCGATAAAACTTCCGCTATTGTTAGGATTTTCTCACTTAACTTTGTAAATGGGTCCCTTACTCCATGCTTATAGGGATTGCATCCCGTAAATATTGAAGCGTGAGATACCCACGTATTGGTAGCCTGTGAAATTGCCTGTGTGAAAATAACTCCCTCCGAAGCTATTCTATCAATACAAGGAGTATCCACACCTTTATAACCATAACAACCTAAACGGTCTGAACGTAGACAATCAAAAGTTATAAATACTATAGCCCTTGGGAAATCCATTTTATTGATTTTCTCCTAATATTTTTTATTTGAACTCCATGTATGAGATAAATAAGTCGTACCATTAATTTTTTTACCGCCAACCACTTTTAAACGGGCAACCCTTTCAATCCTGTCATAAAAAGCAAAACCATCATTATGATAAATAGTCGTATTAATAATATAATTGTTTGGCAAAAGATTAAAAGATTCAATCTCCAGATCAACAAATCCTGTACCTTTTATAATACCAAAATTTATTTTATCAAAATCCGTTCTCATCCCTGTAACGACTTCGTATTTATCACCTCTATAAATTGCTATATTAAAAATCGGATTCTCAATATTCTTTGAAGATTTATAATAAACACGTATCTTTACTTTTTCGCCTATTTCAAAATCTGTTCTAGGATTATTTTTTGAATCTAATATTTCTAATTTTTCAATTTTAATCTCACCGGTACCATTATGATAATAAGATTGTTTACCCTCTAAAGAAGACCTATAAATATCAATGGCTTCGTCTGTTCTGCCGCGATAAACAACTTTGCTATCAACTAATACTAAAGAATTCTCACAGACATAACTAAGCATATGCATATTATGAGTGATCAAAATTATTGTAACGCCCTTTCTTGAAAGATCTTTAATGAGTTTCCTGCATTTTGCCCTAAAAGAAAGATCCCCTACCGCCAATATCTCATCTATCAATAGAATATCTGCAGCGGAATGAGACGCAATTGAAAAGCCAAGCCTTACAAACATTCCACTTGAATAAAACTTTACAGGTGTATCGAGAAAATCTCCGATATCGGCGAATTCGACAATTGTGTCGAATTTTCTATTGACTTCATGTCTGCTCATCCCCAGTATTGCTCCGTTAAGGTAAATGTTTTCTCTTCCGGTCAACATAGGATGGAACCCAGCTCCCACAGCGATTAAGGCTCCCACCTTTCCTTTAATTGTTATTTTTCCTTTATCCGGCCAGAATATACCATTAAGTAATTTTAAAATTGTAGTTTTACCGGCTCCGTTAGGTCCAATAATACCTAGAGTTTCTCCTTTTTTAACTTCAAAGGAAATGTCCTCCACTGCCCAGAACTCATCTTTTCTTAATATATGAGAGTTAGAACTCAAGCCCAATGAGTTTCTCGCGATATCTTTAACGCCATATAGCATTGATCTTTTTAATGATTTGCAGTATTTTTTCGAGACATTTTCAACCTTAATTGAAAAATCGTTCTCCATAGTTATATTCTTTCAGTTACCCTCGTTTCCGTTAGATGAAAAACTAATAATCCTGCAATAAAAATAACAACAGCAAATCCAAAAGATATTAAATAACCTTTCCATTCTCCCATTGTACCCTTTAATATGAGTTC
>Ga0307438_1001900_pt1 | contig 12688 bp, 15 predicted proteins | sample SalMarWE160110MG_FD_202144 | JGI IMG/M metagenome (GOLD analysis project Ga0307438, IMG submission 202144) | Salt marsh sediment microbial communities from the Plum Island Ecosystem LTER, Massachusetts, United States - WE1603-110 | ecosystem: Environmental > Aquatic > Marine > Intertidal zone >... | reverse complement strand
ATCAGAACCCCGACGGGTCGCCCGATGAGAGCAGCTCGTTGGTGGCTAACATTAGCTGCCTGAAAACGTCCCAGGTAGGCACGGACCTGGGCGATCCGCTGTGGGCTGCCGCCGAGGAGCTGCAGGCCAACGGAAGGCCGGACGAGCACTGGGGGATAATTTTCCTCTCGGACGGTGCGGCCAACCAGCCGGAGGACGGCCAGAACGGCGCTTGCGGCTCCGAGCCCGACAGCTACAACCCCTGCGAGCACGCCGTCGAAATGGCGGAGCAGGCCAAGGCTCTGGGGATCGAGGTATACACGATTGGCTATGGCGTGGAAGATCCGGGACCCGGAAGTCTGTGCGGGTGCGACAGCGGGATCTGGGAGGATGCTACGGCGCGAGAGGTGCTGCAGGCCATGGCCACCGACGAGTATCACTACTACGAAGAGCCCGAGGGAGGGGACCTTACTCCGGTTTTCGAGACGATAGGTTGGCAGCTTGTGACCGGCATTCGACTGGTGCCGGTGTTGAACCCGTAACCGAACGATCCGGAATGTAGGCGGCGGGCAGGGGACCGCCCGCGCCCGTTAGCAGCTAGCCTGGCCGGCAGAGCGGCGGGCACAGGGGGGAACCTATGATGCGCAAAGGCGTTGGCGGCGGCAGGAGCGGCAAAGCGGTCTTGTTGTTGGGCCTTTTCCTGGGCCTCGTTAGCGCGGTGCTGGTCTACGTCTACCTAAGCCAGGCCGGCGGCGACGAGACGGCGGCATCGGATACGACGAAGTCGGTGGTGGTAGCCAAGGAGGACATCTCTGTCGCTACCCGCATCACCGACAGCATGGTGGAGATAAAGGCAATATCAGCGGACGCCGTCCACCCCGACTCTTTCTCTTCCACCGAAGGTGTTGTGGGCAACGTGGCTCGGTACCCCATCATGGCTGGCGAGCAGATCCTGAGCGATAGGGTGGCCGCCAGCTCTGTGGCGCTGCCCGAGGGGGAGGAGCTTCCGCTGCCCTACATCGTGCCGGAGGGCAAGCGAGCGGTATCGGTGGAGGTCAGCGATTTGATCGGTGCCGGCGGCCTCGTGCGGCCTGGCGACTATGTGGATGTGATTCTTACGGCCAAGCTTGCGGTGGGCGATCAGATAGGCAGGCTCATCCTCCAGGATCTGGAGGTGCTGGCTCTCGATCAGCAGGTGGAGAAGGTGGCTCCCAAGTTCGAGGATGGTGAGGAGGGAGAGGAGGAGCGGATATCCACTGGTGAGGGGAAGATCGAGCCTGAGGCTGTCACGGTGACTCTGGCGGTGACGCCGAAGGAGGGCGAGGTGCTCGTTACGGCCGACCAGTGCGCAGACAACTACGGTGGTCGTTTGGCGCTGGCACTGCGGCCGTTCGGCGATCACACAACTGTCGAGGCGCGCTCCGCCTGGCCGGAGGAGGCGGATGAACTGCCGCCGCGGTGTGCTTATCTGTTTGGCGTGGGCCTCTCGAATCTGAAGGCAGAAGAGGAAGAAGGAAGCGCGGCGCCAACTCCACCGCCGTCTCAACCCTGATGAGGAGGAATCGGTAACGGCCTAGACGGTGACAAATGAGGAGGCCCTAGGTGGCTAGAAACCCCAAGGTAATCATAATCGACCAGGATCCGTCCAGCCGGGCGGAAACCCAGCGGATGCTGGCGCTGTCAGGCTTCGCTGTGATGGGCGCCTCCGGCTACGGGATGGAGGCCATGACCCTGGCCCGCGAGACGACGCCAGAGGTGGTGGTGGTATCGCTGGAGGAGCCAATAGCTCGCTCTCTGCAAACGGTGGAGTCGGTGGGCGACGTTCTGCCCGAGGTGCCAATCATTGCCTACTCGTCAATCGGCGACCCTAGCTACATCCGCCGCGCCATGCAGGTGGGGGTCAAGGACTACCTGGTATGCCCCCTCCAAGAGCAGGACCTGGCGAACTCGATTAACGGTACTCTTGCTCAGGAGGAGAGGCGCCAGCAGCGGCTGACAGGGGAGGTGGAGGCCCAGGCCTACGGGACGGTGGTTACCATCTTCGGGGCCAAAGGAGGGATCGGCAAGACCACCATTGCCACCAATCTGGCTACTGCCCTTGTGCAGAAGACGGGCCAATCAGTGGCTCTGGTGGACCTGGACACCCGCTTTGGCGACGTGGCCATTCTGATGGACATGCCCACCGACCGCAGCATCTCTGACCTGGCGTTACCGGACGAGGAGATCGACCGGGAGGCTGTGCAGTCCTGCCTGTACACGCACAGCACGGGGGTGGCGATCTTGCCAGCGCCGATTCGGCCGTCCGAATGGCACAGCATCCACCCCGGCCACATCGAGAAGGTGGTATCGGTCCTGGCCGCCACCCACGATTACGTTCTTCTGGACACACCTGGCGACTTCAACGACATCGTGTCTCGTGCGCTGGAGATGTGCACTATTCTTCTGCTGACAGCCACTCCCGATCTGGCGAGCCTGAAGGATACCATCTTGGCCCTGGAGATGCTTCGCTCTTGGTCTTTCCCCTCGGAGAAGGTGAAGATAGTCATCAACCATACGAGCGATGCCCACGGCGACGCGCGGGTCGACATTCGGCGGGTCCTGGGCAAAGAGGTGTTCTGGAGCATCCCCTACGATCGTAACATCGTTCAGACTACTCAGTTGGGCATGCCCATAGTGGCAGCCAAGCCCAAGGCCAAAGCCTCGCAGAGTTTCGTCGAGCTGGCCTACGCCGTTGGCGGCATCCGCTCGCGGCCGAAGGGCATGCTGGAGCGCCTGGGCGATCGCATCCCTCTGCTGGGAAGGCCGCAGGGCGAGTCAGAGGCCGCGCCGGAAGGGGTTCCGGAGCCGGTGTCGGAGGCACCCGTGACACCGGCGTCAGAGGAATGGACGAGATAAGGAAGGGGAAAAGATGAGTCAGTGGCGCTGGCGAAGTGATCGACTTCCAGGGCGGGACGATGGCAACCAGCCATCGGGTGAGTCTAGTACTCAGACGGCGGCGCCGCCCCGGCGCTCGGCCCGTTTGGGGGATGAACTGGAGCAGCTGGTATATCGCTTCCATCAGAGGCTGATCGATGAGCTGGAAGCTGAGAAGCTGGAGGCTATGGCTCCTGACAAGCGGCGTCAGGCGGTGCAGGAGGCGGTAAAGGCCCTGCTGGCGCGGGAGTCGCTGAATGCTCTGGTGCGGGACGCTGTGGCCGCGCGGGTGGTGGATGAGGTGGTGGGTCTGGGGCCCATCGAGCCTTTGCTCCACGACGCGTCTATCTCCGAGGTGATGGTGAACGCGCCCGACGAGGTGTACTTTGAGCGGGATGGCATCATGTATCAGAGCGACGTTCGCTTTCGCGATACCAACCACGTGATGCAGATTGTGGAGCGGATCATCGCTCCTCTGGGTAGGCGGGTCGACGAGAGCTCTCCTATGGTGGATGCCCGTCTGGCCGATGGCTCCCGCGTGAACGTTATTATTCCTCCCCTGGCTCCCAAGAGCCCTACGATGACCATCCGAAAGTTCCTTAGAAGCAAGTTGACCATGGATGATCTGGTGTCGGTGGGCACTCTGAGCTCCGAAGTAGGGCAGTTCTTGGGGGCCTGTGTGGAGCTTCGTTTGAATGCCCTGGTCTCCGGCGGTACAGGTACCGGCAAGACCACGCTGCTCAACGCACTGTCCGCGTACATCCCCGATTCGGAGCGCATTCTGACTATCGAGGACCCCCTGGAGCTGCAGCTTCAGCAGCCACACATCATCGGTCTGGAGGCTCGCCCTCCCAACGTTGATGGCCGGGGGGAGGTGACGCAGCGGGAGCTGCTGCGCAACGCCCTGCGCATGCGCCCTGACCGCATCCTCATCGGTGAGGTGCGCGGCGGGGAGGCCTTCGACATGCTAAACGCGATGAACACCGGCCACGAGGGCTCGCTGAGCACTATCCACGCAAACTCGCCTCGCGATGGGCTGGCCAGGCTGGAGAACATGGTGCTAATGGCCAATCTGGACCTGCCGATGCGGGCCATCCGTGAGCAGATATCGTCAGCTCTCCACATCGTCCTTCAGATAGCGCGCTTCCGCGACGGCGGCCGCCGCATAACGCACATCACTGAGGTGAGTGGCATGGAGGGGGACATCATCACTCTTCAGGACATCTTCCGGTTTGAGCAGGAGGGCATCGATGAGCACGGCCGCATTATAGGGCGGCTGGAGGCTACAGGCCTCCGTCCCAGCTTCGCAGAGGGTTTCGCCCAGGCAGGCATTAGTCTGCCCGAGGGCTTGTTCAAGAACGTACCGGAGTGGTAGGCGATGCAACCATTGGCGCTTCTAGTAGCTCTGGCCGTGATGGCCGCTGTGACCCTGCTTGTGATTGGCATCTCTCAGGCGCGGGGCTCAGGGGCACGAGCCCTTAGTCACCGCCTGGAGAGCTTCAGTCGGGGCGAGACAGGTCGCCCGAGCGGTGGCGGCGGTGGTGATGAGTCGCTATTGCGCCCTACTGACCGCGGCAAGCTGGGCCCGCTGGCGGGCCTTCTGGGTGGTAGCCGTGGGGTCGAGAGCTCGGCTCTGGCGCTGGAACGGGCGGGCATCCCCTTGCGGGTAGGCGAATACATGACCATCAGGTTTGCCGCTGGCTTGATCCTGTTTCTGCTGACTTTCATGCTGACGCGGAATGTGCTCATCGCCTTGCCGATGGCCCCGGTTGGCTACTTCCTGCCGCGCTGGTATGTGGGTTCACGGCGGCGGCACCGCCAGGCCAAGATCAACGGTCAGCTGGAGGAGATGCTTACGCTGGTCTCCAACTCTCTCAAGTCGGGGTATGGGTTGTTGCAGAGCTTCGAATACGCGAGCCGACAGATAGGGCCTCCGCTGGCCGATGAGCTCAAGCGCATGCTCCAGGAGGCGAACCTGGGCGCGGGGGCTGAGGCTGCTATTCAGGCTCTGGCCGAGCGCATCGCGAGCCCCGACATGGAGATGGTGGTTACCGCCATCGCTATTCAGAGATCGGTAGGGGGTAACCTGGCGCAGACGCTGGACAACGTGGCCTACACGATGAGGGAGCGGGACCGCATTCGGGGAGAGATCAGGACTCTCACTTCTCAGCAGCGCATGACGGGGGTTATCATCGGCGGTCTGCCCATCTTCGTGGGCGGGATCATGTTCGCCATTAACCCTGATTACATGCTGCCTCTGTTCACTCACAGTGTGGGCAAGATCTTGCTCCTTATGGCGGTGGGAATGGAGGTTCTGGGCATCGTGCTGATTCGCTCTTTGTTGTCTTTTGAGGTGTAGCAGGAGATGTTTGCACTGACCATTGCGTTCGTGGTTTTCGCTTCCGTGACCCTGGTGGCTGCAGGCCTTGTGAGGCCGCGGGCGAGCCTAACGGAGATGCGCATCGAGACGTTGCGACGGCAGGTGGCGGCGGGCGATGTCTCGGAGCTGGTGCTGCCCTTCAGTGACAGGATACTGCTCCCCACTATTCAGGGTTTCGGCAGGGGTCTGGCGAAGATGCTGCCGGCGAACTTCATGGCCAGCATCCAGAAAACGCTGATTATGGGTGGCAGTTCTATGACGGCCTCTACGTTCATTACCTTGTGGGCTGTGAGTACCGGTTTGTTCGTGGGGCTGGCGATCTTCGCCCTTGCCGCTCTGGGTGGGGTCAGCTTTCAGGGATTTCTGGGCCTGCTGGTGATGGGTATCATCGGCTTCAGCCTGCCGACGTTCTGGCTGAGGTCAGCGGTGCGGTCGAGGCAGCGGAAGATCGTCAAGAACCTGCCCGATGCGATGGACCTGATCACTACCTGCGTCGAGGCGGGACTGGGCCTGGATGCTGCCCTGGCCAAGGTGAGCGAGCAGATGAAGGGGCCTCTGGCCAAGGAGCTTTCGCAGACGCTGCTGGAGGTGGGGATGGGCCGCTTGCGGCGGGAGGCTCTGAGCGACCTTGGCCAACGCACGGGAGTGCAAGAACTTATCTCGTTTGTCAACGCTGTCATCCAGGCGGAGCAGCTAGGGGTGAGCATCGGCCATGTGCTGAAGGTGCAATCGGACCAGATGCGGACGCATCGACGGCAGCGGGCGGAGCAATTGGCGCATGAAGCCCCGATCAAGATGATGTTTCCACTGGTCTTGTGTATCTTTCCTGCCTTTATGCTGGTCATCTTGGGGCCGGCCGTTATCCGCATAGGAGAGCAGATGATGGGGTAGGGGGCCAGAAGGATGTGGAGATGAGGCTAGGCAGACGAATTCGCGAACTACGGGAGCAGATGGACCTAAGCCAGGCCCAACTGGCCGGTTGCGCCCAGGTGAGCCAGGGCTACCTGTGCCAGTTGGAGAGGGAAGAAGTTAAGAATCCCAGCGCGGCCATCCTGTTGCGCCTGGCGAGTGCTCTGTACGTCGACCCCCATGAGCTGCTGGATGCGGCTGGCTATACGCCTGTCAGGAGCGTTGGCAGAGCCAACAACAACTACCAGGCCAAGGTTGATCCTGACCTGCTGAGATTCCTGGCTGGCCTGTCGCAGGAGCAGCAGCGTTACATACTCCTTCTGCTGGAGAGCATGGGGCAGCGGCTGGACGCTCTGCCAAGCCAGTGATATCGTATCGCCGCTGTGACCAGGATTGTGAACGTCAGCAAGGGAACGACGGTGGCCGGGCAGGCGCGCAGGGCGGAAAGCTTTTGGGCGCGGCTGGTCGGCCTCATGGGTCGCCGCGGTCTGGAGGAGGGGGAGGGTCTGCTACTTTCGCCCTGCTCCTCGGTGCAGACCGTGTTTATGCGCTTCCCCATCGATGTGATCTTTGTGGATGGGGAGGCCAGGGTGGTGAAGGTGGCGTCGGCGCTCGGGCCTTTTCGTCTGGCCTTAGGTGGGCGGGGGGCCCGGGACGCGCTGGAGGTGGCGGCGGGCACGGCCGCTCGCTCGGGCACCGCTGTGGGCGACCGCTTGGCAGTGGAAGAGGATCATCGAGGAGAGGAAGAGTAGGACGACGGCAGGAGTTCCCGCCGCCGCCCTCGAGGGTTGGTCCGATGGCCGGGTTACAGGCAGTACATGTAGTTTACGTAGTACCAGCCGTCCTTTGGGGTGTAGCAAAGGTATCTCAACACGTAGAGGTCTCGGCTGCCACAACCGTCGATGAATCTGGTAATGCCGGCGAAGTAGCACTGGGCTGAGAGGGTAGTAGTGTCAGTGGTTGTGAGAGAAGTTCCCGCTGAGTCAGCAGAGACGATGAGCGCATCGCCTGAAGCGCCCACCGTGCTGCAGGAGAGGGAGTCGCCGGAGACGATTCCGGCTGTAGCCTCGTCCGCGGGCTGGAGCAGGAAGGCTCCGCCGGCGATCGCTAGGAGGGTAATGACTGCTACCAGAAGCAGGAGCGGATTTCGCCATTTCCTCATCGGTTACCACCTCCTTTGGCCGGTTACGGCCGATGGGGCCGGGGCTATCGGCCCTGCAGAGTTGCTTCCAGCCGTTGCCAGCTTTCCTTCTGGCGAGAGGCGCCGATGGCAGCCAGCCTACGCCCGGTGTCGCGACGGAGTTGGGCGACGCGGAGCAACTCTTGTACCTCGGGCTCTGCCACTAAGATCTTATGGGGCTGAGAGAACAGAAGGTTGTCGATGGCGTGGCACAGCCTATCGGCTTTGTCACTCACCCTCTCGACCACCTCCTTTTGAGACGAGTATGGAACACATGGTCTACACTATTCTTGAAAGGCAATTCCAAATCACTTTATTAATATATCAATATCCAGTTACTGTCAAGAGTTGTATTGACAAGTTTAAGAAAAAGGTTCAGAATGTCAGCACGCTCATAGAGGCGGTGTGATTATGGAGCTTGGCAAAAGGATTCGGGAGCTGCGGGAGGAGATAGGCGTTACTCAGGGGCGGGTAGCCTATGAGGCGGAGGTCAGCCAGGGTTACCTATCTCAGCTGGAGAACGGAGACGTGCGGAACCCCAGTGCCGCCGTTATCCTTAGGCTCGCTCAGGCCATACATGTAGATCCTGATGACCTGTTCGAGGCTGCTGGCTACCCCACGGTGCGCACTCTGAAGCGGGTCTACGAGGGATACGAGGCCAATGTGGACCCCGACCTTCTGCGGTTCCTGACTCGCCTGCCTCGTAACCGGCAACGACGTTTGCTCCTTTTGCTGGAGGGCATGGAGCACTTGGTGGAGGACACGCGGAGGGGTGTGAAGGACACGCCGAGGGGTGCGGAGGACACGCCGAGGGGTGCGGAGGACACGCCGAGGGGTGCGGAGGACACGCGGAGGGGTGTGGAGGAGGACACGCGAGGAGGTGTGGAGGGATCGGCCGGTCAGGATTCCAGGCTGTCCAGCCAGCGGGGGTAGGATTGATGGCCGACGTGGCTGAGGATCGTCTCGCTCTGGCCGAGAAGGTAGATGCTGACCTGTTGCAGTTCCTGGCGCGTCTGCCGCGACGACAGCAGCGGGCGGTCCTTCTGTTGCTGATGGTGGTAGAGAATCTGCTGTACGAGATGATGAGGGAGAGAAGGCTGCGGGAGGACCTAGAGTAAGCGCAGGAACCGAAAGAGGAAGATAAACTGAAGGGGCGGCCAGCATGCTGGCCGCCCCTTCGTCCGTCCCGAGTCTGTTGGGGCGAGGTGCCCCGAATACTCCTATTGATTCAGCATCGACTCGGCGATGCGTAGAAGTTCTTCTTTGCCTTGGTCGCCGTTGAGATAGGTCATGATGACGCGAACGCCATCGTTCTCGAAGAGGAGGGTTTCGGCGTTCGGGTCGGTGCTCTCGAGGGTCCCTTGTTCGCCCGCTACCCAGAGGGCGCGGGCATAGCTGCCGGGCAGGGAATTGGCGATAAGCACATCCTCGGCCTGGCCCTTCATCACGGCCGTTCTGTCAGAGGACGCTCTGTCCTGGTACATGAACAGCTGGGGATCTGTATCGGCGAGGGTCGAGGGATCGGCGCCACCGATGGTGTAGACAAGGACGAACGTTCCTTGCTCAGGGCTAGTCACACTCTGTGCATAGTAGAGGGATGAAGCCAGTTCAAAGCCCTCGGGGAGGTAGGAGGGCTCCCTCACTGGCAGGCCTAGAAGGCTTTGAGCCTCCTCCGGAAGCAGGAAATGGCCGGGTAGTGATGTGGGCACCTTGGTGGGGGGTGGCCCATCTACCTCTTCCACGCCCACATGTCGCTCCACGAAGCTCAGGAGATGGCTTATGGGATGGCCGGCGAAGCCCGTGGCTGGTAGGGGCCCCAGGGCAGCTAGAAGCAAGGCTATGGCAGCGGCCGCCGCTGCTGCCTGCTGCCACGACAGGCGGCCGATCGTGGAGATGACGGAGGGCCGCTGAGCAGCGTAGGACTGGCGGCGCAGGGAGGTAGCCAGGCGCATGCGCAGGACTGTCCAGAGCCGTCTCTTGTAAGGGCTGCCGGCGGCGGCGAGGCTTCGGCCGACGAAGCGACGCAGCTGGGCTACCTGTAGCAGCTCGTCCATGTCGGGGTCGCCCACTGAGATGTTGCGCTTTCGGCTGGAAACGACACGGTCGAGGGCAGCGGAAAGGGCTTCTGCTTTCTTCGGGCTGTGGTCACTCCGGCGCGACCAGTGACGAATGAGCGTGTGCGTTTTCGGGCGGGCCTGGTGGGCGGTGGTTTGGACGGCAGGAGCAGTACGCGCCGTCCTGGGCTGGAAGTCCAGGAAGTTGAGAAGCTTGCCGTAGCCAGGCTCCAAGGGGTCGAGGAAGGCCCGCGGGTCTTCTTCCATGATGCTGGGAACTTCTGGGGGCGGATCATGAACCTTCTCACCGCCGTGTTCCTCTATCTGGCGGGCCACTATACGGGCCTGAAGGATACGCCGCAGCAGCTCCTGGTAGGTGAGGCCGGCATCAGCCAAAGCCTGACCAGCGTGGTGGCGCAAGCGGGCGATGCGCAGGAGTTCAACAAGCTCCTGGTCATCGAGCGCCATCTCGGGCTCTTCGCCCCGGAGGAGGGCGTCTATGGCGTCGCAAATCCTCTTGGCCTTTTCTTCTTCATTCATTGCGGCACACTCTTCATTCTGTCGCGCAGCTTGTGAAGGGCCCGATACAGGGTGACCCTTACGTTGACCTCGCTGGTGCCCATAACCCGGGCGATGTGCTGATTGGTTAGTTCAGCATCGAACTTTAGGGAGAGGATCTCTTGCTCTCGCTGGGAAAGCTGGTGGACTTGGTAGAGAAGGATGGCCATCTGCTCCCGTTCCAGGAGGGTCTGTTCGGGGTCGCGATGGTGCTGGGTGAGTTCCCACTCCCAGGCGACGCTGTGCAGGGCCTTGGCTGCCGGTTTCTCCTTGCGCCAGTGGCTGGCAACGGCGTTGCGGGCGATGGTGAATAGCCAGGCCTCAAAGGCTCCATCGGAGCGGAGGGAGGAGCCCTTGGAAAAGGCCCTCTCAAACACTTCCGAGACGAGGTCCAGGGCTACTTCTTTGTCCTGGACGCGGCCGTAGACATAGGCGAAAACCTTGGGGTAGAAGTGGCGATAGCGGGCGGAAAAGTCCGTAAGGGTGGCGGTGGAAGCAGTATGCTCTGCCCGCTCCTCTTTACCGTCGGCGGCTACAGCCGAAGACCTGCCGATGAAAGGGAGGTTCATACCTTCCGTTCTCTGGCGGTGAATGGCCGCCAGCCCTTGTTAGCGCTCATCTCCCCAGCCGTTGCCCCCGGATCCCGCAATAGGGCAGGGGCTGCGGCAGATTCGCTAATCAGAGAGCCCGCGCTCACCAAGACTTGTGTCGTCATATATTCAGACGCGAAAAGAGGGCTCGTCGTTACGTAGGAGCCGGCATTACTTTCCATAACTTCGATGACCTTTTGGCTAGCGGCCATCCGATGGCTGCTGTTCCTCCGTCACTAAGTAAGACGCATAAGGCGTCGACTTCATCACGGATAGGGGAGCTCAGGGGGTTAAAAGAGGGTGAAAACCGTGGTGCAGCCCTTTGGGCTGCTGAATCGACCGGGATCAGGCCTAGCCCAGAGGCATGACGTGGGTGCCGCCGCTGGCCAGGAGTTATGCCGAACGGGCGCCCCTTTGATAGGACTCGTCCAGGAGTTCCACCACGTGGGCGACCCTTCCTGACAGACCATAGCGCCTGAGGCCGGCCTCCAGCTGGAGGGCGCAGCCGACATTGGCGGTGGTGATGATCTGGGCGCCGGTGGCTGCCACATCCCGCATCTTCCGCTGTAGGAGGCGCTCGGCCATTCGAGGGTGAGTGATGTTGTACAGACCGCCGCTGCCGCAACACTGATCTGGGTGGCTCATCTCCACCAGCTCCAGGCCGGGGATGGCTTGAAGGAGGGCTCTGGGTTGGGATTTGATGCCTTGAGCGTGGAGAAGATGGCAGGGGTCCTGGTAGGTGACCACCTGGTGCAGGGGGCCCAGGCCGTCGCTCAAGGGCAGGTCTGCCAGGAACTCGGTCACATCCTTGACGAGGGCGCTGAAGCGACTGGCCCTTTCGGCGTAGCGAGGGTCGTCCTTTAGTAGCTCGCCGTATTCTTTCATGGCGGCGCCGCAGCCGGCCACGTTGACGATGATGGCATCGACGTTCTCGGCGAGGAAGACATCGATGTTGCGGCGGGCGAGGCGTCTGGCTTCCTGGCGGTCGCCGGTATGCAGGTGGAGGGCACCGCAGCAGACCTGCTCTGCCGGCACGACCACCTCACACCCGTGGCGCACCAGCAGGCGGACGGTGGCATTGTGCACGCGGTCGTAGACATAGGGCATCATGCATCCAGAAAGAAAGGCTACCCTGAATCTGGGCGGGCCATCTGTGGGGCTGGCGACGACGCCTCGAGCAGTGAAGGGGCGGGTCGAGACGCGGGGAAGCAGTTGCTCCAGGTTGCGCCAGGGGCCGGGCAGAAGGCTCAGAAGACGGGAGCGGCGCAGCAGGCCTTGCAAGCCGGAACGCTGGTACAGAGCCAGGGCGGTCATCAGGTAGCGAAGGCGCTGGGAGTGGGAGAAGAAGAGTCGCAGGACGAGGCGGCTGGCGAGCCAGGATGCGGGGGCTCGGCGGCCGTGGCGAAGGATATCGGCTCTGGCTTCTCCCATGATCTGGCCGAAGCGGACGCCGGAAGGGCAGACGGCCTGGCAGTTGCGGCATTGCAGGCAGAGGTCGAGGTGACGGACGACGTTGTCGGTGACGGGGATACGCCCCTGGCTCACCGCACGTATGAGGTAGAGCCTGCCGCGGGGCGACTCGGCCTCCAGGCCTAGCTCGATGTAGGTGGGGCAGTGGTTGAGACAGAGGCCGCAGTGGACGCAGCGCAGGATGTCCTGAAGGGCGGGGCCGGCAAAGCCCTCCTGGACAACTGTCGGTTTCCGCTCGCTTACCTCGCTCATAGCCTCCCCAGGAAGCGGCCGGGGTTGAGGATGCCCTGAGGGTCGAACTGCTCCTTGAGCCGCCGCATGAGGGGGAAGTCGGCGGCGGGCTCGCCCCAGACATCGATCTTCTCCTTGAGAGCTAGGGGACAGGCCTCCACTACCAGGCTGCCGCGGAGGCGAGCGACGGCCTGGCGGAGCGTAGTCGCCAGGTCGAGCGGTCGTTGGACGCCTTCGTCTTGGGGGAGGGGCCAGGCGCTGTAGACGATGCCTGCCGTGAGATGGGAGACCAGCAGCGGCTCGAAAGCTAGCTCGCGGCGCATCGTCTCTATCTGCTCGCTGAGGGTGGGCACCTGGGAGGGCAGAACGGCGGCCTTGCAGACGAGAGCGGCGTTGGTGGGCGAGGGCCGGGCGAGGCTGGCGA
>Ga0307438_1001897_pt1 | contig 12704 bp, 13 predicted proteins | sample SalMarWE160110MG_FD_202144 | JGI IMG/M metagenome (GOLD analysis project Ga0307438, IMG submission 202144) | Salt marsh sediment microbial communities from the Plum Island Ecosystem LTER, Massachusetts, United States - WE1603-110 | ecosystem: Environmental > Aquatic > Marine > Intertidal zone >... | reverse complement strand
TCAATAGTATTAATTCCTCCTTTTCTGATAGCCTCAACTACTTTAAGAGCCTCGTCGGCTGACTTTGCCCTGATGACCGGAATAACTCCGCCCTCAAGCATAATCCCTAGTTTTTCACTTTTTTTGTCCATATTTTTTCTTTCCTTTTATTTTATAATTATTTTCCTTTTGTTAACACTACTGGTCGGAAAATAGCAGGCCTATTTTCTCTTCAACGCCTAAGGATTGACAATCGCTTCAGGAAGTTTCCCTTTTAGAACATCCAGGACTGCTTGAGCTGCTTTTGTTTTTAGTTCAGCCTAAGACTGCTCCGAATAATAAGAAATATGGGGTGTAATGATGACATTATCCATTCCCAAAAGGGGGTTTTTGAGATCAGGCGGCTCTTTTTCCACAACATCCAGAGCAACTCCGGCCAGTGAGAAAGATTATAATATGGGTCGATGAAGATACCTAACAGACGGAAGTAGTTCCCTTAGTCCTATTATATCCCAATCGTTTGGAGATATCCTCACCCGCTTGAAGCAGAATTTCCTTTAACTTTTTCTTTTTACTAGCCTTCATACGGAAAGCAGGGGCAGAGAGGCTAACAGCTGCTATCACTGTGCCGCGATGGTCTTTTATGGGAACAGCTAGACAACGGACATCTTTCTCGTGCTCTTCCCTGTCTTCTGCAAACCCTTGCTTTCTAACTTTGCTCAGTTCTTCTCTTAGCTTTTTCTTGTTGGTTATAGTATTTTCAGTAAAAGGGGAAAGCCCTTTTTCGTTAATGACTTTTTCTTGTTCTTCTTCGTCCAGGTAAGCCAATAGTACTTTACCTAACGCAGTGCAGTGGGCAGGTACACGCCTGCCCACTCTGGAAACCATCCTTATACTCTGAGAAGATTCCTCTTTATCTATGTAAAGGACTTCTCCTTCTTCCAGGATGGCCAGGTGAACAGTCTCATTTGATTGATTTTGTAACTCCTTAAGATAAGAAGTAGCCTCTTTTATTAGCTCCATCCCCTGAAGCTTAGTCATACCCAGTTCTAGTACCTTCAGTCCCAGTTGGTACCTTTGCGTATGGGAATCCTGCTCTACATACCCCCAATATCTTAAAGTGTCCAGAATGCGGTGGATGGTACTGGGGTAGATACCTAATCTTTCGCTGAGCTCAGCTATACTCAAAGGAGAATTCTCTTGAGATAAAATCTCAAGAATTACTAAAGATTTATCCAAAGCCTTCAGGGGATAGCTAGGTTGTTTTTTAGACAAGTCGTTCCTCTTCTATATTATAGAACTTAATTCTATAATATAGTATAGTCAAATCAAATTTTTGTCAACCGGAAAATGAGTGAGACCAGAATACCCCCCAACTCTGCTGTGAGGTCGTTCACCTGGAGCAGGTTTTCTTAATTAATTAGTACAGACTTAAACGCTTTATCTTCTCCTGGTATACCTTTCAATGAACCGGTATGGATACGGGAGAGAGACATCGCTTGCTTTTTTCAGTTTATTCATCTCTTCCTCTGAAAGCTGCCAACCTATACACCCTAAATTTTCTTTTAGCTGCTCTAAAGTGCGTACGCCCAAGATCGAGGTAGTTATCCCGGGTTGTTGCAGAATCCAGTTCAGTGCTATTTGAGCAGGAGTTTTTCCGCAATCTTTGCCTATTTCAATAAGGTTATCAATAACCCGCCAGGTGAGTTCACTTTCACGCTGCTCTGGTTGATCATCCCATCTATCTTTCCTACCCACTCTGCTGTTGGATGGAGGTGGCTGATTTCGTCCGTACTTGCCGGTAAGCCACCCGCCTGCCACCGGAGACCAGGCCAGAAAACCCACTCCCTCCTCTTTGCAGAGGGGGAGAAGCTCCCACTCTGTACTTCTCACAATGAGGCTGTATTCGGCTTGCAGAGCGCTAAAAGATTCCCATTGGTGAATTTCGCTGAGCATTAAAGCTTTTTCCAGTTGGGAGGCGGTGTAATTAGAAGCCCCCATATAACGAATCTTTCCGGCCCGAACTAAATCATCCAGGGCACTGAGGGTCTCTTCTAATGGTGTTGATAGGTCAAAACAGTGAATCTGGTAAAGATCAACGTAATCTGTTTTCAGTCTGCCTAGACTCTCATTGATGGAGTGGAAAATGTGCTTTCGCGATGCGCCGGCATCATTAGGACCATCTCCGGTAGGAAAAAAGACTTTAGTGGCAACAATCACCGAATGTCTGTTTTTTCTCGCTTTTAACCAGGAACCGAGCATTGACTCTGCTAGGCCGCTATTATATGAATCGGCTGTGTCAAATAGATTACCTCCCGCCTCCACGAACAGATCTGCCAGGGCATGAGCGGTTTTCTCATCAGCACCCCAGCCGAACGTTTGTGTTCCAAAAGCAAGCTCAGAAACCTTCAAACCGGTATTCCCAAGAAATCGGTACTCCATATCTTTATTTTCCTCCTTTTTATCTGTTCTAAAAAATCATAATCTCTCTGTCTATTAAATTAAGGAAAAACGGAAATTGATGGCTAAAACCGTGAGGGGAAAACGCAAGTTCTTAAATCATCTCCCCTATCATCACTTACTTATGGGGATCAAGCCCTTAACGAAATAGCGCTGCAGACTAAGGGCTATAATTACGACCGGAGCTATGGCCACCGTTGACATGACCGATATGTCCCACCACTGGGGTCCCCTTTGAAAGTGCTGAGAGGCAATCAATATGGGCATAGTGCTGGCTTTATCAAAGGTCAAAATTAGGGCAAAGAGAAACTCATTCCAGGCAAAAATAAAACAGAGAAGAAAAGTAGCCGCCAGGCTAGGCAGAGTTAGGGGAAGGACTACTCTGAAGAATACCTGAGACCGTGAAGCTCCATCAACCATGGCTGCCTCTTCGATGGAGATAGGAATTTGTGATAAGAAATTCCTCATCATCCAGACGGCGATGGGCAGATTGAACGCTGTATAGATGAGGGTCATGCCAAGCCGAGTATCGAGAAGATTTACTACCTTAAACATCAAGAATAAGGCCAGGGCAATCACAATGGGCGGCATCATCCTCTGGGAGACTATCCAGACAAGGATATCGTGATTACGCAAAGGGCCAAATTTAAACTTAAATCTTGTCAAGCCATAGGCGGCCATGGTGCCCAATAAGACCGCAAGTAGCGAGCTAATACTGGCAACTACGATACTATTAATCAGCGGGCGAATCACCTCTTCTCTTTCCACTGTGAATATCCTTATCCACCATTGCACTATTGGCCTAAAATCTACCCAGGGAATATATTTGGGACCTAGAAAGACATCTAATTTTGACTTAAAGGAAGTTGTTAGCATCCAATAGAGAGGAAATAGAACAAAAACTGCCCAGGCAATGAGCAAGAGATAGGTGGTTACCTTCATAAATCTTTCATTTCTCACAGCTTTCATTCTAGGCTAATCTCCTGAGAGCGTCTGGTCATCAGTAAGAAAATAATGGAAATTACCAGGATGGTAGCAAAAAGGCTAAAAGCGATGGTGGCCCCATATGCTAAATCGAAGGCGCGAAGTCCCAGACTGTATCCAAATAAAGTCATACTTTCAGAATATATCCCCGGACCTCCTCCAGTTAAAATATATATTTTGTCCACTATCTTGAGAACCTCAATGGTTCTGAGTAAGATGGCGGCGATAGATGCCGGAATCAGTAAGGGAAATATAATTTCCCTGAATAGCCGCCAGCCAGAGGCACCATCTACCTTGGCCGCTTCCAACAAAGCCGGCGGAATACTCTGAAGACCAGCAAATAGGATGAGAATCATAAAAGGTGTCCACTGCCAGATATCGGTTAGTATAATTGAATATAACACTATCTTCGGCTCCGTTAGCCAGCCGACGGCAGGAAGGCCCAGTAAGGGTAAGACATGGTTAATGGGGCCCCGAGTAGGATTAAACATCATTCTCCACATATATCCAACTGCAATGGGAGTCAACATCATGGGAAGGAAGAACAGAACTCTAAAAAATGTGCTCCCTTTCACTCCTCTGTTTAGCAGTAAAACTAACCCCAAGCCCAAAACATATTCCATAGCTACTGCAATCACTGCAATTAGAACGGTGTTGGATAAGGCATTGTAAAAGCGTTCATCATTAAACAGCCTCAGCCAGTTCTTCAGTCCGGCAAAATGAATTTGCAGGCCACCCAGAAAGGATACTTTACCAAAGCTTAAGAAAAGAGAAAAAAGGAAAGGAAATATAGTTAAGAGTAAAAGGATTATCACTGCCGGAAGAATGAACGCCCTTCCTGCTTTCTTTCCCCTAAATGAGCTCAATATGTTTGTCATTGGCATGTATTCATCTCAAATATGACAGGTCCCCAGAAGCCTAGAAACCTTTAAGCCTCTGGGGACGATAAAAAACCAGGTTGGTTTGCACTTTCTTTTATTCGATAGGTAATCCCAGCGAGGCTCTATAGTTTTTCAGCTGTTTTTCTTTACCCAGATCTTGGCTTATTGCCTCCCATTCTTTAGCTGCGTCATCAAGGGCCTGCTTTGCCGTTTTCGCTCCAGCAAGAGCCATGGCCAGTTGAGCATCAAGAGCTTCAAAGTAGCGGAATGCTCCCGGAATTCTTATATCAGGTTGAACGTTGGAATGAGCGATAGTCGCTTCTATAGCCCCCAAATAGTCTTCTGGGTGAACAAACCCATACCCATACCAGCCGGCCAACTTCTCAAAATGTGACTCCCGATAAGGGTTAAAACCTGTCTCAGGTGTGGTTACACAGATGTAGCTATTCTCCGGACTACCCAGGTATGAAAGGAAGTCATAGGCTGCTTCTACATTGTCACTCTTGGCATCAATTCCCGCTATCCAACCTCCAAAGGCAAGGTAGGGTGCATGGTTCACTTCAGGAAAATCTACCCAGCTCTCCTTGACATAATCCCAGGCCCTGGTAGTTCCCGGAAGTATGCTGTAGCCTACCTTTCCCTTAACCGTAGACCCGGGATCGGTATCTGATATAACTCCAACGTCTCCCCAATCTATAGCCAGAGCAGCTTCTCCCGCAGCATAAACACTTCTTACCTCCCCATTATCCATGTTAATCATACCGGGAACACCAAATTCTATCATCTCTATCCAGTCTTCAAGTGCCCGGACATGACCAGGATCGTTTATCAGGGGATTCATAGTCTCAGGGTCGAAAAATAGGCCCTGAGCCTGTCCAGGTATGGAGGTATAGGCTGCCGACCGAGAAAAAAAGGTCCAGAATCCCTGAGCACCCTTCCTCATACCCTCCACCACTCCATATTCTTCCCGGCCATCGCCGTCCCAATCCCATCCGTTAAAGAACTCGGCTACGTCTCGAACCTCTGCCCAGGTCTTGGGAGGAGCGAGGTCATATCCGTATTCGGCTTTGAATTTGGCTTGATGTTCAGGATTCTCGATGGCGTCTCGGCGGTAGTAGAACATGTGGCTATCCCCATCCATAGTAATAGCATAGGTTGTGCCAGCATAGGTAGAGATTTTTTCTCGGTAAACCGGTAATATATCCAGCCAATCTATTCTCGTATCTGCAGCAATGAAGGTATCCAAAGGAGCCAAAAACTCGTTACTGGCAAAATCTGCCAGGTAGGCTGCCGGAAAAATGATGATATCGTAATTTTTGGCCCCTAGGGCAAACGAGCTAAACATCTTCGGGTATAGCTCCGCCCAGGGAGCGGTAATCAATCTCACTTTTCCTCCAGTTTCCTTCTCCCAATCAGCCCTAAACATCTGCACTGGCTTGGCAATAAAGGGAGGGGTTTGCGTAAATACGGTAATTTCAATTCCCTCAAATCTTTTCTGTGCCAAGGCCGGACTAATTCCCAGAGCGCTCAGCAAGACTGCCGAAACGCACAGTACCAGGATGAGCCTACTCTTTCTTGTTTTTTTGAACATTCTTAACCTCCTTTTTGAAAGGTCTTACTTTCTTTCAAAGAATCTATCCTCTCTCTTTTCATACTTATCTTCTCTATCACCCCCTCATCTGTTATTTTAAACTCACCATATTACTGGTAGGTTTAATTGCTTGAATTTTCCCTTACTCTCTTCTATATTATAGAACTTAATTCTATAATATAGTATAGTCGAAAGAAAATTTTTGTCAACCGAGAGAATCTCCAAATCTCTCCTTAAATTCCTGAATCAGTTGAGGCCCTTTGCTGGTTCCCACTCTGTCTGCTCCTGCTTTTATCAGCTCCAGGGCAAAATCAAGGGTGTGTATTCTTCCCGATGCTTTAACCTTCAGTTTGTTTCCCACTGTCTTTTTCATCAGTTTGACATCTTTAACTGTTGCCCCTATAGATTGAGAATTTCTCTCAAGAAGGTACTTACTTTCAACTCCTGTTGATGTCTTTACAAAACTGGCCCCTGCTTCTTTGGCAATTCTGCATCCTCTTACTTTTTCTTCCTCATTTAAGAACCCATTTTCCAGAATTACTTTTACTGGAAAATCCTTTACTGCCTCAACCACTCCCCTGATATCTTCAAAAACAATCTTATCTTTCCCCGATTTTAAAGCACCTATGTTTATTACCATGTCTATCTGAGTTGCTCCCATTTCCATGGCCCGTTTAGCTTCTAAGATTTTTACTTCCGGAATATGGGCACCAAAGGGGAAGCCAATGGAGGCTGAAATATCTATATCTGTTCCCCTAAGAAGCTCTGCTGTAAGAAGCACATTAGCCGGATTAATGCAGGCAGTTGCAAAATTATTTTCCCTGACAATGCGACAAAACTCCTCTATATCCTTCTCTGTTGCGTCAGGTCTTACCAGACTGAATTCAATCATCTTGGCAAAATTACGAGTATTTAACTGCAATTTTCACCTTCCGAAAACATTGGCAACCTTCTGCCCAAGATATTCTCTCCGGCAAGGGGGAGTGCAACCATAATTTCAGGAAGAGGGAATGCCATTTATTCTGACTCGTTTACGTACTTTGGATTTCTCTCCAACTGAGGACTTCCTCTCTCTTCTACCAAAACTTTAGCAAAACCTCTCTCCTCCACAGCTTTATAATCGTGCCCCGCATCTCCTGGAAATACGGCAAGGAAGATAAACTCCTCATCCCCGGTATTCATCGTCCTATGTCCCTGATAAGGAGGAACATAGGCTATAATACCTGATTTCATTTGGATGGAGGAAACTTGTCCCTGCCTGGTTTGCATCAATAAATACCCCTCTCCTTGAAGACAAAAATAGATCTCGGCTGTATCCTCCTTAAGATGAAAGTGCCCTTTGGTCATAAAATATTCGCTTCCTACTTTGCCAGGATAGATGATAGTCGTACAGTGAGGCAATTGTCCGGACTTCTGAGGAACATCTACTTCGTATACCTTATAGATTAGCTTATCTTCCTGATTAAGGAGTTTACTGTAAGCCTGAGCGTCAAACCACATTCCCTTCGTATCACTCAATCTCCTCTCAATTACACGTTTATAGGGATTGAGCTCGCCGCTTTTCATATTCAGCAAGGTTTTAAAAGGTTTCATTAGTTGTCTCATTAATCTACACCTTTCAACTCCAGCACCATACCTGGAGACTACTTTGTATTAATCAGAGATTAGCCAACCCCAGATTCTCTATTTTTTTAGGGATAGGCAGTCCTTCTCTATCCCATCCTCTTGCTTCATAATACTCATCAAGCTCAACTTCATACATCTCTTTGGTTAACACATGACCCTTAGCTGGACCCTCGGGTATTTTTTCCTTGGTTATTCTTGCAGGTAGCATATCATCCTTTCGGCGTATCCCTTCTCTAGCTAATATCAGCCTTTCCAGGTTGTAGATTCTCTCACCTATCTCCATTAGCTTATCGGTAAAATCCAGACCTGTTACTAAGTTCAAGGAAAAGGACTATTGCTAATATCCTATGTCAACCCGGATATGCTTTATCTCAAGGTATTCCTGAAGGCCATAGTGAGAAAGCTCCAATCCTAATCCACTTTTCTTCCACCCTCCATAGGGATAGAACACCTCACCACCGGAGACATTATTTATGCCGACTGTTCCGCATTCAAGAGACTCAGCAGTGGATATTGCCCTTTTTATATCCTTCGTATAGACATAACTGACCAGTCCATACTTAGTGTCATTTGCTAACTTCACAGCCTCTTCCACATTATTCACTACCATTATAGGAGCTACAGGTCCAAAAGTCTCCTCCTGCATAATAAGCATAGTGTGATCAACGTTGGTTAAAACGGTTGGCTCAAAGAAAAATCCCCTTTTGAATCTGTCGCCTTCAGGTTCCTTGCCACCATATAAAACCCTTGCCCTTTTGCTCATCGCATCTTTAATATGTTCTTTAGTATGCTCTCTTTGCTCATTCGTGATCATCGGCCCTAAATCTACTTCGGGCTCCTTCAAGCCATTACCTATGCTTAGTTTTCTTGTCTCTTCCACAAACATCTCTATAAACCTTGAAGCTATAGCCTTATCAACGTAGATTCTATTTATGCTATTGCATACCTGGCCCATATTGCGAAAGGATCTGTATACTCCTCCCTTTACGGCGCTTTCTAAATCAGCATCCTCACAAACAATAAGAGGACAATTTCCCCCAAGTTCAAGCGATAACCTCTTTAAATTTGCCCCTGCCTTACTCATAATTTCCTTTCCGGTATGCGTCTCTCCAGTGAAGGCAATCTTCTTAGCTATGGGATTTTTCACAAGTTCATCACCAACAACTCTGCCAGAGCCTGTTACTAGATTTAGCACTCCTGCTGGAATACCCGCCTCTGCCAAACACTCAAACGTCCTTATAACAGATAAAGGGGTACTGCTGGATGGCTTTGCTACCACTGTACAACCAGCAATAAGGGCTGGAGCTACCTTCCAAATTAAAAGGCTCACTGGATAGTTCCATGGCGCAATGGCTCCCACTACACCTATGGGCTGCTTAATGACCAGACTACGTCGTCTTGCCGAGTTTGTAGGGATAACCTCACCTAATATACGGTGGGCTTCTTCAGCGTAATAATCAATGGCATCGGCTGCTCCCCCTATTTCCCCTCTTGCCTCTGAAAGAGGCTTGCCCTGCTCTTGGGTAAGCAACCTACTTATTTCCTCTTGATATTTTCTGACTAAATTCCCTGCTTTACGTATAAACTTAGCTCTTTGAAGAGGAGGGAGGTTCCCCCATTCTTTAAAAGCCTCCTCCGCTGCCTCAAGAGCCTTTTGAACATCCTCTCTTCCTCCTGCTGGAACCTTAGCGATGACCTCAGAGGTAGCCGGGTCAATTACCTCAAAATTCTCCCCTGATTCTGCCTCAGTCCATTTTCCATCAATCAACATACAAAATTTATTATCCATCCTCATTATTCCTCTCCTGACTTTTCCTACATTTTGGATTTTTCCTGAATACGGGAATACCCTCTTCCTCAATCACAATCTTAGCAAAGCCCTTCTCCTCAACGACCTCATAATTATTTCCTGTATCGGCCGGATATATGTTAAGAAAAACGAAATTACTACTTTCCGTATCCACCAAAGTCTTGATGGGCTTCATTAAGCTCTCCAAATTTCTCCTCCTTCAGGTTATTAGAAATATCAAGAGATTTCTTCATTATAATCAATTGCTATATACCCTGGATTGACTACATACTTCAGTCTTCTCTTATTATATTTTCTGTACTCAGAGTGGAAAGCTCACCGGTTGACCGGTTTGAATTGACTTATTAGCAGCCATTACAGCTTCGACGACTTTCTTGCCATCTTTTCCAGTGATCAATGGCTGGACATCTCTTTTTATAACATCGACAAAATGCCTGAGTTCATCTATATAGGCATCTTTGAATCTATTTCGCCAGCTATTATATATTGAACTCACAGCACCGCCTGCTTTGTTACATATTATCACCTCATTATTCCTAATTCCCCCCACAAACATCACTCCTTCCGTCCCCAGCACTTCCATTCTTGCATCGTAACCATAGCCTACCGGACACCCTATATCAAGTATTCCTAGCCCGCTATTTCCGAATTGCACCGTCACCACAGCATGATCGTAGAAATCTGGATATTTCTCTTTTATCTGAGGACATTTGTAATTTCCAGCAAAGACATGAATTTTCTCAAACTCACTTTCGGCAAACCATCTTAGAGTATCAAAATCATGACTTCCTACCTCTGCAAGCATTCCACTACTCTTTTTTATATCCCAGGCCCACTCTGGTGGCAAACCAGGCCCGCGGCCAGTTGATTTAATCAATAAAGGCTCTCCTACAGCACCTTGCTTTACTTTTTTCTTGGCCTCTAAAAAGCTCCTGTCAAACCGCCTCATAAAACCAATCTGTAATTTTACCTTAGCTCTTTTTGCCTCTTGAATCATGCTATCTGCCTCTTTCAAATTAAGTGCCATTGGCTTTTCACAGAAAATGTGCTTTCCGGCTTTAGCTGCACTAACTGCAATAGCCTTATGAGTGAAGGTAGGAGTGGTAATAATTATAGCGTCAAATTTCCCCCAGTCTAGCGCCTCTTTGTAATCCTTAAAAGACATTTTGAGTTCAAATTCTTTTGCTAATCTCCTGGCAGCTTCTTCCTCTTTGTCAACAACAGTTACCAGTTCAGCGTCTGGGATATTATTTCTTAAGCTTAAAGTATGGACTTTCCCTGCTCTTCCAGCTCCTACAAGACATATCCTTAGCTTTTCCATCTTCTTCTCCTTCGCTCTTTTAAACTAAATAGGCTTCTAGGGTTGAGTCCTTGAAATTTTTACTAGCTCATTAAATGACTTCTCTTGTGTTTTAATCAAATCAAGATATATCTTAGCGTAATTCTCATAATGCTGGTGATATTTAGACCTTGGATTTATGCGTGAAGTATTCTTTACAAACTTCCTGGAGGTAGATGCCAGATCATCAAAAATCCCAACAGCATATCCAGCTATAATTGCCGATCCTAAAACAGCTAATTCTTCCCTGTCAATTTTAGTATAGGAAAGTCCTAAAACATCTGCTTTAATTTGATTCCAGAGGTCACTCTTAGCTCCCCCGCCTATGACGGTTACCTCCTTAAATAAAATAGTGGGAAAAAGATCTTGAAGAATCTTAAAATAGTAAAGATATTCGTAGGCAATTCCCTCCAAAATAGCTCTATAAAAATGGGCCTTAGTATGTCCCCAGCTAAATCCAAACCAGACTCCTCTCAGATTAGGATTACTTGGACATACTCTACCTCCAAGGTGAGGAACAAATAAAAGTGAATCCGAGCCAGGAGGAATTCTTGAGACCTTTTCATCAAGAATAGAATATGCGCTTGTTCCTTTCTTCTTGGCTTCCAATTTCTCTTCTTTACCAAATTCATCCCTGAACCATCGCAGACATAATCCTCCTCCATTAATAAAGGCTATGGGATACCACAAATTTGGCACTACCGCCCTCGAACAGAGAAAAGTTTTATTCTTTACATCCGGAATATATTTATCCACGCAGCTGACCAAACAGGATGCTGTCCCGGCCACATCTACTACTCGTCCTATATCAACGAGACCGGCTCCTAAAAAGCCCGCTGCCTGATCTCCTGCTCCAGCAGCAATAGGAATTCCCGAAATCAAGCTACAATCCCTTGCCGCCTTGGAAGTCAATTTACCTACTATATCCCAGGGTCGGACAATTCTGGCTAATTTCGAGGAAGGTACTTTAAAGACATCACAAAGCTCTTCTGACCAGCTCATTTTTTTTGTATGGCCAAAACCACTAAAATGAATATAAGTATAATCCATAAAGGCATCCTTTCCTTTTAATCCAGCCATTTTCCCGGCAACATAACAGGCAGGGACAACAAACTTATATATCCTGTCGAATATCTGTTTATGTTCCTCCTTCCACCATAAAATCTTGGGACCGTGCGCATAAGTAGGACTAGATCCGGTTTTTTCTAGAACTAAATTACCCGCCCTCTCCCTCATAAACTCAATATATGGCTCACATCTCGTATCCAACCAAGAATCATAACGAATAACTGGATTCCACTCCCTATCAATGCCTCCGATGCCAGACATTTGACCGTCAAAGGCGATTGCTGCTACATCCTTGGGGTTAATTTTACTTATTGTGACTGCTTCTTTGATGGTATTCACAGCTGAGCGATAAAAATCATTCTGATCCTGTTCTACCCAGCCTGGCTTAGGATAATAAATTCTGGACTCCTCATAAGCATCAGCGACCATTCTCCCTTCTGAGTCAAAAATAGCCGCTTTTGTTCCCACTGTACCGATATCTACTCCAATGAGATAAGACTTTTCCATCCTAAAAAATCTCCTTCCAGGTAGAGTGCCACCGCAGAATGGCTGAACTCACTATAGACTTTTAGACTCTATCAACTGCTATTTTAAGGAAGCAATTTGCTCATAAATCGGCAGCAGAGCTTTGTATGCATTCTTAAAAATGGGATACAGTTTCTCATATCTTTTCTGGGCCGAAGGGCGAGGACTATGGACTTTCACAATCTTTACTAACTTCTCTGCTACTCTAAAATCTTTAAAAATCCCCGTGCCTATTCCCCCGGCAATGGCTGCCCCCAGGGAAGTAGCTTCCTCTAGTAAGAGGAGACAAAGAATTTTTCTTCCATATATATCGGCCATGATCTGGCGCAGCAGTCTTCCTCTGGCTCCTCCTCCAATTCCCTTGCATAAACCGATGGCTCCATTAAACACATTATGGTTCAGAAGTTGTAATTCTAGTTTATCAGGCTGAAACTAATCCTG
>Ga0307438_1001892_pt1 | contig 12716 bp, 10 predicted proteins | sample SalMarWE160110MG_FD_202144 | JGI IMG/M metagenome (GOLD analysis project Ga0307438, IMG submission 202144) | Salt marsh sediment microbial communities from the Plum Island Ecosystem LTER, Massachusetts, United States - WE1603-110 | ecosystem: Environmental > Aquatic > Marine > Intertidal zone >... | reverse complement strand
AGAAAAGCTGATAAAAGAAACTGAAGAAAAAGATGCGCCGTTAGCTATTATGTTTGCACCTGCGGTCAACAGAATCTACAGCTTGAAAGTGAGAGTTAAAACTCACTTCAATGCTGTTAAGACCGCCATTGGGATTTATCTAATTAAAGCCAAGACAGGTAAATTGCCTGATACGTTGCCTGCAGGTCTGCCGTTGGATTTATTCAGCAGCAAACCTTTTGAATACAAGAAAACGACTGATGGTTTTATTCTTCGTTGCCAGGGCAAAGACCTGTCGGATAAGGATAAGAAAATTTACGAGTACGAATTCAAGGTCAAAAATTAATTTCTAAATTTCTATATATAACCAGCAAGAATAGGCTGAGCTCGTTTGGCTCGGCCTTTTTTATGCGCCGGCTTGCTTGGCGAAACTTTTATAATAAGGCAAAATTACGCAAAAATCACCTTTTTCCAAAACGAATTGATTCCGTTGGAGACACTCATGTCCTTATAGGAACAGAGAAAACGCTCTCCAAACGGCAGAGGAAAAAGTCTCTAACGGCCTTGACGCTGGCCAAGTCGATAGTTATAATCCCTCGGTTTTTAAAAATACGCAGTCCCGCAAGGGACACTGTCGGTCTAAGAGCCCGATGGGCCGTATATGCCTTACGGCATTTGAGATTTGATGGGGTAATAACAAGGTGGTAGTCGTTTATGAAGAATGCAAAAGAGTTATTGAAAGAAAAGCTGACAGCAGAAAACTATAACAGGCTAATCGCTCTTGCGAATCCGAAGATGCATGAGTTCGTTGCTGATGCAATCGAGCTTACACAGCCTGAGTCGGTTTTCGTATGCACCGATTCCGAAAAGGATAGGGCTTATATTCGCGAGCTGGCAGTAAAAAATGGCGAAGAAATATCTTTGGATACACCCGGCCATACCTGCCACTTTGACGGATACCACGACCAGGCCCGTGATAAGGCACAAACAAAATATTTATTGCTGCCGGGCTCCGATCTTGGTGCAAGCCTTAATTCCATAGAAAAGAAGACAGGCGTCGAAGAAGTCCGCTCCTTTTTGAAAGATTCAATGCTTGGCCGAGAAATGCTCGTCTGTTTTTTTTGTCTTGGTCCTCTCGACTCAGATTTCTCTATTCCCTGTATTCAGATAACAGATTCTCCATACGTGGCTCACAGCGAAACAATTTTATATCGGCCCGGATACTCACAATTTAAAAAGATAGGTTCATCCGGCAATTTCTTCAGGTTCATTCACTCCGAAGGTGAGCTTGAAATCGAAGATTCCCAGGGAAATGCTGTGAGCAAAAATATTGGTAAACGCCGGGTTTATATCGACCTCGAAGAAAACCTGGTCTATAGCGTCAATACCCAGTATGGCGGTAACACAATCGGCCTGAAAAAACTGGCCTTGCGGCTGGCCATCAACAAGGCATCCGAAGAAGGCTGGCTCGCTGAGCATATGTTCGTTCTTGGTGCTCATGGTCCAGACGACCGGGTAACTTACTTTGCCGGCGCTTTTCCATCGGCCTGCGGAAAAACTTCAACCTCAATGCTGCCCGGACAAACCATTATTGGTGATGACATCGCTTATTTCCGCAGGAAGAACAGCCAAATACGCTCCGTAAACGTTGAAAAGGGCATCTTCGGCATCATTCGCGATGTTAATCCAAAGGACGACCCTATTATTTACAAGGCCTTGACAAACCCCTGCGAAGTCATCTTCTCCAACGTTCTGATCGATAATGCAAAGAAAACGTACTGGCTCGGTATGGGCGCTGAATTGCCTACTGAAGGAATCAACCACTCAGGCAAATGGCACAAGGGCAAAATCGATGCCGATGGCAATGAAATTACCCCCTCGCATAAAAATGCACGCTATTGCTTAAACATCCCGGACCTGAGCAATCGCGACCCGTTAATTGACGACCCAAATGGCGTGCCGGTCGGCGGTCTTATTTATGGTGGACGTGACAGTGACACCTGGGTCCCCGTCGAGCAGGCCTTTAACTGGAATGAGGGCATTATCATAAAAGGCGCGTCACTTGAATCAGAAACCACCTCTGCAACGCTCGGCAAAGAGGGAGTCCGAACCTTCAACCTAATGTCGAATCTCGACTTTCTCTCAATTCCGCTTGGTCGATACATCCGGAATAATTTGGATTTCGCTGAAGGTATCGAGAAGCAGCCGTTAATATTTTCGGTCAATTACTTCCTCAAGGGTAAAGACGGCAAATACCTAAACGGCATGGCTGATAAGCTGGTCTGGATTCTGTGGGCCGAGCTTCGCGTAAACGGCGACGTTGACGGCATTGAAACGCCAACCGGCCTGATACCAAAATATGAAGATTTGGCAAAGCTTTTCAAAGAGCACCTCGATACAGAATACCCCTTAGGGGATTATATTCAACAGTTTACTGTCCGCATACCGGAGAACCTCGCCAAGCTTGATCGTGTGGAGAAAATCTACAAGGAAAAGGTTCCGGACACACCGCAGATTCTTTACGATACTTTTGCTGAGGTTCGCGGAAGGCTGAAAAAAGCTCAGGATAAACACGGTGATTATATCTCGCCGCTTGATTTGATGGCACGATAAGAAGAAGACCCCCCAGTAAACTGGGGGGCTAAACACGTCTCGAGCCGGGCTCGTCCTGAGACGGGCCGAAGGGTCGAGAGATATTTTGTTTAGCCGGCACCCCTGTGGTGATGGTCTCCGTTATGGCTTAAAAATACCATTTTAATGCAGGTTCGCTGAATTTGTAAGATATGCGAAAGGAATTTTTTCTATGAATAAGGAAACAATTCGTACCGGAATTATAGGGACAGGCTTCGCAGCAAAGTTCCATTTTGAGTGCTTAAAGTCAGTTGCAGGCACAAACGTACTGATCGAGGGCATACACGATATCAACACCGAGCAGGGCACTTCGTATGCTAAGGAGCGAGGATTACGCTTTTACAAAAGTCTGGAAGAGCTTATCGATAAAGTGGATGTTATCCACGTGTGCACTCCGCCGGTTGTTCACGAAAAAATTGCAGTAGCGGCTCTTCAGCAGGACAAGTTCGCCATCGTTGAAAAGCCGCTAACAGGCTACTTCGGGGACGGCTCTGAGGATTTCAACGGTGAAACCTTCCCGAAGCAGGATGCGCTCGACCATGCTTTAGCAAGTATTAAGCGAATGCTCGAAGCTGAGAAAAAAAGCAAAGGCAAAATACTCTATGCTGAGAACTGGGTCTATGCCCCTTCAATTCAGAAAGAGCGCGAGATTATCGAAAAGGCAGGCTCGCAAATACTGTGGATATATGGCGAAGAGGCACATTCAGGCTCACACGCTAAAACCTACGCCTTCTGGAAGTTCTCCGGCGGCGGAGTTATGATAGGAAAAGGTTGTCACCCCCTAACTGCGGCGCTTTATCTAAAGCGCGTCGAAGGTAACATAAAAAATAAAAGGCCCATTCGCCCGAAATCGGTCTCGGCACGCGTACACGCGATAACCCGGCTGGCCGGCTTCGAGGACAAAGGACACATTCGGGCAGATTACCACGACATTGATGATTTTTCCCTAATGCACGTGGTCTTTGAAGACGGCACAATTGCAGACATCATCACCTCCGATATTATTCTCGGCGGCATCCACAATTGGCTTCAGGTCGCTGCTAACAACCATCGGACTATCTGTAATATTAATCCCAACACCGCAATGCAGACGTACAATCCGGTAGATGAAAATTTCAGGGACATTTATGTAGTGGAAAAGATCGGCACCAAACAAGGCTGGTCGAATCCGTCACCGAACGAGGATTGGTTCACTGGATACCCACAGGAAATGGAGGCCTTTTATCGAACCATCGCATACGACGAACCTCTCGCCAGTGACAGCAACCTTGCTGCAGATTGCATCACTACAATCTATAGCGCGTATGTATCGGCTGAAAAAAAGGGTGCAGAGGTTTCCATCCCACGACGTTAGCTCAATGAGTGACAGCCTCAAGGCCTGTCCTGAGCGAAGCCGAAGGGCTGGAGGCCTTGTGGGGATGACTGTTCATCGAATGTGTATGAGGTCACTCAGAGGCTATGTGACCTATGGCCTTATCGAAGTTCACTTCCCACAAGTCATTTACATAACGTGCAGCACCATCGAGATCAGGGAACAAACTTGCCCTATTGATATTCATATGATCAAGGAACCTTAGACAATCTTCCCTGTCTTTATTAGGTATTATGAACTTTTGAAGAGTGAGTTTTGGGTGAAGATTTTCCCCAACATCAGGGGGTAATTTGTAAGTGTCATTCTCAAAGTTCTGCTGTACCCAACTCTCTAAATCTGTATTTTGTGGCATTCTTAGGAACAGGCCACCTTGGTTAGTCAATCTGTAATTTGTATGACCTTTAGGGGCAAAAGCCCGTGGACGCTCTTTCTTTTCTTTGCTTCGCGAAAGTAGGTGATGCGCAAGGGCATATACGGCTTTAAATTTAGGCTTTCTGTAATGGTACCTTTCTTCCTCAAAGGCAAAGAACAGGGCAACGAAAGGGGAATATGTCCAGTCCAACATAGGTGTGGCAAGGCCATAATGTTGAGCAAGTGCCCACCATTCGTCCTCCTCATCATTTTGGGGAGGTATTTCAAATATAAACTTGCCTCGAGCTAACTCCTTAAATCTTTTGAGTTGAAGCTCACGTGAAACATGAGGAATGTTGGAGTATTCAGGATTACCACCACTTTTGTTTGGTGTAGTAGGGAATCTCCTTTCCAACCTGTCTAATGTTGACTCAACTTTCCAATTTGCATTGGCCTGACCACGATAGATTAAGGTTGGCCAGCTTAGCTGTGGATCGCGTGCGAACTCAACAAACTCCCACCACGAACTGAATTTGTGTTCCAGCATGCCCTTCTTTACTTTTTTCTCAAATTCACTCCATTTGTTTGTGGTCGTGCTCATCCTCTCTACCCCATCAATAGAAACCGGTCGTTAAATACATCTTATCCTTATTATCGGCTGGCAATGGAGACGAGTTTATCCGGTATTGCCCAAAAGAGCGCAAAAAGCGGTGTTCTACTCTCAATCAGACATTAACGAATTGGGAGGACTGGCTGCGAAAGCATCAATAATAACTTATTCATGGATTGGTTTGTTCCTATACCTTGTCCCTTAACCAAAGTAACAGAACTTGAACCTATAACAATACAATCCTTGCTATTAACTTGATAATTCCCTGCGGCTTGCCGCAGAGAGATTCATTTAATGTTAATAGTCCTTTTGATTAGTCAAAAGGACTACTTCATTGTAAACGTAGATACCCACACCCTTACAGGCGTGGCACTTATGGGTTTCGAGCAAAGCTCGTCCTGCTACACAGGATATTGCTCACATCCCCACCCGCACAGGTGGGCAGTTCCCGCTAAATTAAATATTATTGTGGGCTGTTTGGTTTTAATCATCTGCGATTGTAAAAGGCGCAATTTAAATCCTGGCTTTTTGTAAAACTTTCATAAATTCCAGAATAGCACCAGCCTTGCTTTTAATTCCGATCTTACGAAAAATATTCCCAAGATGAGCACGCACCGTGTTGTATGCGATGTGCAGTTTCTCACTAATCTGTTTGTTATCTAACCCATCGCATACTAATTTAGCAACCTCTACCTCTCTTGGCGTTAAATGCCAACATCTACCAAGATACTCCCATTGTTTTGTCTTGAAAGCCATAGTGCGCGCCCCATATGTAATAAGATAACTTGGTTAAACTACATCTAACAATAGTACAAACAGGAATAGTCTTTTTGATTAGTCAAAAAGACTATTTACATTATATAATCAAACATTTTTATTTCAACATTCCTTTTTGAGGGGCGGATTCAACTCATAAATGCAACAAGTAGCTTGTGCCACAGGTAGCTTGTGCCACAGGTAACGAAAAAGTTGGTGAGTTGTTACACTTACTCGCTAACCTAAAAAACGCTAGTGCCGTTTCTAAAAAGTAACTATCACTTTTTCGGTCGTTGTCGGGCCTGCAAAGAAGGTCGTAGCAATCTAAAATAGTCGAATATTAAAGCCGCCTAAGGCGGAAAAAAGTTACACTTTTTTATTAGAAACGGCGATAGAAGGAGCGCTTATGAGAAAGTATTGCCAGCTCACCGAAGAAGACCGTATCGAAATTTACGCCATTAAGCAAGCAAAAATATCTCAAGCTCAGATAGCTGACAAATTAGTCCGCCATATGCTGATTCGACCATCTGGCGAGAGCTACAAAGTTGATATATACTATCTTGCCGTCTGTAACAAACAAGGATGGCAGATTTTCTTCTCGTCCTGATATTACTGCCATTCATTGCAACAAAAAAACCTTTAGGCTGTATATAAAGAAGTTGACAGAATACCGATACCGGCTGAAAATACAGCAAAATATAAATGAACTAAAGTTTTAAGTGCCTAAAATTTGGAGTAAGTCTTAACTTTAGCTCACTTTAGACACTAACTATCAGGAGGTCGAGAAAATGGCGTCAAACGAAACGGAACAAGGCTCCACATCCGGTGCTCCTGAGCAACAAGCCACGCACCTGAATCCTCGCATTGAAAAGGACCGTCAAATGATAGTGGAGGCGCGGCGTAAAGGCACCGGAGCGACTATAAAGACGTTCTTAAAGTTATCGGGACCTGGTTGGCTGCAGAGCGGAATCACTGTCGGAGGCGTGTCTTTCTCATCGAGTCTGTACCTTGGTGTACTGGTGGGTTTCAGTATGATGTGGCTACAGCCCTTAGCTATGATATTAGGTATCATTATGCTCGGTGCTATTGCCTATGTGACACTTTCCATTAGGCAGCGTCCTCTCAAGGCTATCAATGAGCACGTCAGTCCCGTGCTCGGATGGAGCTGGCTGCTTGCATCAATGGCTGCCAATATCGTATGGTCAACACCGCAGTTTGTTCTTGGAACCCGTGCCATCCAGCAGAATCTTTTACCTTCCGTCATTGGGCCGGAGGTAGTGCCGGACCCATGGGGCAGAATTATCTGTGTTGGTTTTATTCTTGCAATTTGCATCATCGCGACGATGTTCTACGGCGCCGGAGGCCGAGGGGTCAAAATATTTGAAGTCATCATAAAGTCAATAGTAAGCATGATTGTTTTGTGTTTCTTTGGTGTCGTCGTCAGGTTAAGCATTGCGGGTGTTATTGATTGGGGCCAGATCTTTCGTGGGCTAATACCAAGGCTTCGAATGTTGACCGAGCCGGCTGCTACGGTTAAGCCTTATATCGAGGCCGTGCTCCCTCAATTCCAGCAGTTCTGGACAAAGCTCATTGTCGCCCAGCAGCGTGATGTGATGATAGCCGCTACTGCTGCAGCGGTAGGTGTTAATATGACGTTTCTGCTGCCGTACTCGATGCTGCGAAAGGGCTGGGACAGGTACTTCCGAGGTCTTGCGATATTCGATCTTTCAACGGGATTGTTCATACCCTTTATTCTCGCTACCGGCTTTGTAGTAATAGCCTCGGCATCAAGGTTTCACACGACGCCGGCTCCTGGTTTTGTACCGGATGAACCGGGCGGGGTCGTGACAGTCGAGCCGGCATATAATCTTGTTGGTCCATATAAAAATCTATTAAAACAACGTCTGGCATTTGAAACCGGTGCCGACGCAATTGCCAAGCTCTCGCCTGAGCAATTAGAGCAGCGAACAAGTGCTCTGCCCTACGCCGACAGAAAGATGGCCGCTATGCTGGTCAAGCGCGACAATCTTAATTTGGCCGCGGCGCTGGCTCCACTGACCGGCAATTTTCTGGCACAATTTGCATTCGGCCTCGGCGTACTGGGAATGGGCATAGGAGCCGCAACAATGGTGATGACTATCAACGGCCTATGTCTTTGTGAAATGCTCAATAGACCTTTGAAAGGCTGGACCCATCGCATCGGCTCTCTGATAGTCTCTGTAGGTGCTCTGGTGGCTATTTTCTGGAACGCACCGGCTCCGTGGCTGGCTATGCCAACCTCGGTGTTCTGTATCATACTGCTGCCAATTGCATATTTCGCCTTTTTAATGCTGATGAATCAGAAAAGTATGTTGGGTGACGATATGCCGCGAGGTGGTAAACGTGTGGTCTGGAATATCCTGATGCTAACTGCTACTGCAGTAGCAACGCTCGTCAGCATATGGAGTCTATGGTCGAGATTAGGCAGGTGGAGCATTGCAGTTATTGCTACATTTGTGGGACTTATTTTGATTGTCCATTTCTTACGCAAAGCTAAAAGAAAGGCAGTGACGATATGACGAACGAACAATGGGAAAAACTGCAGCTTGTGATAGCCGGTGAATTGCTTGACCCGCTGCCGGTGGCTTTTATTATCGATAGTCCCTGGCTTCCGGGCTGGGCGGAAATGACCACGCTCGATTATTTCACAAGCGAGCGACTGTGGTTCGAGGCCAACCTCAAGGCAATCCGACGGTTTCCAAACGTTATTTTTCTGCCGGGTTTCTGGGCTGAGTTCGGTATGTGCACCGAGCCGTCGGCTTTCGGTGCAAAATGCACCTGGCAGGAAAAAGAATTACCCTTCGCCGGGAAAACCATTACCGATATTCAGGACGTCCACTCGCTCGACAAACCAAATCCCAAAAATGACGGTTTGCTACCATTTATCCTCAATCGTTTAAAACACTATCGCAGCCAAATCGAGAAGTCAGGCCATGGCATTAAGTTCGCGGTGTCACGTGGGCCGTTGAATGTGGCAACGTTTCTTATGGGAACTACTGAATTTCTCATGGCCATCCGTACTAATCCCGATGAAGCCCACAAGCTGCTCGATATAATCACGGACTTTATCATCGACTGGCTCGAACTTCAGGCAGAGACATTTGCCTCCATCGACGGCATACTAATCCTTGACGACATTGTAGGTTTCTTAGGAGATGATGATTTTAAGCAGGCGGCACTACCGTATCTTAAGCGCATCTTCCAGTCGCTCCAAGTAAGCGTTAAGTTCTTCCACAATGATGCACCAGGACTCATCTGCGCACCGTACCTTGCCGAGATGGGTGTGAATTTATTTAATTTCAGTCACGATCACGGCCTGGACCAGATGAGGGAGCTGACGAAAAATAGTGTCACTTTATTGGGTAATATTCCGCCACGTGATGTTCTTGCTGCGGGCACGCCAGAAGATGTACGCAGTAGCGTCAAATCAGCCCTTGATTCAGTGACGGATAAAAGCCGGATTATTCCTTCCTGCGGCGGCGGTATGCCGCCTGATGTTTCGACTGAGAATCTCGAAGCCTTCCTGTCGGCAGTGCATAACCCCCAGTGAAACTGGGGGCTAAATATAACTTATTTAGGTTAAATATAAATTTTTATTTAGCCCCACGTTTTACGTGGGGTCTTTTGTGTTAAACACCTCAAGTTTTTTCTTCCAACCAACCGATAAATTCATAAAGAACAGTAATTTTTTTCTTACCGTAGATAAACCATGAGGTGTAAATATGGGTAGAAATGTCATAACAATTTTGATGGCGGTTATTGTATGCTTTGGATTGATAGTTGTTGGCGGTTGTGAAAGCGATGCACAAACGGGCGCTCTTATTGGCACAGCGGTTGGTGCCGGAGCAGGACAGGCTATCGGCCGAGACACGGAATCAACGCTGATTGGAGCGGGAGTCGGCGCCGTCGGCGGCTACATCATCGGCAACGAAAGCGACAAGAATAAATAGAAGCCTTTCTGTCGGCGGCTGGGAAAACCCCCAAATGAATCCTTCGACAGGACTCAGGACAGGTTTGGGGGCTAAATATTTCTTACCTGCTAACCATCTAAATAAATTCGATGTGGTTCGCTATTGTCGAACTCCTAATCTGGGAGGCAGCTTCTCGCATACTTTCTTTATTATCTTTTTGACCTGCTCAGCCTGCTGAGGCGATAAGGCCTGGCCTGCCACGCCACCCAATACGCCACCTATTACTCCACCTGCTACCTTGTCACGTGTATCGCCGCCAGCCACGACAGCACCTGCAGCAGCGCCGGCTGCGGCACCGAGTACGGTTGTGAAGGTCTTGCCGGTGCTGCCGGAGCCGCTTCCAATCCACAAAATGCTGCCATCCTCAACATCTATCATTTTCGCGGTCATGTTCATATCTTCTTTATAAGTCGGTATATTGACGAGCATCACCACCGGAACGTTTAGGATCTTGCCCACTTTAGCTGCACCTTCGTCGGTGGTTACGTCTGAGACCTGGAACTTCTGTTCTTTAAGCACGGTCTGAACCTGTGCTCGCTCTACAGGCGTATAGCCTTTCTTGAGCAGCTCCATGGAGAAAAAGTCACCAATTTGATTCTTCACTGCCTCGCCCCGCACTGCGCCTGAAACCTCAACCACGGCAATCTTGGTCACCTTGTTGAAATCATAATCGGCTCGGATATAACTTTCACCTTTACCTGTAGCGCAGCCACCAACAATTAAAGCTGCCAATAATGTACATATACATGCGATTCTCATTATTTATGTCTCCTTTAAAAAAAAGACTAAATGATAAAACAGAACTTAAACACTTGAGTATCTAATTGATTCGTAAAGAGTTGTCAATGTTTTTTTGCGTTTTTTGCGGCTCACTTCGTATTATATATATCGTATATCCTCGCCGTCCTTCTTCGCTTTAGTGCTACGAAGTCCGCTAGGGGATGCCTTACGGCAGATAAATGCCGGCGAGGGCTAAGCGAAAAATGAAAGGCTAAGGATATTTCCTATATCCTTAGCCTTTCTATATATTTATCCACCCCCTTGAGGATTTCGTCAATCGGTTGCGGTGCACAGCATGGCTTACGCCATTGCGCAACTCGTCACGGTTACGTTTTACGCTTGTCCCGAGTGCAGTCGAGGGATATGACGTTTAACAAAACTAACAGCGCAACCATTCAACGATTTTGCGAAAGCAAGCAGGGGGAGGCTGCTCTATCGGGCCTGATTCTTCTATGTCGGATTGTAATTTAGACTATCAGAGCCGGGCTGCTTCTGTGGCGGATTCGGCCATCTCAAAACATCAAATACAAACTCGCTGGCCTGGCGTATCATCACGCCGGGCATACAAGGACACATCTCAAATGACCCAACTACATTATTGTCGTGTTTACTTAAACTGTTTAATAAATAGTCCCAATCTTCACGTGGAATTCCACCATGCAATCCGGGCGGCTCATGGTCGTCCGTTTGCCCATAGTTATCGGTCAGGTGTAAGTGAGCGACCCTCGTGGTTAACTCATCTACATACTGCCTGAATGAAAATCGCGGGTCCAGATTGGCGTAGCCGGTATCAAGGCAAAACCAAACAGATTCAAATTTTTTCCCAATTTCCTTGATCGTCGGCAATGGACCGGTCTCGATGCACAGCTTGACGTTGTTATCCTCTGCAAGCTTGACAACTTCAGCAGCAAAGCCGTTGGAGTCACTCTCTCGGCCTGCGGCAATGCCTAAACTCTGAAACTCGGCCACAATATTGGCCTTGAGCAGCTTTGCGCACTCGATTTGCTCTGCCCACTGCTCCAACGTAGGCTGATCGGTGCGAGAGCGCATAGACACCTGCATATCAGCAGTAGCGGCGGCAAGGCGAAGCCAATTACGTCTTTCATAACGGCAATCATTCTGGCCTCTTATGTTTGGCCATAATTCTATGCCATAGCCCAGCGATTTTAGAAACTGGCATTCCTGCTCAAATGAAAGAGGATGTTCACGCCACCAAAATACCATTGTGGAAACTACGTATTTAATACGCATTATGTCATCTCAACGTTGGACCCATAAAAATCCTTATCGCATAGAACTAATATCGAAAAAAAACAAAGGTATATTCAAAGTTTCTTGAAAATTGCTGCATTTTATGGCTGGGAAAACCGGTTTGGCAAAAAGCTGCAAACAGTCCCCCCGGTAAAATCATTAGCTAAATATTTCACCTTACCTAAAATAGAAAGTTGCGATATATTATTATAGGAACATAAGGAAACGATGACGATGCTTAAGTAATTACTGGACAAGGTTAAAACAAAATGAAATTATCAATGAAGGTCAAAACTAACATAGCGCTATTCCTGTTGATATATAACGTTGCATTTCCCGCCGACGTAAAAGAAACGGCAGAAAAAGTCCTTGTCTATCGTGGAACAAGCGATGCATCAGCCGCCGTGGCAGTAAGCGAAAATGGGCCCGGCCATTCTGCGAATATGTTTGTTGTAGCCGATGATGAGAACAACGTCCTGAGAGTTTATAGAACCGATGCTACTCTGCGAAGTAGCGCTTCCACCCTCCGTCCGCCTCGGCGGACTGCGGATGACGGGTCCATTCTCCATAGTGCCTTCTCCGCCGGAGCGGCTGCGAAGGCTGGAACTACGAAGGATGAATCGCTACGTAGCACGAGTAAGCCGGGCTTACCAATTTTCTATTACGACCTGACAAGTTTTTTGGATATCGAGCCTGAACACCCCGAAGCGGACATTGAAGGAGCAACCAGAGTGGCAGAGCGCATTTATTGGATTACATCGCACGGCCGAAATAAGGATGGAGAGCCTCGACCAAATCGGTATCGTTTTTTTGCGACCGATGTTAAAATTCAAGACGGCAACATTTCTATACGCCCTGTTGGCATACCTTGTAAAAACCTTGTACACAGCCTTCTTAAAACCAGGTCTATGGACCACTTGGAATTAGACAAAGTGACTCGGTTTGATGAAAAAAACCTTTCCAAAAAAGAACACCA
>Ga0307438_1001889_pt1 | contig 12732 bp, 14 predicted proteins | sample SalMarWE160110MG_FD_202144 | JGI IMG/M metagenome (GOLD analysis project Ga0307438, IMG submission 202144) | Salt marsh sediment microbial communities from the Plum Island Ecosystem LTER, Massachusetts, United States - WE1603-110 | ecosystem: Environmental > Aquatic > Marine > Intertidal zone >... | reverse complement strand
GTACTCTCCGGAACTTAATCCCATTGAAAGAGTGTGGAGAATTACCCGGAGGCAGGTAACCCACAACCGTTATTTCGGAACAATAGAATATCTTGAAGGAGCTTTGGTTTATCGTTTTGCAAAGTGGGGCAACCCGAATAAGGCACTTAGGGTCCTATGCGCAAATATTTAAGACGTTTCATATAGAAACCCATCTAGCAGCATCTTCTGGCAACAGGTTAATCTAAGGCTCGGTGGTTGTCAAATTGTCATGGCCCAAGAGAGTTTGAAGGACTCTGGTGGGGATTCTTTTTTGACATCCTCCGCTCTTTAGCTAAAATGACAGTGATCAATGAAAATCTTCTAAAAAGGAGAGTCAAAATGGCAAAGACATCAACGGGTCTGGAGGAGAATATAGCAGGGCTTCTATGCTATGTTCTGGGTTGGATAACAGGTATTGTTTTCTTGGTATTAGAGAAGGAGAATAAGTTTGTTCGGTTCCATGCCTTCCAGTCTCTGTTAACATTTCTACCGTTGGGGGTACTAGCCTGGATACTGGGATGGATACCATTCGCCGGATGGGTCATCGCAGGTCTAGTATGGATATTGGTACTGATACTCTGGTTGATTCTGATGTTCAAAGCTTACAAGGGCGAGAGATATAAGTTGCCAATTGTAGGGGATATTGCTGAAAAGCAAACAGAATAAGATAAGAGGAAGGAATCCCCAAACAAGAAAAACTATCCAAATACTGGCTAAAAAGATGCCCAGGTTTAAACCGGGGGAAGAATTTGAGGGAAGCGGCTAGGTAAAAGAGATGAAAAGAGGAATCTTCGCCGGCACCTGAGATCCAGATGGAAATTGAAGGTGAGGTTAGGGATATATTTGATAACTCAAGAAAAGACGTAATAGTGACTGTAAAAGCAGTGGCTTTGAGAAGTTATAGAGAAGAAATTTTAAGTAAAATGAGCAAGGTGTTTAATTCTCTTTAGCATATTGGGATGGGTAGTGAAAAGCTCCATCATTTTTTCAACTCCCCTGAGTTTTACCCTTTTCAGGCGAAGCTCAGCAAGTTCATTTGGATCAATAGTTCCCGAGAGGTCTTTATCTATTTCCTTAAGTTCTCTAATCTCATTTTGAGCTCGAGAAACATCATTCAAGAAAAAAGCCTTTACTCCTTCCACTCGCTTAAGTTCCTGTTTTACCTGTGAATTCCTTCGAAGTTGAGCTGACCTGTAAACCAACCGGTAAAGAGCTGTAGCTAGATGTTGAGGGGAACTGCCTAGCTTTACACTTCCTCGATCCGCATAGTATTCTCTGATCCGGGAACCATACAAAACTAAAAGGTTGGTTACAAAATAAAGAAGCATAGCTCCCAGACCAATCAGAACAGCGTACCCTCCACCTTCCCTTCTTCTGCCAAACATCCCTCCCCAGAGTGTACTCCAAGCTAACCAGTAAAGCATCAAAGGTATGACCGAAAGCAAAGTGATAATCATCATATCTCTGTTTTTAAGATGGGAGATTTCATGGCCCAGCACTGCTTTCAATTGATCTTTATTTAGCAATCTCTGAATTTCTTGGGTAACACAAACTCTTCCATCTCTTAAGGTTTTCCCAAAAGCAAAGGCATTGGGAATTGCTAATCTAGAGATGCCCACTCTCGGTTTTGGAATACCAGCTCTTTCAGCAAGTTCTCCTACCATCTGGTGGAGTTCAGGCTCTTCTCTTTCTGAAACCCATTTCACCCTCATCACTAGCTGCACCAGTGAGGGTCCAATCAAATACTGAAAGCCTATGAACAGAGAAGTTAAAACCAGATAAAACAAAGCATTTCCTGCTCCCATCCAGGTTCCGATTCCAGTAATTACTCCATAGAGAATGCCGAACATTAAAGCCATCAATAGCCACATTCTCATTTGAAGTCCCATTTCAGTTTACCTCTTTTTCATTATTTAAAATATTCATTTATAGCATTTAATTTAGCAAAAGAGAGTCATTAGTCAACCCTCACGCAAATTCCGTGAGGCCTTTTTTGACACGGGCTGCTTTTTAGCTAAGATAAAAGCAAGACCTTCGCCATCACTAATCAAAACAGGACGCATTACCATGAACAAAGCAGAATTAGTAGAGAAAGTAGCCAAATATGATCTTAATACCAGGACTGTCATCGGCAGCACAATCAAAGCTCTTACCGCAGTGATAATAATGCGAGAGGTTGAAGAGGGAGAGATCTCGCTTATGGATACTCTGGATAGGGAATTTACCTTATGAAGAATAACAGCAAAAAAGATAGGTCAACTCCCTTTATAGTCCTGACTTCTTTTTTCTTCTCCTTCCTTTGTGCCAGATTATGGGTAATTGTAACCAGAGCCGATAGTCCTGTATACCAGGAAAATGCTATCTATGTGGGAAAGAATTTAATCATAAAAGGAATACACGTTCATCACTTCTTCTATGGATTTGTGCTTCTTTGTGTTGGTGGTTGGCTTGCTCTTAACTATAGGCAAGGGGGGGTAAGAAAGCTAGCCGCTTTGCTGTATGGAGTAGGATTGGGCTTTTTCATAGATGAGATTGGTTTTCTCCTCACCTGGGGGGAATACTGGTCTTCTTTAAGCTATGCTATTGCTCTACTTACCGGGGTGCTTTTTCTAAATATCATTTATTTTGCAGATTTCTGGAATGAGGTTAGAAAAAATATAGTTCTCTTCAGCAGAGAGCATCCTATAGTATCCAAAACTTTGAGGATTCCTTTATTCATGGAGGTAGTGAATAAAATGAGTAATAGAATTAGTAAGGCTCAAAAAGTGAGTCTGGTTTTTGCCGGCCTGGTATATATGGGAGCAGGAGTAGCGATTTTAATCTATCCCGCACTCCTATACTTCTGGGTGGCAGGCGGATTCATCCTGGGCGGTATATCTTATGTTGTTCGAGCAATTAAGACCTGATATATCTTCCCGTTCCCGGGGACGTGGTTTGTCTGCAGCATCGTGGGCCACTGAGATGTTTTCTCCTCTGGAAGGGATAAAAGGGGCAATTTTCCCAAGAAGTGTCTTGGCAAAAGGATTGATCATAATTAGCAATGAAGCGAGATCTTTGGCAGGGGAAAGGCTAAAAATAGGGCCAGAGGGAGGTGAAAAGGAGAGTGGCCGGTATAGTAGGATCGATAAGGAAATGATAGGTTAGAAAACAACCAGGAGGTGTTATTATGAGCGCAGGGAAGATTGTACTTTTGGTTTTTGGCGTCATCGTATTACTGGTATCACTTGGTTTGCTGTTGTCCGGTGGGGCCTTGATGTGGGCGGAGAGAGCCATCAAAGATAGCGAAGGGTTCTATAGTACCAAGACCATCCAGCTGGAAAGAGACTCCCACGCCATCGTCACCAAACCTGCCGATATAGATTTAAAGGGGGATTGGGAATGGCCATTTTGGGGAGGACGTTGCGATCCGAGCGATTTCCTTACTCTTAAGATAGAAGGCTCCAGCAACGATCCCTCGAAACAAATCTTTATCGGAATAGCTGAGGTATCGGATTTGAAAACCTACCTCAAGGATGTCGAGTATGATGAGATCACCCGCTTCAGAATCCGTCGCCGGGGACTGGGTTATACCAATCATCCAGGAACCTCCAAACCTGTAGCTCCCATCACCCAAACATTCTGGACCGCCTCAGCTCATGGTGCCGGAACCCAGACTTTGGAGTGGGGAATTGAGCCAGGCAGCTATTCGTTCGTGTTGATGAATGACGATGGGTCTCGCGGCCTTAATCTGAGCACATTAGTCGGCGTGCAAATACCCCCTATACTCTGGGGGGTTAGTGTGGGACTTCTCGTTGGGGGCATAGTAGTGTTAGTAATAGCGGCTCTCATGATCTACTTGGCGGTACGCAGACCGTAAACATCATGGGAAACCCGCGGCTAGGTGTGGTCGATTCTGGTGATCCTTTCCCTGTACGCAGCCTTTCTCGGTCTTATTGGTGGAGCGATTGGAGGTGCCCTTCGACCTAAAAAACAAAAATAATTTCTATCGAGCCCAACCTGATCGCAAATTTAGATTCAAATTCATCAAAAGAAATATTCGATGTACGTTAGCAGGGATATTTTTTGCTGATTTCACATCCATCTTCTCACGAAAGACCTGACCGGGCTTGAAGCCTTAACCATAACCAGTGGCTTCCCAAAACGTCGGGCGAATTCCTCGGGCAGCCTTCCCATGACTACCTGCCGGAACAGTCCTTCCCGGCTCGCACCCATAACAACCAGGTCGTACTGCTGCGCTTGCTCGAGGAGAGTGCCCAGAATGTCACTCGAAATAGCGTACTTTGGCTCAAATAGTGAGCTCTCTACCCCAAGCGATGGCAGGCTTTTCTCCAGACAAGCTTCAATATCCTGGCGAGGCCGGCCCGGTGAGGATACGTGAAACACATCTATCCGACCACCCTCCCGCTCAACCAGGATCGAGGCTACCTCCAGAGCAAACACAGCGTTGGGGCCTCCAGCAAATGGAACCATCACCCCCATGTACTTCTGCTGGTGACAGTTTTTCAAAACTGCCACGTTGCAGGTTGCTCGCTCCAATATGGGATCGACGGTTCTTCCCAGAGCGAAGCCCTTGCGTGGATGCCCTCCCCATCCCATGATTAGCAGGTTCGTTCTTTGTTCGGCAGCGGTCGAAATGATCCCGCGGGGGATACTGCGACAATAGCGGATTGTACTACCAAAGGTAAAATCAGTTGAAAGGTAAAGCATCGCCTCCACAATAGCTTCTTCACCTCTAAGCATGTACTGGGAAGCATCTGAAAGAGGTACCTGAGGCGGCACGGGCATCATGTATACCACCTCCACCTCCGCTCTTTTTGCCTGGCCGAATCGGTAGGAGCAGGAGGCGAGTTGGACGGCGTTCTCGGGGTTAGAGACGGCAAGCAAAATCCGGTAGCCTTTTTTCCTGGGGATCGGTTCTTCTCGAAGGGTCACGATCTCCTCGTGTGTCGTGCTGGTTCTATGCCTGGAGTAAGCGTAATAAATTGCGATCCCCGAGACTACCCATATCGGTCCCACAATCCAGGCTACCAGACTCATCCGGATCAGCCACACAGCCAGCAAGGCCTGGACAAATATTGCGGCAATTGGTAACCAAGGGAAAAGTGGCATCATGAATCCGTAAGTTAGCTCATCCCCCATATAGTGGCGGATGCGGATTACGCAAAGGTTCACCAAAAAGAAGAGGAAAAGGAACATTATACTGGCACTTGATGCCACGTGTATGGTCGGCAGGAGAACTGCCACGCTGATCACCAGCCCAGCAGTGAAGAGAAGAGCAACATAAGGGGTGATTCTCCTCTTTGAAAGTCGAGAGAAAATAGGCGGTAGCATCCGGTCCCGCCCGAGAGCATAAGAGACCCGCGCGGCCGAATAGATAGTGGCATTCAGAGCTGAGGTAGAGGCGAAGATGACAGCAATAGTTGTCACGAAACCTCCCCAAGGTAGGAGTCGGGAAACAGCCTGCCCAAATCCCTTCGCACCGAATTTTCCAATCCAGGCCCATGCGGGTTCGCCCACATCTTTCACTGCCACCAGGGATGCAAACGAGACACCTACATAGGTGAGTACAACTATGAGGATTGAGTAAAGCATAGCCTTAGGAAGATTACGACGGGGCTCTATGGCTTCATCACCGGTCTGGGCAATCACTTCGAATCCCTCAAAGGCAACGTAGGTGAAGCCCATGGTGACCAGGAGCATGGTCCAACCGTGAGGAAGAAAAGGCTTGAAGTTTACCAGCCGCTCCGGGTCATACAGTGCAGTTCCTATTCCTACCAGGGCAATGAAAGCTAAGATCAGTGTCTGTCCCAGCGTCAACAGGGCTCCTGTGGTACCCGTTTGGGAGATCCCCCGATAGTTGACATACACGAATATACTGGCGACTGCCGCGGCTACCAGTTTCTCAAGCATGGGAAGGTGCGTTCCCGGTATATGGATAAAGCCAAGCTGGGAAAAATAGTGAACGGTATAGATGGCGAAGGTCACGGCATACAGGCTCCCCGCCACGGAAGAAGCAAACCACTCCATCCACCCGGCCAAGAAGCTGGGGGCTCGACCAAAAGCAATCCTCGCAAAGTTGTAAGCACCTCCAGTTCGGGGAATGGCCGAGCTAAGCTCGGCGTATGACATGGCCACGAACAGAGCAATGAGTCCATTCAAGGCGAACGTGAGTATCATCCCGCCCGGTCCTGCTATCCTCGCAGCGTTGCCAATCCCTATGAAAACCCCGGCGCCGATCATCATCCCCACCCCCATCATGGTAATATGTAAAAGATTGAGCTCGCGGGAAAGGGTTGTAGCTACCTTGGACTTTTCGCCTCGAGAATCATTCATTATCAACCTCCCGCCTTGTCTTCCTCAGTCTCTTTCGGGACTTGGAGTGACTGCGCTCGATTATGCGCCGGCCCCAAAGGGTCAGAAAAATGACGGCACTCAAGGCAAGCACTGTCAGAGCTATTCCAGCTATAAGGTCAAATGTCATCCCGGATCCTCCAACCCTCGCCCAAATCCGGTGAGGTTATTTTGACACCGGACACTTTTCAGCTACTATAAGAGCAAATTCTTAAAGAATAGTCAATTAAAACGGGAGTGACGTGAGAGAGTATGATCTCAAGGAGGTGAAAAATATGAAGGAGAAAACTATCAATCCAAAATGGCAGAAGCTAAAGTATTTTGGAGGTGGGGTAGGAGTGGGATTTCTTTTACTAGGGTTAACTATATCTACAGGAGCAAAAAGTATTCCAGAAACTTCCACTCCGCCTGAGCCAACAAAACCTTCTCAGGGACAGTCTTCGCCGGTACCTGAGATCCAGCTAAAAATCGAAGGTGAGATTAAGGTAGGTGAACCTTTAATTTTAGAAAACCCCAATATAAAAGTGGAAGCTTGCCTCTGTGAAAGAGTTGATGATCGTACGCCAGTGAATAGATTTGGAGAAGAAGGTCCCCGAATCCCTGTAGATATCGGCACAATCTGGTGTTTTGTAAGAGTCTTTGGCCCACCAGAATATGAAAAAGGCAAAAAGACAGAAATCACTTATTTATGGTACTACAACGGAAAGCTTGTCCGCAGTTATACTCAGGAGGTTGGATTCAATCTAGCTCCAAGAGGATGGCGAACCTATGCCTTCAAAAATCTACATGGGCGGGTTGGAACCTGGAGATTAGAGATTGTAGCTAAACACAGGCAATTAGCATCTTTATCTTTTGAAACTTACTAGCCAGATCCTATGTGCCTGCCGAGGTCATCTATGGATGAGCCCATTCTTTCGAATAGAGAGAATGGGTTTTTTTCTTTTCCATAGAGAAATGCATCATACCACGGCGAAACCATAATCTGATGCTAAAGATTCGCTGGTCTGATTGACCGATGGAGGTAAAAATAATCACGTTCCCATATCACTTTTCTAGATATAAGGATAATCCGATTACCTTGTCGACATGTTTCTATTGAAAGACGATAAAAGAATCAAGGAGATGTACCAAATGCTGACAGGGAAAAAAGCAACAGAGTCAATCACTACTCTTTCGCAGGTTATGATGCCCCACCACGCCAGTCATTATGGTAATGTTCATGGAGGCATCATCATGAGACTGGTAGATGAGGTGGCCTATGTGGCTGCCTCTCGTCATGCTCGCTCTAACGTAGTCACCGCTTCCATAGACTCATTAGATTTTGAGAATCCGGTTCGTATTGGCGATGTAGTCTCCTTGAGAGCAGAGCTCACCTTTGTGGGAAAAACCAGTATGGAGATTGAGGTTCATGTGGACACCGAAAAGATAAAAACCGGCCAGGTTCTCCCGGTGGCCACCGCTTTTCTAACCATGGTAGCTCTTGATGAAAAAGGACGATCTACCCCTGTTCCTCAGCTCGTTCTTCAAACCCAGGAAGAGAGAAAAAAATGTGAAGAAGCAAAAGTTCGTCGTGAGCAGAGATTGAAGAGGCTGAAGGTGAATTCTCAAACTTAGGAGGAGGAAAAAGAGGACATAAAATTGACAACCAGTCAAATTTATCTTAATCTATCTCCAGAAGATGTCATCAGAGAATTCTTGAATAAGTGGCAAGTTGGTTTATGGCCAGTTATCCAAAATTTTCGATGGGTTTTAATAAAAGGAATTTATTATGCCTGATACATTCGCCATAACTATAGTTTCTATTATCATAGTTACAGTCGTGGCTGCTTTTATCAGAGGAAGAGTTAAGGATAAATGCTTGAAGGCTTTTTCAGAGGACCTGGTAACCCTGGAAGAAACGACTGGCAAAATAATTTGGGGTAAACTGAGCGTGGAAAATACCGGCTTCGAATTAATTTATCCAACCAAACACAAAGATAAAAAGGGACACGATGAGACGAGCTACATTCTCTATAAACACGAGTATCCTAATATTCAAGCCTTGATTCGCTACCACAATGAATTAAATGAACATAGAAGAAAAGAAAGGGAGAAGGAATTAAAAAGAACCTATCATCCTCGAGCCTTGAGAAGGCTTAAAAGAAGAATACAAAATTTCTTCAAGACCGTAAGAGATTCGGTGATGGATGTAGTGAACCTGTTAATCGGTCAGGCCAAAAGGGCAGCTCCTGGTGGTGCGATACTGACCTCTCAAGATAAATATGTCTCGCAATTAAAAAAAGAATTGGTAGGTCCTATGGCAACTTCTTTTGAACCTTTATTAGAAAGACATATAGGCAAGAAGGTTGTACTCGAGTTGACCAGAGGTGATAAAATATTTGAATATCCAGGTGTGTTAAAGGACTATACAGCAGAGTTTATAGAAATCATGGACGTTGATTACAGAATGAAAGAAGACCAACCAGCCAGAAAGGCAGACCTTGTGATTTCCAGGAAATACGGCCTTATCCGACATCTTGGAGAATAGATTTCGGATATAGGTTCAATGTTTGAACCAGCCAAGGGTTTGAAAGAAGCAGTAACTGGTTAAATCCTATAGGATCAAGGAAACTTTCATGACTGAACAATCCCCCGGGCAGCCCCTGTCAGATACGCCCTCTCCCAAAATCGAGACTGAGGGCGTCAAGACTCTGTTGGGTGACCCCAAAAAAGCCATCATTAAGCTTGCCTTGCCTATGATCGCAGCAATGTCAGTGCAAACAATATACAATCTTGTCGATGCTATTTGGGTCTCTGGGCTGGGTGCTGATGCCCTGTCGGCGGTGGGGTTCTTTTTCCCCTTTTTCTTCATGGCCATAGCCATAGCCACGGGGCTAGGACTAGGGGGTGGATCTGCTATATCCCGTAGGATAGGAGCCAGAGATAAGAAGGGCGCAGACGCCGTTGCGGCCCATACAATCATCATAATGCTCTTGGTGGCAGTGGTTTTCACGATTCCGCTGTTCGTCTTCGCTGAGAACGTTTTCCTTCGGTTGGGCGCCGGAAGAACGATTGGTATGGCTGTATCCTATGCTAAGATAATGTTCGCCGGTACCACAATTGTATTCTTTGTCAACATTGCAGCTGCCATACTGCGCAGTGAAGGAGATGCCAGAAGAGCTATGTTCGCCATGATATTGGGCTCCGGCATCAACATGGTACTGGATCCTATCTTCATTTATACACTCAGGCTTGGCGTGGCTGGGGCTGCCTGGGCTACCATTGTATCGTTACTCGTCACATCCGTGATCCTGTTTAATTGGCTCTTCCTCAAGAAAGACACCTACATCTCATTCAGCTTCCGTGGCTTTCGATTCACAAAAGAAATCGTAGCAGATATCTTTAAGGTCGGTTTACCCGCCTCGGCCCAGCAGCTCTCCATGTCATTTACCATGTTGATCATAAATCTCATTCTCGTGCGTGTTGGCGGCACCGACGGGGTGGCAGTTTACACCACCGGATGGAGAGTAGCCACCATTGCCATACTGCCTCTTCTTGGAATGGCCACTGCCGTGGTATCGGTTACCGGTGCTACCTTCGGGCAACACGCCTTCAAGAAGCTTAAGCTGGCCTTTATGTACGCTTTGAAGATAGGTGTTGTCATCGAGATCTTGATAGCCATTGCCACCTTCTTACTTTCTCTCCAGATCACGGCGATGTTCACCCAGGCCGAGGGTTCGGCTCGGATCGCCGATGATCTGGTAGTTTTCTTGAGGATAATGTGTCTGTTCTATCCGACGGCAGCCTTCGGAATATTGTCTTCCGCTGTGTTCCAAGGTACGGGCAAGGGAATGAACGCCCTCATAGCAACAATTATCCGTACCCTGGTATTGACACCTCTATTCTCGGTGGTGTTTGCTTTCATCCTGGACAGGGGTCTTCTGGGAGTCTGGTTGGGCATAGCAGTGGGCAACACCGTTGGAGCGGTGGTGGCTTTCCTCTGGGCAACGGCGCATATCCGCAATTTGATGGCTACTGCGAGAAAAGACGAGGAAAATGTTTTGAGCTCAGAAGGCATTATAGGCAGAAGCGCTTGACGCCAGAGCATATCACTACAACGCCGCTCGTCACTCCTTAAATCTAACCGTGTTCTACACCTCCGGTAGCATAAAACTACTTTTAACCTAAAACTCACAGGAAAATTATTCAAGGGAAAACCCGGTAATGCTCAAAATCTCTTTTCGAGAATTTGGCATGAGCTTCAAAAATGCTATAATAATTGCGTCTGATATTGGCGATCTAATCTATAAGGAGAGCAACTGAAAAGGCGAACTATATGAGTCTTTTCTCTTTGATAGGGAAATGCGACACGATGTGGCGAAATCACAATCCAACACTGAGGACTCTTCTATAATCAACAGGAGATCTTTCAAAGATAAAAGAATAAGGCAAAGCGGTGAAACCAAGAGGACTGACAGAAAAGGTGGTTCATTTCCTCGCCCAGCGTTGGGCTTGTGAAAGTGGATACCACCAGGTACTTTCCATAGCTATCCCGCTTATTTTGAGTACGGGCGCTTGGTCCATTCAACACTTCGTCGACCGTATGTTCCTCACCTGGTACTCACCCGAAGCTATTGCGGCGGCCATGCCGGCAGGTATGCTTAATTTTACCATAATGAGTCTGTTCTTGGGGACCGCGGGCTACGTCAGTACGTTCGTTGCACAATACCACGGGTCAGGTCGGTATGAGAAAATCGGCCCGGTCTTATGGCAGGGAGTATATATTGCCATAGCGGGTGGTATAGTTCATCTCGGGCTTGTTCCTCTGGCTGGACCCATTTTTCGGTTTGTAGGACACGATCCTCTGGTACAGCAGTATGAGATAGTCTACTTCCAGGTGCTTTGTCTTGGGGCCACACCAGCTATTGCTTCCTCTGCCATGTCAGGTTTTTTTAGTGGACGGGGCAAAGCCTGGCCCGTCATGTGGGTGTGCACTCTGGGAACTGCCGTAAACCTTGTCATGGACTATGCATTGATATTCGGCAAATGGGGCCTACCAGAGCTGGGGATAAAAGGAGCGGCCATAGCAACGGTAATTTCAGCCTGCTTTTCTTTCGTTGCCTACCTTATCTTGCTTTCCCGCCCTACCCATGAAGAACGCTACTGCACTCTGAGAGGCTGGGTGTTTGAGAGACCCCTCTTTTTGCGCCTCATGTATTTCGGGTTTCCCAGTGGAGTTCAGTTTTTCCTCGATATGGTAGGATTAACTACCTTTATTCTCTTGATAGGGCGCCTGGGCACTATTCAGCTGGCAGCCACGAGTATCGCCTTCAATATCAACACACTTGCCTTTATGCCCATGATGGGGTTTGGAATCGCAGTTTCAGTTCTCGTGGGACAGTACTTGGGGAAAAATAGACCTGATTTAGCCGAACGTAGTGTCTACTCCAGCTTTCATCTGACGTTTCTCTACATGGCAAGCGTGGCAGCTGCTTACGTGCTTGTTCCCAGTATCTTTGTCGACCCTTTTGCTTCCCGGGCGGATCCTGCAAGCTTCACCGCCATTCGCAAAATCACCGTAGTTCTCCTTCGCTTTGTGGCCGTTTACTCCCTATTCGACGCCCTGAACGTCGTTTTCGCCTCGGCAATTAAGGGGGCAGGGGATACGCGATTCGTCATGTTTATGATTGCGGTTGTCTCATCGGTCGTTCTTGTAATTCCCAGCTACGTCGTCTTGGTGCTCCTGGACGCCGGCATCTACACTGGTTGGACTATTGCTTCGGCCTATGTAAGCATACTGGGGCTCATTTTCTTGTTTCGCTTCCTGGGAGGCAAGTGGAAGTCCATGCGGGTGATCGAACAGGCTAGCTACGTTAGGAAGTGAAGTGCTAACACTTAATCATGGAAAGACAGAACTTGAGGTTACCCAGGTCTCACCGGAAAGGATCACGACCAGAGTTATCATTGGTGATCTACTGGGAGAACGAAAGGGAATCCACATTCCCGGAGCAAAGCTTGAGTTTCCTTCCCTCACCAAGAAGGACATCAAAGACATTCAGTTGGGGATAGAGCTGGGGATTGATTACATAGCTCAGTCTTTTGTCCGCAAAAGCGACGATATTCTGATGATAAAAGATCTACTTCGAAAAGAGGGAAGAGAAGATATTGGGGTTTTAGCCAAAATAGAAGATAATAGAGGGGTTGAGAGTATCGATGAAATAATCAAGATCTGCGACGGGATCATGATTGCCCGGGCAGTCACGCCTAATTATTGCACAGCACAACAGCTGCTGTTATACTGGGGAGTGGAAACAATGGTAGTGGATAAGGTACCAGATATCGAGAAACACTTTGAATATTTCCTCAACCAAGCGATCAGGA
>Ga0307438_1001877_pt1 | contig 12783 bp, 10 predicted proteins | sample SalMarWE160110MG_FD_202144 | JGI IMG/M metagenome (GOLD analysis project Ga0307438, IMG submission 202144) | Salt marsh sediment microbial communities from the Plum Island Ecosystem LTER, Massachusetts, United States - WE1603-110 | ecosystem: Environmental > Aquatic > Marine > Intertidal zone >... | reverse complement strand
AAGAGGATGCTCTCTAACAGGCCCAGGGCCACGAATAACATCAGGATGGAGCTTCCCCCCTCGCTGATGAACGGCAGCGGGATCCCTGTCACCGGCAGCAGGCGGATGTTTACCCCCACATTGATGAACACCTGGAACAGGATCATGATCACGATGCCGGTGGCGATGAGCCGGCCGAAGGGGTCGCGGGCCAGGCTTGCCGTCCTCAGCCCGCGGAACAGCAGAAAGGCAAACAGGGCGAACAGCAGCAGTGCTCCCACCAGTCCCAGTTCCTCGCCCAGCACACTGAAGATGTAGTCGCGCGTCGGCGTTTGCAGGTAGTCCAGCTGCGTCTGCGTCCCCTCCGTGAGCCCCTTGCCGAAGATGCCGCCCGAGCCGATGCTGATCTCCGCCTGGATCATGTTGAAGCCGCCGCCCAGGGGGTCGAGCGCTGGATTGAGGAAAGTGGCGATGCGCTCTCGCTGGTAGTCGCCCATCAGGGCCACCACCACGAAGGGGGTGGAGAGCGCCAGGGTGGCCAGGAAGGCCAGAATGTGCTCGGGGCGAACGCCGGCCACTGCCACCATGCCCAGCCAGGCGGCACCAAAGATGATGGCCGTGCCCAGGTCGGGTTCGAGGAAGACCAGGGCCGTCGGCAGGGCCACGATGGCCAGAGAGCCCAGGAAGGTGCGCAATTGTCCTATCTCCAGTTGGCGGTCGGCCAGGTACTTGGCCAGAACGATGATCACCAGCAGCTTGGCTACCTCCGAGGCCTGGATCGATAGCCCCGCGAAGTTCAGCCATCGCTGCGCGCCATAGGTCTCGGTTCCCACCACCAGAACGCCCACCAACAGGACCAGGGCCACAGCGTACAGGGTGGGCGTGATCTGGCCCAGCAGGCGGTAGTCCAGCCAGGCCACCAGGCCGACGACTACCAGGCCCAGGGCGGCGAAGGTGAGGTGACGCACCGTCGGGTGAGATAGCCCCTGAATGCCCTCCGGGTAGCTGGTGAGAGAGGCGCTATAGATGAGGAGAGCGCCGAAGCCGGCCAAAGCCAGGCCAACGAGCACGATCCACGGGTCGAGGTGGCGAACAGTGCGCCACTGGATCATCTAGGGCGCCTCCTGCTCCGCTACATAGCGCTGGTGGAAGTAGTAGTCGAAGATGCGAGCGGCGGCGGGGGCAGCATTGGCGAAGCCGCCTCCCTGCTGCACGAACACCACCACCGCTATCTCGGGATCCTCGTACGGGGCGAAGCCTACGAACCAGCCGTGCGTGTCGTAGCCTCCGGCTTCTTCGGGCGAGCCGAACTCGGCCGTCCCCGTCTTGCCCGCCACCTCCAGTCCCGGCACCTTGGCGCTCCCGGCCACCCCCGTACTCACCGACTGACGCATGGCCTCCCGCACGACGGCCAAGTAGTCCTCGTCCACCGGTAGCCATCGTCGTATCTCCTTGGCGAAGGTGGCCACCACGTTGTCGTGACAGTCCCGAATCTCCTTCACCAGTTGCGGTCGCAGCAGCTCGCCACCGTTGGCGATGGCCACGATCGCGTCCACGAGCTGGAGGGGCGTCACCGCTAGGTAGCCCTGACCGATGCCGAAGTTGTAGGTGTCGCCCACGTACCACATCTCGCCGACGGTCTGCTCCTTCCACTTGGCGTCGGGCACCAGCCCCGCTGACTCTCCCGGCAGGTTCACCCCCGTCGGCTCGCCCAGCCCGAACGAGCGGGCGTAGCGGGCCAGCCTCTCCTCGCCCAAGCCCTGGAAGCCCTCGTCCTGCTTGCCGCCAGCCAGGTAGTAGAAATAGACGTCGGACGACCAGGAGATGCCGCCGTAGAAGTCCAGGGGGCCCAGGGCGGCCCAGTCGTGGAATACGTAGACGACGCTGGGGTCGTATTGGTTAGGAACGGTGATGTAGCCGTGGCTGACGATGGTCGTGCTGGTGGTGGCTACTCCTTCCTGGAGCGCGGCCAGGCCGGTGATCGGCTTGAAGCTGCTGCCCGGCGGGTACATCTCGGCGATGGTGTGGTTCACCAGAGGCTTGCCTGGCTCGCTCAGAAGGGTGTCCAGTTCCTCCTGGCTGAGCGTCTCAGAGAACAGGTTGTTGTCGTAGCTGGGCAGGGACACCATCGCCAGCACCTCGCCCGTGTCGACGTCCATCACCACTGCCGCCGCGTTATCGGAGGTTCCCATGAATTCGCGCAGGATGTCGGCGGTCCTCCGCTGGAGTTCCAGGTCTATGGTCAGCACTACGTTCTGGCCGGGTTGGCTGGTCTGCGAGTCCAGAACGTCTTGCTGGCGACCGCTGGCATCCACCTCCACCAGTTTCTTCCCTGGCTCTCCCCGCAGGATGCCCTCGTAGACGAGTTCTATGCCCGTCTTACCTAGCTGGTCGTTAAGAACGTAGTCCCCGTCTCTTGAGGCTGCGTACTCTTCGGCCGAGATGCGGCCCACGTAGCCCAGGATGTGGGCCGTCAGGTCGCCGCTGAGGTAATTGCGTCGGGTCTCCACCTGAAGGTCGACCCCAGGCAGGTAGGAGGTCAGTTCCTTGAGGATCAGGGCTGTGTCTCGGTCCAGCTCGTCCTTGATAACCAGCGCTTCGTAGGGGTTGCCATCCTGCTGTCTTTCCCTCACCTGTTGGGCTATCTCTTGGGCGGGTATGCCCAGCAGACTCTCCAGGCGGGCGAAAACGGCTGCTTCCTCCTTCGCCGGCAGGTCGGCCGGCACGATGATCGCCGAGTAGTTGGCTACGTTCTCCACTAGCAGCGTGTGGTTGCGGTCGTAGATGAGGCCGCGCATGGGCAGAACCTGTACCTCCCGCAGGCGGTTGTCCTCAGCCTGGGCCTGGTAATCATCGCTTTGGAAGACCTGCATCCGCACAAGCTGTACCGTCAGAATGGCGAACAGGAGGACGATAAGGATGTGGAGAAGGAGGAATTTGCGCCCGGGCGTGTAGGCGTCTTCCCTCCGTTTGGGCTTCTGTGAGCGCCAGCGCCGGCCACCACCGAAAAAGTCCATCTCTCTCCCCTAGCCCAGGACGCGCATGCTTGGCCTTGCCATCTCCGACAGCGTGGTGGCCCAGCGGACGGGCAGATAGAAAATCGGCGTGATAAGGGCATTGAGCAGGGCCGCTGGCAGCAGGACCCGCATCGGGCTTTTCAGCCAGGGCGGGCCATCGCCCACCGCCGTCAGTATGATCATGTATAGCAGGTGATAGGATAACGATGCCGCAGCCACTGCCGCCAGCGTGGGCAGGAATTCGCTCTCCGTCGGCCGCCGTTCACGGATGGCGGCTAGGGGCACGATGGGCAGAAGGGCGAGGACGGAGACGCCCACGGGGTCAGTAGTGATCAGGTCCTTGAAGGTGCCGGCCAGAGGGATGAGGATCATCGTCTCCCTGGGCCCCCGCACCATGGCCCAGCACATCAGCAGCACCAGCAGGGGATTGGCTGTCACACCCAGCAGGGGGAAGTAGGGAGCGGTCGCCACCTGAGCGAGGGCAACGAAGAGAATTAGCGGCACGAACAGAAGATACCTCACGGGCTCACCAGATGGGTCGCTGTAAAGCTGATCAGAATCAGCACGTTCTCCAGGCGAGAAAGGCTGGCCGCGGGCTCGACCTCGGCCTCCTTGAAGACGTCCTGCTGTTCTCCCCGCACCGCTGCCACCTGCCCGATGAGCAGGGCCTGGGGGAAGTTGCCACCCAGGCCTGAGGTGGCTACGGTGTCGCCTGGCTCGACCTCCGCTTCCTGGGGGATGAGGTCCATGCTCAGCCCGTCGTGGAGGCTGCCACTCACCACTCCCTGCGCGCGCGACTCTAGCACCATGGCGTTGACGTTGCTGTTGGGGTCGGTGATCAGGGTGACCCAGGCGAAGTCGTTTAGAGCCTTCGATATCACTCCCACCAGGCTCCCCCCTTCGCTCATCACCACCATCCCCTCGCTGATGCCGTCGCTGCTGCCGCGGTCGATGGCCAGGCGCTCCTTGAGGTTGCTGGGGTCCCTGGCGATGACACGGGCCGTCAGGAACTGGTCATCCGGTCGGCTCTCCTCGACCTCGGCCAGCTCCGCCAGGTCGGCCGCTGTGAACTGGGCCTCCTTCAGGTCGGCGATCTGGGCTGTCAACTCTTCGATCTGCTGGCGCAACAGCCGGTTCTCGTCCTCTAGGTCCTGGCGGTCGGCGACGTTGTCGAGGAAATCGGCGGCTGGCGAGGCGGCGGTGCGCAGGCCTCGCTCAAAGGGAGATGCCACAGTGAGAGCGCCGTTCTTCAGGGGGTCGAGGGCGCCCGATTGGGAGAGGGCAATACCCAGGAGGGCAACAAGGCCGACAACCAGCAGCCAAACAAGCGTCCGCATGTCTAGCCAAAGCCATCTGTTAGTGCGGTGCTCGGCGAGTGGTCAGGCGGGTCTGAACCTTGGCCAGTATCTCCGCCTCCTCCAGCATCTCGGCGGTGCCCCTCACAACGCAGCTAAGGGGGTCCTCGGCGACGTACACAGGGAACTTGGTCTCATTGGCCACACGGCGGTCCAGTCCACGCAGAAGGGCACCCCCGCCAGCTAGGACGATCCCCCTGGTCATGATGTCGGCTACCAGCTCTGGCGGCGTGAGTTCGATCGTGGAGCGGATGGCCTCCACGATGGCGCCCACCGACCCCGAGATGGCGTCGCGAACCTCCACGCTGCTTACTTCCACAGCCTTAGGTAGTCCGGTAGCCAGATCGCGACCTTTGAGGACAACCATCGTTTCCCGCTCCAGCGGCGCTGCCGAGCCCACCTCCATCTTCACCTCCTCGGCCATGCGGTCGCCGATAAGCATGTTGTGCACCTGGCGGGCGTAGGTGACGATCTCCTGGTCCAACTCATCGCCAGCCACCCGAATGGAGGTGCTGACCACGATGCCGCCCAGGGAGATGACGGCCACCTCGGTGGTGCCGCCGCCGATGTCCACCATCATCGAGCCAGCGGGCTCCATGACCGGCAGCCCAGCCCCGATGGCCGCTGCCATTGGTTCCTCCACTAGGAAGGCAGCACGGGCGCCAGCGTTAAGGATGGCATCGTGAACCGCTCTCTTCTCCACTTCAGTCACGCCGCTGGGGATACCCACAGCCACTCGTGGCCGGGGGAGGCCCAGACTGAAGTGGTCGTGTACGGCTCGGATGAAGTAGTGGACCATGCGCTCGGTGACGGCGAAGTCGGAGATAACCCCGTCCTTCATGGGGCGCACGGCAACGATGTCAGAAGGGGTGCGCCCCACCATCCGCTTGGCCTCGCTGCCGATGGCCAGGATCTTCTTGTTGATGCGGTCGATGGCCACCACCGAAGGCTCGTCGATGATGATGCCGCGGCCGCGCACCAGCACCAGGGTATTGGCCGTGCCCAGGTCAACAGCGATGTCATGGGAAAACAGGCCGAAGAAGGTGTTCAGCGGGTTAAACAAGCTTTCCCCTCATCATTCTCACCCCCAGCGTGGACGGCCTCGCTTAGGCCATACCACACCTACCCGCCCAAGGGGCAGGCGCTCGCTGCATTATAGAACATTTCCTATCCTTAGCAAAAGAGGGCAAGTAGAGTCAGATTAGCCGCAAAACCTGTTCGTCCTCCCAGAAAGCTGGCGGTGAGGGAAGGCTTGCTCTGCCTCTAGCGGCCCTTGAAGATGGGCTTCCGCTTCTCCAGGAAGCTGCGAACGCCTTCCTGGGCATCCTCGGACTCGATACACAGTCGCTGCAGGTACTCCTCGTACTCAGTCTGGGCTTCCAGTTCTTGCCGCCAGCCCCGATAGGCCAGGCGCTTGGCCAGCTCAATGGCGATGGGCGGCCCCTTGGCGATACGCTCGGCCAGGGCCATGGCCGTCGGCATGATCTCCTCCTTCGCCACCACCTGGCTCACCAGACCGATGGCCAGAGCCTCCTGGGCGTCGATCATCTCGCCCGTGTACATCAGCTCCAGCGCCTTGCTCATCCCAACGATGCGGGGCAGAAGGTGGGAGCAGCCGAAGTCCGGCACCAGCGCTCGTCGCGACCAGATGGCCGAGAAGCGGGCCTCTTCGCTCGCGATGCGGATATCACAGGCCAGGCAGAGCGACAGGCCCCCGCCGGCAGTGATGCCGTTGATGGCCGCTATGGACGGCTTGGGGCAAGCGAGGATGTCGGCGCCCGCCAGGTAGCGTGAGCGAAGCCGCTCTCTGCGACCGCCCTCCCGCGGTCCCTCGCCCCCGGCTGCAGCGGCAGCGGCGAGATCGGTGCCGCTGCAGAAGCCGCGCCCGCTGCCGGTGACCACCAGCACCCTGGCCTCATCGTCTTCTCCCAGCTCCTGCACGGCCTGAGCGATCTCCCGCCAGGAATTCCAGGTGACTGCGTTGAGCTTATCGGGCCGGTTGAGGGTGAGGAGGACGATGCCGTCCTTCTTCTCCACCCTAATGTCAGCGTAGGTCATGCTTTCCTCCTTGCCTCAGGCTTGGGGTTCAGCGTTTGGAGCGCCGCCAGCTGGCTTCCATGGCCTCTTGCTCGGTGCAGAACCAGCGCTCGCCCGCCGTCTCGTCGATCACAGTCTTATCATAGAACTCGCCGCCGGGCACGTGATAGATCTTCTCGCCCGTCGTCTTGCTGATGTTGCCCTTGATGACGGGCTCGCAGGTGCCTGAGTAGTCGCAAATGGGGCCCTCGGGTGGGCATACAGTAGGGGTTAGACAGGCCGACCAGAGGCCTTGTCCCTCCGCCAGCGCCTGTCGCTGAAGTTCTAGGAAGAGTTCCTGGTACTTGACGTCGGGCGGATAGGTCACCACCATGGCGTACCCCTCCCCCACCAGGACGGCGTTCACCATCTCGCCGTCCACCCAGACGTAGCGCAGCAAGCGGTCATACTGGTCGGTCTCCGACACGTCCTTCTCCAGTTCCACCGTCCTGCCTTCCACTAGCTCGCGGTTGCGCTGGCTGGCCTCGCGGCCGTAGCACTCTACCGGTTTCCGCGGGTCGACCGTCTCCGGGGTATCGATGCCAGTGTAGCGAACTCGGTATTCCAGGCCGTCGATAAGGACGACTATGGTGTCGCCGTCGATGACCCGCACCACTTGGGCCGGGGTGCGGCCCGCCGTCGCTGGTGTGAGCGTGGCCAATGGCGTCTCGCTATCGCAAGCGGCCAGAAGCAACAGCGGAATGAGGATGCCAGGCCAGCCGCTCTTCATCCAAGTCTCGCGGGGATGGGGGTCACTTCACATCGCCCCGTGCTGGCGCAAGAGATCCAGGAACTCCTGCTCGTTCAGGAGCTTGGTGCCGTACCGCTGGGCCTTTTGCAGCTTGGAGCCGGGCGATTCGCCTGCCACCAGGTAGTCCGTCTTCTTGGTGACGCTGTCGCCGGCGCTGCCGCCGAGCTGTCTGATGAGCTCCTCGGCTTTGCTGCGGGGCATAGACGCCAGGGTGCCGGTGATGACGAACGTCAGGCCGGCCAGCGGCCCTTCCGCTGGCGCTGGCGCTCTCTCTTCGGCCATGCGCACCCCTGCCCGCCGCAGCTTCTCGATCACCCGCAGGTTGCCGGCATCGCGGAGGTACTGGTGCACGCTCTCGGCGATCCTGGGCCCGACGGTGGCGATGGCCGCCAGCTCCTCCACGCCGGCTCGGGCCAGGGTGTCAATGCTGCCGAACTGGCTGGCCAGAAGCGACGCTGTCTCGCTGCCCACGTGGCGGATGCCCAGGGCGAAGATGAGGCGGCCCAGCGGACGGTCCTTGCTGGCCTCGATGGCCGATAGCAGGTTTTCGGCGCTCTTCTCCCCCATGCGCTCCAGCCCCCCCAATTGCTCCTTGGTCAGGGAATAGATGTCGCCTGGGTCCTTGACCAGACCCTCCTTCAGGAGGACGTAGCACCAGGACTCGCCCAGCCCCTCGATGTCCATGGCGCCCCGCGAGACGAAGTGGGTCAGCCAGCGGAAGGCCTGGGCGGGACAGGCCGGGTTGGGGCAGTAGCGCATCACCTCGCCCTCCGGCCGCACCACCGGTGCGCCGCAGACGGGACAGCGGTCGGGCATGACGAAGACCTTCTCCCGACCGGTACGCTTGCTCACCACCGGCCCCACCACCTGGGGGATGACATCGCCCGCTCGCTGAACGATCACCGTGTCGCCGACGCGAACGCCCTTGCGCTGGATGTCCTCCTCGTTGTGGAGGGTCGCCTTGCTGACGGTTACCCCACCCACCTGCACCGGTTTCAGGACAGCGTAGGGGTTCAGGGTCCCCGTGCGCCCGATATTGATCTCGATGCCTAGAAGCTTGGTGGTGGTCTGGATGGGCGGGAACTTGTAGGCGGTGGCCCAGCGGGGCTCGCGGCCTACCACACCCAGCCGATCGTAGTACTGGAAGGGGTCGGTTTTCACCACCAGCCCGTCGATCTCGTACTCCAGGTCGTGGCGGCGGTCCGCCCACCGATGGTAGTGGCGCTCCACGTCCTCTAGCCCTTCGTAGCGGCCTATCTCGGGGTTGATTCGGAAGCCCATGTCCTGGAGCCAGTGGAGGGTCTCCCAGTGGGTAGGCGGGTAGGGGCCATCGGCCCAGCCCAGTTGGTAGACCCAGATGTCCAGCGAGCGCTGGGCGGTGATGCGCGAGTCGAGCTGGCGTACGGAGCCGGCGGCGGCGTTGCGCGGGTTGGCGAAGCGGGGCTGACCCTGGTCCGTTCGCTCTTCGTTCAGCCGATCGAAGGCGGCCTTGGACATGTAGACCTCGCCTCGCACCTCGAAGCGCGGCGGCGCGTCCTTGCCCAGAAGGCGCATGGGGATGCTGCGGATCGTCCTCAGGTTCTCGGTCACGTTCTCCCCCCGGAAGCCGTCGCCGCGGGTCGCCCCCTGGACGAAGCGGCCGTCCTCGTAGACCAGGGCCACCGCCAGCCCGTCGATCTTGGGCTCGCACACCAGGGGGAAGCCCTCTACCTCCAGTATGCCCAGGGCGCGACGGTACCAGGCCTGGAGTTCTTCGTAGTCGAAGGCGTTGGCCAGGGAGAGGAGGGGCGTTCGATGTTCCACTACCCCGAAGGCCTCCACCGGCTCTCCGCTCACCCGCTGGGTCGGGGAGTCGGGGGTGATGAGCTGGGCGAACCGTGCCTCCAGCTCCCGTAGCTCCCGCATCAGCTTGTCGTATTCGGCGTCGCTGATCTCGGGGCTGTCCAGCACGTAGTAGCGATAGTCGTGGTAGCGGATCTGGGCTCGCAGATCCTCCACCCGCTGTCGCGCCTGATAGAGGTTCATTTTCTTCGCCACGACAGCCATAGTATAGCAAACGGCTGTCCCCAGCGGTCATCTCTCCTTGACAGCGCTCGCGCCTGCGATTAGCATAGGGTCGCGCTCAGGTGGAGACGCATACTGCGCATGGAGGCAGCACAATGAAGATAGCGCGCGCGGCAATAGCCTTTCTCCTTGTCCTCTGCCTGGCGGTCGCTCTATCCGCCTGCGGAGGCGACGACGGCGCCCCCGCTGCCCCCGCTGCGGCCAAGATCGCCTTCATGTCCGACCGCGACGGCAACCCCGAGATTTACGTAATCAATGCCGACGGCTCCGGCCAAAGCCGCCTCACCAATAACCCGACGTGGGACGGTGCCCCCGCCTGGTCACCGGACGGCACCCGTATGGCCTTCGAATCCAGCCGGGAGGGGAACGACGAGGTCTACGTGATGAACGCGGACGGCTCGGGCCAGACCAACCTGACGCACAACTCTGCGAACGACAGACAGCCCGCCTGGTCTCCCGACGGCACCCGTCTGGCCTTCTCGTCTAACCGCGACGGGGATTACGAGATCTACGTCATGAACGTTGACGGCTCCGGCGAGACCAACCTCACCAATAACGCGGCGCATGACTGGCATCCCGCTTGGTCGCCTGACGGCACCCGCATCGCCTTCACGTCCCACCGCGACGGGAACTACGAGATCTACGTTATGAGCGCCGACGGTTCTCACCAAACCCGCCTCACGAACAGCGCGGCCGAGGACGTGCTCCGCGCTTGGTCCCCTGACGGCACCCGCGTCGCTTTCACCTCCGACCGCGACGGCGACTGGGACATCTACGTCGTCAACGCCGACGGCTCCGGCGTCACCAAGCTGACCGACAACCCCGTCGCCGACGGCGGTCCCACCTGGTCGCCTGATGGCACGCGCATCGCCTTCGCCTCTGGGCGCGACGGCAACTCGGACATCTACGTCATGAACTCCGACGGGTCGGGCGTCACCCGTCTCACCAGCAGCCCGGCCAGCGAATACGCGCCCGCGTGCTCGCCTGATGGCTCCAGGATCGCCTTCCTCGCCGGCCGGGACATCTGCGTTATGCGCGCCGACGGCTCCGATCCGACTTGCGTCACCGACATCCGCGCCATGGACGCCGCCCCCGCCTGGTCGCCGTAGGGAGCGGGCCCAGGAGCCCTAAGACAGACAGCCCTCTGGCCAACGCCATCGTCTGGCTCTCTGCTGACGATGGTCTGGCCGCAGCCTCTGCCCTTGTTCCCCGCCATGCCTGCGGGTAGTATAGAACCGCCGGGAGTTGGACAGGGGCACCGGCGATGGAGGCAGCACAATGAAGACAGCGAGCGTGGCGATAGCCCTTCTCCTTGCCGTCTGCCTGGCGGCTCTCCTCGCCGCCTGCGGCGGGGGTGAGGATGAGGGACCGACTTCCGCTGCGAGCAATATCGCCTTCCACTCCGATCGCGACGGCAACTACGAGGTCTATGTCATGAACGCCGACGGCTCCGGCCAGACCAACCTGACCGGTAACCCAGCCATCGATGCATACCCCGCCTGGTCGCCCGACGGCAGCCGCATCGCCTTCCACTCCGACCGCGATGGCAACTACGAGATCTACGTCATGAACGCCGACGGCTCCGGCCAGACCAACGTGACCAATAACCCCGCTCTCGACGGCACCCCTGCCTGGTCGCCCGATGGCACCCGCATCGCCTTCGTCTCCTTCCGCGATGGCAACACCGAGGTCTACGTCATGAACGCCGACGGCTCCGGCCAGACCAACCTGACCGGTAGCCCTGCCGACGATGCCACGCCCGCTTGGTCGCCTGACGGCTCGACGATCGCCTTCATGTCCGGTCGCGACGGAAACCACCAGGTCTACGTCATGGACACCGACGGCTCCGGCCAAACCAACCTCACCAATAGCGCCGCAGGCGATAGCAGCCCCGCCTGGTCGCCCGACGGCACCCGCATTGCCTTCACCTCCAGCCGCGACGGTAACGGTGAGGTTTACGTCATGAACGCCGACGGCTCCGGCGCCGCTAGGCTCACGGACGACCCCTTCGCCGACGACGCCTTCGACTGGTCGCCCGACGGCGCCCGCATCGTCTTTACCTCCAAGCGCGATGGCAACCTCGAGGTCTACGTCATGAACGCCGACGGCTCCGGCCAGACCCGCCTCACCGACAACCCCACCGATGACATGGCCCCCGCCTGGTCGCCGTAGGCGGCGGGCCCAAGGGGCCCAGCGCCGCCGGATTTCCAGGGTGCAGTTCCCTCGCCAAACCTTGTCTCTACGGCCTGGACGTATTAGTTTTGTTGCCGGGGCTGTCGCCGCCAACTTGAGGCCCAGCGGGAGAAGTTCCTGGGGGCGGCAGCCAGCTTGGGAGAAGCATGGAGATAATCCCAGCCGTCGATATCCGTGGCGGCCGCTGCGTTCGTCTCTATCAGGGTGACTTCCAGCGGGAGACCGTGTTCGGCGACGACCCGGTGGCCGTGGCCCTCTCCTGGCAGGAGGCTGGCGCCACTCGCCTGCACGTCGTCGACCTGGATGGCGCCCGCGAGGGGCGGCCGGTGAACGCTCGGGTGATAGGTCACCTCATCGAGGCCCTTCTTATCCCCGTCGAGGTGGGCGGTGGCCTGCGCGACCGCCGCTCCATCGATTTGTATTTGGAGGCAGGGGCCAATCGGGTCGTGCTGGGGACGGCGGCGGTCAAGGACCCCGCCCTGCTGGCTGAGGCCATCGCCGAGCATGGGCAGCGCATCGTCGTGGGCGTAGACGCCAGGGTCGGCATGGTAGCCGTCGAGGGTTGGCAGGAGGAGACACCCCTGGCGGCAGCGGAGCTAATGAGTGAGCTGGCGGCTAAGGGCGTGCCCCGTTTCATCTACACCGATGCCCTTCGCGATGGCACCCTTCAGGGGCCTGACTTCGCTGCCGTGGAGGCGGTGCTGGCCAGGGTTGGCGTGCCTGTCATATATGCCGGCGGGGTCTCCAACATCGCCGACCTGGTGCGCCTGGCTTCTCTGCCGCTCGAGGGGGCAATAATCGGTCAGGCATTGTATACTGGGGCCGTGGATTTTCAACAGGCCCTGAAGGTGCTCAGTCAGGCCGCTCGGCCTGGAAAGGGGTTTCCCTCATGACCCAGCTTCCTGAAGAGCTGCGGGACATCGTCAAAGCAACCATCGACGGCGTCATGAGCTTCGTAGAGACCGAGGTGGTTCCTCTGGAGCAAGAGTACCGCCACATCCTCGAGAACGAGGCAAAGCTGTTCGGCGCCGACGGCAAGCTGGTTTCCGAGATCCAGGAGGCGAGGGAGAAGGTCCGTAGCAAGTCCGGCAAGGCGGGCTACTGGGCTATGTTCAGCCCCGAATCGATCGGTGGTGGTGGGCTCGCGGTCCCGGTGAGCATCTACGTGCAGGAGGCCCTCTACAGGAAGCATGGGCCCGGCCGCCTGTTGATGGGCTGGGCTAATGGTTTCATCACTACCCCCCTCATCGCTAGCTTTGTAGATGGCCCTTCCCACATGTTCACCCTCGCCAGTGAGGTCATTCGCGCCGACGTTGTGCCCTCCCTCGTGGCCGGCGAGAAAACCACA
>Ga0307438_1001876_pt1 | contig 12788 bp, 7 predicted proteins | sample SalMarWE160110MG_FD_202144 | JGI IMG/M metagenome (GOLD analysis project Ga0307438, IMG submission 202144) | Salt marsh sediment microbial communities from the Plum Island Ecosystem LTER, Massachusetts, United States - WE1603-110 | ecosystem: Environmental > Aquatic > Marine > Intertidal zone >... | reverse complement strand
GAATCTTCTTCTTAAATCCAGGTGTATCCATTCATATGTGGGGTTGCCTCCAAATTCGGGAAAAACCCCGGCAAGAGCATTCCATTTTTCTCTGTTTGTTGCTTTTCCTGTAATTCTTTCCTCATTAATACCTCTTCTTCGCATCAACTCCCAAACATAATGGTCTGTTGCTCCTTCTGCTTCCCAGATATCTTTTGCCGGTTTATTGCGAAGTATTTCTTTTATATCGACGTGACTATGTAAATCTATTATCGGTAGGTCTTTAACTCTTTCATAAAGTTCCCTTGCGGTGGGGGTTTCTAAAAGATAATTATCATCTAAAAAAGCCATATATTTATTCCATATTTATATTTATAACAAAATTTAATCTTTTTATTTTATAACTCTAATTCCTTAACAAAGTAATGTAAATTCCTCGTTCTGTCAAGTGCGCTTTGCTGCGCAACTTTAAATTTTAATCACGGAATTAATTTCACCGCAAAGACGCAAAGAACGCAGAGAAAAAAGTTATTAGGTTGCTTAAGACCCAACCCACAACCCTGAAAACTAATGTATCACACAAAGACACTAAGACACAAAGTTTTTCCTTTATTCTTCAACTATTCGACGATTCAACCATGTGACTTATATTCCAAGTATCTATATTGTTGTCCATTGGATTTCCTCGGGATTTTTGAATCTTTTGTTTTCTCGTTTAAGGTTAAAGGCTTTTAAAAATCTGATAAGCCGGCTTGACTTATACATAAAAAAAATTATTATATTTAATAGTTTAAAAAATTAAAGAAAACCCTTAAAGCTTAGTGGAGGTTTTATGTTTCTTTTAAAAAATAAACAAAAATACTATTTTCAGTTACTTTTGATACTTCTTTTGGCGCTGTCTGTTATTCTTTCTTGTGAGTCTGATGGGGATCCGGACCCCGTCCCTGGCCCTACTACTCCCCAGATAGAAAAGATAGATTCTTCAAGTGGTGCGACAATAGGGATATCTGATACGGTTTTTATACTTTCAAATAACGCCTGGGGATATCCCTGTAATTTAGATGAGTGTTATCAGGCAATCATACTTTATACGGACGGTAGCTATGGGTGGGAATGGGACAGAGATAGAACAGATACAACCCGTCCCAATTATCCTGAGGTTATTTGTGGTACCAAGCCCTGGAGTACACAGACCGCGTCAGGTATTTTCCCTATCCGTATTCAAGATATAAATTCCTTCGAAGCTGAAATGGATATAGGGTATGGTGCAACTGGGGATGACTGGAATTTTGCTTTAGAATTCTGGTTAACTGAGCAAAAACCAGAAGGAAATGATGTATCGAGCTCTATAACAGATGAAGTTATGGTATGGTTGGGATGGGGAGCAACACATGATGGTGGTGTAGAAGAGCAAGATGTAATTATTGATGGGGAAAACACTTATGATTATGCTCACCATTACCCTGAGGGTGGAGATTGGCTATGGAATTACCATCAATTCAGGATTTCTGGAGAGCAAAGAATCCCGTCCGAAATAGATTTTAAACTGTTTATAGATTACCTTCAGCAAAAATACAGTTGGATTAGTGATACGCTCTGGGTATCGGGTATGGAGTTGGGCAACGAATACTGGGATTTTACCGAAGGGGCGTGTACGGTAAAAAGTCTATCTTATACGGTGAATGGAGAAACGGAAGTTAGCGGAGCGGAGTAAGAAGATAGAATTATTCTCGCAGGGCTGGTAAGTAAGTTGAGTTTTTAATAAATACAATTAAAATGGGTTGTGTGGTGGGGCTCTGTGTCTCTGTGTGATATTAATTTTGGGAATTAATCTTCGGAGGGATTCAACAAATAATTCACTGCGTTTACGAGAAATATATATGCGGCTCCGCCGCCAATGACGTATTCGTTTTCTCCCCACAAAAAAGGCCAATCTTCCTTGTTCTCGGGAAAGTCCGGTTTTAAGATTATAACTCCGGGCACTACACCTCCGGCAATAAATGAGTAATCAGCCCTGTTATTTCCATAAGCTACCATTTTTGAATCCGTTCCTACACCCGAAACAAATGATATATCCGAACCCGGATGACAGCCGTAAATGTAGTTTAAGCCCCTGAATGTATATTCTGGGTCGACGAGTTCGGGAAAAGCTTTATGCAAAAAATAGTTGGTAATGGAAAAATACATAGCCCAGCCGCTTCCGCCCCAGCCTCCTGTAGGAATTGGAACTCCGTAAGGATTCTGTTTCTCAAAATCTTCGATAAACTTTATATTTGATTTAACCATTTTTTCTATTTCTTTTTTGTATGTTTGATCCATATATGGTATGGCTCGCGTAAGAAGAGCGGCAGAAAAAATAAATCGCTCTTCTTCAATTTGTGGTAATAATTCTTTTATTCTATCTGCGTATTTGCTTTCTTTTGTGGATATCAAAAGTTCAACAGCGGCGCTTAGTTCCGCTGCGAGTAGAAAACCTCCTGTTGTATTTCCATGCCTGAATGTATCATGTTCGTGGCTATGCTCCTCATTCCATACTTTTTTGGCTGTTTCCAAACATTCATTAGCCAGTTTATCATTATATCCTCGCAACGCACGTGAAGCAGCTGCCAGGCTTGCTGCGGAACCGTAGTTCAAAGCACTCGATTTACTTGTAAAAGCCCATCTGTCATCGAATTTCCCGCTTTTAAGTCCGTTCGATTCCAGGCTACCCAGTTTGGGATTGTATATGAGGTTATCCGTCATGGTTAGCGCGTCGCCAAGGTGAGTATATTGAGATAAATCGGGTACGATAATTCCCGGAATGGCATGCCCGATAACTCTATGTTGGGCTATGAGAGCCAGCGTTCCATGTTCTATTTGCTGAAGAATATCAGGTATACCATCGGGATGGTGTATATCAACGTAGCGTTTTTTCTGGTCGACTGTCGTTTCGTCACGCTCAGGACGAAAAGCTTCCCATGTTTGCACCAAACTCAACACCGTGGAATAGTGTGTTTGCGTTCGTAGATCAAAATCGCCAGCATCAAACCAGCCTCCTATGTCCAGTCCTGGAATATGTTCTCCCGGTTTATAAGGCGTGTCGGTTGTGGGTCCCTGCGCGTACAGGTCGAAATGTTTATGATTTACAGGTGCTTGCAGGGCATCATCGAGGTGGGAAGCTCCATGCCAGACACGATAAGCTTCGTTTACCAGCATATGGTCCATTTGTACCGGGAAATAAACATCGAGAGTAGGATGCCACGCGTCCCGGTAAATATCTCCCGCTATTCTGAAAGGTTTTGTACGCATATTACCGTATTCGATTAGATACAAGCCTTCTGCTTTTATTGAGGTAAAATCAAAGGTAAAATAATTGTATCGAAAATACTTACCCCATTTTTCTATTTCACTTTTATGTTTTTCAATGAATTTTCCGTCTTCTGTTATTTTTAGCAAGCGAGCTGTTTTAAGAAGTTTGTCGTTTTTGTCGAGTTCTAAGACCGCAATCTTTTTTTGATTGGGGTGGTATCCTAGTTGTGAATGACCTATAACAGGCGTTCGAGTCCAGTTAGAAATTGTATTGGCTGTGAGGAACCACTCTATAACGTTACCGGATTTTCCTGCCGGAATGAGACTGCGCAGGACATACCATCCATTTTGTGCTTTGTTCCGTCCGTCGTATAATAGAAGCTCATTATTATTTGTTTTTATAGTTATACGTCTCTCAGGGTCTTCGGGAGCAAGTATGAGTGTTTTTCCCTTAGATATTGGTTTTGGTTCTACGGATCCGGATTTTTTAATTTCCATTGGTCCGGTGGGGTAGAGAGGAAAAATGTTGCTTCTTCCATCCATAATATAAGCTTTTTTGAAATACGCGGATGGAAGAAATTCAAGATTAAAACCGGCATGCCCTTCGAGTTCTTCTGGAAGTTCTTTTTCGAGATGGACGCTAAGAAGGATTCCGCCGTCTTTCGCGGTCGCTTTTATCTTGAATTCAAAATCGTAATCAGGATAGTTTAAAAATACTTCGATGCTGTTAGCTTTTTTGTTTATTTTTCTTTCTATTAGATTGGGAAATGGGTCCCACTGTTCGGGTGTTGGTTCTAATCTTACGTCACCATTTGTGGCTGTTCTTACTCCGTGGTGAATGATTTCGATTCCGCTCATTTTGGAATCATCGAAGTTCTCATTATACCAGTTACTGTAAACCAGAACATTGAACCCGCGGGTTTCAAAATATTCTAAATCGTTTAATTTGAGATTGTTATCTTTAATATAAATTACTTCTGAGGCAAAGGATGAGAAGCCGATTTGCGTACTTAAAAGGATCGTGATTAATAGTTTGATTTTAAAACAGACTCTAATTTTTTTCATTTTCGTTGTTTAAAAGTTATGTTTTTTGTTTGTTTTGTCAAGCGAATCTTTGTTTTATATTAGATACGTAATTATTTTTTAGTAGTTTAAGTTGTTATTTTTATTTCAAGTAAATCATTTTTTCGGAATCGGAATTACCGGATTGTGTGCTGATACGATATAAATATGTTCCGCTTGAAACTCTTTTTCCCTCCTTGTCCGTTCCGTCCCACTCCACACTGTATGTATCGGCCAGCAAGTATCCCATGATCAGGATTTTTATTTCTCTTCCAATTAAATCATATATAGCGATTTTGATATGACTGTGTTCTGTAACAATATATGGAATAGTGGTGGTTCGATTGAAGGGGTTGGGGTAATTTGGCTGCAAATTGAATGGTGGAGTTATACCGGCTGATCCATACTCATACGCTCCGATGTCCGGAGCACTGCCTACGTAAGAAAGACAGACACCCTGACCTTGCGTCCATGTTATGCTTTGATCTATAGTGATTTCATTTGTTTCATAATTTACATCGGTAATCCTGGCCCGTTGGGTAGTTCCTTCGAGCTGAATTTCGTCTCCTTCTATGATGTTCCAGCCGTCTATAAAATATCCCGCATCTTCAACTTCAAATTCTGTACCGCTGCTATCAAGACTTGTTATAACAGTTAAAGGTGCTCCACTATCAATACACGGACTTTCTGCCTGCAGGCGAAAATCGGGTTGAGTTCCAAATGGGTCCAGCTCACTCCCGTAGCCTTCATAGACGAATAAAGGGTTGCCAGTTTCCCAATTGTTTTCGACTACTTGAGGATCTGTGACCGCATCTGTAGTTATTGTTCCTCCTGCGTTATTATAGAAAATATTGTTTCTTATAACATTACCTGTTGGGTCTCCCTCGCCCCAGTCACAAAAATAGATGCCTCCCGAGAATCCAGAATAGGTCGCTTGATGACCGTTGTTAAAAAATACATTATTGTAAATATGGTTATAATGCGCTGGTGTGTAGTTTTCCATGGAGACGCACTGTATGCCGCCCAATCCATTGTTGTAAAAAGTGTTAAATCGAAAAATATTATTTAAGGACCGTAGGGACATACCTGAAGCTTCGTGGGCAAAGGCGAATCGATTTCCTTCAAAAAGATTTCTTTCTACGGCTAAACCGTGTGTTATTGCACAGCGGTAGCCAAAGCCGTCCGTCGGCGATCTTTCATGATGCAGGTAGTTATTGCGGAATATGGAATATTTACTCCATGCAGCAAGGCAGTGATGTCCCCCATAAAAAAAAATATTGTCCTCAATTAAATTATAGTAACTGCTGTCATTCAATACGAATTCATTGCCTACATCAAAAAGGGCGCCGGAATGAGAGGCGTCGTTGGCATATCCCCATCTCGAAAAACTGCAGTGATGTACCCGGTTATATTGCGAAGAATAATAAACTTTTGATCCGCCCCAAGTTGTTGAATCCCGCGCCTGGTCAAATATACAATGCCCTACGATATTATGATTCGAACTATTTGTGATGTATAAAAAGTGACCCATATAATAAAAATTCAAGCCATTGACAGTAATATAGGATTTGTTATCTATACGAATTCCGTAATCGGCATCTGTAAAGGTTACGGAATTACCATTGTAATTACTGTAGGTGATTCTGGCGGTTTCGGATGTTCCTGAATTTTGCGGTCGAATATAAGTACCGTTATCATACGTACCACCCCTTAGGTAAATCGTGTCACCAGCATTGGCATTTGAATTTGCTGTGGATAGTGCACATGGTGTATTTATATTTGTACTCGCTGTCCAGCTTGTGTCTCCGGTTGGACTGACGTAATGTACCGCAGCTTTTGTTGCTATAGATATCGTGTTTTGCAATACAATTAATAGTATAATCTTATAAAAATATTTCATAATACTTGCTCCTTCTCTTTAGTCGATGCGTTAGTGCGGGGAAACTCACAGACCAACAATTCAAAAAATCTGCGTTCATCTGCGTCCTAATCACCTCAAAAATATCATTTTCTTCGTGCTTGCATCCCTGTTTTCCCATCTTATCTGGTAGAAATACGTACCGCTGGAAACCCTTTTACCGTTTTTGTCTGTTCCATCCCACTGGACCGTATGTTCGCCTGCCTGTTTAACTTCGTTTACCAATGTAGTTATTTCCCTGCCGAGTATATCAAAAACGTGAATAGACAGATGACCTGTAACTGGTAATTGATAACGGATTGTGGTTGTTAGATTAAATGGATTTGGATTATTTTGGAATAATAGATAAGAAATAGGAGTATCTAAATAATGAGTAGTATCATCGCTGTACAACTCATGGATTTTAATGCCTGATAGACAAGTTTTATAAATTCTCACATCATCTATAATTCCATTGAAAGATTTCATTTCTCCGTCATCGGAACCTCTTCCGATTAACAGCTGGTTAAAAAGCCAGGGTCCTGTTACTCCATTAACCCTGTCGATGACAACCTGTTCACCATTAAGATACATTCTTACCACTTTATTTATAGGATCGTATGTCGCTGCGATATGTGAAAACACATTCTCCTGTACTGTAGGAAACTCTACACTCGCAAGTGAGTAACGTATACTGCCGTTTCTTACCCATTTAATTGATAATCTATCATTCACTAAGCCGAAATTAAAATTTGCCCATTCGGAGTCATCATTTATGATCCAATTATCAACGGAAACCGTAAAAGGATTTACCCACGCGGCAAGAGTAAATGCCTGATCCTCTCCGTGAAGGGAACTGTCGCTCCAGGTCGGTACCGTTATACAATCATCCTCTCCGTCAAAAAAATATGCCGTACCTACCTTTACGTCTGTGAGAGTAGCTCCTTCTACAACTCCATGATAACCGTTGCCGCTGGAATCGGCGGCGTCGCCTTCGAATTTATATAATGCTACGATTTCATCCGGAACTTCATCTTGAGTTGTAGCCATAACAGCGTTTGAATATGAGGATTCACCTGATATATCCGAGAACGCACATACACGGAAATGATAATCGGAATATGGCGATAAATTGATAATTGTATATGAGTTTGAATCTGCCAGCACTGATTCGACCCGGTCAAAATTTGTCCCGTCGGTGCTTTGTTCTATTCTAAAGCCCGGTTCATCGTCGGAATTATCATTCCAGGTTAAATGGACCGTGTTATCCGAAACCTGCGCGGATAAATTACTCGGAGCCTCGGGAGAGGTGATGCCATTTAAGTCACAAAAGCGCTGCTGGGCTGGAATAATTCCCGAATATGACAGGTCGGATCCGATAGCTGGCCATGGCGTATCGCCCCAGGGCGCGTTGGTGAAAAAGTCTGGTTTTTCTGTAAGGTAGTAAGAATTCGGAATAGTATGATTCGAAATATCCGATTCCCAAAAAGTATTTTCACTTATATAATCAAAATTCCCATGACGGATTAATGTGCTGACTGTAAGATTCGTATCGCTCCAGTCGTCAGGTTCTTTCAGTATAAACCAGACAGTCCGATTAAGAATCGAATTGTCATGATGCAGGACATTGCCGATGAAGCTCATATATGGATTATTCTTTTCTATAAAAACAGGTCTGCTGGTGTATGAATTTGAATATCCGTCGGGGCAAATCATTTTGTTGCGCAGGAAAATATAATTGGAATTACTTCCCCAGTATCTATCGACTGCTGCTTTGTTCGTAGAATTTCCTTCAAAGAGATTCAAATAGGCGTGATGGCCGTGTGCCGACATATCCGCGTGCATTTCAGTCCATTCACCCTGGTCGTCCATAGATATTCGGCAATAGTTATAAGCATACACGTTGCCGCAAATTCCTAAAGCGGTCATTAGTTTTCCCTGCAGGTAATCAAAAATATTATTTTCAATTAGATTGTCGGTGGTACGATCAACAAGATTCACTCCATAACCTTGCCCACCTGCATAGCCATGACCGTATTCGAAGTAACTGTCTCTTATAACATTTCCCAATCCTCCCCATATCCCTATATGCGACCTCGAACATTTATAACTGCGGACATTTTTTACCCAGCAGTAGACGGCATGATCCATATGTATATTTCCATAGTAAGCGTTACAGTCAACTATAAGCTCAAAATGTAAATCTTCAACACCGGCATATTTTGTTGGATTAACACATCTGGCTACAGAAGGATTCATGTCGAGATTGTAAGTGTAATACAGCGGCTTGTGGAAAGTAAGAGTATTACTCGTTTCGTTTATATCTGTAATGATTAAAAATTGCCCGACCGCTCTCCAACCCCAATGTCCTTCTGCCCAACTATCATTCTCGTTGGGAGGCACAATAGGGCGAGCCATGACAGCCGGATCATTATCCTGTCTTATTTCGATTAGATCACCGACAGAAAATCCGGATACATCATTTACGGTAATCTCATTTGAACCTTTATTACAGTTGCCCAAAACATTAGCAGTAAAGTCTTGGGTGGAAGTACCTATCCAGATATTTGTTCTTTGATACTCATCCGGATCGTTCGGAAGTTTTTCGAATTTAAGGAATGTTTGATCAGACCCGGCACCACGAAGAACAATAGCTTTTCTGATATCTATTCTATCCGTAATAAGGTAGGTCCCCGCGGGAATAAATACCGCGCTGCTTTCGGCGCATGCTGAGATCGCGTCTTTAAGAGCTTCGGTATCGTCAGTAGTTCCATCTCCCGCAGCGCCGTAATCTGTGACATTTACACCTACGGGATATATGGGTATGCCTCCGAGAATTCCCGGTTGCCATTCAATTCTTCGGTCCAAAGAAACAATATCCTGTGATATTCCTTTCGCGGAGATAAAGAGCAGTAATATTGTAAAAAAGTATTTTAAACGCATATTTTTATACTCCTTTAGTCATTTTCATTAAAAAATTTCATAAATCTCATTTTAACAATATCATCTTCTTCGCACCGACAAAACCATTCTCCCCTTTCGGTCGGCTAGGTAATGTTTATCCCGATATCGGTTCGTTGAGCGAGTAGATATACCAAAAAAAATAATTATTTTGAAAGAATTATTAAAGATTTTCATGATAATCCTCCTGAATTATGTTTTTATTTATTAATTTTAATATAGAAGAAAAAAATAGTTATGTCAAGGTAGATAAAGTTAGGTGATAGGTTTTGGGTATTAGGTTTTAGTAAAGAACAAGGCTTTACCTTCTTTGCGTACTCTGTGTCTTTGCGGTAAAAAACTCCTTGACTTTTATTTGGTTTTAAATATAAATGAAAATACTATGAAAGTATTGATTATAGGCGGAGGTGGGAGAGAACATACTTTAGGATGGAAGCTGTCAAAAAGTGATAAAGTATCGAAGCTCTATTTCGCGCCCGGTAACGGAGGCACTTCTGTTTTAGGTGAAAATATTAATTGCTCTGAGATAAAAGAATTACTAAATTTTGCAAAAAAAGAAAAGATAGATTTTACCGTTGTAGGACCTGAACAACCTCTGGTCGACGGTGTGGTGGATTTATTCGAAACGGAGGGTTTAAATATATTTGGTCCTACAAAAGACGCGGCGCGGCTCGAGGGGAGTAAAGCATTTTCAAAGGAAGTTATGGCATCCGCGAATATTCCTACCGCATCTTTTGAAGTCTTCAATGATTTTAAAGCGGCAAAAAAATACGTTGAAAAAGATAGGGAACAGATAGTGGTTAAAGCCAGTGGACTTGCCGCGGGTAAAGGAGTTATCGTATGTCAAAGCAAAAAAGAAGCTCTCGACGCGCTCGAATCTTTAATGGAAAAGGAAGAGTTCGGAGAAGCCGGGAAGACGGTTGTAATCGAGGAACTTTTAATTGGTGAAGAAGTTTCCGTGTTGGCTCTTGTTTCCGGGGATAAAATACTTCCCTTTCTTCCTTCACAGGACCATAAAAGAGCGTATGATAATGATGAAGGACCAAATACGGGAGGTATGGGCGCATACGCTCCGACACCTTTTTTAAAAGAAAGTGAAATTCCGGAGATTAAGGATAAAGTTTTCAAGCCCACCATAAGAGAGTTACAGAGAAGAGGCATAGAATATAGAGGAGTACTTTACGGTGGATTAATTATGACAAAAGAAGGGCCAAAAGTTCTTGAGTTTAACGTTAGGTTCGGAGATCCGGAAACGCAAGTTATTATTCCGTTACTGGAGGATGATTTATTGGGAATCTTGATGAAAGCAAACGATTATGATTTACCTGATAAGTTAAGTTGCGGTCATAATTCCGCGTTGGCAGTTGTTATGGCTTCAAAAGGTTATCCTAAAAAGTACGAAAAAGGATTCGAGGTAAATATACCGAAATCAGACTGTACAGTTTTCCACGCGGGAACGAAAGCCGAGGGGGGTAATTTTTATACAAGTGGTGGAAGAGTTTTAGCCTGCGTGGGCGTTTCGCATGATTTAATAAGCGCGAAAGAAAAAACTTATAATTGTGTCGAGAAAATCGAATGTTCTAATTTGTTTTATCGAAAAGATATCGGAGATAAAGGAATCAACTACCTTTCGTAATAAGATATTTAAACGGAGGTTATATATTCTCAAGTTAACGCAGTTCATTTATGACAGGTTGGCGTTCAAGGATATCATTCTGAAAAACCGCAGTCAGTTTTCCCAACGGGCTATTTCGCAAGGAGTACCACTCTTTTCAATTTCAAAGAAATTAAAAATCCATGCCCGTTCGACCTCCGAGGTATTTTCCCGGACAGCACTCCTTACTCATTTTGTTAATAAAAGTTCGTGTCCGCTCAATCTCCGAGGCATTTTTCATGGACGATACCCCTTCACTTTTAAACCTAACAATTACAATTTTCGCGCAAATTATATAAATCATTATCTGATATTTTGGGAAAAGGGGGTGGTTGTCTAATTTGGCTAATTTGTTTGAGAGAGGAAAAGGTAATCCTCCTTTATCGTACCGCGTTAGACCAAAGACGTTAAATGATTTCATAGGACAGGATGAGATAGTGGGTCCGGGATCTGTTCTTAGAAACCTTATAGAGTCAGAAAATCTTCCTTCTTTGATTTTCTGGGGTCCTCCGGGTTCCGGAAAAACCACTTTAGCCCACATAATCTCAAATCATACAGATTCAAATTTCGAACGTCTTAGCGCAACCGAAAGCGGTGTAAAAAATGTAAGAGAAGTTATTCAGAAAGCAAAATATCTTTTGCAGAATAAAAGCAAAAAAACCATATTGTTTATCGATGAAATTCACCGGTTCAATAAAGCACAGCAGGATGTGCTCCTACCCTGGGTCGAAGACGGGACAATAATATTAATAGGGGCGACTACCGAGAATCCTTCTTTTGAAGTCATTTCACCTTTACTTTCACGGGTGAGAACTTATATATTAAAGCCTTTTACTCCTCGGGATATAAAAAAAATTATCGATAGAGCTTCAGCTATTGATGAAGAGATAAAAAAGACAAAATTTAAAATAGATGAAGAAGCCATAGACTACCTGACAAAAATTTCTTCCGGGGACGCGAGGGTAGCCCTCGATGTTTTCGAATCCAGTGTACGAGTTTCTGCTCAGGAAAAACGCAAAATAGATAAAGAATTGATCGGAAATATTCTCCAAAGACAGGTTATGTATGATAAGACCGGAGAAGAACATTATAATCTTATATCGGCTTTTATAAAGTCGATTCGGGGAAGTGATCCGGATGCCGCGCTTTACTGGATGGCAAGAATATTAAAGGGTGGGGAAGATCCTCTCTTTATTGTTAGACGAATGGTTGTTTTGGCGTCTGAGGATATCGGTAATGCTGATCCTCGTGCGTTAGAGGTGGCGGTGGCGGCAATGGAAGCCGTTAAGTTTGTGGGAATGCCCGAAGCAGGGATAATTCTTTCTCATGCTGTAACTTATCTGGCGTCGGCTCCTAAAAGCAACGCTTCCTATCTGGCGTATAATAAAGCTCGAGGATTTCTAAAAGAACATCCTAATGAAGCTGTTCCTTTGCATCTCAGGAATGCTCCAACCGAACTTATGAAAGAAGCCGGTTATGGTGAAAATTATAAATACCCTCATGATTATCCGGATCATCATGTGAAAGAATCTTATTTTCCCGAAGGGTTGAAAAGGAATATCTTTTACGAGCCTACCGATCAGGGCTTTGAAAAAGAAATAAAGAAATGGTTAGAAAAACTGCGGGAGACTTAGGTTTAGGAGTCTCGATCTCCAGGGTTAGTTTTTTTAAGAATTACCGATTTGTTTGAGATGAGTAGATAGATCAGATTAGGGGTTGACAAAAAATTCGATTTTCTGTATTTTTTGGCGATGAAAAAATTTATAGCGTATATTTTCTTTGCTGGTTTGATTCTAAGGGTACTTGCTGTTTTTATTGTAGGTAATTATCATGAACCAGCGGATTTTGAGTATGGTCAAATTGCCCGAAACATAGTAAATGGTAATGGTTTTAGTCGCCCAGCATTTTCTGGGGATAATGTTTCTTTGACTTCATCTCATGCACCAA
>Ga0307438_1001874_pt1 | contig 12802 bp, 6 predicted proteins | sample SalMarWE160110MG_FD_202144 | JGI IMG/M metagenome (GOLD analysis project Ga0307438, IMG submission 202144) | Salt marsh sediment microbial communities from the Plum Island Ecosystem LTER, Massachusetts, United States - WE1603-110 | ecosystem: Environmental > Aquatic > Marine > Intertidal zone >... | reverse complement strand
ATGGGGGCAACCTCGCGCCGCCTGGCCGAAAGGCACAGCCTGGAGGGAGTCGCCGCGCAGTACGAGCGGCTCTACCGGCAGGTTGCTGCCGCGCCCCCGCCGTCCTTCCCACCGGCGTGGATGAGGCACGACGGCTGGCTGGGGGGACGCATCGCCTGATGGGGTTCGAGGAGGGAGAAGTATGTGGCGATTTCTGAAGAAGCTGTGGAAACAGCCACCTCGCAAAGTCGGCCTGGCCCTCAGCGGCGGTGGTGTGCGGGGGCTGGCCCATATTGGCGTGCTCAAGGTGCTGGAGCGAGAGAGGATACCGATTGACTACCTGGCCGGCACCAGTATGGGCAGCGTCATCGCGGCAGGCTATGCGGCGGGGCTGGGGACTGACTTTATGGAGCAAGAGGCGCTGCACATGGGCAGCTTCCGCCGCATGCTGCCCCTGACCGACCTGTCGCCGCTCCGGCGTGGCCTCTTCGAGGGTCAGAAGGTGCATGAGTACCTGGTCAGTCATCTGGGCGACCGCACCTTCGACGACCTGCGGATACCGCTGACGCTGGTCGCTGTAGATCTGAACACGGGCCGGGCGGTATACCTGAACGAGGGGCGCGTGGTAGATGCCGTGCGGGCCAGCGGTGCCCTGCCGGGCATCTTCACGCCGGTGGAGCGGGACGGGCAATTGCTCGTGGATGGCGGCCTCCTCGATAACCTCCCCGTCGACGCGGTGCGCCGCATGGGAGCCGACGTCGCTATCGCCGTGGACGTCTCCTCCGACAGCCTGGTGATATCCCACCTGGCCCAGGCGCTGCACCGCCATCGCTACGTCCCCAACGGGCTGGTGGACACCATCGAAGTGCTATGGCGCTCGCTGGGGGTGATGATGATGGAAGTCAATCGCCGCCGGCTGGCGGAAGCACGCCCCGACGTCATCATCCGGCCTGCCATCCCGCCGGAAGTGACGACGCTCACCGGCTTTCCCCGTGCCGCTGAGGTCATCGCCGCCGGGGAGGAGGCTGCGCAAGAGGCGCTGCCGCATATCCACCAAGCGATAGAGGGGGAAATGTATGACTGAGCACGTGGCGCAGACACTGAGCCGGTTCAAACAAAGGGAATGACCCGCTACATCTCCCACCTCACCAATTGGGACTCTCCACTCTCCCGTGTCACCCGCTACCAGGCCACCTACGGACAGTGTTTGCGCGGCTGTCGAAACTGTGATACACTCACCTGGTAATCACTGTAGTCCACTTTGTATGGGTCGCCTGGTTCCGTGCCTTGATCTTTGTTTCAGTCGTATGCTCAAGCAGCAGCCTGACCTAGCCCCACGTTGGTGCTTAGACGCAGATTGATCCGTTGATGTCCTGAAATCCGTGTTCTTCCAAAAGGAGAATGGCTCAAATGGATTGAGCGTGGCCAAAATGAGTTGGAGCAAGAGAACTCATGCTGCCTGCTCCAGCACAATTGTCTCAGCTACCGGCGGTGTAGCAGGGAAGGAGCCATAAAGTCGCTGATGCTGGCTCTGCCGGTGAAAGCGTTGGTATCCATCCCAGTCGTCATTGACACGTACAGAGCGTAAATCGAGAACAGCCTGAGCGCCTTCTTGCGTCCAGCGCATACCGGACTGTTCCATACGGTCTTTGACCAAGTGACCACAAGCGCCTTCTGCGACGCCGGTGCCAATAGGCCACCCGTTAGCAAGGTACTGGTCATAGTGCATGTGAGGCAAGTTGCGTCGGTAGTAACCGATGGTCGTGTTCAGTGTCTCGCGTTGAGAAGCGGAGAGTGAGGGGTCTTGAGCATGGTTTTCCAGAGTCTGGATGACGATGGGCGTTCTACCTGACAGGATTTCCAACAACTGTTCACTCACCCAGGTTGTGCGCTCAGGATGTGTCTCTCCCATCAGCGCATTTGCGGCATCCCAGAGATACTCAGAGGCGTGGATGACATCGAGGGTCAAGGTAAACTGCGGCAACTTATCGCCGACGCGATTCTGCAAGGGTTCAGCACCGTCGGTCAACGCCACCCGATGTTGGATATGGCCGCCTTCGCGCTGGATGACCCGTTCGACCAGGCGTTCAAAGGCGATGTCTTTCCCATACAAGGTAGCTCGGACTTCCTTGCCGACAGGCTTGGGGCGTTGCGGCGGGGGAGAGGTGGTTTGTTCGGCCTCCTCGTTTCCTGTTAGATCACGTAAGAGTGCGTTGGCGACCTGTTGAGGCGAACGATGGTAGGGAGCAATGGTGTAAATGGCGGTTACGACAGCCTCTTTCTTCTTGGTTCGTTTCTGCCCCTTGCCTCGGCGCGCCGGTTGATTCGCTGGTTCGGTGCGTATCATGGGCACACCCTTGCCATCTGCTTGAACCACAAGAATGGAGCCCTCGAGTTCTGGGGGAGGAACAGCTTTCTGTTCGTAAAAGGCTTCCACGTCGGTGGCATCCTCCTGAATGCCTGTTTCCAATGCCTGTTTCGAGATGAAGATACCCAAGATACGCTTCAACACCTTGTTGCTCTCATCGTATGATTCGTCCGTGATGCAATATTCCGCCCACTCCCGCAGCAAGTCCGAGTAGCGACGAGGCGGCAAACTGAGTTCGGCATCTAAGGGACAGATGCCCTCGTGGCCAGTCGTGTAGAAGTAGTGTCGTCGAAAGCGCACTTTGCCAAAAACCGAGAAGTATGTCGTTGGATGCATGCCTTGATACTTCAACCGTGTTCCGTCGGATGCGTAGACTGGTTCGGAAGGACGCGTTGCCGCCCGCTGGACAAAGAACAGGCGCAGCAGTTGTGCTCCTAATGCCAAGAGGCGTCTGAACAGAGTCAGTTCAACCTCGTAGGCTGTGCGCGATTGCGATTCCGCGTTTGTCACGAACTCGACCAGTTCCTGGAAATCTCGGTGTAATTGAGGTACAATCTGAATCGAGTTGGAAGACATTGCTACCTCCTTGAGAGAAATTGGTGATGGTTCACCTGTATTATCTCCCTAGAGGGCATGTCTTTCAACTCACTGATGTTGGACTCGTTCTGTCATTTCCAATTCATTTTGGCCACGCTCAATTCATACAGCCGGCAAGAGCAGGAAGTTTCCAGCCCACAGAATTCGACCCTTGCTTCCCTGTCTTGAACACTTTCAAGAACACAGCATAGGCCACGCCGGAGATCAAAAAGAACACGTACCCGTATCGGGCGGCCGTCGCCGGGCCTTGCTGTACGACCTCCGAGGCAATCTTGTCGAGCAGTGTGTAGCCCACTGTCCCCATTGCGGTCAGAAGCATCCACAGACTCGTTCGGTTGAGGTAGCGGCGGACAGCAAAGTCTCCAAACGAATGAAGAGGGGCAAGAAGGCACCCAAAGGTCACCAACAGTATTCCCAGCCAGCCCATCGGCGTCAGGTGTCTGCCCCGCAACACGTCGCCGATGCCCACAAAAAGAACCGGCAGAGACCGGGCCACAGGATAGACCACTGTAAAGTCTGAGGACCCGTACGCGCGTGCCAGGAAGAAATAGTACGCCCCGCAACAGCACCCTGAGCCCACGACGCAGGCCCACGCCGTGGGCGTAAGGGAACGTGCCTGCATCTCACTCAAGACCGCTGGCACAAAGCCAACCAAGGCTGTCACAATGAGCATCCTCTTGAAGAAGGCCGTCTCCGACCTGTGGTGACGGGCGAACAGGTTCCAAGCAGCGTGCATGAAAGTGGAACAAAGAACCAAGGCTACTACGGAAGGACTCATGTTGGTACCTTTTATCGCTTCTCGCTCGATTCTCGCGCACTCCTGCGATACTCCGGCACTCAATGGGGGTCGTGGGTCTCCAGCCACTCGCCGTCGTAGACGCCGAACACAACATCAGTCGCCAGCGTCAACCCGTGGAGGCTTCCCATGGTTGGTGACGAAAGCGCTGCCACCCATCGCAGCCGCAAGGACGCCGACGAGCAGCCATGGCCGGCCGGAGGGAACGTCCGAACTGGGGAGGGGGATGGGGGTGGAAGTGGGGGTGAGCATGGGTGTGGGGATGAGGGTAGGCGTACTGGTTGGTGTGTTGGTCGGTGTGTTGGTTGGTGTGCTGGTTGGTGTCGGAGTGATGGTTGGCGTGGGGGTTGGGGTGGGGGTGAAAGTAGGTGTGGGAGTGGGCAAGCCCTCCTCACCCTCCCCTACAGGGGAGAGGTCAGGGGTGGCATTGGGGTTGGCGTTCTCCACGGGCGGTGGCGTCGGCGAGAGAGGTGGGGGGGCGGTATCGGCGCTGGCGGGGGCCTCTTCGATCAGCATCAGCGGCGCGCCCCCCATCAGACAGCCCCCAGCACAGTCGGCGCCGGGAAGGTCGAGGAAGTAGTAGCCGCGCTCGGGGTAGACGTAATGGGCCGCGCCCCGCACGTTCACCAGCAGCGCACGGGTCGTCCGCGCCGGAATCATCGCGGTCTGGAGTTCAGGCGTGCGCGCCCAGACCACGGTCGTCGTCCGCGGGCCCCGGTCTATCGTCACGACCGAGATCTCGTCGCGGCGGTCCCAACTGCCGCCCCGGAAACCCGAAAAGTAGACCGTCGCGACCTGATAGGCGGTGAAGGCGGGGCGACGGCTGCCGTCCAACCGCACCAGCCCAAAAGGTTCGGGATTGGCGGCGCGGTCAGTCTCGGTGTCAGCCATCTTGTAAACGGCGATGCGCTCTGCACCGGCGGCCAGCCCCAGGCTGAAGGCCTGAATGAGGAAGATGGACTGTTCCTCTAGCGAGACGTTGAACTGGGCGTTGGGCACGGGCCAGGCGGGGTCGTTGGAGGGGGCAGCGTTGGTCTCTGCGATCCATATCGGCTTGTGGATGCCCCGGTTGTGCATCAGGCGGTAATAGTGAGCCGTCAGGTCGTAGACGGTTTCGGGCTGAAAGTAGATGTGAAGCGTGGCGGCGTCGAAGTAGTAGTCGTTGGCTGCGGCGTTAGGGTCGGCGACGAGCGCGTCGAGAAACTGGCCAAACCAGTGCTCGTTCCACCAGTGGGTCACAGCCGCCATGTGAATGACAGCGTTGGGGTTGGTCTCTTTCGCCACGCTGTAGGCGACGCGCAGCAATTGGACGAAGTCCGCGACGGAGCCCCCCCAACTCATGTGCTGCGTGTCGGAGATGTCGGGCTCATTCCAGACGATCCAGTGGTCAATGCGGCCGGCGTAGCGGGCTACGATGGTACGCACGAAGTTAGCCCACAGGTTGTTGGAGTCGTCAGCGGGGAGGTATAGGCCCTGGGGGACGCCGGGGCCTATTCCCAGGTCGGTGGCCCAGCCGGGCGTGGTGACGAGGAGACCAACGACCTGGCGGCCGGCCGATAGTTCTGCCGCCAGTTGCCCGTCTGAGATAGGTACGACGTTCCACTCGTCGGGACCGTTGGGCTGGATCTCGTTCCAGCGGAAGGTGACGCGCTCCCAGCCAGCACCCAGGGCGCTGGCGGCGGCCGGGGCAGCATAGGCTTCGACGACGCCGAACCGGTAATCGGGAACGCCTGCTGCGGCCACGGTGGGTGCCTGTGGGCTGAGGACAGCAACCACCAGGAGTGTGGCGACGAAAACGAAGTGAAGCCACCGGGTTCTCATCACCATCTATTGCCCCACCTTCTCCAGCGTTTGAACCCTGTGCAGATGAACTTGGGTGCGTTCCATCTCAGTTGTAGGGCGGATTGGTAATCCGCCAACTGGCCGGAATATCATTCCGGCCTACAATATCCGCCAACCCATTTGAAACACACCCGATGAACTTGACAGCGGGGACAGTCCCTCATCCCGGATTCCTCGGGCGGCGTGATTCTCCGGGTCTCTCGCGCTTGCCTTGACCGAGTCACTGGCGAGTGGCCCGTATGATAGCACAGGCGGCGGCAGTGTCAAGCCTGCTATTATTATCCAGCATCCAGCCCCCAGCCCCCAGTATCCAGCATCCAGCACCAGATGCCTCCTGTTTGCCAAAAGGCCCTGCCTGTGCTAGAATACCCGGCGCTTTCCCAGGCGGGGGTAGGCACCTGGAAGGTGCTGCGAATGGGGGGGCGGCTTCGAGCCGCCGTTTTCACGCTTGCCCCGTCATCACCATCCCCCCCCCGGAGTGCAAGACGAGTATTGCGCGTGAGGAGGTCCCAATGGAAGACCCGACGTCTGACGTCCAGCCTGAGCAGCAGAAAGGTTCGCCTGATCTTTCTATCGCCGAACTGGGGCTGCGTACCCGCGCCAGAAACGCGCTGCTCGGGGTGGGTATCAGCACCGTGGGCGACGTGCTGACCAGGCTCGAGGAGGGAGACAAAGCGATCACCGGCCTGAAGGGCTTCGGGCCTAAGTCGCTGGCCGACCTCAAGGAACGATTGCGGGAACGTGGCTTCGTCCTGCCAGGTGAGATAGTCACACCCCCCGAGGTCATAGAGGCCGTACCGGAGGAGGATGCTGCTGCCGTTGCGGTGGAGGCCGTGCCGGAAGAAGAGGAGAGGCCGGAAGCGGTCGGCGCTGTGGCGGTGGAGGCCGTGCCGGAGGCAGAGGTGCCAAGCGAGGTTCCCTCGTTCAGCCAGCGGCTCGGGGCTACCTTTGCCCAGGTCCGCGAGCAACTGAGCACCGGGGCCTGGCTCTACGGCGTGATCGGCGTGCTGGTTATCGTTGCCCTGCTTCTGCCCCCTATCTCGCTCCTGGAACGGCTGGGCATCGTCGGTTACACCACCATCAACGCTGAAAACAGCGCCACCTCTCATCCCGACGGGCTGACGCTGAGCGTGGACCCCGCAGCCTTCGCCGGCAAGTTGCGGGTGCGGCTGGAGTCAGTGCCGCGCCTGGAGTTCCTGGAAGGCTCGGCCGGTGCCGCGCTGCGCAAGGCGGTCGAGTCTCTGCCTGACTACCTGGTCGTCAAGAGCCCCCTTTATCAGATCCAGGCACGTGGCCAACCCTCTCAGCCAGTGATAATTGACGTGGCGGTGCCCAACGACGCAGAGCCGTGGGAGACGCTCGACCTGTATACCTGGACTGGCGAGACGTGGGAATGGGTGGGCAGTGAACTCCACACCGACGTCGCCGAGCATGAGTTTATCCGCGTTATCCGCGCCCAGGCGACCGACATCCCCGCCTGCCTCGTGATCGTCCAGGCTGGGCCGATCACGCCGACTGTCTCCGCCTACCTGGGGCCGGACGACGACCCGGCGGCGGCCGGCACCGGTGTGCTCGACGAGGTTAATCCTACCGGACTGTTCTTGGGCACGGATGGCGATTTTGTAGGCGACCCCGACGGCCTGCTGCAACCAGGCGAAGTAGGGGCGGGGTCACCCCATCCCTACGCCGTGCTGCCCACTCTGCGCAACTGGGCTCCCGGTGCGACCGTCAACCGGGGCCTGCTTTCCGACCTGCTGACAATACCCGAAATCCAGGAGAACCACGTCACCAACATCGTGCAACTGTGCACCGAAAGGGGCTTCGCTGGCGTGGATGTTGATTACCGGGGAGTCGCGCCCGACGAGCGTGACGCTTACACCGCTTTCGTCAGCGCACTCTCCCGTGCCCTTCACGCCGCAGGGCTGCGGCTGACCATCGCCGTCGAACCCCCGACGCCTACCGACGGCGGGTGGGATACAGGGGGGTACGACTGGGCAGCACTCGGCTCCGCCGCCGATGCGGTCAAAGTCCCCTTCCCCGAAGACCCCGCTGCTTACGTCGAGGGAGGCGAGACAAAGCAGTTGCTCGATTGGGCCACGGCCCAGGTGGAGCGCCACAAACTGCACATGCTGGTCTCCTCTCTCAGCGTGGAACGGAGCGGCGACGCGGTTGACTACGTCTCGCTGGAGCAGACGTTGGCCCCCTTCGGAGAAACGGTGGCCCTCGACGAAGTAAGCCGGGTCGAGCCCGGCAGCGAGGTGGAATTCGGTCTTTCGGGGACGGGAACGATCCTAGGCATCGTGCCCCAGGAGGCCATGGGGACGTACCGGATCGAGTACCGGGCCGACGATGGGGAGACCCACACCGTCTGGCTAGGCACGGCCGCTAATCTCGCCGCCAAGTTGCGCTGGGCGCAGCGTTACCACCTGGGCGGCATCGCCGTGGCCGATATGTTCGCTCCCGGCAACGCCGAGGGCATCGTGGACGCGGTGGCAGCCTATCGCACAGCCGCCACCCCTCCCACGGGTCAGGAGATGGAGGTCGTCTGGACCGCTGCTAGCGCGGCGGCGACTGTAGACCAACAGCATTCACCGCTCACCGAGCCTGGCTATACCTGGATGGTGATGGTCACGACCGGCACGTACACCGTCGGCGCGACAATTGCGGGCTTCGACCACGGCTCCGTGGCGGTCACAGTGGCCGAGCCGACGCCGGTGCCCACGCCGATGGCAGCCACGCCGGAGGTGACGGCGACAGTGGAGACGACGCCGACGCTGGAGGCTACGGGGGAAGCAACTTCCACCTGCCTCGGCGCCTCCTACGTGGCCGATGTGACCATCCCCGACAACACACAACTGGACAATGGGGAGGAGTTCGTCAAGACCTGGCGCGTGCGCAACAGCGGCACCTGCGCCTGGCCTGAGGACACTGTCCTGGCCTTCTCCAGCAACGCGCAGATGGGAACGCCGGATAGCGTCGAGGTGGGCGCAGTGGAGCCTGGCAAAGAAGTGGAGGTCAGCGTGGAGATGAAGGCCCCTGCCGAGCCAGGTGTCTACACCGGCGTCTGGCGCATGAAGACAGCGGAGGGGTTCTTCGGCACCAACCTCTTGGTGGTGATCCAGGCCGGGGAGGCGGCGGAGGCACCGCCTCCCGCACCCGCGCCGGTCAGCGTCGGCTCGTTCGAGCTGGGGGGACACATCCGCGACACCGGTTTCCCATACGCCAATAAAATGCACTATGCAGGCATGAATTGGGCCAAGGTTCAGGTACATTATGGGCAGGATGCTTCGGGCCTCATCGCAGTCTCGCACGCCAACGGCTTCAAGATACAGTTGAGCGCCCTGGGTACACCTGGCATGGTCACTCAGTCTGGCTTCGAGCAGAACTTCGCCAACTGGGTGGCCGGGCTGGCGGCTGCTGGGGCCGACGCCATCGAGATATGGAACGAGCCCAACATTGACCGAGAATGGCAGATTGGCTACATCAGCCCGCAGGCATACACGAACCTGCTGTGTGCAGCCTACAGCGCCATCAAAGCCGCGAACTCTGGCACTGCCGTCATCAGCGCCGCGCCGGCCCCGACCGGCTACTTCGGCGGCTGCGGGCCCAACGGCTGTGATGATCTGCCTTTCCTACAGGGAATGTACAATGCTGGCGCTGCCCAATGCATGAACTATATCGGTGCCCACCACAATGCCGGGGCTACCTCCCCATCGGCACGCATCGGCCATCCAGCCGACCCCGGAAGTACACATCACTCGTGGTTTTTCTTGCCGCAGACCGAAAACTACTATAACACCTTTGGGGGCACACGCCAACTCTTCTATACCGAGATGGGATACGTCACTCCGGAGGGCACTTGCCCGAACCTGCTTCCCAGCAACTTCAGCTGGGGGAACGGCACGTCACTGGCCCAGCAAGCGGCCTGGCTGACAGAGGCTGTACAACTGAGCATCCAGACCGGAATGGTGCGTTGTGTCATCGTGTGGAATGTCGACTTTGTCCGCAATGACTGTGGCGATTGCAACATACACGAGAGAGACTGCGACCCGCAGGCCAGTTTCGCCATCATCCGCCCCGGCGGGGGTTGCCCGGCCTGCGAGTCGCTCCACAACGTACTGGGCACGCGCTGAGATGTGTTGACCAGGACCGCGGGCTGTGCTATACTGATGCTAGGTGTGTGGCAAGGAATTGGTGGGAGACTGATTTCAAAATGTCTGCGATTGATAATCACCTTATGGTTCAGGTCAGTGTAGATGAAATAAGACAAGATTTATCAGCCTATCTTCTGCGTGTGGAAGCTGGTGAGACACTTGTTATTGTGAAAGCCGGTAAACCAATGGCAGAACTCAGGCCCGTTACTTCAACTTCTAAGCCAGTACGACCTTTTGGATTATGCACCGGAGAGTTCGTTGTGCCAGACGGCTTTGATGATCCATTACCAGAGAACATCATTCAAGAGTTCGAGGGACGATGAGACTCCTTTTGGATACTCATATCTTTCTTTGGTTCATCAGCGGGGATGAACGTTTGCCAGAAGGTATGCGAGATGGCATTCGTGATCTCAATAACGAAGTCTACTTGAGCACCGTGTCGCTATGGGAAGCAATCGTCAAACACCGACTTGGCAAACTTCCGTTGCCTCAACCTCCAAACATCTATCTACCGATACAACGCCAAAAACACCAGATAGCCAGTTTGTCTCTCGATGAAGCCAGTGTGTCTCAACTCGCTGGTCTTCCGCAAATTCACCGTGACCCATTTGACCGTATGTTGATCTGTCAAGCACTGGAACACGGTTTGACCGTTGTAACAGTGGACGATGCCCTTTGTGCTTATCCTGTCCCCATCTTGAACCGCGCCTGACACATGCTTGCAGCCGCCCAGGTGGGAGTTGCTCGGCCTGCGATGCGCTCCACGCAGTATTGGGCACGTGCTGAGGTGTGTTGACCGCGACCGCAGGCCGTGCTATACTGGTTCGGTGTTGTGGTTATCATCGCGTGTATCTTCTTCGGACTGCCCTAGCATGTGCTTTTTCTGAGCGACAAGGTGAATAAGATAGGGGGTTCGGCTGCCGCCGAGCCCCTTTGACCATAAGGAGATCACAATGTCTGATTCCTCGCATGGCAATCAGGGGTTAAGTAGCAAACGACTCTATGTCGTGATTGCAACCTGGCTCATCCTCGTCCTGGTCGGAGGGTTCTGTACCTGGTATGGCTGGTTCGGTCCTGGCAGTGGACGCGTCCAGCAGGAGGTGGAGGCCACGCCTACTGGTGAAGCCGCTATTCCCACTGTGGAGGCAACCGCCGTCCAGCCCACTCCCACGAGCGCTGCTGTGCTCCCCACCGTCCCGCTGGCAGAAGAAACCTTCGGCTACGGCATCGCCGCCCACGGCGTAGTGGGTGACGCCGATTATACCATGGGCCAGGTGAAGAGCCTCGGTCTGGGCTGGGTCAAGCAGCAGGTGCGTTGGTCCCACTTTGAGGGCAGTCCAGAAGAGATGGACTGGAGCGGCTTCGACTGGGTCGTGGAAGCCGCCAACCGGCGGGGCATCAAAGTTATGTTCAGTGTCGTGGACGCGCCCCACTGGTCGCGCACTTACTTCGACGACAACGTGGAAGGCGCGCCTCCCGATGACCTGACCCTCTTCGCTGGCTTCCTGGGCCGCATGGTGGACCGTTACCAGGGCCGCCTCCACGCCATCGAGATCTGGAACGAGCAGAACCTGGACCGCGAGTGGGACACCGCCGAGGGAGTCAACCCTGAGCGGTACGTCGAGATGTTGCGGCTGGCCTATCAGACCATCAAAAGCCGCGATCCCAACGTCATCGTCATCAGCGGCGCGCTCTCGCCCGTTGGATCTACGAAAGTTGATGGCAATCGCGTCATCTGGATGGACGATTTCGACTACTTCGACCGCATGGTTGCGGCAGGCTTCCTGGACTACTGCAACTGCGTGGGCGTGCACCACAATGGGATCAACATGCCGCCCAACGTAGCGTGGGATGAGGGGTACGACGACCCGACAGCACAGTTCCGTGGCCCCTTCGACAATCCCGACCACAGTTGGTCCTTCAAATCCACCCTCTGGGGCTACCACGACCGCATCGCGGCTGCTGGGAGCGATAAGCCGCTCTGCGTGACGGAGTTCGGCTGGGCCTCGGCCGAGGGCCTGGGTGGCTATCCGCCAGGCTTTGAGTTCGCGCTGGATAACACCCTGGAGGAGCAGGCACAGTGGTACGTAGAGGCGTTCCAGCGGATGCGGGAATGGGGCTTCGTGCGGCTGGCCTTCCTCTGGAACCTGGACTTTGCCAACAAGTGCAACCGCGACCCTACCGACCCCAACGCCCCCTATAGCCTGCTGGACTTTGATGGGGTTGACCGCCCGGCCTTCGGTGCCATCGGCGCAATGGAAAAGCCCTGAGCAATGAACAATGAAGCATGAAGCAATGAACAATGAACAATCTCGCCGCCGTCGCCGGATTGTCAGACTTGCGTTCCTGGACCTTGTGCTTCTGGCTGTTGGCTTTTGGCTTTTGAAATTCGCCATTCGCAATTCGCAATTCGCAATTCGTTATCCGCAATCCGCAATTCACACCACACCCACCTCGTGGCCCCGCGTGCGCTTGTCTTCCCCTGAGTATGGCATGCAGGCCTTCCTGTGGTGGCACGAAGATGAGATACTGCAACGCGACCTGCAGTTGATCCGTGACGCTGGTTTCGGATGGGTTAAACAGCACGTCGCCTGGAGGGACGTCGAAGGGATCGCCAAGGGCCACTACGACTGGTATTTCACCGACCGCATCGTCGCCGACGCGGAGCGATTGGACCTGAACGTGCTTTTCCGCCTCGACCGTGAGCCGGTATGGGCTTTGCCGCCCGACGGGACAGACGCCGATAGCGGCCCTCCAGAGAATCCGCAGGACTTCGGCGACTTCTGCCACGCCCTGGCCAACCGGTACCAGGGACGAGTGCAGGCCTACCAGGTGTGGAATGAGCCCAATCTGGCCCGCGAGTGGGGAGGGCGGGTGCCCGATCCGGCCGGGTACATTGAACTGCTGCACGCATGTTACATCGGCATCAAGACCGCCGATCCGGACGCGCTGGTCATCTCAGCCGGGCTGGCGCCTACCGGCAACGGCCCGCCCGAGGCCATCCCCGACGTGGAGTACCTGATCGGGATGTACGAGGCCGGAGCAGTGCCCTACTTCGACCTGCTG
>Ga0307438_1001836_pt1 | contig 12946 bp, 10 predicted proteins | sample SalMarWE160110MG_FD_202144 | JGI IMG/M metagenome (GOLD analysis project Ga0307438, IMG submission 202144) | Salt marsh sediment microbial communities from the Plum Island Ecosystem LTER, Massachusetts, United States - WE1603-110 | ecosystem: Environmental > Aquatic > Marine > Intertidal zone >... | reverse complement strand
ATCGCACACCTCTTCTATCAGTTTGTCATTGGCGCCAAGGCTTTCCATAATGGATCTTGCAATGGGCGGCCCTTCCTTTTCCTGGTATTTTGCAGCGGTGCTGTTATACTTTTTTTCCGCTTCAGGGATACCGATATCATGCAAATAAGCGGCAGCCAATATCACCGCAAGGTTTCCCCTTTCGTTTTTGCCGATCCGTTCCGCATAACGCGCCACCCGGGTCGCATGTCCTATGCGCCTAAAATCCCGTTTAAAATACCGCTTCATTTCTATGGCAATACGATCTTTTAAAAGATCTTCCTTTTGGGCCAAAAGTTCCGGCGGCAGAGTCCCAATGCACTCTTCGGCGAACTGGCAGTATGCCGCACAGCCGAAATCCATTTTTGGATTTGCGAACTTGTGACCGCATTTGTCACATTTGCGGGTTGTATCGTCTTTGAAGAACTCAACGTTATGGCCGCATTCCGGACATTTTGCTTTAAAAATAGCTCCTGGTTTCCAGTATCTGCTGTCCTGTCCCGGGCATTTCATGTTTTTTCTCCTTGTTTAGATCTTAATTGACAGGATCTACAGGATATACAAGATTTATTATATCCTGCTCATCCTAAAATTCTGTCTATATAATAAGTCAGTTTTTTGGATTTTAAAGTTTTTCCTGATTTTTAAGGTAGTTTACACGATAAACACATGCACTACCTTGACTTATGTCAAAAATAGTTGATAATTTTAAAAAAAGAGAAAAATTATGAAAAAAATTCTGGATATTATCTCACAGGCGTCGCTTTTCAACGGTCTTTCCCAAGAACGGTTGAGCCAAATCAGGCAAATAGCCATAGACAAGTTTTATGATAAGGGTAAAACGATTTTTCTGGAAAGCGATGATTGTAATGGATTTTATATTGTTGTGGCCGGCAAAGTAAAAATCTATAAAGTTTCATTGGAAGGTAAAGAACATATTCTTCATATTTATGGGCCGGGCAATCCGTTTGGTGAAGTTCCGGTTTTTTCCGGACGAAAATTTCCTGCAAATGCCGAAACCCTTCTCAAAAGCCACCTTTTGTTTATTCCAAGGCAGGCTTTTGTTGACCTTATATCCGAACATCCCTCACTTGCCTTGAATATGCTTGCTATCCTGTCCATGCGCCTGCGCCAATTCACCGTCCAGATAGAAAATCTATCCTTAAAAGAGATTCCGGCCCGCCTTGCCTCCTATCTGACGTATCTTGCCGACGAGCAAGCCACCGGAGACTTTGTTTCCCTGACAATCTCAAAAGGACAACTGGCCAGTCTTCTGGGAACCATTCCGGAAACCCTGTCGCGTATTTTAGCGAAAATGAACAAACAAAATTTGATTCTAGTAGAGGGTCGAAATATAAAGCTTTTGAATCGAAACGGTTTGGAAGAACTTGCACAGCATGGGAAATTACACCCTTGATGCCTCGAATCTGCCTGCCCCGTGAAATGCTTGCCCAATGAAATGCAGCGCCTATTTCATCGGGGCGAAGCATATTTTACCGGGGGGCATCCTCGACTTTCGCTCATTAATTTGAACATCGAACATCGAACGTTCAACATCGAACGTCGAATGTGGAAGGCGCTTCGCTTTGTCTTTATTATAAAATGGTAGAATACATTATTCGATGTTCAACGTTCGATGTTCGATGTTCGACGTTCATCTTTTATATGTCTTCAAGATGTGGATTCTCCATTAAAATATGTTGAATCTGAATTTACACTAGGTCAGTAGCCCTTTATTTAGGGTTACAGTAAAGATTAACCGATTTTTGCATGATACAGGCGAAGGCTGTTTGTTACCACCGAAATACTGCTCAAGGACATGGCAAGGGCTGCCAGAATGGGATGAAGCTGCCTTAAAAAGACGGGGAAAACGTCAAAGGGTTGAAGAATTCCCGCTGCAACCGGTATCAGCACGATATTATAGCAAAACGCCCAGAAAAGGTTCTGTTTGACCGTTTTCATGGTAGCGCTGCTAAGCTCAATTGCACGGGATACGCCGGTAAGATTTCCGCTGGAAAGGATAATATCGCCGGCTTCAATGGCCACATCCGTACCGGTCCCGATTGCAAAGCCCACGTCAGCCTGGGCAAGGGCCGGAGCGTCATTTATCCCGTCCCCCACCATGCCGGTTTTCTGTCCTTTTTTTTGAAGTTCTTTGATTTTGGATGACTTTTCTTCAGGACGGACCTCGGCAAAAATCTCATCAATGTTCACTTTCGAAGCAATGGCTTGAGCGGTCTTAAGATTGTCCCCGGTCAGCATGACCACCTCAAGACCCTGATTATGGAGTTGCTGTATCGCGGCCTTTGATTCGGGTTTCAGGGTGTCGGACACTGCAACCAGCCCGTACAGTTCCTTTTCCTGCACCAGAACCATTACCGTTTTGCCCTGGGACTGGAGCAGGTCTATGTTATCTTTTGCTTTTTCAATATCGATTCCAATGTCTTGAAACCATTTTGGTTTGCCCAGCTTTACAGAGTTGCCGTGTATCCTGGCCTCAACACCAAAACCGCCCCAAGCTTTGAAATTTTCAGGTTCCCAGAGATCGATGTTTTTTGTTTGCGCTTCCTTCACAATCGCTTTTCCAATTGGGTGTTCCGATCCTTTCTCAACCGAAGCCGCAAGTTTTAAGAGCTGATCCTGGCTTGTAACACCCGAATCAAATGGAATAATGTCAACCACGCCGGGTTTGCCCATGGTGATGGTGCCGGTTTTGTCCAGTACAATGGTATCGAGTTTTGTCGCCGTCTCAAGGGCCTCACTTTTTTTAAACAGGATGCCTTGTTCCGCTCCTTTTCCGGTGCCGGCCATTATGGCCGTGGGGGTGGCCAGCCCTAAAGCACATGGACAGGCAATTACGAGCACCGCTACCAGCCGGATCATGGCCGGTACAAATTCACCGGTAATCCCCCACCATAATACAAAACTAACAAGGGCCATCGCAATAACCGCAGGAACAAAGATGGCCGCCACCCGGTCTGCAAGCGATTGTATGGGGGCCTTGCTCCCCTGAGCTTCCTGAACCAGACGAATGATCTGCGCAAGCACAGTTTCTTTTCCAATGGCCATGGCATGGAATTTTAAGAGACCTTGGCCATTGATTGTTCCACCGACCACCGTATCTCCGGCATGCTTTTCCACCGGCAAAGGTTCGCCGGTCAGCATGGATTCGTCCAGAGAAGATTCCCCTTGGATGATAATCCCGTCCACGGGAATACGTTCCCCCGGCCTGACAATGATCGTATCGCCCTTTTGGACCCGTGTTATTTGAATCTCTTTTTCAACGCCGTCCTTGATGATCGTGGCGGTCTTTGGGCGCAGACCCATGAGTTTGCGAATTGCGCCTCCGGTTTTCCCCTTTGTGCGGGATTCGAGCATCTTTCCCAGCTTAATCAGAGTGATAATGACCGCTGAGGTCTCAAAATAAACATGATCTCCGAAAGGAGGAAAAATAAGAACCGCCAGAGAATAAAAATATGCCACCGAGGAACCCATGGCCACAAGAACATCCATGTTTGCGCTCTTAAGTTTCAGGCTTTTAACTCCACCCTTATAGAAATCCCACCCGGTGTAAAACTGAACCGGCGTGGCCAGGGCACAGAAAAACCAGTTCACCCATGGTGCATGGCTCCACATACCCAAAAAGTTAAAATCACGTCCCATGCTGATAATAAAGAGGGGAAGGGCAAGGGTTGCCCCAAAGACAAACTTTCGTGTCTGGTCCTTTATCTCCGCATTTCGTGCAGCCTGCTCCGCGTCTTCGCCTTCAACAACTTCATCCGGCAAAATTGCACCGTATCCGGCCTTTTGTATAACCGAAACCAAATCATTAACAGAGGTAACACCGGAAATATATTCCGCTGTCAGTCGTTCCGTGGCAAAATTTACAGATGCAGCTACAATACCCGTTGTCTTTTTGTATAAAGCCCGCTCTATGTTCGCTGAACAATTGGCGCAGCTCATACCGGTTATGGGCAGTTCAATTTTTGTTGTAGGAACGGTAAAACCCGAGCTGTGAATGTTATCGACCAGATCTTTAATGTTCAAGTCGTTGGAGTCAAAACTTATGGCTGCCTGTTCTGATGCAAAATTGACAATGGCATCCGTAACGCCGTGTAGTTTTTTCACACCCCGTTCAATATTCATGGCGCAGTTTGCACACGTCATACCGGCAATCGGCAGTGTTATTTTTTGCTCGGACATTATTGAAATTCCATTATATAGTGTTCATTCAGAACAGTATTATATATTTTATCACAACGAAAAGAGCGAAAAAAGCAGTGAAACTGTCGCCATATCAAAATGTATAAGGAGTCGTATAGTTCTGGAAACGCTGATCTATTTTAAAGATCCAAATCGTGAAAACTATCGATGGCAAAACCGATTTCAGGCAAGTGTTTGTCAAAAGAAAAAGCGTGGGTTATCTCCCGTGATTCCATGATTTCAAAACTGAGGCAATTAACAAGACTTACGTTTCGATTGTTGAGAGCGAAAAGTCGCTGGATTGCACGGGTATACCAGTCGCCGTTAACCCATATGATTTCTAAAAATCGACAAAAATTATTATGGTCCAAAAGCCTCTTCAAGATAGCGATCATGATCTATGGAAACGTCACCTGTATCGCAGTTATATTTGCCGACAACTAATTCTGCCTGACGGTAAAGTGCCGATCGGTCCGGTTTTTCTGTAATTATAAACTGATCCACCGCTTTTCGAATTAATTCGGCCACAGATTCTCGGGTGGCAGCCGAAAGCTCTCTGAGCTTTTTGGCCTGTTCTTCAGTCAACTGAATTTGTATTCGAACCATGAAACCTACATTAAGCATGATTACATAATCAACATTATGATTACACAATCATTTTCTTGCCTTCAAGACAATTCTTTAGAAAAAAATCAATATACAAGTACCAAATATCAACTAAATCCCAAATTCCAACACGCGGCGCAAGCGCCTGCGCTGCGCGTGACCAAAACTGGTTATTCCGCCCAGAGAAGGAATGTTGGCCTTGTCGATCTTCTTTTTCATCATCCCGGTAGCAATGCTTGTCATGCCGGGTATAGCTCCCATTACTCCCGGCGGGAAGAACTTGGCCCTGTCAACGCCACCTTCAAGTACCAGATTCATACCCATGAAAGAATAGAAAATCTTGCTCTCCATACCCTGTCTTGCAGCGTTTATGGCTAAAACCAGAGACGGGTGAGCGCCATCAAGGGTATCTTTGACGCAAATAAAAGCAGCCTTTTCTTTTGCCATTGTTTTTCCTCCTTTGTTGGTAGTTTAACAATTGGTTTTTTTAACCTTTACATTTTCTTTTTAAGTGGCGGTTGTTGCGCCCCGATGACCACAGTGTCTTCTTCGCGCACGCCCCACTGGCCGGTATACAGCCCGAAGTTGCCGATGGCGATGACTACCCCGCTATACACCACCGCTCACAGCACATCTATTCTTAAGATCAAGGAAATGTTTTTGGGATTGTTTATCCGTCATATTCTCGTCGAAAAAGACGGCGACTATATCGGTCTTCTTTCCATTGGGGATGTTCTAAGAGCCGGCCTGGTCGCTAAAGATCTTCAAATTAAAGAGTTGAATGCCATTGGCAGCTGGGAATATTATGAAAACTGGGGATGGCCTCGTAAAAAGGAATAAGTTACCTTCTTATGGTTCTAATTTTTGTGTCCATTTCACCACTTGACAATCAAGGATTCTATTTAAGATAATTCAGAAGTTTAACCGTCTTATTGATTAAGTAGAAAGCATGCCCTTGTTTTTAGGGCTTTAATTTTATCTGTGACGTCCATTATTTTTACTGCTTTCGGTGCTATGATTTTTTTTCATTCAGCTTAGCAAAATCCTTATGATGCGATAACACATATCGCAGTTTTCGCCGTTTTTTTGAATTCACCATCCTCAATTGCATAGAGAAAAGCGCTTGGCGGAGGACACATGCATCCTGTTACGATTGCTGGAACGTTATCTCCCTGGGAACCGGCTGTTTTTAGCCTGGTCATTTATGGAATGATGATTTTTGCACTGGTAACCGCTATTCTTTTTATCGCTTCATGGCTTGGGGAAAAGAAAATTAACCCTGAAAAATTAAGACCTTACGAAAGTGGGATCATTCCTACCGGTTCCGCCCGCCTTCGTTATCCAATTCCCTTTTTTCTAATCGCCGTCTTTTTCCTTATCTTTGACGTGGAAGGTGCCTATATTTTTTCTTGGGCCATTTCTTGCGACGAACTCGGCTGGTCGGGGTGGTTGCAAATATCGTTTTTCATCATTATGCTGCTTTTAGGCCTCGTTTACATCTGGCGAAAAGGGGGACTTGATTGGGGCCCGACGCGAACAAGAGATTAAACCGCCTCGATAAATACCTGAATCCGCTCATCAACTGGGCGCGGTCGATGAGCCTGTGGCCGATGTTTTTCGGGCTTTCATGCTGTTTTGTTGAAGAAGCGACGGCGTTCACCTCCCGCTACGATATCGCCCGTTTCGGCGCTGAAGTGTTGCGTCCTTCACCCAGACAGGCCGATCTTTTAATCGTTTCCGGAACGGTGTTCAAAAAAATTGCTCCGGTGGTTCTGAGGCTTTACGAACAGATGGCGGAACCCAAATGGGTCATTTCCATGGGATCCTGTTCCAACACCGGCGGCATGTATGACGTCTACAGCGTGGTGCAGGGTGTCAATCAGATTTTACCGGTAGATGTTTACATTCCGGGCTGTCCGCCGCGGCCCGAAGCCGTTCTGCAAGGACTTGTTCTTTTGCAGAAGAAAATCCTTTCGGAACGGCCCGTCCGTTCTATCCTGCACCTTGGCGGCGGAACCCAGGGCTCCCGGACACCCATTCTCGTGGACGGAAAAACCAAATCCCGTGATTCGCGCGGTCCGGGAATGGAGGGCGCTGCGATTCGCGGTACGTCAGCGATACCGCCCGGATTTTTTGAGAGCCGCTCCAATCTGATGTGGTCGCCGCCGCCGGTTCAGATTGAAATCAGCGAGAAGGACAAAAGCCTGGCTGAAATTTTACAAGCGCGATTTGGGGACACCATTGGGCAACTTTCGAAAACCTCGGATATGCTGACTTTTCAGGTCAAGGAAGACGGACTAAAGAAGATACTTCGCTTTCTCAAGACCGAGGCGTCCCCCCGGTTCCGGCGTTTGGAAGATCTGACGGCCATCGACGAATCCGCGCGCAGGCCGGGTCAAAGCTATCCGGATTACTCGCTGGTTTACAGTCTCCTTTCATTTGAGCCGGCTCGCCGGATGCGCCTGAAAGTGCCCTTGTGGGGCGATGATCCAATAACCCAAAGCATTACCGATATTTGGCCCTCTGCCAATTGGTATGAACGGGAAGTTTTTGACATGTTCGGCATCCGCTTTGAAGGTCATGAAAATCTTCGCCGGATTCTCATGCCCCACGACTGGGAAGGGCACCCGCTTCGAAAAAGTCACCCCGGCAGAGCCACAGAAATGCTTCCCTTTACCCGAGATGACGCAGTAAAACACCAGCCGCTGGATGGCGGTGTTTATGTGCGGAGATCGGACAGAGAGGAAGAGCTGGTACTGAACATCGGTCCTCACCACGTGAGTACCCATGGTTTGATGCGCTTTATCGTTGCCCTTAAAGGAGAAGAGATTGCTGAAATGGACATGGATATCGGCTATCATCATCGGGGCGCCGAGAAGATCGGTGAACGACAAACCTGGCATCAATTCATCCCTTATACGGATCGTGTAGACTACCTGGCCGGCGCAGCCAACAACCTTCCATATGTCATGGCCGTGGAGACCCTGACCGGGATCAAGGTGCCGGATCGAGCCCAGTATATTCGTGTGCTGTTGAGTGAACTTTTCCGTTTGAGCAATCATCTCGTCTTTTTCGGGACCTTTGCCCACGACGTGGGGGCCATGACTCCCACCTTCTATACCTTCAGGGAACGGGAGATGATTCTCGACATCGTTGAGCGCATTACCGGAGGGCGATTGCATCCTTCCTGGTTTCGTTTGGGGGGTGTCGCCGCCGATCTTCCCGAAGGGTGGAAATCGGCCGTGGATGCATTTGTGGGCGTCTTTCCTTCCCGTCTCAAGGAGTACGAAGCGCTGATTACCAAAAATGCGATTTTCAAAGCCAGGACCCTGGGCGTCGGGCGGCTTTCCCTGGATGATGCCATGGAATGGGGTGTCAGCGGCCCCAATTTGCGAGCCTGTGGCCTGGCATGGGATCTACGAAAAGCGTTTCCCTATTCCGGATACGAGTCATTCGAGTTCGATATTCCCTTCGCTTCAGACGGCGATTGTTACGCACGCTATCTGGTTCGGGTTGAGGAAATGCGGCAGAGCCTGAAAATCATTAAACAAGCTGCAGCACAGATGCCGCCGGGACGCTATATTACCGATGATTACCGCTATGCGGTTCCCAAAAGGGAGGATATGCTCAAAGATATCGAAAGTCTGATTCATCACTTTGTCAATGTGACCCGGGGTCCTAAAATCCCAAAAGGTGAGGCCTATGCATCCTGTGAGATTCCACGGGGGGAGCAGGGATACTATGTGGTCAGCGATGGGCTGGGATATGCGTATCGCACACGGATACGGGCTCCCGGCTTTGCCAATGTGCAAGTGTTGCCCATGATGGCTCGGGGTTGGTCCATATCCGATTTGATTGCCATTATCGGTTCCGTTGATTTTATTTTACCGGATATCGATCGTTAATCCGAATTTCGTACGTGTTCACGTCGTACGTGTTTACGGGGTGTGCTTCCTCGTGTAACGATATCGGCGGAGTGGGCAGGAATGCCACCGCTGCTAAGTCATTGAAATGACCAGACACGTAGACGCCGGAGTGAAACGGGGAGTCACACCCCGTGAACACGTACGAATTTCTCATGAAAAGAAAGGGCCTGCTGAATGCTGCCCGAAGAATTAAAAGCATCACTGGAAAAGAAGATATCACTTGCCGATCACCCTCGGGAACTGGTGGTGGATGTGATGTTTACATTTCAAGATCACTACGGCTTCTTGAGTGACGAGGCCTTGGAAGAGGCGGCCGTTTTACTTGGCATGACGCCTCTTGAAATGGAAGAACTCGCCACTTTTTATACCTTTATCTTTCGTGAACCGGTGGGAAAATATGTCATTCATGTGTGCGACAGTATCATTTGCTGGATGAACGGATATGAATCCATTCGAGACTTTCTCAGTCAAAAATTAGGGATAAAAATGGGCGAAACCACGTCCGACGGGTTGTTTACCCTTCTGCCCGTATGCTGCATCGGTTATTGTGACAGGGCTCCGGCCATACTTATCAACCGCAAAGTTTATGGTCCATTGACACCCGAAAAACTCGATAAAATCTTAGAAGAGTTAAGAACAGAGGCCGGGTAAATGTATCCTCAAGTCCTTTTCCAAAATCGCAAGCCGGACCGGATTGCCTCGCTGGAAGAATACCGGGCGAGCGGAGGCTATGCAGCGCTGGCCGATGTCTTGAAGAACTTTTCTTACAAGGATGTTCGAGCCGTGGTGCTGGATGCTTTGCTCCTTGGCCGTGGCGGGGCCGCGTTTCCTGCAGGACGCAAAGTTATGACAGTGGCCGATGACGCGCCTTTCCCGAGATATATCGTGTGCAACGCCGATGAAATGGAACCCGGGACTTTCAAGGACCGCGTGTTGATCCATGCGGATCCCCACATGCTCATCGAGGGAATGATCATCGAAGGATATTCGGCACGGGCGGAAAAGGGGATTATTTTTATGCGGCCCGAGTATGAGAGTGCCGCCCGGATACTCCATCGGGAGATAGAGAAAGCCAAAGCAGCGGGCTATTTGGGCAACAACATTCTGGACAGCGGCTATGCTTTTGATATCGTGGTGCATCGAAGCGGGGGTCGCTACATCTGCGGGGAGGCGACGGCCCAGATCAATGCCCTCGAAGGCAAACGGCCAAACCCCAAACAACCCCCCCCGTATGCCACGGAGAAGGGTCTCTGGGGACAACCCACCGTTACACACAATGTTGAAACTCTGGTCTGTATTCCGCATATCATCCGCAATGGCCCCGAGTGGTTCCGCAACCTGGCACTCACCGAAACCGGTTCGGGGACCAAAATTTTCTGCGTCAGCGGCAAGGTGAATCGGCCGGGATGCTATGAACTTCCCATGGGCATCCGCTTGAGCGAAATCATAGAAACGCATGCCGGCGGCATGCGGGGAGGGGCTAAATTCAAAGCCTGCTTACCCGGTGGGGCTTCCACGGCGTTTTTGACCGCTGAATTCTATGACATTGAGATGGATTTTGAAACCATGAAAAAAGCCGGACATCGGTTGGGTACCGGTGCAATCATGGTTTTTGATCATAAGACCTGTCTGGTTGCAGCCACTTTGAATTTAACCGAGTTTTTCGCCCGGGAATCCTGCGGCTGGTGTACGCCTTGCCGGGAAGGCTTCCCATACATGCGCGATCTGCTCTGGCGTATAGAGCATGGCCAGGGTCAGGAGGAATTTGTTTCGACCCTCAAGCAAATGTGCCGGCATTTATGGAATTCTTACTGCGCTTTTGCAGCCGGTGGGGTTGCACCCATAGAGAGCCTTTTGACGCATTTTAAAGATGAAGTATACGCACACATTCGAGAAAAGAAATGTCCGTTTAAAAACGGATAACAAAGGTTTTTCATGCCGAAACTGATTATCGACGAACAGGAAATAGAAGTTCCCACGGGGACCAAGGTGATTGATGCCGCCGAAAAACTGGGCATCGTGATTCCGCGGTTTTGCTATCACCCGGCCCTGGGGTCTGTTGGGGCCTGTCGAGTATGTGCGGTAAAATTCCTGCAGGGTCCTATCAAAGGCGTGCAGATGAGCTGTATGATCGATGCCAGGGACGGCATGGTGGTATCGACCACGGATGAAGAGGTTGTCGATTTCCGTAAACATGTTATCGAATGGCTGATGCTGAACCATCCCCATGATTGTCCGGTGTGCGATGAAGGCGGCCATTGTTTGCTCCAGGATCTGACAATTGCAGGCGGCCATGGGATCAGACGTTTTCAGGGAAGAAAACGGACCCATCACGATCAGTATCTGGGGCCGTTGATCCAGCATGAAATGAACCGTTGTATCCAGTGCTACCGGTGCTCACGGTTCTATCAGGAATTTGCCGGTTATCGCGATCTGGGCGTCATGCAAATCGGCAGCCGTGTCTATTTCGGCCGATACAAAGCAGGCACGCTGGAAAGTCCGTTTGCCGGAAATCTTACCGATATCTGCCCCACCGGTGTTTATACGGACAAGCCGTCACGGTTCATTGGGCGGCGATGGGATTATGAGCGCAGCCCGTCTGTCTGCATCAACTGCTCTCTGGGGTGTCGTACCGTGGTCAGCGTGCGCTATCGTCAAATTGTGAGGCAGGAAGCGAAATTCAGCGAGGCGGTTAACGGTCATTTTATCTGCGATCGCGGCCGGTACGGTTTTTATTATGCCGGGCAGGATGAAAGACCCCGGTACCCGCGGATCCGTGGAAAAGAGGCTTCATGGGAAAATTCTCTCCAAGCGGCTTTTGATGGAATGGAACGCATCAGCCGGGAATCCGGTCCTGCTGCCGTTGCCTGTGTGGGCTCTGTGAGAAGCAGCCTGGAAACCCAGGCAGCTTTAAAGCGCCTTTGCCGAACAAAGGGCTGGCAAGGGCCCGTATACGGGATGGATCATGATATCGAAATGAAGGTCAAAACTGCCGTATTCGAACTCGATTCCGATCTGGCCGTTTCCCTTCGTGATCTGGAAAACGCCGATTATATACTGGCGGTCGGGGTAGATCCTGTCAACGAAGCCCCTATGCTGGCCATGGCCATGCGCCAGGCTCAAAGAAAAGGGGCCAAAGTTGCGCTTGTGGATCCCCGGCCCATCAGTCTGCCCTTGGATTTTTGCCACCTGCCGGTGGCCCCCGATGCCATGGGCCTTTGGCTGTCGTTTTTGCTGAAAAACATGGTTGGACCTGATACTTCCGAAGCGCCCGGACCCAAGGCCCGTAAAAATTTGGATGGAACCGTGACTGAAGATCTCACGCCCCTATGGAACCCGGATCAGATGGAAGCAGTGGAGAAAGATTTTGGTCAGAGTTTGCGACCCATGATTGTCTGCGGTACGGAAATTGTGCCGAAAACCGTCCCCGGCCTGGCCGCCGATTGTGCCCGGCACTTAAGGTCCATGAAAAAGGCGTCCGGCCTGTTTTACCTGTTCACCGGAGCCAATGCCTTTGGTGCCGCTCTACTCTCGGATATCGAGACCTCTTTTGAGAAAATCCTCATGGGAATCGAAACCAATACCGTTCGGGCCCTGGTGCTGGTGGAAAGCGATCCCTATTTTAATTTTCCGGATAGAATCAGATTAGAGCAGGCCCTTGAACGGCTCGATGTGCTCGTTGTGCTGGATTATCTGGATTCCCGGGGAGTCCGGGCCGCCGATGTTTTTTTTCCGACCATGCCCCTCTATGAAGCCGGTGGTTTCTTCATCAATCAGGAGGGAAGGGCCCGGAAAGCGCACGCTGCCTTTCGGGGCGGCCGTCCCATAGCCCAGATCAGCGGCGGGAGCCATCCGCCTCGGTCCTTCAGAGACGATATTCCCGGCCACAAAACCAAGCCTGCCTGGCTAGCGTTGACAGAACTTGCCGATGGAACGGCCGATCACCTTGAAAAAGAGATGCACAACAAATTAATGCAATGGATGGTTAAAGCTCATCCGGTGTTTTCGGATCTTTCACCCGTGGATGTGTTTCCGGAAACCGGCGTCCGGCTCAACCTTGGGCAAGGCACTGGGGCCCGTATTAAACGAGATCGGCTCGCCGCACCTCAATCGGATTTTAAACCTGACGGCGATCTGATGTTGATCACCGTGGACTGGACCTTTGGCACCGAAGAACTGTCCGTCCGTTCTCC
>Ga0307438_1001832_pt1 | contig 12960 bp, 9 predicted proteins | sample SalMarWE160110MG_FD_202144 | JGI IMG/M metagenome (GOLD analysis project Ga0307438, IMG submission 202144) | Salt marsh sediment microbial communities from the Plum Island Ecosystem LTER, Massachusetts, United States - WE1603-110 | ecosystem: Environmental > Aquatic > Marine > Intertidal zone >... | reverse complement strand
CCCGAATTTATTCCAGTATAATATTTTCATATTATCTTCATACCACAAAAGAGCTGTCATATATTTGCGAACAAGTATCGAATCAAGATGCTGAAGTATTTTTATCCTTTTCGACAAATCATATTCCTGGTAATAGCAGTCCAGGAGTTCATCAACTTTTTTATCCCTCAACCCCCAGATATTAAAAGAGCCTTTCTTATCAGCAAATTTTGAGTGGTATGCAAGTTCGGGATTTGGAAATATTTCGATAGTGAATCGAAGACCTATCATCTTAAAATTAAAATCGTCGAGAGCTTTTAAGGCTGTAGCCCATGTGACTCTTTTTAAATTGAGCTTAACCCCGACTTTTTTTAAATCTTCCTGAAGTAAAGTTTCTATTCGAGTATCGTCGGTTCGGTAAATGTTAAGGGTAATTTCAAAGATTTTTCCGTCTTTAATGATATACCCGTCATCGTTTAGATTTTTCTGAGAATACCCGGCTTCTTCTAACAATTTTATAGCTTCCTGCTGATCGTACCTGATTTTCGGGTTGTTTTCATTCTCATAAGGAAGTCCGGCAAAATACGAATCCATATATTTAAATTCATTATAGTAAAACTTCTCTAGCATAAGCTTTCTGTTGAAAAGTAAAAATAAAGCTTTTCTTACTCTTATATCGTTAAACGGCTCTTCTCTCATATTAAAATAAAATCCGTTTACATAAGGCATATTGATATAAACTCTCTGCTTTATAATATGATTGTATTTGATTTCTATCATTTTTTCTGGAGTATATTCTTCTACCCATTTTTTAATAAGCGGTCTTTCGACAAGGATAACATCCACATCCCCCTTTTTAAACTTTTCACCCATAACTGTTTCTTCGGTATAAAAAAGGAAACGAACTTTCTCAAAGTTGAAAAGGTTTTTATTTATAGGTAAATCCTTCTCCCACCAGGAGGGATCTCTTTTCAAAATTATAAATTCATTCGGGCTGGCTTTTTCAAAAACATATGGACCCGAACCAACCATCATCTTATTATTGTAATCCTCCATATAATCAAACGGTTTGATTCTTCCTATTATGTGCTCGGGCATTACAAAAAGCTCCTCCGTGCTGATATTAAAAAAAGCTCTCCAGGAAGGTTCTTTTGGCTTAATCATTACAATGTTTTTAGTGAGGGCTACGGGACGTTTAAACTTTAAAAACATTCCCTGCCATATAGGTTCCTTTAAATCATCATGCACAATAAGATCCCAGGTCGCAACAACATCAAAAGCAGTAACGGGTTTGCCATCCTGCCATTTTGCCGACGTATCTATATGATAAAAATACGTTTTTTTATCGGTTGTTATACACCACTTGTCCGCAAGAGAAGGCAGATATTCAAGACTAACTGGATCTATTTTAAGAAGAGACTCATATACAAGAGAGCGGAATGTTGCATTCAGCAGATAGGATGCGCTTTGGCCGTAACTTCTGAGTGTCACGGGATATCCAAAGCATCCGAGATTTAACATACCACCTTTTTTTGCATTTTTATCGCCAAGAACAATATCGGCAGTATTTGAAGTCCATCTTATTGAGTTTATAATGCTATCGATTTGTTTTTCATTTAAATCTTTTGTACCGTATTTTTTTATTAATTCTTCTTCGTTCATAGTGGTTTTCGCACCAGAAGAAGAAGTTTTTTTATCGCAACAGGAAATAAAGAATAAGCTAAAAATTGAAATAAAAAAGACAGAACGCTTACTTATCAATATCAATTCTTCCATTACGCTATATTATGTTTTTTGAATGAAACGTCAACCCGTTGTTTTTAATTGCCACGAAGGCAATTAAAAACAGTCATGTGTCACGAGTCTTAAGTCATGAGTCAAAAAATCCCATCTCACAACCTTAATATCTAGAAGGTATAAAAGCAAGATTAACAGTATTTTATTTTTTTTATTCTAACTTCTTTTAAAGATTATTCTTTCTGAATCAAGACGCACGACACAAGACTTTTGTTAAGAACTATCTATACTTCTCCCACTCTCTGACTTCGGCGGGTTTTGCAGGAAGAGGAAGGTTTTTTCCTCTTGCGTTTTTTAATGCTTTATCCGCCTCCGCATCATACCACCAGAAAGTAGCGATTATTTCTAAAAGCCTGAACGTTATTTCCCCAACATACGAAACCCCGCTTAATACGAAATCAGGAGTTCCAAACTTATTCCAGTATAGTATTTTTATATTGTCTGAGTACCAGTTTAAAGCCATAAGATGATTGCCAACTAGGATTGAATCAAGTTTCCGTATAAGCTCTTTTCTTTTATCAAAATCAAATTCTAGATTATATGCTTCGCAAATTTCATCTATTCTCTGGTTTTTAAAACCAAATATATTGTTTGTATTCGGTTTGTCTGCGTATTTTGAATGCACTGAACTCTCCGGATTAGGGAAAAGCAACGTTGTATAATTTATCCATATTATTTTAAAGTTTCTTTCATCAAGGTCTTTAGTATGAGTTGCCCATGTTACTTTCTTAAGATTGAGTTTGATCCCGACTTTCTTAAGTTCTTCCTGAAAAAGCGTTTCGATTCTGGTGTCATCACTGCGATAAACATTCAAATTGAGTTCAAAGGGTTGTCCGTCTCTAACTATATAACCTTCTTCGTTTAAGTTTTTCTGAGAATACCCGGTTTCTTCCAAGAGCCTTATTGCTTCCTCCGGATTATATCTGATTTTCGGATTACTTTTATTTTCATAAATAGAATTTGCGTAATATGAGTCCATGTGCCTATATTCATTGTAAAAAAGTTTTCTAATAATCTCGCTTCTGTTGAAAAGAAGGCTAACGGCCTTTCTTACTCGGATGTCGCTGAAGGGTTCTTCTCTCATATTGAAGGCAAATCCTCCGTGCCCTGCAGGTTGTCCGCAATAAATTTTTTGTCTAATTATATGATTATATTTAACCGCATCCATTTTTTGGGGAGAGAAGTCTTCAACCCATTTGTTTATAGTATGTGAAGATATATAGGGTGCTATGTCGATATTTCCCTTTTTAAAATTCTCAAATAAAACTGTCCCGTCCGTATAGAAATTTATTTTTATCTCGTCCAAATTAAATAAATTTTCATTTAGAGGAAAATCGGCAGCCCACCAGGAGGTATCACGCTTAAGAACTATAAATTCATTTGGACTTGCCCTGTCGAAACGATAGGGGCCGCTCCCTACCATCATTTTATTGTTATATTCTTTTAAGAATTCAGAAGGGGTGATTCTTCCTATAATATGTTCCGGAAGTATGTACGTACCACTGAAGTAAAAAAAAGCGCTCCACTGAAGGATTTCTGCCTTAACCATACAAATGTTTGGTGTTAAAGCTACGGGACGTTCGTATTTACTTCTGTAGAAATCGTTATAAAAAGGGTCTCTAATTCCTTCATCTATTAATAAATCATAAGTGGCGACAATATCGAATGAAGTAACAGGCGTCCCATCCTGCCATTTTGCCTTTTCATTTATATGGAAAAAATAGGTTCTTTTATCTTCTGATATCGCCCAGTTGTCTGCAAGTCCGGGAAGGTACTCATAGGTCACAGGGCCAACTTTTAAAAGCGGTTCGTGGATCAATCTTGAAAGTACCCTGGTTAAAAGGTAATTTGAATTTTCTCCGTAAAATCTTAAAGTAGCGGGATACCCAATATCTCCAAAAACAGCAGCCCCGCCTTTTTTTGAGTATTTACTTCCAAGAATATTAGGGTTTTCGTTTGTCTCCCATTTAATAGATTTTATGATACTATCGACTTGTTCTTCAGTTAAATCTCTTGGGCCGTATTTTTCCATTAATGCTTCTTCGTTTTGAATTTCTATTTGTTTATTCTCCACTGAGTCTTCGGGATTACAGCATGAAATGATTGAAACAAGAGAAAATAAAATTATACATGAAAGAATTTTCTTCACTTCGCAAACCTCCTGTTTTTACAATAATATTATATCTTTCAACTAAAAATTAAAACTGAAGACCTAAGTCCTAACGGTATTTTTCCCAATAATTAACTTCATACGGCCTACCCTGAAGCATCACTTCTTTTCCCTTTGCTTCCTGTAATGCCCTATCTGCTTCTTCGTCATACCACCAGTATTTTGTTATAATCAATTCCCAAAAACCCAGAGATTCTATTCTATCCAGGACAAATTCAGGCATGTCAAATTTGTTCCAGTAGAGCAATTCTAAATCATCCGAATAAAAAGTAAATGCGGACATATATTGATTGGTTAATATCGAATCGAGTTCTTGAATAAGTTTTATCCTTTTTTTAATATCAAATTCATTGTTATATTTCTCACAAATTTCATCTACTCTACTATTTTTGATTCCCCAGACGTTATTAGTATTATCTTGATCCGCGTATTTTGAATGGAAAACATGTTCCGGATTAGGAAACAAAAGACTGGTAGTTAAGCGTCTAATTATCTTGAAATTTCTTTTATGCATATCTTTAAGGTGAGTAGCCCAGGATACATTTTTTAGATTTATTTTTATCCCAACAGATTTAAATTCTTCCTGTAAGAATGTTTCTATACGTGTATCATTCCCTTTAAGAATGTTAAGAGTGAGTTCAAAAGCTTTTCCGTCTTTTACAATATAACCATCATCGTTTAAATTTTTCTGTGAATATTCTGCTTCTTCAAGTAGTTCTATAACCTTTTCTGGATTGTATCTTATTTTCGGATTGTTTTTATTTTCGTAGAAAGAGTTCGGGTAGTAAGAGTCAAGATATTGATATTGATTATACAAAAACTTTTCGAGTATTTTTTTTCTGTTAATTAACAAATAGAACGCTTTTCTAACCCGGATATCGTTAAAAGGCTCTTCTCTAAGATTAAAAGCAAAATATGCCTTGCTTGCAGGTGCCTGTGTGTGAATTTTCTGCTTTATTATGTGGTTGTATTTTATTCCGTCCATTTTTTCCGGAACAAATTCGTTTACCCATTTCTGAATTACTCCTGAATGTGCCCAATAAATATCTGTATTACCTTTTTTAAAATTTTCTTCAACCAGTTTTTCTTCAGTGTAAAACAGAACTTTTACTATATCAAAGTTAAATAAGCCTCTGTTAGTTTTTAAGTCTTTGCCCCACCAATCCGGATTTCTTTCTATTGTTACAGACTCATTTACTTTTGCCTCTTCAAATACATAAGGCCCAGACCCAATCAACATTTTAGTGTTATAATCTTCCATAAACTTTTCGGCAGAAATTTTTCCTATAATATGTTCGGGGAAAACGAAGAGAGAATTGCTCATATAAAGAAATAATCTCCAATCGACAGATTTCGCTTTAACCATAAGAATATCTTTAGTTAGGGCTACGGGCCTTTCATACTTTTCCCATAAATCGCTTTGGAAAGGTTCTCGCAGGCTTTCGTCGATTAAAAGGTCCCAGGTTGCAACGAAATCAAATGATGTTACGGGATATCCATCTTCCCATCTAGCTTTTGGGTTTATGTGAAAAAGATATGTTTTTTTATCTTCTTTCATACACCATTTATCGGCTACAATAGGAACGTATTCAAGAGTTATTGGATCGAGCCCAAGGAGAGTTTCATATATTAAACTCTGTAAAATAAAATTAAATGTATAACTGGAATTTTCTCCTACTGGTCTTAAAGTAGCAGGATATCCTGTTTGGCCCAGAGTCAATTGCCCCCCTTTCTTTGCGTTTTTGCTTCCAAGAATAGAAGGGTTTTTGTTTGTAGTCCAATCAATCGATCTAATAATACTATCGACTTGTTCTTCCGATAAATCTTTTGGACCGTATTTTTCCATTAATTCTTCTTCGTTTGCTATTTCTATTTGAGTGTCCCGTACAGATTCTTCTTGCTCGCAGCATGAGATAGCAGAGAGAAGTGAAAATAAAAAGAAACATAAAATAAATTTCTTCACCTTATCCTCCTTTGTTTTAACCGCAGAGACGCAGAGGGTCCAAAGTTACTGTTGTCCCCCTATCTATTTTTTTAAACTCAATAAATACAAGAAATATAAAATTTTCTTTGATTTATCTCTGTGTCCTTTGTGGCTCTGTGTGAGAATTTGAGCTTTCTAATCGTAGACAAAAGTCAGCCAGTTGTGACGGTCTTCCTTTTCGCCTTTTATGATGCCGAAGAATTCGTCCTGAAGTTGCTTTGTAATTGGCCCTCTCTTCCCGTCCCCGACTTCTATATTATCGACTTTAGTAACCGGCGTTATCTCTGCTGCTGTACCGGTAAAGAATATCTCATCCGCAATATATAATGCCTCCCGCGGTATAAGATGTTTTTCTATCCGCAAACCAAGATCCCTCGCAAGAGCAAAAACACTATGCCGGGTAATACCCGGAAGTATTGCGGTGCTCGAAGGCGGAGTATATATAACATTGTTTCTGACAACAAAAATATTCTCACCCGATCCCTCGGAAACATATCCGTAAGAATCCAGTGCTATCCCCTCGTCAAACCCGTTCATCAACGATTCCATTTTTATTAACTGGGAATTCAGATAGTTCCCTCCGGCTTTGGCGAGAAATGGCATTGTGTTAGGAGCAAAACGGTTCCATGACGAGACCTGAACTGAAATTCCATTTTCAAGAACACCTTCTCCAAGGTATGGTCCCCATTCCCAGACGGCGACCACACAATGAACTGGGTTTTTTAGAGGGTTAACACCCATTGCGCCATAACCTCTAAAAGCAAAAGGCCTTATATAACACTCTTTTTGTTTATTTATTCTGACGGTTTCGATAATGGCAGCTCCGAATTCCTCTTTCGTGTAAGGAAGTTCCATCCGATATACTTTTGCTGAATCATAGAACCTTTTAAGGTGCTCGTCGTGTCGGAAAATGGCAGGACCCTTTTTTGTATTGTAGCATCGGGTTCCCTCGAAAATGCTCGAACCGTAATGGATCACGTGAGAGAGAACGTGAATTTTAGCTTCATCCCAATCGACGAATTTGTCATCAAACCAAATTTTACCTTTGTCTAAACTCATAAGACCCTCCCTGGACCTATAATTTTAACAATTATTGTTTATTCGTGTAATTCTAATAAAAAAAGCATAAAAATCAACCCACTTCCTTATTATTGCCAAGACAATAATAAGGAGTCACGAGTCCACAGTCAAGAGTCAAAACCCCACACAACACCTAAAAAGAACAACAAATTACACGAATATCACAAATGTTTTTCCTCTTGCTTTTACTAATTAACCAATACACCAATCAACCAATTAACTGATCCAAAGGATCATAAAAGTTGACATTTCTCATCTGATGCTTATTTTTGGAGTATGAAAGATTTTTTAAAAAAGGTTTTTGAAGGTATAGAAAAAGAAGAAGTCGAAGAACTCGAAAAAATCTTCAAAGAGGTGACTTTTCAAAAAGACCAACCTATAGTTAAGGAAGACGAATACGGTGAAGAAATATATATATTAAAAGAAGGGCACGCTCTGGTAACAAAAAAGGGGAAAACGCTGGCTGAACTTGCTCCGGGAGACATTATTGGAGAAATGTCTCTACAAGGAGGTACCCGCTCAGCTACCGTTGTTGCTGTAGAAGAAACAATCCTTTACAAAAGTGATATAAAAGATTTTTATACACTCCTTTGCGAGTATCCGAAAATTGCGATCAGCCTTTTCCGAACCCTTTCAAGTAGGCTTCGAAAGATCGATGACAAGGTTGTAGAAAAAGCTCTTCAGGAGGAGCGTCTTGCTGTTCTTGGAAGACTCGGCTCTACAATAATCCATGATTTAAAATCACCTCTTTCCGCCATTAGAGGTTACGCAAATCTTATGGAAGGGATAGGAGACAACGACAGGATTAAAAAATACGCAAAATCAATTATTAATTCAGTGGATTTTACTTTTGATATGATAGAAGATATTCTCGAGTTTGGTAGAGACGCAACTACATTGGATTTCCGTCCTGTTGATATTTACCAATATTTTAAAGAGGTCGTTGAGTTATTTGGCGAAAGAACAGATAGTAAAGAAATAGAAATCAAGATATTACCCTGTGAAGGATTATATTACGAGCTTGACCCATTTAAGATGAAAAGGGTTCTTTTGAATCTTTTGAAAAATGCAAGAGAAGCAATAGAAAAAAAAGGTAAAATTGAAATTGGCGCGGAAAAGATAAAAGAAGGTATAAAATTATTCGTGCGGGATAACGGCGTTGGAATGTCTCCCAAGGTCATAAGTAGAATTTTTGAGCCGTTTTTTACTCATGGTAAACATGGCACCGGTTTGGGCATGACGGTGGTAAGAAAAATAATAGAAGACCACAAAGGAGAAATGAAAATAGAAAGCGCCCCGGGGAAGGGAACAACTTTTAATATATTGCTAAAAAAATAAGCCGGATAAGATTAGAGCTTAAGGAGGAAAAAATGATAAAGGATCTGATAAAAAAGAACCGCAGTATTCGTCGCTTCAAAAAAGGGGTTAAAATAACAAAAAAGACATTGATAGAATTAGTGGAACTTGCGCGTTTGTCCGCTTCGGCAGCAAATCTTCAACCTTTAAAATATGTACTTTCATGCGATGATAAGAAAAACAATAAAATATTTCCAAACACAAAATGGGCAGGGTATCTTAAAGATTGGGATGGCCCCAGTGAAGATGAGCGCCCCTCGGCATATATATTGATTCTTGGGGATAAATCGATAACGAAATCTTTCGATTGTGACCATGGGATTGCCGCGCAAAACATACTACTTGGGGCAACAGAGAAAGGATTAAGTGGATGTATAGTGGGAGCTTTAAAAAGAAAAAGCCTTCATGAAAGTCTTAATATTCCACCCCAGTATGAAATCCTTCTCGCTGTTGCACTTGGCAAACCTAACGAAGAAGCTGTTATCGAAACCTCCTGCAATGGAGATATTAAGTACTGGCGAGACAAAAAAGATATTATGCATGTCCCAAAACGCCCAATAGAGGAATTAATACTGGATTTGTGATATTATTTCTCCACGCACTTTTCCCATTTTTTTGAGAATTCTTTAGAAAGATTTACTTTACCTGCTTTATTATAAGCATGCGAAAGCAGTTGATATGAATCACAATTGTTTGAATCAGCTTCAATCGCTTTATTTAATACTTCAATCGCGTTGTTATACTTCTCTCTGTTAAGATTAGATATCCCAAGAATAATATAAGCTTCCGCATCAGCACTCGAATCTTCCCCGTTTAAAGAAAGAATCTTTTCGGCAAGATCCTCTGCCCGAGTATAATCTTCTTTCTGTAAATAAGCGCTAGAGAGAAGATACAAAATAGTAGGATCGTTGCCACTTATAGAAGACGCTTTCTCAAACACCTCTATAGCCTTATCATATTTTCCTTGCTTAAGGTAATTTTGCCCCAACAGTTTGTGCGCCAAAAAATTATCAGGGTCCTTAGAAAGAGCTTTTTTTAAAGAGAAAATAGCTTCGTCAATTTTGTTTTGATTGGCGTAAATCATCCCTAAGTAAATATATGCCTCTCCATTATTCTTATCAAGATTAATCGCTTTATCAAGGTAGCCAAAAGCCTTATCTTCTTCTCCTTCCACTATATAGGCTCTGCCATGAAGCACATAAGACTTAGCTTTATAACTGCTATCGCCAACTTCTTCTGCTTCTTTTATAAGTCCCTTTGCTATTTCTAACTGCTGCTCATCCAGAAAATTCTTTGCTCCGTTATAAAAGATATGCCAGCTATAATTTTCTACTTCTAAAAAGTTTTCGTAAAACAATACCGCTTCTTTAGCCAAATCTTTATCTATTTCAAAAGCTTTTTTCAGATATTCCGCTGATTTCATGTATTTGTTTTTTTTATAATAGGGAACAGATAAGGAAACATAAGGTCCCGGCTTGCCATCTTCTATCTTTGCCCACTCCTGGTACTGCGCGGCAGCTTTTTCATATTCTCCGGTCTTAACAAAAAGATCACCACTCAGCTTATACTGCCTCGCGGTACAGCCTGCGATAAACAACAAAATTAAGGAACTAAAAACAAAAAGCTTTTTAATTGGATCTCCTTTTTATAAATATATATTAAAAAAAAGCACCATGTCAAGACAAAGGGTTGAAAAAGAAAAAGATATTATTATAATTTCCATTATGAGACCTTCAAGGGTTGAAATAGATTTAAAAAACCTGGAAGACAATATTAAAAAAGCCAAAGAGAAATTAAAAAACAAAAAACTCCTTGTAGTGGTAAAGGCAGACGCTTATGGACATGGAGCTGTTGCAGTTTCTTCCAGGGCAGCAGCTATGGGCGTAGATTTTCTGGGTGTCGGTATAGCCGAAGAAGGGATTGAGCTCCGAAATGCCGGTATACAAACTCCAATTATAATTCTCGCTCAAGAATTGAAAGAAAGAGCTGAAGAGATTGTGCTCTTCAATCTCTTTCCCACCGTCTGTTCCCGGGACTTTCTTGAAAGCCTGGAAAGAGAAGGGAAAAGACAGAATAAAAAAGTTGCCATATTTGTAATGGTAGACACCGGAATGGGGAGATACGGTGTCTCCGCAGATGAATTTATTTATTTTATAAAACTTATTAAAAATATGAGCTTTGTCGAACTAAAAGGAGTAATGTCCCATTTCCCTGTTGCTGATTCGGACAAAGACTTCACTCAAAAACAAATAGATAAATTTAACGAATTAACGAAAGTCTCTTCCTCTATGGGGATAGAAATACCTATAAAAAGTATGGCAAATTCAGCGGCTTTTCTCCTTTATGAAAAATCTCTTTTTAATATGGTAAGACTCGGTCTCTTATTGTACGGAATTTCTCCTGTAGAGAATGTAAATCCGTCAGATTATAAACCTGTAATGACCGTAAAGAGCAAAATATCCTTTATCAAAACTATACCACCGGGACATTCTGTAAGCTACTGCAGAATATTTATTGCTAAGAAACCAACAACAGTGGCTGCTGTGCCACTTGGTTACGCAGATGGCTACGACAGAGCATTGTCAAATAAAGGATGGATGGTGGTACACGGTAAAAAAGCTCCCGTAATAGGCAATATCACAATGGATACTACAATGATAGACGTAACTCCCATTGCCGAAGCTAAAATAGGGGATGAAGTAATTGTTATGAATAATGTGGTAAACGCATGGGATATTGCCAAGACAATAGGTACAATCCCTTATGAGATTGTCTCTCGAATGGGAAAAAGACTTCCTAGATTATACGTTTAACTGTGAAACTCAATTAACAGCTATTTCAAACGCTGACTTACTTTTTTTAAGCTGATTATTTCACCTTGTTTTACTTTCTTGAAAACCCCAGGGCTGCCTTCAATTTTTCCTATCACATTTACTTCACTATAAGCACGTATTTCTTTTTCGGTGCTTGCAGGCGTTTTCCCAAAGAAAACACAAAAGGAGGGGCTTTCAATCCATATTGCTATTTCTCCGACTTCTACCGCCACGCGAGAATTTTCTTTATTAACCCCAATCGGCATTCTGAAATAAATCTCTTCTCCCCAGAGAATTGCCCTCCCCTCAGTTGGAAGAGAAGAATAAAAAGCTTTAGCCGTTTTAGGATTTTCGTCTGTCAGGTTTGCAAAAACTTCTCCTATACTTTTTGATAATATTTTAATCTTTCTCATATAAAAAAATAAGTTTTTTGAATTAATAGTCAATCCCCTAAGGATGTGTTATACAAAGTGAGTCATAGCGAAGTAATTTAAATATTAAAAATTAAAAAGTAAAAAGACAAATAAAAAACACACCAACACACCCACTCACTAACACACTAACAATTTTTTATTTGTATTTTTCCATTTTGATTTTTACATTTTCGCGGCTTTGCTTCGAAAAAAACCCTTGCGTTAAAGCAAATAATTGTATAAAATTCTTTTAAATGTCTGAATTCAGAAAAGATCCGTTACACAACAAGTGGACTTTAATTGTTCCCACAAGAGGCAAAAGACCTCATGCTTTCTCCTATGCGGAAGCCGAAGAAGAAAAAAAGGATAAAAAAGATTGTCCTTTTTGTGAAGGAAACGAAAATATGACTCCTCCCGAAGCCGATTCTTTCAGAAATAAAGGAAAGCCAGACACACCAGGATGGTCAATAAGAGTTTTCCCAAATAAATATCCGGCACTTAACAAAGAAATCAAAATGAGCAGTGTAGCGGATAAAATACCTGATATTGTTGAAGGAGATGGGTTTCATGAAGTGATTACGGAAACACCGGAACACTCAAAAGATATATACTGTATGAATCAGGATGAAATAATTCTTATTTTAAAGATGTACAGAAAAAGGTATAAGATTTTAAAAGGAAAGAAAAATATAAAATCTGTTTTTATATTTAAAAATCATGGCAGGGCAGCCGGGGCTTCTCTTTCTCATTCTCATTCCCAGATTCTCGCTCTGCCTATAATTCCGCCTTTTATTGAAGAAGAAAATAAAGTATTTCATGAATTAAAAAGCTGTATATACTGTTATTGTATCGAAAAAGCGTTTAATGAGAAAAGAGTATTGTTAGAAAATAAAAGTTTTGTTGTTATTGCGCCCTATGCGTCCGAGTATCCATATCAGCTTACAGTTTTACCAAGAGCTCATCGGCCGTTTTTTGAAGAAGTAACTGATAACGATTTAATTCTTCTTGCCGGGGTTTTTAGTGAAGTTTTTAATAAGTATAAAAATTTGTTGGGGAATATCCCTTTTAATTATTTTATTAATACGCCTCCTGTGAAAGGGAAAGCAAAAGAGGGGCACTGGAATATTCAAATAATGCCTAAACTAATTACTCCCGCGGGTTTTGAGAAAGGAACCGGGATTTCTATTAATCCCATACCTCCTGAGCTTGCGGTTAGAGAACTTAAAAGAGTTTAAAAAACCAGTCTGTATCGTCTATTCTTCCAGCACTTTTTTTGCTTCTTCTAATTTATCTTTTGGCACATATACTTTAACTTCACCAAGTCCATTAACAGTAAATCCGTATACTTTGCCGATGGCTTCCTGCTCA
>Ga0307438_1001825_pt1 | contig 12987 bp, 10 predicted proteins | sample SalMarWE160110MG_FD_202144 | JGI IMG/M metagenome (GOLD analysis project Ga0307438, IMG submission 202144) | Salt marsh sediment microbial communities from the Plum Island Ecosystem LTER, Massachusetts, United States - WE1603-110 | ecosystem: Environmental > Aquatic > Marine > Intertidal zone >... | reverse complement strand
CATCGATTACGAAAATGTCACTTCTGCCATAATTGGCAACATAGATTCGGTTTGCTATAGTATCTACCTCAATTCCGAGAGGTTGATCTCCGACATTGATAGTATCGATCACGGAGTCAGTAGCCCCGTCAATCACGTTAACGTTGTCATCACCCCAGTTTGTCACATATATACGCCTGGTTTTTATATTCACGTCAATTCTAGTTGGCATGTTTCCAACCGGGATATTAGCGATTAAAGAGTTAGAAGTACCATCGATAACGCTAACGTTGTCTTCACCTTCATTTGCCGTATAGATGCGGTTAGTCAGCGGATCTATGCAGATTCCAGTAGGTGAGTTTCCGATTGCAATAGTATCAATCACGAAGTTAGTAGCACCATCAATTACATAAATATTATCTGTGGACGGATGTGTTGTATAAATCAGGTTTGTCTGGGGGTTTACACCGATTGCTTTAGGAGAACTGTTTAATTCAATAGTGGCAATGACAGAATTGGTTATACCGTCAATAACGGAAACATTATTCGTGAAGTAATTCCCAACATAGATACGGTTTATTTCGTCGTTTACATTAATTGTTGTAGGCCGTATTCCGTTTCCCGATTTTGGACCAAGCCATATTGTATCGATAACTGTAACCTGACCGAATCCGATGATTGTAAAACAAAATACTAAGATTAAGAATGTATTTTTTTTTAAAAAAAACATATATTTCTCCTTATTAAAGTTATAGGAAAATATATGGTATTATACTATTATGTCAACTATTTTATAAATTTTTACTTTACCGCAGAAACAAAGAGAACACAACGCGGCAAAACCGCTAAAAAGTAAAAATTGAATATCAAAGGGGTCTAAAGTCAACCTCGAAACCTAAGATCTATGTTATTTTTGGCTTGCAAGCGACACACGAGTATCAAAAATTTATTTTTATTACCAATTCACTAATCACTTATTCGAAATGCTTATACCCACGTGGGGAAGTGAGTTGGCCATTGATGCAAATTCCCTTTCCTGTTGTTACGTATCCGATTTGACTTACGAAAGTTTCATTTATATCATCAGGAGAGGTAAATAAGAGTTCGAATTCTTCTCCGGAGGTTAGTACGTTTTCTTTTAAGTCTAGGGAATGTTTTTCGGCAAATCTTTTACACTCTGGACAAATAGGAATTTCTTTAAAGTTTATATTGAGCTTTTTGTTGCTTTCTCGGGCTAAGTGATTGGAATCTATTAGTAAACCATCGGATATGTCTATCATAGAATTTATGCGATATTTTCTAGTAAGTTTCAAAGCTTCTTTACATCTTATTTCCGGAGTCAAGTGGTATTTAGTTATGGTAGATTTTATCTTTTTTTGAAGAGCAATAAAGCCCATAATTGATCCGCCAATATTGCCCGTAAGATAGATTTTATCACCTTTTTTTGCCCGGCAGCGGGGGATTGGTTTTTTTGCTGTTCCTCCGACTGTAATACTGAGAAATAAGAAAGGAGACCTGGCTGTATCTCCGCCAAGTAATTTAACTGAATATTTCTTTTCAAGATATTGGAGCCCGCGGAAAATGTCTTTGATTTCTTTTATTGTTTGATTTTTTTTGATTCCAAGGTTTAGAAAATACCATGTTGGTTTACCCGCGCAAGCCGCAATGTCAGATAAGGCGGATGCTAGAGCTTTATAGCCAATATTGTAAGGAGAAAAAATAGAGGGAGTGAAATGCACTCCCTCTATAAATGAGTCTGTACTCACGATCTGGTCCTTGCTGATTTGAGTTGTATCATCCCCAATCCAAGCTCTGTTTTTTCTAAGAGTTTGGATTATTTGTTGTTCCAGATCTTTAAATATTTTACTTTTTTACTACTTTACAGCGTCTTTCAGGCTTTTACCTGCACGGAAAACAGGAACATTTCGGGCAGGAACTTTAACTGTCTGATTCGGTTTCTGGGGATTCCTGGCAATTCTTGCTTTTCTGTGCTTCACGTCAAAAACTCCAAAGCCTACGATAACCACACGATCTTTCTTTTTCAAAGCCTTTATGACGTTGTTGATGAGACTTTCTGTCATTGTTTTAGCTTCAGATTTTTTGCACCCACAATCTTTTGCAACTGCATCAATTAATTCTTTCTTGTTCATTAATACCCTCCTTTTATTGTTACATAGGAAGTTTAAGCATTTTTACCTATCTGTCAAGGGTTTTTTTATATATTATTTGAAATTTGTTAAAAATCCGTTTTTTGTGTTTTTAATGAAATAAACATTTTTTTGTTAACAGAGGGGCTAAAAAAAGTAATCTAGTCAGGAATCATACATTGTGAGTTGTTGTTCAAAAATTAAAAGTTTAACAGATGATAGAGAGAAAAAGTCCGCGGTAATTATTTAGGATTGTCGGAAGCTACTGCTGTTAATATGGCGGCAGCATCGAAATCCACCTCATTAGGAGATAAAGCTTTAATAACTGTCAATTCCTTAGGTGCGCTTTTTGCAATTTTACCCTTTTCTACCACCGCGACTTCATTTTCCGAAATCATAACCCCTTTCATGTCTCCTTTTAGAAGAACTATTGTTCCGGGTGGATATATTCCCATAATGTCTAGAAATATTTTGACTAAGGAAGGATCGTAAATACCTTTACTTTGTACTATGTATTTAAGCGCCTCAAAAGGACCTCTTACGTTTTGGTAAATTCTGGGTGTTGTCATTGCGTCGTAAGAGTCGACTATTCGTATTATACGGGCAAAGAGAGTTGGTTTTTTTGTGCTTACAACGGGGTATCCGGCACCGGAGTAGTCGATATGATGTTCAAGTACGCCACGGAGAGCAAAGACAGGTACTTCTTCTATTCCTTTCAGGAAAATTATTCTTTCTGCGGAAAGGTAAGGATGCTGTTTGATTTTCTCATATTCAATGTTGGTAAGTGTATCTGGCTTGTTTAAAATATCACCGGGAATGTCTATTTTCCCTAAATCGTGAAATAGTGCTGCTATTCCCAGCTCGAGTAAATCTTTTCTGGAAAGCCCCAATTCAATGCCCATAGCAATTGAAAGTATACAGACATTCGCGGAATGATTGAAAGTATATGAACCGATATCTTTAATTATTGTTAAAGCAATGAGATAGCTTCTTTCTTGAAAAAGAAGTTCCGTGAATTTCCTTACTATTCGCCGGGCTTCAAAAATATTTGCTTCTTCTTCGATGGTGATTTGTTTTAAATAACCTATTGATTCAAGAAGACTTGAAAGAGCTTCTTTTCTTATGGAGCGTAGAATTCCATCTATCTGATTTGAGTCTTCTATACGGGTTATTTTTATAGATTTGACCCCATCTTTTTTTAAGCTATCAGAGATTTGTTCAAAGGAATGTTTCGACGAAGCAAGATGCGTGCCAAGACAGCACAAAAATGAAACAATCTCCTCGAGTTCAGGTAGCTTGATGAATGAAATTGACCCGATCGATAAAGTTTTTAAATCGTGAATTAAAGACCTGTATCTACCTACTATTCCCATTTCCACGCTTGCTCTCTCATCATTGAAAAATAGATGATTGGCGGAGACTGACAGTTCTATCTTTTTTAATTCTTTAAAAAGATCTTCTAAGAATTGATGCATTTTTTTCGCATGCTGATAGAGGGTTTGACTTTTGGTTTGAAAAACCTTTGCTATATGTATCGAAGAAGAAAAATATAGTATGAGATTCCTTATATCAGTCTGTTTCATTTTTCTTTAAAATTTTTGCTACTGTTTCTTTTAAAATTCTTGAATTTCTGTATTGCGATATAAGTTCAACTGCTTTATCGTCCTTTATATTAGCTAGAGCCTCAAGAGCCATTTTTTTTATATCATAAATTTTTTCTCTGAAGAAATGCCTTTTACGGAGTATTGTGCCGAAAATTTTTATTGTATCATCAGTTTTAAGAGTGGAAAGTAATTGTAACAGCGCTTTCATTTCATCTTTAGAAAGGCGCCAGAAACTTCTGGACATTATTCGGTTTCGAATAATTTCGAATTCTTCTGGAGTCCAAATGGCTTTTAACTTTTCGAGGACAATAATTCTAACTGAGCGATTAGGATGATCTAAGTATTTAACCATATCTTTCCTTGATAATAAGGAAAAGAGGACTTCTTTTATTTGAGGTAAATTCTTTTTTTCGAATTGTTCTTTTAAGCAGGGAATGAAATATGGGTCTTTTAGTTTTTTTATAATGAGTAATAGATTGGCAAACGTCTTTCCAGTAGAATTGACAAGGCGGACTTCGAGTTCCTCTTTGTGTCCGGAGAAAATATTTTTTAACAAAGAAATTATTGAGTCTTTCACAATAAAATCGCTTGAGATCTCCAATTCGTTTATCAATTCATCTGCAGCCTCAATTCCGACATATTCAAGTAGCTCTGCTGCCTCGTTTTTTGTTTTATTTGAATCAGAGGAAGTTAATGCATGAATGTATAACTGTAGAGCAGCTTTTGAGGTTATAACTTCTTTTATTTTATTTAGAATCTTTACAAACTCAGTTTTATTTTCTTTTCTGTTTTCAATAAGTTTTTTTGTCTGATATAGGGCGGAAAGATTCCCGGCTTGAAGAAATTTAGGAATTGAATCTTTCAAAATCAAATAGATGCTTTTTCTTTTTCTGTGATTTGTTTCATAGAGAAGAAGATCTTTTATGCTTTCAATTAGCAGATAAGAAGCGTGTTCTCTGTTAATTGAAACTTTTTGTTCATATTTGAGACCTATTTCCTGTTTAATCTTTTTTGAAGGATTTTTTTTCTTTACTGTAACCGGAAGTATGGTAACATCCTGACTGTTTATTCCTGAAGGGGGTTTCATATCGTCTTCGTATTCCTCAAGACCTTTTGTTTTTTCTACGGCGTGGTAGATTATGTGGGGAAATTTTGATTCCCACAAATCTTCTAATAGACCTATTTGAGATGAATATTCTTTGCTGGCAATTATTTTTACAAGCGCTTCAAGTTCTTCTTCGCTTATTCCTTCGAGAAATGTTAGAGATCTTAATCCGTTACGGTATAGGAAGAGGGGTATGGAGGTGAGACTTTTGGGATCAGAATGTAATACTTTTGAATCGTTCATAATTTTATCTTCATTGATTATTAAGACTACGGGACCTACCTCTTCCTGAGCTTTCTGTAAATTGAGGTAAGATTTTTCTATAAATTCCTTTGTCGTTTCAGATACCTTTTCGTATAATTTATGGTTCATTATTGATTTAATAAAATTTGCAACAAAAAAGTTCAAATCTTTCATAAACTTAATTTTACTCTAACATAAGAAATTTTCAACCCCCCAACGATAATTTGACGCAGATTTACAGGATTATCAAGATGTTTTTTGTTTTTTTTTGTGTTCTTTGTGTCTTTGAGTGAATTATAGTTTCGGGTTACGAGTTTCGAGTAAAAGAAACAAAAAAATCCTGTTAAATCTGCGTTCTAACTACTCGATAATTCGTATCGCTTCTGGGTTGGATGTAGTTATTTCAAGTCCGTATTTTTTGTGGTCGATGAGTTTGCCTTTAAGTTCTATTTCTCTGCTGTTTAGTTCCTCGAGATTAAATTCTTCTTCTTTTAGTTTTTCTAAACCCTCTTTCCACAGTACAAAGGTGAATTGTTCTTTTTCTTTGCCAAAATCAATAAAAAGGTGTCCGGACCTGGAAACATTCCAGCTGGTTGGTTTTCCGGAAATAATTACCCATTCTCCTACGTGTTTTTTCATGTTACGTAAATTATATGGGTCCAGTTTCGTGGGTTTTTGTATGTATTTACCCCTGTTCCAAAGCTCTTTGAATTTGTCTGAAAACTTACCGGTTATTTCTTTTGCGTCTTTTATTATTAAAAGATTTTCATCGTTTAGTTTTTCAGCCGAGTGGGTCCAATTGTAAGAACCGGTTATCAGAATTTCGTTGTCTATTATTGCAAATTTATTGTGCATTATGCCTTCATACTTGTCACCATATGATTTATGAGTGTTGTCAAGCTTAACATCGATTTTTCTTTCGCTTAAAAAGTGATGTTTTGAATATCCGATTTCTTCAGCGCTTTTACCGTCCAAAATAACTCTTACATTTACACCTCTTCCTTTTGCTGAAATGAGGGCGTTCGACAGTTCTCGATCTGTTAGTATGTACATTGCTATATCTATTTCTTTTTTTGCGTGGGCTAGTTCTTTTAAGACTGCATCGCGTGCTCCGCCATTTGGACTAAAAAAAACCTGGACAGATAAAGATATTATTAGTAATAACATTTTTATAAACATCCCTCTCTTTATAAACATCCCCCTCATGGTTGCTTCGAGGGGTATGTTTTAATCAGTTAAATCAACCTTTTTTATCTGTAGAAGAGTCCTATTATTCCAACGATTATTGCCGCTATCCCGACGGGTACGGTTATTATTGTCATAAGATTGTCAATTTGATTTTCTGTTTCTTTCTTCGTAGGGATAAGTTTCAACAAATCAAGTATCAGAACCGAGCCTGCAGCAATACCCACTATTCCCTGTAGAGTCCCGGCAGTCCCGTGTGCTCCCCAGAAACCAATACTGGTAAGTATTACAACGATACCGATTGGTATCTTTAGTCCGGAAAGGGCTTTCACCGAGTCTTTCAGTTTTTTGTTGATTTTTTTTAAGAGATCCATCGTTAGTATTAATCCGCCTAAAATTAAAAATTCCATACTATACCTCCTTTACTTTTTTGTAAGTTTATAAATTTTTTTACCATCTGACATTCAATTCCCTGTTTGCTTTTACCTCGTCTAGCCTTCCAACGGGAGTTGTGCAAGGACTATTTTTTAAGGCAGCAGGATTTTCTTCTGCTTGTTTTGCTATTGTTTTCATCGCTTTGATAAAGCCATCTAAAGATTCCTTAGATTCGGTTTCAGTCGGTTCTATCATCATAGCTTCCGCTACAATGAGGGGAAAGTAGATTGTCGGAGCGTGATACCCCATATCTAAAAGAGTTTTTGCTATGTCGAGTGCTCTCACTCCGTTTTTCTTAAATTTAGAGGCGGAGAGCACAAATTCATGCATGCAGTTTTTTTTATAAGGGATATCATATTTTTCTTTAAGATTTGAAAGTAAATAGTTTGAGTTAGTTATTGCCTGTTCGCAGGCGGAGCGTAGACCATCCGCTCCTAACATTCTTATATATGTATAAGCCTTTACTGCTACCGAGAAGGCTCCATAGAAGGTCGATACTTTTCCGATTGAGTTTTTGAGGTTCCAGTTAAATTTATATTTTTTTCTATCGAATTCGACTACAGGTACAGGTAAGAATTCCGAAAGATGCTTTTTTACTGCCACAGGTCCGCTGCCCGGTCCTCCTCCGCCATGAGGAGTCGCAAAAGTTTTATGCAGATTGAAATGCATTATATCCACGCCAAAATCTCCAGCTTTAGCTATTCCCATTAAAGCGTTGAGGTTAGCTCCATCCATATAAAGGAGAGCGCCGCTTTTGTGCAGTATCTTTGAAAGTTCTTTTATGTTGGACTCGAAAACCCCCAGGGTATTGGGATTGGTAATCATAAGAGCTGCCACATCTTCATCCATTGATTCTTCCAAGTTTTTAGGATCCAAAATCCCATCTTTATTGGATTTGATTTCTTTAATTTTGAATCCTGCTCTTGTGGAAGATGCGGGATTTGTACCATGTGCTGTGTCCGGAATAAGCACTGTTCTTCTGTTTTCTTCTCTTAAATTGAAGTAAGCTTTAGTGATTAAAAGCCCGGTTAATTCACCATGAGAACCGGCCTGAGGTTGGAGAGTTATTGCATCCATTCCGGAAATCTCTTTTAAAAATTCGCCGAGCTCGAATATTATTCTAAGGGCACCCTGCATTTCGCTTTCAGGAATTTGGGGGTGTAGTCCTTGGAATTCGTTAAGACTTGCTATATCTTCGGATACTTTTGGATTGTATTTCATTGTACAGGAGCCGAGAGGATACATTCCTTTATCCACATGATAATTCATTTCAGATAACTTTGTAAAGTGTTTTACGACTTCTCTTTCTGGTATAGGGGAGAACTTCATCGGATTTTTTCTCATCTCTCCGGTTTTAAAAAAATCCGTTAGAGGTTTTTCTTTGATGTCAAGAGCTGGTGTGTAATTATTTCTCTTTGCGCTTTTATAATCACAAAGTAATTTCATAGTAATATATTATAAGAACAGTCGGTTTTTGTCAACCAGTCAAGTTGTTTATCTTTGACACGAAATCGCAGAGAATGAACAGTCTTATCCGAAATTTTGAAATTGCTTCCTTTGGAAATTAAATATTAAAAATTAAAAAGCAAAGTGACAGATTAAAATGTAAAATTGTATCTTATTCTTTATAATCCATATTTTTTTAATGGATTTTTGAACTTTAATTTGTATTTTTGCATTTTGATATTTGATTTTTAAATTTTAGCGGCTTTGCCGCGATAGGTGGTGGCTTGACTTTAGGGTAAAGGGGATTAATATAATTCCATGATGGACTTAAACGAAATGATGTCGCGAGACGAGGGATATTCTCCCCCGAAGAAACGTTTTCTTCCCTTGCGGAATTTCTGGAGAAAGGTTCGTTCTTTAAAGAAATTTCTTCCCTTGAGGAAACGTAGATTTGTTATATTAAATATATTATTTTTTGTATTCGGTGCAGTCATCGGTATGAATTTTGTTATATTGAGCAGCTTGCCCGATGTTGATTCTCTGGCGAATTATGAGCCCAAACTCTCTACAGGTATTTACGATATTAACGATAAACTTATTCTGGAAGTATTCGAACACAGAAGGATACAGATAGTATTTGATTCTATTCCGGAATATATACCCGCTGCGGTTGTTTCACTCGAAGATAAAAGATTTTATGAACATTGCGGTATTGATTTAAGGAGAATTACGAAAGTTATTTGGTTAAATTTTGTTAGAAAAATTGGGAGAAAAAAATGGGGCGCTGGTGCCAGTACGATTACTCAACAGCTTTCCAGAAACATTTTTCTTACTTTGAAAAAAACTCTTCTGCGAAAAGTGGAAGAAATATACCTTGCTCTTTTGATTGAAAGAAGATATACAAAGGAAGAAATACTTGAGATGTATTTAAATGAAATTTATTGGGGTTATGGTAATCATGGAGTGGGAGCGGCTTCTCGTTACTATTTTGGCAAAGTACCGGATAGTTTGTCTGTTTCCGAAGCGGCGGCTCTTGTGGGTCTGATTCGTTCTCCCGGATATTATTCTCCTTACAATAGTTACGAGCGATTTATCAAGAGACGTAATCTCGCTTTAAATGAAATGTTTAAAGAAGGCGAAATTTCAAAAGCTGTGCTTGATTCTGCTGTTGCGGAATCTCTTCATGTTGTTGATCATTCAGAAAAGGAAATTGCAGGGCCTTATTTTATAAATGAAGTTAAAAGGCGGATGGAAGAGCTTTTTGGCAGGGCTTATATAACCTGGGGGGGCTATAAGGTTTATACAACTATGGATCAGGATATGCAGATGATTGCAGATAGTATTATGGAATGGGGTCTAAGGAGAGTTGAGTTATACTGGCATCTCAAAAAGAAAGAAGAAATTCCTGATTCCCTTATTCATTCTGCGAATATTTCATACATTCAGGGAGCGATGGTTGTTATGGATCCGTCGACTGGTTATGTTCTTTCACTGATTGGAGGTAGAGATTACAAACATAGTTTATATAACAGAGCTGTCCAGTCAAGAAGGCAGGCCGGTTCAGCTTTCAAGCCGTTTCTTTATACAGCAGCTATTGATAATGGTTTTTTGCCTTCGGATTTCGTCTTTGATCTTCCGATGATTAAGGAATTGGGAGGAGAAGTCTATGCACCCAAAAATTATGACGAAACTTTTATGGGTAAGATATCCTTGAGACTAGCTTTGAAGATGTCCAGAAATGTTGCTTCTCTGAATCTTTGTGAGGAAGTCGGGCCTTTTTCCGTTGTTGAATACGCTTATCAAATGGGAATAGAGAGTGAACTTCAACCTGTTCTTTCGGTTGCCCTTGGTTCATCGGAAGTATCGCTCCTGGAGATGGTCAGGGCTTATTCCACGATTGCGAACCTTGGAGAGAAAGTTACGCCTATATTTATACGTAAGGTCGTCGATAGATATGGCAATACCGTATATGAAAATAGAATTGTCAAACAGAGAGTTCTGTCGGAACCCACCGCTTATATAGTTTTAGATATGCTGAAGAGTGTTTTTGAGCCTGGAGGCACCGCTTCTTACGCAAGAAGAAGTGGTTTCCAAAAGCCAGCGGCCGGTAAAACAGGTACTACAGATGATTTTAAAAATGCTTGGTTTATCGGATTCGTTAGAGAGTTAAATGTCGGAGTGTGGGTAGGGTTTGATTACCCCAAAACTATCGGAAAAGGTGCAAGTGGTGGGGCGCTGGCTCTACCTGTATGGACTGAATTTATGAAAGCAGTTTGCGACACTGCTATGGATTATGAATTTCCTGTACCCGAGAATATAGAGCTCAGGTATATTTGTTCAGAGAGTGGAGATCTGGCTACTTCAAGATGTCCTAATGTTACTAAGGAAATATTTAGAGAGGACAACATTCCCAAGCGTCAATGCCAACTTCATGGTAGAGAAGGGCATACTGTTGAGAAACCAATTGAGATGCTCGATGATTTTGATTTTTAGGAGGATTTCATGAAGAGAGATATTTTTTACTTTTCTTTTATTTTATTTTTGTTGTTGTTATTTGGTTTTTTTTATGTGAGAAAACACGCTCCGCTTTACGATATGCTAAATGAATATAAAGAAGAAAATAAGACTCTTGTTTCTATAGTTAACGATTTAAAGAAAAATATGGAAAGTGTCGATACGCTAAATGAAGAAGAGAAAACCAGTTATTTGGTTCAGGATATAAAAGATATGGTTGAGGGAATAGAGGTGGAACTAGAAAGAGAAGAAATTTCAATTACTCTGCCCTGTAGGAAAATGTTTCCTCCAGGTTCGGTGGAATTGAGCGAGGAAGGCCAAGAGACTTTGCTCAGGATTGCCAATGTGTTGAAAGAAATGCCTGAAAGGGATATTCAAATTGAAGGGCATACTGATAATGTTGCAATATCCGGAAGTTTAAAGAAGGAATATCCTACCAATTGGGACCTGTCCGCAAAAAGAGCTGTTAATGTCGTTAAATTTTTAATAGCCAAGATGGATATTGAGCCTTCCCGATTGGCTGCTGTGGCTTTTGGAGAATATAGACCTATTGTGGATAATGATACTGAAGAGGGAAGGAATAAGAATCGTAGAATTGTAATTGATGTTTTACCGGAATGATATAAAAAAAATGGCCACGGATGAACACAGATGTACACTGATAAAAAAACTTTTTATTTTGTTGTTAAAAAAACAAAAAAGTATTTAGTGATGGGTGGTTGGGGAATCTGTTTTAATCAGTGAAAATCAGTGGCTAGTTAAGTGTTGAGGGGTGGGTTTAAAACAATAAAAAATCTTGAATTAATCTTGTGGTTAAATAAAAGGAGGAGGTTTGATGAAAGTTTTGATATGTGATGCAATAGCAAAAGATGCAGTTGAGGGTTTGAAAGGACTCGGAATTGAGGTTGTCGAGAATACTTCGATTGAAAAGGAAAAACTGGCTGGTATTATAGCCGACTTTGATGGAGTTATAGTGAGAAGTCGGACAAAAATAAGAGAAGATCTTATTGATATAGCAGCGGGGCGTGTTAAATTTATAGTTAGAGCAGGGGTGGGACTTGACAATATCGATGTAGAATATGCAAGAGAGAAAGGGATCGAAGTTATTAATACTCCTGAAGCTTCAACAAATGGTGTTGCAGAATTGGCTGTGGCGCATATGCTCGCGCTTTTAAGGCATATACCACAGGCAACCGCCAGCATGAAGAAGGGCGAGTGGCCTAAGAAACAACTTAAGGGTAATGAGCTCGGTTCCTGTACGGTTGGTATTATCGGTTTGGGAAGAATTGGTAGACGAACTGCTGAATTGGTAAAGTGTTTTGAAGCTTCTGTTATTGGATATGATCCCTATGTGAAGGAAGTTCAGGGCATAGATGTTAAAATGGTTGAGTTGGATAAATTGCTCACTTCTTCGGACATTATTTCACTTCATTTACCTCATACCGATGAGACACATCATTTAATTGGTAAAGAGGAACTTGGCAAAATGAAGGAGAGTGCTTATCTCGTAAATTGCGCAAGGGGTGGAGTTGTTGATGAAGATGCTCTTTACGACGTACTTAAAAATCAGGGAATAAGAGGTGCAGCTTTGGATGTTTTTGAAGAGGAACCTCCAAAAGGTTTAAAATTGATGGATTTGAACAATTTTATTTGCACTCCGCATCTGGGAGCTCAGGCTGTTGAGTCTTCAAATAGAGTGGGGGAAGAGGTCGTTAAAAAAGTAGCTTCTAAATTGTAAAAAATATGGAGTTCTCTTGCATTGTGCAAAAAACTTTCTTATTTTGCGAAAACTTTTTTTACTAAGTTTTTGATAGATAACACCTTAAAGTTTGGAATGGTTTTTGCATTTTATTCTAATGGCTTTTTGAAAATTTAGCGGAGCGTTTGTTATGGTAGTTATTCTCCTTTGGATTTTTAGCTCTCAGTAGCTTTAAATGTTAAAGGTGGAAAGTAGAAAAAATACCTTGACAAAAATTTTTTTTACTTTAAATTTCTGCTATGGTAAGGTTTCTAGGGATTTATGAATAACTATTTTACACGTAAATCTAAATTTCAAGATGTGTTCTTTAAAAAGAAATTTTTTTATATATGGGAGGAGAGCCATGAGCAAAAAAAATAAGAGTAAGAGGGATTTTGAGAAAGAGCTTGAAGAACTTCGTAAAAAATTTAATGAAGTTCAATTTAAGGGAACTTTGCTTGACGCTCTTTTGAAACATATTCCGGACAAGATTTATTTTAAAGATAAGGAAAGTCGTTTTTTAGAAGTTAGCAAAGCGAAGTTGGATGAGGTAGGCCTTTCTAGGGATAAGTTGGTGGGAAAAAGTGATTT
>Ga0307438_1001824_pt1 | contig 12989 bp, 8 predicted proteins | sample SalMarWE160110MG_FD_202144 | JGI IMG/M metagenome (GOLD analysis project Ga0307438, IMG submission 202144) | Salt marsh sediment microbial communities from the Plum Island Ecosystem LTER, Massachusetts, United States - WE1603-110 | ecosystem: Environmental > Aquatic > Marine > Intertidal zone >... | reverse complement strand
ACTCACCTTTTGTCTGAGTTTGATTATTAGGAAATAACTCAAGTTGTCTCATAAAGTATAAACTATCTAACGAATAACCTTCTCTTTCAATTTCCTCATCCAGATCGATGTTTCCCGAATTTACAGCTGTTATGTCATACACTATATACTGATTGTGATGTTTAGAAACCCAGCTTAACAATCTATAATAAATATCCAGTCCCATCCAGTTCCTTGCGTGACCCTCCACCATCACATCAGCAGTACCCAACACTTTTTCCGGAGCGTACTCATCTCCAATTCCCGTAGGTTTCTGCAGAGGAACACCGTCAACTATAATGGATGGAGGATGGTACCTGAAATACTTATGGATAGTCACACCAAGTGAATCCGGTACTGTAAACTGTACTGTACTCGCGTCTGCTGTACCGTAAGGTGCGCCTCCCAATCTGATGGGCATGATAGAGTCACCTATAGGGTCATACCAATTCCTGCAACCCCACCTGGAACCCGCATTTCGGAGCCAGCTGCGTATCCAACCATCTCGATTTCCTTCCGTTTCTGACATCGCTCCATGAAAATACCAGGTGACTTCAAAACCACCAAAGGCTATCTCACTCTGATCGAAAGCGTCTGTAATTTTCGGCTGAATTTCTGATTGTTGAATCCACTTCTGAGCACCCAAGACCGGCAGTGAGATAAGTGAAGCAACAATGGCAAATATTAGAAATAAACAAGTAAACTTCTTCATTATAATTTCCTCCTTACCTCTTGGTTGATACTAAAAATCAACTTTCAATCCAAAAACAAAAGAACGAGGGTTATGGAATGCAAGATGAGTCAACTCTGGATCATCAATATATGGCTTATCTTCACTGCTGACATCACCAAACTGATCATTCCCGGCTTCTCCAATATCTTCATAACCTTCTTCTCCATACAGGGGTAACTTAAGCGAAGTGTAATATGAATCTTCGTCGTCATCATCGACAAAACAACCAGAGCCCACGTCCAAATATTTCCAATCAAAAAGATTGTTTACCTCAGCAAAAATGCTAAGATTTGTTCCGGCAAGGCTTATTCCCTTCTGGATTCTTGCCTGGACATTCTTCCAGGGTTTCCATTGCATATTTAAAAACAAATCTTCGTGCAATGGATCGTAAGTCGTATACGAGCCTGCTTCCCATGTATAGTTAAAACTCAAAGAAATATTCCCAAGGAGCATACCTAAATCCTCAGGGGTAAGAAATTGAATATTAGTCTGTAATACTGGCTGTGAACGAGGTGTATACTCCAGAGTATCCCAAGCGCCTTCTTGCGCTTCTTGAAGCGGATACTCAAAGTGCGCTTGTTTACCCGTATTACCATAACTTCTTACTCTATAGTCGTAATTCAGCCAGCCTCTAAACCAATTTCCAAAGTCTTTACTTATTCTAAAGTCTATACCACGAATATCCTCGTAATTTAAGTTTTCAGGAACACTGTACTGCACCGTTACATCATAATTTGTATATTCTACAGCTGCAAGCTGATTTGTAACATCTTTATAATAACCCGCAAGGTGAACACGAAACATATCTCCAACACTCCAGTCTGTACCTAACTCGTAAGCTCTTGTAAGAGGCCAATCCAGCGACGGATCACCTAAATACCGAATACCAAAGCGCATTGGAGCCCAGAAGATCTGATACATATTATAAGAAGCGGGCATGGAATAAAAATCGCCGTAATTAAAATACAATTTAGCATTTTCTGATATAGGATGCGAAATCCCAAAACGAGGGGATATTTTCAAATGACCCTTGGCTGGCTCCGTTGCCCCTATTTCGAGTACACCATCCCTGCCCAGTGTGTTTATGATTCCAGGTGTAAAGAAAACATCATAAGTGCCTAACGGGAACCAATTTATATTTGGATCATTCCAATCAGCTCTCAAGCCGATATTTGCAACAATTCCTTCAAATTCAATTTTATCCTGGATATACGCGCCACCTCTTATGGGACTTGCTTCCCACTCATTGACCCAATTTTCATGAGGAGACTCCCATCTGTTTTTTTCATAGTAAGTACTCATGTCGGCATAATTGTAATCAAAACCAACTTTTACCTCATTGTGAGCATTAAGCTGGCTCGTTAAGTCAAATTTAAAATCCCATGTTTGGGATTTTGATTTATCAACAGCTCCGGCGCAATGCGCACCCATCCAAGTCTCATCCAGCTGCACAAGAGCTCCATCTATAAAATACCCGTATGGGATTTCAGTAACTTGTATTCCACTCGGTAACGTATAGCTTGTCGCGGTATCTCTGGGCTCAAACGTTTCATAGGCACCGCAATATCTCTTATTACTCAAATGAGAAATCCTGACCGTATAGAAGGTGTTCTCACTTAAAGCATGATCAAAAGTTAGACCCTGCATATTGTTATAAACATCATACGGAGGTATAAAAGCAGGATAATATGACGCATGTTTGGTAGTCAGCTCACTTCTGAATGCATCATCACCGCTTGCCAGATAAATTCCACCCGCTCCGGTAACATAACCCGTACCCTGAACATAATCGACAAACTGAGGGCCAAGGTCTCCCGGCTCTAAATTAAGCCCATAAGGACTGCCCTCCGCACCGAGCTCTCCGTTTGAGCTAGCTGACAAACTGTTTTGCTCACCATACATCATATCCAAGCTCAATTTTATAGACTGTGTGATATGGGAAACCAACTTCAACATTGTGTTTTGTTCAACATAATAATCTTTACTTGATGGAAGTGCAAACGCCTCTCTGTTCTGTCTGTGCGAAATATAAAAACCCAGATCCCCTAAAAATCCACCGATTACAGGGACCGGGCCTCCAAAACCAGCATCCACGTTCCAGTCCGGTTGATCCCCATACTCAGCCATTCTCTCGGGACCATCATAACCTTCAGGAACCAGTTCATCAGCACCCATCAATCTGTGCGTCCAGATAAATTGTTCGCGAAGCATCTCAGGAGTCACCTCGCCATCCGCTTCCCTTATCCATCCATCAGCGATTATATTGTGATTCCTAAGGTCTGTATAGTAGTTATATATACTATCATAGTATTCGTATAAGGCGGTGTCTCCCGCAGACAGAGCATCTTCTGCCATATCTTCAGCATTACCTTGTTTTGTTCTTATACCTTTTGCACCTATCCAACAAAGACTATCTTTCTGTATGACATAAGCTCTCATCCAATAATGCGACGTGTCATAAACAGAAGGACCCCGGTGTTTCAAATGAGGGGGACTATATCGAAAATTTACCGACCCATGATAATCATCGCCAGGTTCTCTGGTCACAATATTTATCAAACCTGACCGGAGATTACCATACTCGGCAGCAAAACCACCCTTAATTACATTCAGTTCTTTTATCATACTTAAAGGCGGCATCAGAGCTGGATTATTTGTTCGACCATCAACTAAATTCAAACCATCCGTCATAAAACCAACCTGATCTAAACCTCCTCCTCGTACATTCCAACCTTGAATCCCAGCCTGTCGATTAATATAATCTCCAATCTCATCAACAAACGGAACAGCTTCTATGTCATCGCTTTTCGCAGAAATAGCGGAAGACGAAACATCCATTTTTATGATTTCCGCCTCAGCTTTTACAGTAACACCTTCCCCCGGAATAACTGCGGGCCTCAGCCTAAATCTGAGCTGGGTTGTGTGATCCGCAGTCACCTCAACACCGGTCTGGGTCACACTTTCATAACCCATCATCCGGGCCTGTACATTATAGTCACCGGGGGATACTCTTATAATGAAAAAATATCCATTTGGGTCAGCCGCAGCTCCCATAGTAGTTCCCTCGATTATGACATTAGCTCCGGGTAAAGGTTCACCTGTTTCTGCATCGATAACAACACCCGCAATTTTTCCTGTAACTGCCGCTTTCGCGCTTGGATTAAAGGCAAGTAGAGACAAAATAACCAGCACTCCTCCTATAACCCACCTGGGTAACAATTCTCTTCCCCTTCTCGTACTTTTCATTAAAGCCTCCTTTCGTTAGGGTTTACAAATCGGGTTAAAACCGAAGACTGAAACATAAAACATTTGACAACGTCACTTCTCTTGTTATGAAATATAAACTCTATTACAGAAAAACTCAACTTTATTAATACCCCCCTGAAATTTCAGGTCAAATAATATAAAATATAAACAATCCTTAAAACAACCCCCTCCTTTCCCCTACAATATTATAATCTTTACCCTTAGCTAAATCAAACTCAATATTACTTTGTAGTATAATAAAAGAGAATTTTTTGTCAAGGGTAAAATTATTTAAAAAAACTTGGACCATCTTTTCGTCTTTAAAACAAACAAATGTTATATAAATTAATGAACAACGAAAATTTCAAAGGTAAAAAACCTGATTTTGAGAGAGCCAATGGAGAATAATATAGATTGGCGAGAAAAAGCGGAGAAAAATTTAGAAGGAATAAAAAAACATTCATAATTTGCACTACCTTACAACTGCTTTTGTCTATAAAATGAAAAAAGATTTGCCTGAGCCTCAAAAAAAACCCCTTGACATTGGATTTTATTTCGTTATATTGTTATTCATAAGGATAAGAAATTTTAAGTCAAACAAAACAAAAAAATGGGGGTGTAATTATGCATTTAACTGTGAAATTAAAGTTTGGTAGGTAAGGCCTTTTCTTCTTTATCGGAAGGAGGAGGGAAGGCCGAAGCAAAATTTTATGTTTACTTCAATGAAGATCACCCATCATAGAATAATAAAGTTAACAGTTAATTTTAATTTAAATGTAAGGAGGTTATGAAGTGAAAAGACTTCCAATATTGACAAGAATGTTATTGTTACTTGTGTGTTTCAGTTTTATGCTTTTTGCCTATAATTCAGGCTCCACCCTTAATGACAATATAATATTACCATACGTAGAGTTTGCTCCCGAAGCCATCGACGGTGAAATGGAAGAAGAGTGGATTTTCCCACCAAACGGTAATTTCGTCTTTGAGTTGGCAGATGAAGATACTATACCGGCAACCATCGATCACTCAGCATTCTGGAAAGCCGCTTACAATGCAGACGGTTTTTATTTCTGGGCAAAGGTACTGGATGATTCGATTTACGATGAAAGTGCCACAGTCCATGAGAATGACTGTTTTGAAATCTACTTTGACGGCGACGATTCTGACAACGCCAATTATAGTGACGGAAACGATGTTCAGTGGAGATACGTTTATGGTCTCACGGAAGTGGGAGCTGCAGGTTGGTGCGACATAGGTGCAAATGGTGAATGCGCTTGGTTAGAAACCGAGGACGGTTATCAATTTGAATTGTTACTTGATGCTGCAGATCTTGCCGACACCAATATTGTCCTTGCACCAGGTACCGAAATCGGCTTTGAAGTTCAGACTGCGGATAACGACGGTGCGGGTCGTGAAACCATCACAAAATGGTGGAATGTAGACGGTATGTCCTGGCAGCAACCCCTACTCTTTGGAAACGCGATGTGTGGTGATGATGGTGACTTGGCAGAGGAAGTTGTTGGAGATTTTGTTGTAAACATGGAATTTGGCCCTGAGATCGATGCTGAAAATACAGAAAACGAGTGGGATGAAGTTCCAGAGGTTAAGATGAGCGTTTGTGAAAATTGGGCTATGGCTAACGATGAAGGGTTCAGGGATTTCCAACCTTACTATCGTGCCGCTTGGAATGCGGACGGTTTTTACTTCTTTGCAAAGGTACTGGACGATACGCTTGTAAATGATGTTGCCACAGTCCATGAAAACGACTGTTTTGAAATCTACTTTGACGGCGGAAACGAAAAAGCCGCAGCTTACGATGAAAACGATGTCCAGTGGAGATGGATATATGGATTGGAGGATTATAGTCAGGGAACAGGAAGTGCGACATGCGAAAATGAAGAACATGCGTGGATGGAAATTGATGGCGGTTACCAATTTGAATTGATGATCCCTACTTCCGATCTGACCTTTACTCCGGAAGAAGGTGCTGTCATTGGTTTTGAAGTTCAGTGTGCGGATAACGACGGTGATGGTCGCGACGTTATTTCAAAATGGTGGAATGTAGACGGTATGTCCTGGCAGGAACCTGTTCTTTTTGGAACAGTAGAACTGAGCGCGACAAGTACGGCTCCAGGTCCTCCAGAAGTAGCTGGAGTTGAAGTAGCTGATGAAGAAGCTGGTGTCAATGTCTCTGTTCCTTCCATAGTAACGAGCAGTGTTCTTGCTGTTTCAAGCGCAAATGATATTGCAAACGTAGTCCTCTACAATATAGCGGGACAGGAAGTTGCAGCTGCGGCCGGAAATGGTGGAAACGCTGTACTGAATGTTGGAGAAGCACCAAATGGCGTATATCTCTGCAAAGTTGAAACAGAAAATGGCTCAGTTACCAAGAAGGTAACGCTGCTCAAGTAAACAGTTATTTGAGTAAGCTGTTAATAAAAAAACCCGCGGTAAATTTACCGCGGGTTTTTTTTACTCCGTGAATTCGTTTCTCTTAAATATTAACTTTTTCACAAAGTTTATTTACAGGACATCTCTTGCAATCGGGGTTTCTCGGAAAACAGATGTTCTGCCCCAAAGTAACCAGAAAATCGTTGTAAACAATCCACCATTTCGGTGGTAACTTTTTCCTTAGGGCAAATTCGGTTTCTGTTGGATTTTTTGTTTTTACATATCCGAATCTGTTGGATATACGGTGGACATGAGTATCAACACATATACCCGGTTTACCAAAACCAATCGTTACCACCAAATTTGCGGTCTTTCTTCCCACACCCGGCAACTTAATTAATTCTTCTAATTTATCAGGGACTTTCCCCTCGTATTCATCAATTAAAATACGTGCCAGTTCAGGAAGTTTTTTGGCTTTTGTACGAAAAAAACCAACGGGGTAAATTAATTTCTCTATTTCTTCAGAAGACAACGTTGCTATCTCTCGTGGAGTTGAAGCCTTTTCAAACAGTTTCAGGGAAGCTTTTCTTGTAACAGCGTCTTTAGTTCTCGAACTAAGCACAGTTGAAACAAGTATTCGAAAAGGATCTCCCGTATTGTTTGCTATCTCGGTTACAATAGGAGGCTTCCATTCACCGTATTTTTCTTTCAGTATCTTTAATACCTTTTCTATAGTATTATTGTCCATAGAAAGATAATATAAAAACACCGTCAGAAGGCAACCACCACCCAACCCTCCAAAACTAATTGAACCACAGAGGACACAGAGAAAAAAGAACACACGGAGAAAAAACAAAAAACTATATTCTTGTTGTTTAAAACCCAACCCCATACCCCAATTTTTTCACATGTAGAACTTGTAGTTTTTATTTTTTTTATAAGAAAACAAAATATGGAGTTAGTCGGTAAGGTAATCCTTGAATATTCGTGCAAATCCGTGGCTAATTCTATTATATTTGGTTCTTGGTATGGTTGGGTCGGGATTTTAACGATCCAACTATCTAACGATCTAACCCATCTAACAGTCAAAGGCATTAGCCTTTGACTAATATTATTCCTTGACATATAAAATTAAATGCATTATAATATCCAAAAAGGAGGAATTATGCGAAAATTGTTTTTATTGTCTTTTTGTTTGTTACTTATTCTCGGCTGCGGAGGTGGAAGAACAGTAAAGAGAATTGCCACCGATGAAGTTACAGATCTCTCAGGAAGATGGAATGATACTGACTCCAGGCTCGTGGCAGAAGCCATGATTTCCGAAATGTTAGCTCGCCCGTGGCTTATCGACTTCGAGCAGGATAAGCTCAAAAAACCCGTAGTTATTGTAGGTACAGTTAGAAACGAAAGTACTGAACATATAAATGTTGATGTCTTTATAAAGGATATAGAAAGAGAGCTGATTAACTCCGGTAAAGTTCAGTTTGTCGCTTCCAAAGGAGAAAGAGAAGAAATAAGAGAAGAAAGAATGGACCAGCAAATGTATGCTTCCATAGAAACCGCTAAAAAACTCGCTCAGGAAGTAGGCGCTGATTACTTTTTAATAGGTTCGGTTAAATCTGTAGAAGACTGGTTCGAAGGGAAAAAAGCTGTGTTCTATTCAGTCGACCTGGAGTTAATAGATGTAGAAAAAAACCTTAAAGCCTGGATAGGAAACAAAAAAATAAAGAAACTCATCGAACAAAGCGGATATAAATGGTAGTTAATGCTGCTTAAGCGTTTTTTTTATATCTTTTTAGCGGTTTTTATACTGTCTTTCCTCGGCTGCGCTTACCTACAAACCCAAATCAAGCATTATGAGGGTATCGAGGAGGATTTTTCCTCACGTTTTTATAGTAGCGCGGCAGAGCGAATAGAAAAGGCTAGAAACGAAGGCAAGTATGAAGCTAAGGACAAGGTCCTGTATTTCCTAGATATGGGGATAGCTTTGCACTTTGCGGGAAGATACAAAGAAAGTAACCAACACCTCGAACAAGCCGAGATTGCGATTGAAGAAAATTTCACAAAGTCTATCTCAAGGATGATAGTTTCATTCCTGCTCAATGATAACAGTCTTGCCTATTCCGGAGAAGACTATGAGGACATCTTTACGAATATAATAAAAAATCTCAATTACATTCATCTGGGGGAAAGCGAAGATGCAGTAGTCGAAGTAAGAAAAATAAACTTAAAGTTAAGCAGACTACAGGATAAATATTCTAATATGGCAGAGAAACTGAGTGACAGCAAAAAACTTCAGGAAAATGAAGCGGACGTTTGTTTTAGTCCTGGTGAAGTTAATCTCAGATACTCAATTACAGGCAGCTATCTATCTATGCTGGGTTATAAAAGTTTGGGTAAATGGGACGAGGTTGCAATTGACAGAAGAAGACTTATTGAAGCTTCTTCCGGCAGGATGGAAAGTTTTTCAGAAAAAGTTTTATCCCCCGCTGCAGAAGAGGCGATTCCCGTTTACACCTTTTGCTTCGCGGGCAAAAGCCCGGTTAAAGTACAAGCCACTCTACTGCTCGACTACGACCCGGATTTAAATATGGCAAGAGTCATGCTGCCGGGTAAAGAAAAAACAGAAATCAATTCCTTTAAATACAAAGGCGATAACGAATTCCATTTAAAATTTGCGGTGCCGGAAATAGTAAGAAGAAAATCCAGAATCAGGCGTATCAGAACTCTTGTGAACGGCAGGGCTTTGGGAGAATTGTACCTGATTGAGGATTTCGGACAAATAGCAAAAGAGACTTTTAAAATAAAAAAACCCCTTATTTACCTCCGAGCTGCGTTAAGGTCTTTAATAAAAGCTGCAATTGATGCTAAAGCAAAAGAAAACATAGATAAGAAATACGAAGAAAAGACCGAAGAAGAGGATGAAGAGGATAAAGAAGAAGAGGCTAAGAGGCGAGGGAAAAACAAATTCATGGCAGGGTTACTTAAGTTCGCCGTGGATGCCGTAACCGATATAACTGAGAACGCTGACCTCCGATGCTGGAGAACAATGCCCGGAAGAGTTTATGGCGGAAGAATCGATCTTGTGCCGGGCGAATATGAAATTGCTTTCGAATATATAGACAAACGCGGCAATGTGGTCGACCTGGAAAGAAAAATAGTTTCAATAAACAAAAATGGTCTTAACCTAATCGAGGGGGTATCATACAAATGACTAAAAAAATCTTTTTAGCAGGATTTTTAATGCTTCTGCTTCTTGGATGTGCTTCTAATGCTTCAAGTACTAAAACAAGCGATTTACCTGAATGGGTCACAAATCCTGACGACTTATATCCAAAAAGACTTTACCTGACTGCTGTATCAAGCGGCAGTTCTCTCGATGAAGCAAAACAGCGTTCGATTGGGGCTCTTTCAAATATTTTCTCCGTAAACGTAAACCTCGACAGAAGAATTCTGGAGGCTTATTCGGAGAAGAAGAAAAGGGACGAAGAAATGGACTGGGAGCATTCAGTAAATCTCGTCAACAGAAGTGTTCTTACAAGCGACAACGAACTTATCAACGTAAGAACGGGGAAAACCTACTTTGATGAGGCAACCGCGACCTTTTACGTTCTTTCTATAATAAGTAAGGCAGAAACCGAGATGCTTTATCTTGAAGAAATACAAAAGAACGATAATTCTCTCGTGCGTTTTTACCGGGAAGCAAGTGACGCTGAAAACAAAATCACAAAACTCATTTATCTTAAAAAATGCATGGAGATAATCAAAATCGGGGAAGCTCTACGTTCCATTCATAGAATTCTTTCCCTAATGAGCGACACCCCACCTTTACCCGTTCCAAAAGAAGATATTCTGGTCGAATTACAAGAATTAAAAAATAAGACGGTAGCAAAAATTGAAACATCCGGAACTGAGAAAGAAAAACTTTCCGCCTATTTAAGAGAGGTAATCGATCAAATAGGTTTCAGCACCGGGGAAGAAAATCCCGATATTATTATAAAAGGCAATCTCGACATAAAACCTCTTGGTTTCCCGAGAGAAGGAGAATTCGTACGCTGGGAACTCACCGTCGACGTAACGAATGCTAATACCGGCAACACAATGAACACATATACAGCCAGTGCAAGAGAAGGACATGTTTCACGTGAATCGGTTAGAGGAAGGGCTCTGGATAAGGTTAAGGAAGAACTTAACAATAACTTCTACGAGGACTTTACCGCATTCTTAAGTGAATCTTACGAGAAATAACCTGATAAAGGCAAACCAACCTTCTAAACCAAATAAAAGGAGGCGAAGAATATTTCTAAGACTTTTTAAATATTCATCTTTATTACTTTTAATTTTAACATTAACAACATGCTCGCGAAAATCACCTAAAACATTAGAGGCTAAAGTTATCGAAAAAATACATGAACTAAATGGTTCGGATAAGGACCCGGAGACTTTTGCGGCACCTGAAGACGATCCTCAATTTTATTTATATCCTCCGAAACTAAAATTAGTTAAAATATCTTCGGACACAGTATACCTTACGGTTATAAACTCTTCCTATTTAACTCAATCAATGGGAACTACTGGCGCGGAAGATTACATCGTCAAGTCGGGAGTTACGCTTTTAGAAATCGACGGGATCAATTATGTGGATTTCGATTTTCATGTGGGCGACCATGCCTACCCCGGCACCTTTTCCAAAGCCGGATATACCCCGAGAGAAGAATGAAAAGTTCAGCAACCTAACCAACTACCCTTCTTAAGTGCAAAAATCAAACATAAAAATGTAAAATTACATATCAAAGTTCAAAAATAAACAAACATTCTTTCTAATCAACGTAAACCTGAAATATACCATTCCAATTTTTACATTTTAATTTGTCATTTTGCTTTTTAATTTTTAATATTTAATTTGGGGAGGTTCTGTCTACTCGGCATACTCTTTTTTTGTAAGCAATCTCTATGGAAAAAATTATGGGGTGGGAGGGTATGGGTGTTGACAAAGTTTTTTTGTATTATATACTCATAAACAAAAAAACTTCTAAAGGAGGAGTAAATGAAAAAATTTTTTGTTTTAGCTTGTTTGTTCATAACTGGTCTCACACTCTACGCTGTAGACCAGGTAGAAAAAGCCACACAGTCTGATTATATTGTCGTAATCGAGACAGACTTCGGGATAATTGAATTTGGACTGTTCCCCGATGCCGCTCCCTTAAATGTCGAAAACATAGTAAAACTGGTTAATAGAGATTTTTATAACGGTACAACCTTCCACAGAGTTGTTCCGGATTTCGTCATCCAGGGAGGAGACCCGCTTACTAAAGACAAGAATCCTGCTAATGACGGAACTGGCGGCCCGGGTTATTACATTAAAGACGAATATTCGAAAGAACTAAAACATTTACTGGGTACGGTGGCGCTCGCGAAAGCAGCGAACGACCAGAACGGTTCCCAGTTTTATATTTGTCTAAAAGCAGTACCTTTTCTTAACGGAAGATACACAATAGTCGGACAGGTAATTAAGGGAATGGACGTGGTGGAAAAGATTGCCAAGGTTAAGACAGGAAAAGGTGATCGACCCATAGAAAATGTTACAATGAAAAAAGTATACATGAAAGAGAAAGAAGCGGACAAAACTGAAACTTCAGACACAACTAAAACAGAAGATACAGAGGAAACAAAAAACCCGGAAAGAACAAAGAACCCGAACGGCGGTGCCGGTGGATGCGGCTGCGGAAGATAAAAAACAAAGAAACAAAAACTTTTGCAAAATTCAAAGTGGGGCTAAGATAGCCCCACTTTTTTTATTTTTAAGCCAAATAGAAATAAAACGATTTATGATATATATGTGAAAAATATTGGAGTGGGGTGGCCGATTTAACTACTCAACTATTTAACGGTTATATGCCAAATGAAATGAGAGACTTTTTCTTTTGATTTAAAATGTAATTTACATATCTCTATGTAGTTTTTAGACTTTGTTAGTATTTCTTCAGAAAATCAGAGAGTTTTTCTTTTGACACAGGATTGATTTTAATTCGTGAAATCCTGATTCTCTGATTTGGTCCAGGCCATTACAAAGTTCCAGCTAACACCCAAATTCTCTTTTATCTCGTTCTTTGTAAGCCCTTTTTAAAGTATAAGTTGTTTACAATACTTCTTATAATTATTGCTTTATATTTATCCATAGTAATAAGAATTTAACAAAATTCCTGAATTTACAAGTCTCTCATTTCATTTGTCACCCAACCTTTAACCACTTAACTAAAAACGAATTTTTTACGAGAATACCTGCCCATTCCCACCTACACCCCACACCAAACTTTCCACCCCATGCTCGTCCGCCTCGCAGTGAACCGCTCGGCGACCTCGCTTTGACCCCGACCGCCCTTCCGCGAATGCTTCGCCAACTACGTCGGCTCGCCCCGCGGAATAGGCTCGGTGATTTCCGAACCCTTGAATGTATCTCGGAGGCAAATAGAAAATGTCCAACGAAATTTCGTCAAGTCCGTAGGATACGGACTTGATAATACTTTGAAAAAGTTGGGGTCGGTCTTCTGGGGCAGTTTCGCCAATCTTTTTTGAAAAATATTTTAAATTTTCTAAAACA
>Ga0307438_1001823_pt1 | contig 12992 bp, 20 predicted proteins | sample SalMarWE160110MG_FD_202144 | JGI IMG/M metagenome (GOLD analysis project Ga0307438, IMG submission 202144) | Salt marsh sediment microbial communities from the Plum Island Ecosystem LTER, Massachusetts, United States - WE1603-110 | ecosystem: Environmental > Aquatic > Marine > Intertidal zone >... | reverse complement strand
GGGGAGATTCGAACTTCCGTTCGAAGTCGAAGCGTTTGTTCGAAAAACTGAATAAGAGAGGGGTGGGAGTACTCCCTGGTGTTGATCTGTTGTGAGTTCGAATCTTAGAAAGTTGCTCGGACCTTATGAGTTGTTGGAGCTTCGTGATCGTGAGCATGTGGTTCTCAGGATCGTCAGTCATGAGCTCGGATCCATGGTTATTCATCCCCGCTGGCCAGGGGCGCCGGCAAAAAAAGAGATCTCTGTTTTGCGTGTGCATTTGGCAGAGGGAACGAAGCCTTATCCGCCTATGTATTTTGATATCACGAGTAAGACGTTGATTGCGCAGCTGCAGCCTTTTCTCCTGGAGCGTGACTTTGAGCGCTATGATTTCGTGATCACCAAGTTCGGGGTTCCGCCCCGTGCCCGGTTCACGCTCGAACGTCGGCCTAGATAACAGAGACGTCGTAAGCGCTTTTTGGGGGGATCCCGTGCTTGACGATGAGGTATCTTCGAGGAGTGCCGCCGGGTTGCTGCAGGAGAGGGAGCAAGACGCCGATCAGACGCTTAGAGTCGATCCAGTAGAACCGATAGCCAAGGGTTTCATTTTCCCGAGATATGTAGATTTTTAGGGCCTTGAAGGTTCTGGCTGGAATCGTCATGGTCCATGCCGGATCTGAATATTCCGGGAAGTGCACGACTTCCTGGCGATATCCTGTTATGAGTAGGGTTCTAGATTCTTCGTCCTCGAGACTGAGCACATCAGCTTTCGGTATGGTCTCCAAGTTACACAACTCCCGTGAAATCGGTAGAGGGAGCCGCGGCAGCTGGTTTTTGTTGGCGTCCTTGGTACGCTTGCAGAGCCGCAAAAACGGTTTGAATGGCTTCCTCTGGAGGACCCAGCTGACTGGTAATATACTTCAGCAGTTTCATGCAGTCACCACACACCAGCTGCACGTTGACCTCCGCAGCGGGTTTCTGGTACCCGCAAGCAAGACACTGCTTATAACGGATAAGTTCGGCCGGCACGAGTGGGGGGATCTCAGGTTCGACGCCCTGGGCGACCGCTGTTTCTTTCGCGTAAACGAGCTGGCGGACCCTGTTTTCAACGAAGATCCTGAAGGTGCCGGTGTCCCAGCCGTGGGTTATGGCGGTGCGGAGCCCGGAGTGAACCTCGGCCGGTGTTGTTAGATTGAGGGCCAGCTGCACGTGCGTAGGAGTGATCTTTTTTTCTTGCAGCCCCTGGACGACGTCGTCGGGGAGATCCTTGAGGCCAGCCAAGAAGTTGATCCAGCGTTTCTTCCAGGGAAAGATCTTTTCGAGCTCTTCGAGGGTCGAGCCGGTCTTGAGCAGCCGGTTTATGGCTTTGCTTACGCTCACGTAGTCGTATGATCCCCTGGCCACGTTTTCAATGATATTCATGATCAGGGCAGTTTTGTCGTCGGCCGTAAGGACTTTGAACACATACTCGGTGTGCCCGGCGTTCTTGAGCTCCTCGAGGCGACCCTTCCCGCTGATCAACTCGAAATTTCCGTCCGCACGTGGGCGCGCGACCATGTCCTGGACCAGGCCGATTTGCTGGACGGTCGACGCGATCAGCGCCCTTTCCTCTTCCGTGTGGATAGATGAGACCCGAACGTCAGGGATCACAACATTCTCGAATTTCAGGACCTTAAGCTCAGCCATTCCTCTCACGCACGTCAATAAAGATCGTGTTTTTGCCTTCGTTCTCGACCATTCTGAAGTCCACGTCGATCGGGATTTTAAGGCTATTTTCGATATGGAGACCTATTTCCTCTGTGCAATCCGCGCTCTTCGCATCTAATTGTAGTGTCACCATTTACTTTCACCTGTCTCTCTTTGTATGGCCAACGGCATAAAAAATTTGTGTAGGGCGGACATAGACTCTTCGTAGAATGGGGCCGGATCCCATGAAGAGGCTACCGACCTTACTGTGGTGAAAAGTAAATAGCCTAGGTTAGGCGGCTCACTTTATGGCTGTGTTGCCGTTTCAACAGGTATATGCACCCAAACCGCACCCTTTATATGCCGCATTGTGGTATAGTAGTGATGAGGAAAAGGTGAGAAAGAAGTGAATAGCAAAATATGGAACGACGACAGCGACGAAGACAACGAGTTTGAAATGGACGAATTCGTGGAGCGTCAAGATGCGCGCCAGAAAAAAGAAGAGGCGTGCAAGCACGAAAAGGAAACAATCGTGCGGGAATACCTGAACCGGGCCGCAATGAAGTGCCGCGAAACGACCGTGCGATGCAAGCTCTGCGGCAAAATCTTTTCGCACAGCGACGAACTGCTCGACGAACTCACAGAAGCCCAGATCATGAGGTGAAACGATGAGCCTAGAGAAAATCGGGACCGTGGAGATCCTCTCAGTCAGGCGTCACGCCCGGCGCTACTATCTTCCTCTAAAGAAGGATCTCGTCGATGCCTTCGGCCTAAATGTCGGGGACCGACTGAAAGTCAAAATAGAAGGGCGAATCACAGCGGCTGGAGGCGAAGAAACGTGAAGGACGAAATAAAAAGAGCATGGGCCAAATACTGGAAGATCCAGGAGCCAGCATGGGACGAATACCTGAAGATCCAGGAGCCAGCATGGGACGAATACGAGAAGATCCGGCAGCAAGCATGGGACGAATACGAGAAGATCCGGCAGCAAGCATGGGACGAATACCTGAAGATCAAGCAGCCAGCATGGGACGAATACCTGAAGATCAAGCAGCCAGCATGGGACGAATACCTGAAGATCAAGCAGCCAGCAGAGTCGGGAGGTGAAGACTCTGCCGAGTGAAACAGAAATAAGAGATGCAAAGAAGACTCTGATCGTCGCCATGGCAGCCGAGGATCCCGAGCTCATGCGCTGGCTAAGGGGTTTTGTGAAGGCCTACGGAGAGTAAACTCATGAAATGTCCTAACTGCGGCGGCCACAACGTCCATCATGGATTTTGCTGGGGTTGCGGTTTCACCATCGCGGAAGTTACGCGAGCACGTTACGGAGTCCAGAAAAACCCATGAAAATTAGACACGCCCTAATCATGACCGCCCTGAAGCTCGCCGGCTTCCACGTATTCACGACCCTCAAAGGTGGACACTTCATCTTAGGCGCAGCCGGAAGGCATGGCAGCCGAGCACTCTACATCGAGGAGCTCTAAGAAGGAAGAAACCATGACTGAAACCAAGGTACGGTGTTTCCATCTCTACGCCGACGGCAAAACCGTCCGGGAGATCTCAAGGGAAAAGCACCGCGAAATGTGGTTAGCCGGCCTTCGAAGGATGAATACTCGGCTTCTCTGCAGAGTAAGGCCGGACGGGCTAGTTTTCACCAAGGGCAAGAGCTCGATGTACGTACCCATGGCGCAACTGCAACAGATCCTGGAGAGGGAACACAGGGGCCAAGGAGACTCTTCGCCATGACAAAGATTGACCGCCGCGAAAACATCCTCAAAAGACGCCAAGAAAGACTAGCAGCAAAATATGACACGATACTAGAGCGCTGCCCTCACGAGGGATGCACCGCCCTAAACAGCCCCAACGCAACCCACTGCCACAAATGCGGACGCCGACTCTACGGCCTAGACTCTTCGCAGAAAAGAGGACTGAATGAAAAATGAAGATAGGAGAACGGAGTGCATCAGAATTTAATGCAATATCAATATTATTTACTAAGCCAACCATTAACAGCCTCATAGAATTTTTGAAAATTAGAGAGTCTGATATAGCAGAAAACATGGAAAATTTCGGGTTGTTGAGGGACTTGTTTGTCGCAGTTATCGGTAGAGAACCAGTAGACAATAAATTGAGGGCTGAGAACCTTAGAGACTCTTCGTAGAAAAGGAGGGAAAAACCAAAAATGATAGTACTAGTATATGTGTTCGCTGCATTCTTCACGGGAAGCATCGCAGTCAAACTTTACCGTTGGTACCGTAAACGCAAGGACTGAAAGATATGAGACTCTTCGTAGAAAACAGAACAAACCTCACGAAGAGTCTCCCATGGGGACCTACAGCCAGGTCCCCTTGGCGCGGGACCTACAGCCAGGTCCCCTTGAACAAAGGGACCTGAAACCATGAAGAGTCTACCTAGCCTCTTCAGACGGGACGCCTACAAGTCGAAGGCCTACACAGAGAGATAAGAAAATTGGGGATCCAGAGGAACCTTCAATATCCCTCTTTTTGTTCTCTTTGTTATTCTTCTCTTTGTTATTCTTCTAAGTATTATTATTCTTTATTTTAGGTATATCATTCAAAAAGCAGCGGTTTTGAGGGGTTCTCAATCGGTTAGGGAGGTTCTTCCCCCTCCCCGCATATCCAGGCTTCCCAGAGATGGAGGAGCTTCAACATGCGGACCCATCGAAAACTGCACATTCTCATGCGTGCGCGGTAGGGCAGTTTTCTCATGTCAAATCTACGAAGAGTCTTATAGGCTTCAGCGGTTTTGATGGTCCTAAAAACACAGCTTGTTGATCTTCCGAAGGCAGCTGCTATCTGGTTTATGCTGAGTCCCTTCCGTCTCAGTTTGATGTAGGCCGCTTTTTCTCTCTCGCAGAAGGGGATCCTAAAAACCATCAGGTAATCTTCATCCCTGTTAGATCTAACACGAAGTTAGTTTGGTCCGATTACCTCATAACAATTCTCTACAGAGTATTTAGAATTTACTCTAAAAAATTGGACTAGGGGTAACAGTTAGATACAACTGTTAGTTGGTCATGATGTCTCGGTTTTTTCTGCCGACCTAGGTCGTCGCCGGAGCACCTTACCCAGCAGCTTAGCTGCCTCTTCAGCTTCTATTTTTCCTTTGTTTTCTTCAGTCGTTTGAAACACGCTCCAAAAGGACAACGATAAACACCTGAATTAAGGGTTAAGATAGCGTGACTACAATGGGATCCCCAAAAACACGCCGGCTTCTTTTCTTCAGGCAACTTCAATCTCCTTCGGCTTCCGATACTTTCGAATATACGCGCTTCGCAAGAAAAGGTCGAGGGCTTCAGGATCCACAAGGATCTCTTTCGCGCGCGCCTCTACCTCTTCGTCAGTAACCAAATCTTTAACGTATCCATCCTCATAATAGTCGAGCCAGTCTTTTTTGGCTTCGCGAGCCCGCCGCATCCGGGCATATTGGACGTAGTAGTCAACGCGGACAGCGCCGATCCCGATCTCGATGAGATTCGCACGAAGAGTCTCTTCCCTAATGTATCCCTCCAGGAAGTCGCTGATCCATTGGTCCCTGACTTTATGGACCTCTTCCACGAGGGCCCTGCTTCTTTGGATATCCGCCATAAGCGGCGCGTCGTCCTCATAGCCCAGCCACCGATAACGGTCTTCCAGGTCCTCATCGGAGATATCGCCCATTTCCCAGCCGTAGCGGAGATCGACCCTTGGAATCAGAGTCTTTGCTATGCCCGCTACAATAGCCAGATCAGATACTTTTATGCCAGGGCGAGGTTCAGGCTTGAAGTCGTGCAAAACCATGTAAGCGTCACGTTCTTCTTTCGTTAGGATACCGCGGTGAAAGGCGTCCACGATCTCCCCGCGGCCAGGCAGCATCCAATGCGCCTCCCAGAACCATTCTGAGATCAGAGGGGCAAACCCCTGCTTCCCCATGAATTCGGTGAAAACTTCCGGTTTGATAACTTCGCGCACAACAAACCTGATCAGGTCCCCGGGACCCGGAACCTCTTCTGTGAGCGTCAGATACGCGGCTTCGAAGGGATCCCCGTAACCCCAGCGGCCAACGACGTCCCGAAACTCTGCTTCGGTGAGGTCGCCACGCCATAACATACGGGTGGCCGTGGAGACGTCAGGGATCTCCGGCCGGAACATGCGACGGTAGTACTGAGTCACCGGGGACCTTATGCCGACGCCAACCAACACGCCAAGGATGGCGCCCATAAACATGCTCGGGTTGACCAGGTCCTTCATGAAGGCGCCGAGCGAACGCAAATTCAGGCCGGAGCCCAGGATATGTGTGCTGGCCGCGTCAATGACGCCGGTAGCGAGGGCACCAGCGCCTAACGCCAGGACAACCATGGGGATCGCAAGATTGAAGGCGTCTTGCGGCGTGATCGGACTGTGCAACCGAAAAAGACCCTCAATCTGATGTATGAGCGACTTGACTATGTCCGTTAGTTTCGTGAATACCCATCCGAGGCCGGAGACGATAGGCGATACAACACGGTCCGTGATGAAGGAGCCGATGGTGCCCATGGCTTTCGGGATCTCCCCCGTCATAAAAACCCAGAAGTGCTGTAGGCCCTCTCCCAGGGCGGACGCGACCCCGGCGAGAGCGCCAGAAATCCATGATCCAAAACCAGATACGGCATTATTTACATTATCGCCTATAATGTTGATTGCCATGCCGATATTATTTGACATGAAAGTGTATAAGCCCGTGACGCCGGTGCTGATAGCGGTTGCAGCTCTGTTTAAGACCCCGCTGAGGAAGTTTGTGCTGTTACTGACAAAACTGGACACCGCTTGAGTGAGAGCTGAAAAGGCGCCGCTTACCCATCCCCAAAGCTCGTTAGCTACGCCGTGGATCCAGCTGTTTAGAGTGAGAACGAAATTGTGGACCTGGTTAGTGATCCAGGATGCGATGCTATTCACAAACGATTTCAGTCCCTCAAACGCACCAAGTATCCATCCCCATAACTCGTTGGCTATGCCGTGAAACCACCGATCTAGCGTAAGAACGAACTCGTAGACGCGGTCTCTAAGCCATCTGATCGCGCCCCAGACCCAACCGGACACGACCGAGACAGCGCCAACGGCTGCCGAGTTTATCCAATTCCATAGGTCCTCGAACCAGTATTGTACGCCGTCAAGGGGCCAGGGCCAACCACTCACAGACTACACCGTCAAAGTTTTGGGTTTAGCTGCCTTCGCCTTCTCAATATCCTCTCTAATGAGCTTCTTGCGGTTCTCAGGGGAATCCTCTGCCTTCGGGATGAATAGGCTACGCGGCGCCATGTCAGCATAACTATACGTCAACACGACCGTAACGGCGGTCTCGCCGAGCTTAGGATGCGTTGTTATTTCTCGCTCGTCCAGGATCGTCACTTCAAGCTTATTTTCGTTTTCTGCTGCCAGTTCCGGCGCCTCCACCGAACTCTTTTGTCATGCCATCAGCCACCGAACGAAGGATCTCACACGTTTGACAGTCACAGTTTGACCGGCAAGCGGCCAGCAAAGCAGCGAAGAACGCCCGGCTTTCCTTGGCGCCGGCGACCTGAGGCAATTCAGGTTGACTCATACAATCACCATAAGAAGGGTTGCGCGCGCAGAGCTTAAAACTTATTCTGTTTTCTACGAAGAGTCTCGGCGGTCAGCAACAAGCGGACCTACAGGAGGACCTGTTTCAAGTCCCGTTGTTAGGGGACCTATAGGAGTGAATAGCCTCTTCGTGGCCTCTCATTCTACGAAGAGTCTCGGTAGCCTCTTCGTGACTCGCGAGTCATTTTTCTCTGAGGCCCCGCTTAATCGCCAACATCAAGAAGAATTGTGTTGCAGCCGCGATGGCCGCCGCAACGACTTCCCGCTGTGAGATCACGCCGGTGGCGCCTAAACCGCCCAGGGCAGCAAAGAATGTGAGAGCTGCCATGATAGCAGCATCAACTAGGTTGCTTTTCCAATCAAAAGACCCATTAGACCCATTGGTTCCGCGAACAGTCAACATCAGCTGATTCACGGCCCCCAAACTTCAGTATCGTCGGACCAGTTATAGTGAGTTCCGCCGCCGCTCTTCGACATCCAGAGACCACACCTATTAATCTCGCTGTCGAACCATCTATTGTCAGCGTGGAAAAACTCGTCACATACGTTCGTCCACTCCGTGCCAGTCCACCATTCAACTCGAACGTACAGGACGCCGCCGGATTCCCACCAGGTGACGCGAACTTTCCGCCACGTGTTAATTGGCAGGGTGAAGCCGCCGCCATACGCTCCAGTCTTTAGCAGCGTGTAAGCGCCGCCAACATTCACATAAAACTGAATTTGGCTTAATGGAGTAATATATATAATGCTGTAAAAATTTCTGTCGGCAGCGGACCCTACCGAAGACTGATGTCTAAAACAGAAGCCGTTTCTGGATGCCGTAGAACTTGTGCGTATATACGATACTATTCGACCTTCAGGAAGAACCGTGGTACCCGCGTGTTTGCACAAACTAAACCGTCGAGCAATCGATATGACAGGCCACTTTAGACTCTTAGGCTCTGAAACGTAAGCAGCATCGTCTAGGGTCCATGCAGTTGAAGAGTGGTCCCAATCCACATTCGCCGAGTGATGCGGCGGATCCGCGGGAATCCGCAGCGGCTTGAGCTCAGGCATTTTCTGCATATTTTAATCACTCCACGGTTCAACAAATAATGGTCCAAACCAAGATCCAAGTATGAGTATGTCGTCGAGGTAATGATAAGGGCTTTCCACTTCGAAGCCCACGCGACCGCCCACGTCAGCCCACTCATTATCTGGGTCCTCAGAATACTGCACAACTGTCTGCCAGGCGTCGCCGTCCCAGACCTCAAGCCATGCTTCGAGGCCCCAGCCAGGATCGTACCACCAGCGTGCGCGAATCCGATACCACGTGTCAGCGTCCGGGCTCCACGTGCCCGCCTTAAATGTTTTTCCAGCCCCAGCCTTAACGCGTCCAAGATAGCAGCCGCTCGCGCCGCTTGCGAACCTGGCGTAATAGTAGTTGTTCGCGTCCTGGTACCTGAAGACCACAAGTAAGGCCTTGCTCGTGTCCGTGAAGCGGACCCACGTTACCACCATGCCCTCTTTCACCTGGACAATCGGAACAATATCCGCTTTAATGGAAAACTTCCATCGACCGCCCGCAATAACTTTCATGCTGCAAAAAGGCGATACCGCGACCTCAGTCACCAAGTCAATGTACTCCTGCAACGGCGTATTCTCCCAATCCCAATCCTGCCAAACCATGATCCCGACCTCAGTCACTCCAGGGCTCCGTGAATATCTCAGTCATGCTCGGCGGTGTTGGCGGACCCGGCGGCCAGTACAGTTTCAGTCTGGGCACCGGCGGCAGCGTCAGGATCCTGAAGCCCACGCGGGCCGTCCCTCGCAACGCACCGAAACGGTCGTACCCCTTCCACGGCTCGCTGAAGAGCTGCCTATACGATGGCGACTCAACGTGGGGGGCGCCCCAGATCTCAAGGAACAACAAAGCCATCGACGGCGGCGGAGGCGGAGGAGGAACATAATAGGTCCACGGCTCCGTGAAGATCTCCGTCATGCCCGGCGGCTCAGGCACGGCTTAGACCTCCTCACCCACAATCTCAGCCCCGCAGTATCCCTCAGTCGTGTAATATTTGGCCTTAATCTCAAACTTCTTAGATCCGTCGCCGACCATCTCCGCGTAAGCCCAGGGAAACCAGTCAGTGAAAGGAATCTTGCCGGTCAAAAGAATCTCCGGGGAAATCCGGACGCTATTCCACCACAAGCTGACCCAAGTGTCCTGTTCAGGGCTCACCAGAATCTTAGTGAGCATAAACTGTTTGCCATCCGTGGGCGTGTGATCAGCCACGGACTGATACGCGCTCGTGGTGGTGACGTACCCCTTCTCAAGGATCCCGCCTTTAGGCCGCGGAATAACCGGACCCTGCTCGGACGCTGGAATCGTGATCTCCTGCGTGGTATACGTGGTGTAGTCGGGAAGGTCGCTCAAATCAAGATCAACCTCTCAAACACCTAACATGCGCTCCAAAATTTTTATTAGCCGAAACAAAGCGGTCTCCATCGGCGTGTACCTCTCCGGCAGCTTGATCAAGAACGAAACGTCTATCGTGTGATCGTATGTTCCGGTGTTGTAGCCTCGAAGATAAATTTGTTTGGTGCCGGGCAGCAGCTCGTACTCATCGCGGATCAGTAACGTGTAGCCGTCAAGCGCATAATCTGCCTCTGCATTCGTTGGAAAAATCTGATGCAAACTCCCGTCGACGTGCACGTGGCATACGTCATGGCAGCCGCCGTGAAAGGTTATGGCTATGTCAGTCAAGATGCCCCAGTGGCATCTCATCTCCAGCTCTTCTTGTGAGGTCTTCGTCTTACCAGCTGCAAAAGTTTTGGTGTAGCTATAGTGCGGCATCGATCAACCCACACTACAGTTTTACTCCCAGCGTCCCTCTGCCCTGAGCTTCATCTTTTCTCCGTTCGCTACATCGGCGAAATAGACGTAAACGTATTGTTCTTCTCTTATCCAGAGGGGGTTGTGCCAATGAACCGGGTCTCCAGCTACCCCAGGGGCGGCTTTTTTGAGCGGGACGTATGCGTGCCCGTTCCAGTATCCGATTTCAACGTATTCACCGGTTGTGCAGTTCTCGAATTGCCCTGAAATATGCGATAACCTCAGAACTTTCCCAATTTGAACTTTTTCGCCCTCAAGATACTTAGATTTGCCCGTATCATAAACTAGGTCTTTTTCTAGCTGATAGGGTTTTCTTGCTGCCATCATTTTCATCGCTTCACGAAGAGGCTAATAGACTCTTCGCGGGCTTCGAACCCGCGGCCACGAAGAGTCTACCCACCAAAAAAAGGCTAAGCGAACTCGCCAGGTCCTTGACCGATCGGCTTCTCCAGCACAATCCGGTGAGTGTTGTCGTCCTTGTGCCCATACCACTCGATTTCGATTTGCTTGTATGTGTCCAGGTTCAGGTACTCCTCTTCCAAGTCGTTGACATAGAAGGGTATCTCGAACGTGTGGAACAATCCGACCCCGCGTATGTGTGCTTGCAGTTGGGTTACCCCACCAGCAAACCCTAATTTCTGGAAGCGGTCTCTGCTGTCCTCCACCGATGGTAACGTTGCGTCTGCCGAGTCTCCTGCAGGTCCCGTTGACACACCAAGCACTTCAGCCCAATGCAAATCAGTGCATTTCGTTGTCGATGGATACAGTTTAGCGTTACTATGTCCGATTCCCATTCGCAGGTGCTCGTCTCTCATGATGTCCCGCGGTCGGTGATCGAAGATCGTCAAAGCCCGGTCCTTGAACCACAACTTCCAGTTATAGCTGTCACCCGCCGGGTCTTCCGCCACCGCTGCAGTAAGCGCTGTCAGATCCGGATCCAACTGAATCATGAGCGAACGTAATAGCCCACTTGTCGGAATCTTTTTCCGGACATACGACGCGTCTGTCGCGGGTTTCGTCGCATCATACTCCCACTGCTTTAGGAACTTCGGATACGACTGCTTCGGATCTTCGATTGTGCATATGCGCGTTTCCATGCTGAGGCTGCCGGCCGTAATCAGGCTCGTCGTGAAATTGTTGGTTACCTGAAGCTCAACTTTATCCCACTTAGACAGGTCTAGTGCATATTTGCCGTCTTTGTATTTTCGTCCCAAAAGGATGGGTATCAACATGTCCTGTGACTTGCCGTTGTATTCATCCTGCTTGAATGGGGGCAGATCGCCGATCTTCCGGTATGCTTTCGCAAGGGCCTCTTCCGCGGTTAGACTGAAGAGCGATTTGTCGGTGTCGCCGATCACCTCAATTTTGGTCAAGTGGTTGTGAATGTTGGTTGGTCCGACCCCTGACATGTCGGCCGCGTTAGTGATCCTGAAATACATCGAGATGCTGTCCAGCAGCCCCGATGCCGGCAGCTCCACTTTATGGGTGGACGCAAGGGTCGAAGCCTTGGCTTTTTCATACCGTGACTCTTTGAAATACATTTTCATTCTCCTCTAAAATTGACTGGAGACCCAGCCTCCAGCTAGGCCTTGCCTTTCAGAGCTTTCAATCCGCGGAGGTTCTCGAGCATACGATTCTCGCGGTCACTATCAGTCTCTTCAGCCAGCTTGTCGATCGCGGCCAGGTGAGTCGTCAAAAGCGGCTGATACGCCGTGATGAACTTCTTGACCTTGGCCTCTCGCTTCACAACCCCATCGACGAGCTTGTCAGCGCCAATATTCGATGAATACTGGTACCACTCCGCCATCGACGTCTTCTCCAGCCCCTTCTTGCGGCTCTCGTTTTCGATAGCTTTTCGAGTAGCTTCGGCATACTTCGCTTCAGTCTCGATACCACGCTGAATAGGATCCGCCTTCGGAGCCTTTATTCCCTCGAGATAGTTTGTGCGGCCAACCGCCTTCAAAGTATTAATCTGACGCTTGGCCCAATCTTCAGGGCTAATAACCCTCTGTACAGAACTCAAGTTTTCAAATCTCCCTAAAATCCATTCATTGAAAGTACCTAAGCTACAAATCACATTTAAGGTTCCGAATAGAATTATACAGTACCGATCGGACGGAATTCTATTATGGCGAACAAGCAGAAACGGAAATGGCAGCCCCGGGAGATGCAGATGCTCGCCGAGTGGCTAGCCAAAACCCAACAGGGCAAACGCTGGATCATGAGAGTGAGGCTCGGGGCGCCTAAACCATCAACGCCCACCGCAGAAATGACAGAATCAGAGGCCGCCATGGTCGGAGCCTGGCGCCGCTGGGCAGATGCGGTGATCCTAGAGAAGGAGAAGGTGACTATCGTGGAATCCGCAATCCGACTAGGACCCGGCAAAATCTCTCAGCTAGAACTCTACAAGATGCTTTTTCCGCACACCCCGGAGCTCCGAGCCTGGGCGGGTGTGCCCCTCCACATGCTTTTGCTCTACGCGATCGAAGATCCCGCCGTAATCATGCTAGCACGCCAAAAAGGGATCCAATGCGTCCTTTATGAGCCATTATGGCTCCCGGATTACCTAAAAATCCTGATGCCACGAGAAAGACGCAGCCCCAAATTCTAAAGAAGCTAATAAAACGAACTCCAATCGAACTCTCAAAATATTATTCAATATTATGGAATATTATGAATCATATGATACAGTTTACCCCCCACCGTTGAAACATTGCAGAACTGAGCTGTTCTGTGCTGCAATATTTCAGGGGAGGGGGGGTAACTAGAATTAAAGTAAAACGAACAACCATCGAACTTTTTAATATTATTTGATATTATTGGCATTATTGTATAATGTATTCAGGTGTTAAATT
>Ga0307438_1001820_pt1 | contig 13023 bp, 13 predicted proteins | sample SalMarWE160110MG_FD_202144 | JGI IMG/M metagenome (GOLD analysis project Ga0307438, IMG submission 202144) | Salt marsh sediment microbial communities from the Plum Island Ecosystem LTER, Massachusetts, United States - WE1603-110 | ecosystem: Environmental > Aquatic > Marine > Intertidal zone >... | reverse complement strand
CGGGGGATGTCGTCCGTCCGGACGCCGAGGTTGGCTCGCGGCCATCGCCGCCACCACCGTTCGATTGTGCTAAAATGGATGGAAGCGTCTTGCAGGCCATGCTCAAGGAGCGGGTGCTTGCCGGGAGAAGGACAATTGCGGTCTTTGGGACATTGGCAGACGCCGGCCTCGTCGGTCCACCACAGCGGTAGGACATACGCGCCCTCGCGGGCGCGCGCTTGGGCGGCTTCCAGCAGCGGGTTCATGCCGCTCCACCCATGCGGAGTCGCTGCACAAACGTCTGGATGCCGAGAATCTCAACGCAGTCAGGAGTCCATTCAGAATCGGCATTGTTGAGGGGGATATTGCTGGGGCGATTCCAGTCGCCCCGACCAGCGTTAGTGTTCGCTCTCCTGGGTGTGGATATCACGATATCATGCCGCAATCGCTCTCGTTAACTCACCTCCGCTAGCTTTTTCTTCGCCTTTCTGTCGTTTTCTCCCCTCCCGGTCATTTCCTCTCGCGCACCTGAATCGCAAATCCTGCTCTTCTGGTGAGACACGATTCAGGTGCGCAACCGTCGCAAACGGCCCCCTCCCTCACCTGAATGCGCTTCAAGCGCGCTGCTCCTGGTTCGTGATGGGCCATTATCGTTAGGTAGCGCCCACGCCTTGCCCAGCAATGCCTGCGTCATGGATGCCCTGTCAGGTGCTCGACTAGGGCGAGCATATGCTTGGCAATCACATCGCCTTCTGCGCACGCAGACTCTCCGTGATTACAGAGGTGGGCCACGTTCCTCCCACCAGTGGTATACTCGACAATAAGAACTTGGGGGCCGTTGGGCTCGAAGTCAGGGAGATCATGGTGGCGAAGAGTAAGAAACGAAAGAAGGCAGCGAGGATAGTGCTGCAGCAGGCGCAGGAGACCCACAAGGTGCCGCCCGCCGAACGCCGTCGACAGCGCACGCACGCCGTCCTCGGTACACCTCTTCAGCCGCCGTTTCCTGAAAGCGTCCAGACAGCGGTCTTCGCCCTCGGGTGCTTCTGGGGCGCCGAGCGCATCTTCTGGCAGACACCTGGGGTCTACACAACCGCGGTCGGGTACACAGGCGGGCACACCCCCAACCCGACTTACGAGGAGGTCTGCTCGGGCCGGACCGGCCACGCTGAGGCCGTCCTCGTGGCGTTCGATCCCGCCCAGATCTCGTACGCCTCGTTGCTGAAGATCTTCTTCGAGGCCCACGATCCGACCCAGGGCATGAGACAGGGTAACGACATCGGCACACAGTACCGCTCCGCCATCTACTACGCTGACGAAGAACAGCGACAGGCCGCCGAGTCGGCGCGCTCCATGTACAACGAGGCGTTTGAGCAAGCCGGCTTCAACCCAATCACGACCGAGATGGCGCCCGCCGGTCCGTTCTATTACGCCGAGGATGACCATCAGCAGTATCTCCACAAGGTTCCGAACGGCTACTGCGGAATCGCGGGGACCGGGGTGACTTGCCCTCTACCGGCCGTGTCCGAAGCCGGTGACCCTCTTACGCCCGTGCCCACAACCGACGAGGAATGGCGCCAGCGCCTGATGCCGGAGCAGTACGCGGTGCTGCGCCAGGCCGGGACGGAGCGAGCTTTCACGGGCGAATACGTCGACACCGAGGAGGACGGCGTCTACCGCTGCTCCGGCTGCGGGAACATTGTCTTCGATAGCCGAACGAAGTACCATTCCGGCTGCGGCTGGCCCAGCTTCACCGATGCCGTCTCGCCGGACGCCGTCGAGCGATTCGAAGACCACTCTCACGACATGATCCGCACGGAAGTGCGGTGCGCGCGCTGTAACTCTCACCTCGGCCACGTCTTCGACGACGGCCCAAGGGACGCGGGCGGTCAGCGCTGGTGCATCAACAGCGTTGCGCTGGACTTCGACCCGCGCTGAGTCACAAGCGCCGACTACCGGCACCGCAAGGGGCTCGTTGCCCGCCAGCCCCAGTGGCCCATTAATGCTGACAGAGAACAGGGTTGAGTTCCGTTGGTGAGACGCTGAACCTTGCGATCGGGGAGAAGAAGCGTTTCCGGGGGCCTATCCACCGTAGCCCCCTCACCAGACGAGTTCAGGCTGCCGGCTTGAATCGGCGCAGGCGCAGCGAATTGGTCATCACCGACAGCGAGCTGAAGGCCATGGCCACCGCCGCCAGGACCGGGTTCAGGAAGCCGAACTCGCCGAAGAAGGGCTCCAGGCCGCCCGGCACGCCTGTCCTCGAGAACAAAGGATACAGAATGCCCGCCGCAATGGGAATGAGGGCCACGTTGTAGAAGAAGGCCCAGAACAGGTTCTGGCGGATGATCTGAATGGTCTTCTTGCTGAGGGCGATGGCCGTGGCCACCCCGCGCAGATCGCCGCGGATGAGGGTGATGTCCGAGGCCTCCATGGCCACGTCGGTGCCGCTGCCGATGGCGATGCCTACGTCGGCCTGAGCCAGAGCGGGAGCGTCGTTGATGCCATCGCCGACCATGGCCACCACCCTGCCCTCGCTCTGGAGAGCACGCACCTGGTTGGCCTTGTCCTCGGGCAAAACCTCCGCCAGCACGCGGTCGACGCCTACCTGGCGGGCGATGGCCTCAGCGGTGCGGCGGTGGTCGCCGGTGAGCATGAGCACCTCGATGCCCATGTCCTTGAGGTCAGCGATGGCCTCCTGAGCGCCGTCTTTCACTGTGTCGGCCACGGCGATGACGCCCAGCACCTGGCCGTCGACGGCTACGAACATCGCCGTCTTGCCCTGGGCCAGCAGTTCCTCGGCGGTCGCCGCCAGGCCGTTCAGCTCGACGGCCCGCTGCTCCATCAGAGTAAGGTTGCCCAGAAGGACCTGACGTCTCCCCACTTTGGCCTGAACGCCGAGGCCGGGCACGGCGACAAAGTCCTGCGCCTCGGCTAGGGCCAGGCCCCGCTCCTGAGCCGCCGTCACGATCGCTTCCCCCAGAGGGTGCTCCGATCCCCGTTCGGCGCTGGCGGCCAGACGCAGCACCTCCTCCGCTTGCCCATCGCCCGCCAGCACGTCGGTCACCCGCGGCCTGCCCTCGGTGATGGTGCCCGTCTTGTCCATGACCGCCGCCTGCACGCGATGAGCGGTCTCCAGGGCCTCGCCGCCGCGTATGAGCACGCCGCTCTCCGCCCCCTTGCCGGTGCCGACCATGATGGCGGTGGGGGTGGCCAGGCCCAGAGCGCAGGGGCAGGCGATGATGAGCACAGCCACGGCATTCAGGAGGGCGTAGGTCAACACGGGCGATGGCCCAACGATAAGCCACACACCGAAGGTAAGCGCTGCCACCGCCATGACTGCCGGCACGAAGTAGGAAGCGACCACGTCGGCCAGGCGCTGGATGGGCGCCTTCGAACCCTGGGCCTCCTCCACCAGGCGGATGATCTGCGCGAGGACCGTCTCCTCGCCGACCTTGGTGGCGCGGAAACGGAAGGAGCCCAGCTTGTTGATGGTGGCCCCGATGACCTCGTCGCCGGGGCCCTTCTCCAGCGGGATGCTCTCGCCGCTGATCATCGACTCGTCCACCGCCGAGCGGCCCTCCACGACGATGCCGTCGACGGGGATCTTCTCGCCGGGCCGCACGACCACCACGTCGCCGGGGGCCACCTGCTCGATGGGTATGTCCTGCTCCCGGCCGTCGCGGACAACGCGTGCGGTCTTGGCCCGCAGGCCCATGAGGCGCTTGATGGCCGCCGAGGTCCGGCCCTTGGCGCGAGCCTCCAGCCAGCGGCCCAGCAGGATGAGGGCAATGATGAGGGCAGACGTCTCGAAGTAGACGCTGGTCTCGATGGCCGCCGCCTCGAACAGGCCGGGCCCGAAGGTAGCGGCGATGCTGTAGCCGTAGGCGGCGCTGGTGCCCACGGCGATCAGCGTGTTCATGTCGGCGGTCAGGTGCCTGGCCGTCTTCCAGGTGCCCACGTAGAACTGCCAGCCAGCCCAGAACTGCACCGGCGTGGCCAGCAGGAAGGAGACGACATTCATCCAGCGAACGGGGATATCGGCCAGGAGAGGGATGTGCTGGTGCTGAGCGCCCAGCATGAGGAGACCGCCAATAGCGCCCGCGAAGAGAAGCTTGGTCAGGAGGGTGCGCTGCTCCCTCTGGCGCGCCTCGGCCTCAGCGTCCCGCTCCTCCACGAGCTCACGCAGGCGGTAGCCGGCGTCCTCCACAGCGCGACGGAGGTCAGCGATGGCTACCTGGCCGGGCAGGAACCCCACCGTCGCCCGCTCGCTGGCCAGGTTGACGCTGGCCTCGCTAACGCCGGGCACTTTCCTCAGGGCGGTCTCAACCCGCCGTACGCAGGAGGCGCAGGTCATGCCCTCCACGCCGACGGTGAGGCTTTCCCGGCGGGCCTCGTAGCCGGCGTCCTCGACTGCCTTGAACAAGTCTTCGATGTTGCTGGCCCGGCGGTCGTGGAGTACCGCCGCGCGCTCGCTGGCCAGGTTGACCGTGGCCTGGCTGACGCCCGGCACCTTCTTGAGGGCACGCTCCACGCGCGACACACAGGAGGCGCAGGTCATGCCCTTGACGGGAATGATCACCTGCTGCTTGTCTTCTCCCTTGCGCTCGGCCATCTCCTATCCGTCCCGTTCTGAGCCGACTTCGGTCAACGATTGGCCAGGGTGTAGAGCTCCTGCAGTTCCTGGACCACCTGCTCCTCGCGGCCGTTCTTGATGCCATCGATGACGCAGGTGTGGAGATGGTCTTCGAGGATGATGGCTTCCATCTTCTCGATGGCGCGGCGGACGAACTGGTGGGGCTCTTCGGTCTTGGCCCCGGGCTGAACCTCCGCTGGGGTACGCTCTTGCGGCACTGCTCGCTCCTCCCTCTGGGTCGTACCCTACCATCCCCTGAGAAGCGAACCCGATCCCCCAGGTGTCCACTAACAACCGCTTATACAGATTCCCAAAGTTGCTGACGACCTACACTTGCGGGCGAAGCGGAGCCGAAGGCAGGAAGCCAGATATCGTGTGTTATGCCCCGCTGCCCGTCACAGTAACCTCTTCTCTCCTTCAAGCCTTTTCGCATCTGTGATATAAGGTCACAGAGTCTCTGGACTTCTTCCCTGGACCCACCTTCTGCTATGAGCTCCTCTTCTATCTGGGCCACCTCGGTGGGGCCTACACCTTCCAAGACATCCTTAAACCTTTGTTTGAGTTCATCGGGGCTCGCGCCGGCATGTAGGGTCTTGATCAGATCCTTTAGCATCTCTTTCTTACCGTTGAGAGTACCCCCCCCCAGCACGTTCCCCCGAAACCGTGTCTGAACCCAGAGTCTTACCGGACTTCTATTCCATGAATACAACCGCTACTTCTTTCACATCCCACAGGGGTTCTATCTTCTCCGTTATCTCTTCCTTTATTGCAGAAGCAAACTGGTGGTCCGGAGGCAGGTCGACCACCACTCGGACAGTGCCGTCTTCTATCTCAATGCCCCGCACCAGGTTTGTACGCACCAAGTCTAACCCAGCCATAGGGTTCATGACTTTCTTAAGGCGCTTACGCACCACCTCTACCGTGGTCGGATTCCTCTCCTTGACCAGACCATGGCGCTCTTCGTAGTTTTCAATGGCCGAACGTAAACCTTCTATGGCAAGTACCGAGCAATGGGCTTTGATTTTGGGAAGCCCTCCTAGCGCTTCTGAAGCTTCCTGCCAGGTAATCTTCTTGGCTTCATCCAACGTCTTTCCCTTGGCCAGTTCCGTAATGATAGAACCAGTAGCGATGTTAGAAGCACAGCCATAAGATTCGAATTTGACGTCTGAGATCGTGTTCGTCTTGGGCTCAACACTAATATATACGGACACCATATCGCCGCAGGCTGGACTGCCTTCTATCGCCTTCCCGTCGGCATTCTCAATCTGGCCTACATTGCGCGGGTGGCGAAAGTGCTCCAGTACCGTTTCGCTATATGGAGATCTCATCTCTAACTCTCCCACTCTTCCTTTACTTGCCCAGTGGGCTAATGCTTCTCAGCTCCTGCACCACCTCAGCCAGCGTCTGAACCACGGCGTCGATGTCTTCCATGGTGTTGTAACGCCCGAAAGTGAAACGAATTGACCCGTGTGCCCTTTCGTGGTCACCACCTATCCCGAAGATGACGTGGCTGCCCTCCAGAGAGCGACTGAAACAGGCAGAGCCGGTGCTCACAGCAAAACCGTGCATATCCAGATGCAGGGTGATAGATTCACCCTCTATGAAATGGAATGAGATATTGGCATTCTGCGGGAGCCTCTTCCAGCGATGGCCATTGAGGGTAGTATCCGGTATCTCGGCAAGTATGCGGTCAATAATACGGTCACGCATCGATTGCAGCCTGCTTGTTTCTTCCGGCGTGACCAGCTCTACCGCTTTGGCGAATCCCACTGCGCCGGGTATGTTTTCCAGCCCGGCCCTAAGGTCGAACTCCTGGAATCCTCCATCTACCCACTTGGCTATTCTTGTCCCTTGACGGACGTACAGTCCTCCGATGCCTTTTGGCCCATGGATGGTATGGGCGGATACCGTGACTAGATCCACAGGTATCCTACTAACATCGAGGGGAACCCGAGTGAAGGCATGAGTTGCATCAGTATGAAACAGCGTCGCTTTCTCGCTGCAAATGCGACCAACACTAGCGATATCCTGAATGGTGCCAATCTCCTGGTTGGCATGCTGGATGGAAACCAGAATGGTCTCATCTGTGATGGAATCTCGAAGCTCGTCGAGGTTCACAAAGCCGTCACTATCTACATCCAGATAGGTGACCCGGAAGCCCTGCTTCTCAAGGGCTCTTGCGCTGTGGAGTACAGGGAAATCCTCGATTTTTGACACAATTATGTGTTTCCCTTTCCTGTTACCAAGAGCCAGCGCCGCTCCCTTCAGAGCGATGTTTGAGGATTCCGTGCTTCCTGAGGTGAAGATAAGCTCTCCAGGCGCCGCTCCCAGAGCCGCAGCAAGGGCTTCTCTAGCACTGTCCAAGACTTCCCGAGCCTCTATGCCCTGAGAGTAGGCAAACTCCGAGGTGGCAACGGCGTACTTATCGAAGAAATACGGCTTCATTGCGTCCAATACCCGTTCATCCAAGCGGGTGGTTGCTGAGTTGTCCAGATACACCTGTCGCCTCTCTAACATATCTCGCTCCCGCCTATATGAAGAGGGTCACCCTTGATTCTCTTGCCTCACTTATGTAAGTGCCCACCGCACAGTAATCTGATATCAAATCATCACGCAGGTCTTCTTTCTCTATCCCCATTATTTCCATGGTCATGTCGCAGGCAAGGATTTTGCCTCCAAGCTCCTTGAAGTCCTGCAGCAGCTTCTCTAGAGAGGCCACACCGGCCTTCTTCATTTTCCGCTTAACCATCCACTTGCCCAGGCCTAGCATGTTCATTCTTGATAGTGGTCCGCTTTCCAACCCACCTTTCTTGAGGCGTTGAAGCCCCCAGAAGGTGAAGAAGAGTGATACTTCCATTCCCATCGCCAGTGCCCCATTGGCTATGATGAGGGCACTGTAAACCTTGTCCATATCACCGCTATGAACTACCAGCGTAGCTTTGTCAGCCATAGCTACTTCCCCTCTACCTACGTATTCTTATCTTCCAGACTCCGTCTTTCTCCTGAACGTCCACAAGTTCCAGTCCTAGAGCTCTGACGGCCATTGGTATCTCTTTCTTGGAAGAAGGGTGAGTTCCGATAACCTCCACAATGTCACCTTCTTCTGCCTTCCTTAAGGCCTTCCGGGTTTCAACCAAAGGGATCGGGCAGGTTTCACCTGTGCAATCCACCGTTATCTCAGACATTTCCTATTATCTCCATGCAGGTTTACCACACTATATTGATTTGCTACTCAGGTTTCTGCAATTTAGCCCTAGTCCGTCCGCACGATCCGGCCGTTCTATCCCAAGAAGTACTCGGCACCCCGAACCCGGCGCACGATGGGTAGCTTTTCTATGAGCGCGTCCAGGCCGAGGATTCGCCCCGCTCCAAGCGCACCCAGAAGCAGAAACACCCCGATGTAGACGATGTGCTCGTCCAGGAACGGGTTGTTCGCCGGCGGGAACTGGGCGATGTAGAACATGAACATCATCGCCCCGGCCCAGAATAGGGTGAAACGGGTCATGATGCCTAGGATCAGGGCGATGCCGATGAGGATCTGGCCCGAGATCACCAGGCCATCGATGACATCGACGGCTGCGCTGTTGCTTCCCAGATCCACGAACCAGCCCTTTAGCGGCCCGCTGGTGGCGTTGACCAAGAAGCCCGCTGATGTCCAGTCGCCTAGCAATTTGTCGAACCCCGACCAGACGAAGATCCAGCCCATAGCGACGCGCAGAAGAACGGCGAAAGGCAGGATAACGTCCACGTAGCGGAAGGTCAGGTTCCAACCGCCAAGGCGGACGGTCGATACGTTCTCCGTCATTGTTCCCTCCTAAGGCAACCTGTTTCTACAGTTTGGACATATTATACAGCGAAAAGCCAAATTCGTCAACCCTCGCCTTTGTTAGTCTGATGGCCGTCTCAGACGCCAGCGAGGGCCAGCACTCAGGAGAGAATTTCGTCGGGCCGTCAGGGAGCGACAGGCCGGCCTAGATGTCCACTGGAAAATGGGCGAAAAAAGTGCGAAGAATACTGACGACGTACAATAGTCCCCTTACGCCGCGCGGAACCAGTCGCAGACTTCCTCCGGCAGCTCGCAGGCCAAGGCTTCGTGCACGCTTTCGTCCATGCAAGACTTGAGGACGCAGAAGACGCAGCCGCAGCGGCGCACCGCCTCGTCGGCAGCATCGACGGCGAGCAGATCGAGGCCGCCGAGGGTCCTGTCGGGCATGCCGATGGCATCCAGGCCCTCCGACGCCCAGCCGATGAAGGTCTGAACGTCGATGAAGGGATCCGTCTCCGGCCGGCACCGCTCGAGGAGACAGAAGAGCTCGGCGGGCAGGCAGGTGCGCATCGTGGCCGCTCGCTCTCGGCAAATGACCTCGGCTAGGGCTCGCATCACCGCCAGCGTCGCTGCCTCAGCCTCCTCGAAGGACGCTAGCTTCCCTCTCGCCTGTACCTGGGCTATGAACTCTCGGTACTCCATCTTACCGCTCCCCTCCCGGGCTATACGAACCGCTCCTTGAGGCTCTCGTACTGCTCGAGCGCTGGCGCCCTGACCAGCTCTCCTAGCCGACTGACCGGCGAACCGTCCTCCAGCGCCTTCACCTGATCTTCGTAGGTGGGCACCCCCTCTACCCTGTAGATGACGCCCAGGGGAATCCGCTCGCCCCACTCCTGTGCTTTGTGCCAGGCCGCCGTGCGGTCGCTGGGGTCGTAGCCCTCCTCCTCTTCCAGATGATAGACCCTCTCGCGGTACCAGGCGTAGGTGTTCACCCGGTTGAAGGTGACACAGGGCTGGAGCACGTCGATCAAGGCGTAACCCCGGTGGCGGACACCCTCGGCGATGACCCCGGCCATGTGCTTCGGGTCGCCGGAGAAGGAGCGGGCGATGAAGGTAGCCCCCGCGGCCAGGGCGATGGCCGCCGGGTTGAAGGCAGCTTCAATGGCGCCATCGGGCGAGGTGGTGGTGATGAAGCCGGCATCGCTGGTGGGCGAGTACTGGCCCTTGGTCAGGCCGTAGATCTGGTTGTTCTCAACGATCTGGGTGATGTTGGGGTTGCGGCGACAGGTGTGCACGAAGTGATTCCCGCCGATGCCGTAGGAATCACCGTCGCCGTCGGCTACGATGACGTGCAATTCGGGGTTCGCGAGCTTGGCTCCGGTGGCCACCGCCAGAGGACGGCCGTGGATGGTCATGTAGCCGTTGGCGTTCATGTAGTCCGGAAGCTTGCTGCCGCAACCGATGCCCGAGACGAGGAGCACCTGGTGGGGAGCGATCTCCAGCTCGGCCAGGGCCAGCTTGAGCGCCTTGAGGATAGCGTAGTCGCCGCAGCCGGCGCACCAGGTGACCTCCACCGTGGTGTCGTAGGTCTTGGGGTCGATCGTTGTGATCATTGCTCACCTCCTACCGTAGCTCGGCCACGATGTCCTCGGGCGAGAAAGGCCGGCCGTCGTACTTGTTGATAGTTCGGTCCACGCTCAGGCCGGTGGACATTCGGATGAGACGGGCCAACTGCGAAGTGTAGTTCTGCTCTACGGCTACCGTCTGGCGACAGGCCCTCAGCATCCGGGCGGCCTCATCCTCCGGGAAGGGCCAAAGGTCGCCGAAGTGGATCAGGTTGGCGCTGTCGCCGTTGGAGTTCAGCAGGTCGACCGCCTCCCGGCAGGGCCCGTAGCTTGACCCCCAGCACACCAGGGTTAGGTCGGCCTGCTCTGGTCCGTAGCGCTTGGGCGGACGCATCTCCTCCTCCGCCGCCGCCAGCTTGCGCATCCGCTTGTCCATCATCCGCCGCCGGTTGGTGATCTCCTCCGTGATGTGGCCGTACTCGTCGTGTTCGTCGCTGGTGGCAGCGTACACCGCCTTGGGGTGACCCAGCGCCGCCCGCGGTGAGATACCCGAATCGGTGAAGGCAAAGCGACGGTAGCCGTCCTCCAGCCGCTCGAGGTCCTCCGCCGAGAGGAACTGGCCCCGGTCTATGCTCACCGTCGAGAAGTCGATGGCTCCCATGTCTAGGCTGCGCAGGGAGCTGGCCAGGAACTGGTCGGCAAGGATGATCACCGGACACTGGTAGCGCTCGGCAAGATTGAAGGCTCGCCAGCCGGCCTCGAAGCACTCCTCGACCGTTCCCGGCGCCAGCACGACGCGGGGGAACTCCCCCTGGGAGGCATTGATGACGAACAGCAGGTCTCCCTGCTCGGTGCGGGTGGGAAGGCCGGTTGACGGTCCGCCCCGCTGGGCCTCCACCACTACCAGCGGCACCTCGGTCATGCCAGCCAGGCCCAGAGCCTCCGCCATCAGCGAGAAGCCGCCGCCGGAGGTGGCCGTCATCGCCCGAGCTCCCGCGTAGGAGGCACCGATGGCCATGCACACGGCGGCGATCTCATCCTCGGCGTGCTTGGTGACGACGCCCAGGTAGCGGGGCAACGCCGATAACCACTCGATGATGGAGGTGGCCGGCGTCATCGGATAGGCCGACACAAACCGGCAACCCCCCGCTAGGGCCCCCAGGCTGATGGCCTGGTTGCCGTTGATCAGCATGCGCGATGGCGTCTCCAGGGGCTTCAGCTTGTAAGGGAAAGCGGCGGCGTGGCGTTCCTGCGCCTGGTCATAGGCCGCCTTCGCCACCGCCAGGTTGCTCTCCACCACCTGGGGTCCTTTTACCCCGAAGTTGTCCCGTATGACGCCCTCCAGGTAGCTGAGCGGCCAGCCGCAGACACCCGCCGCCGCAGCCAGCGCCGCCGTATTGGTCATGATGCGGCTGCCGTGCTCCTCGGCAATGGCAACGAGAGGCATAGCGAAGCACTGCACCCCTCGCTCCTTCAAGGCCTCTTCGTCCACCTTCACCTGCTCCGGATAGATCACGGCGCCCCCCTCGGCGATGTTGTCCACGTGGAGGCGCACCGTCTCCGCCGTGAGGCCGAGAACGAGGTGCACAGGGCTGCTGTGGGAATAGGCCGTCCGCTCCGACAGGCGGATCTGGTAGAAGTTGTGCCCGCCGCGGATGCGGGACCGATAGTCCTGCATGGCAAAGACCTGGAGCCCGCCGCGAGCGAAGGCCTGGCACAGGCCCCCTCCGCTCGATTCCACCCCCTGGCCCGCATCGCCGCCGATCAGGATGCTCATGTCATTGACTACTGTGCCTACCACATCATCCCTCCTTCCTTGCCTGCGCTTGGCTCCGGTGAGAGACATCTTATGTTCTTGGGCCGTCGGTTACAAGTACTCTCCGGCGATTCGCCCGCCGAGGTAGTTCAACCGCGGCTTGCCAATGGTCTTGACGGTGCGGTTGGCCGTGCTTAAAATTTTACCTACAGGTAAAGTATAGCACCCCTAGGCTCTTTACCCACAGCGGCGAAGCGCTAGGAGAGGAGGTCTCGACCATGGCCTACGAGGCAAAGGACTACGGCCACCTGATAGGGATGGAGGGCTTCAGCGAGACGTTGCTGAGGAATCACTTCACCCTCTACCAGGGCTACGTCACCAATACCAACAAGCTGCTCGACCTTCTTAGCCAGATGGCCAAGGAGGGCAAGTTCGCCACGCCCGAATACGCCGAACTGAAGCGGAGAATGGGCTTCGAGTTCGACGGCATGCGCCTGCACGAGTACTACTTCGAAAACCTAGGCAGCAAGGGAGACATCGGCCAATCGGCCAAGCTGCGGGACAAGCTGGGCCGGGACTTCGGCAGCTACGAAGCCTGGGAGGCCGATTTCAAGGGCACGGGCGCTATGCGGGGAATCGGCTGGACCATACTCTACCAGGACAACGTGACAGGACGGCTGATCAACCAGTGGATCAATGAGCACGAGACCGGCCATCTGGCGGGTTGCCTTCCCATCCTGGTCATGGATGTCTTCGAGCACGCCTTCATGCTCGACTATGGCCTGAAGCGGGCTGACTACATCGAGGCCTTCTTCAAGAACATCAGCCGGGAAGCCGTGGAAAGCCGCCTGGCCTAGGAGGCCCTCGAAAAAGCGGGCTTGTAGTTCCGCTCGTGGTGAGCCTGTCGAACCACGAGCGGCCCCAAGGGGGTATTTCAACAGCCTTGTAGGCTAAGGAAGGGGGATCCTATGGCAGAGACCACGATCACTCCTCTGGATGACGGTCCTTACCTAGTGAAGGGCCCCGCAAAGATCGTTGATGCCGCCAGCAACGAGTTTCGGGTAGAAGGCAAGACCATTGCCCTCTGCCGCTGCGGCAACTCCAACACCAAGCCCTTCTGCGACGGAACTCATGTCAACGTCGGATTCAAGTCCAAAGACAGGGCCGCTGGCTAGACTAGTCAGGCATAAGGGGTGGTATCTTGATACCATATGAAGAACGATCAGAGGAGGTGTAGAAATGCCCGAGTTCCTCAATCCCTTCCCCGGCATGGTGCCCGCTCGCAAGCTCACCCTCGAAGAGCTGGTCCGTGCCATCCGCCTGGACC
>Ga0307438_1001817_pt1 | contig 13050 bp, 10 predicted proteins | sample SalMarWE160110MG_FD_202144 | JGI IMG/M metagenome (GOLD analysis project Ga0307438, IMG submission 202144) | Salt marsh sediment microbial communities from the Plum Island Ecosystem LTER, Massachusetts, United States - WE1603-110 | ecosystem: Environmental > Aquatic > Marine > Intertidal zone >... | reverse complement strand
TAAGAAATGTTGGTGTATACAAATAAATGAGATGTATGTAAATGTTATTAAGGATGTTATGGCATATTATCGCTCATCTTATGATAAACTCACGCTAGGATCATTCTATTCAAAAACTGGATGAACTGTTACCTTGCTAACTGTCTTTCAAAAAGCCATCTCCAAAAATAAAAGAGGCATCAGTCAGAAGGTTTACGGATATCTAGCTATTGGATCATTTGATTATAATGCCTGAAGGGAAGTATTTTAGTATGGTGGATTAAGGGATTATATAGCAGTTGAGAAAAGTTAATCTGTGTATTAATCCTCAATTCACCGGATTTTGCTTAACTTGAGTACAAATTGTGAGAGGTTGTCCATAAGCATTATTTCAGTATGTATTATAATCATTGATATTACTTGTTTATGTGACTGACGAGGCGAAGCATTAGGAATGTATAAAAGGCATTGATAAAGAAAGGAATAAATCGGGCCAGTGCAGATATTGGATTTATGTTTATTGCATATAATCTAAGGCGAATTTTTAACATTTTAGGCCAGAATCAGCTGAAAGAGTATCTAAGGATACTTTTCCAGTTATTTCTGACTGTTTTGGACTTCTTCAGACGAAAAATAAGCCTGTTAGAGACTTCCTTATTCCAGGTAATAATCTGCCACGGGAAAATTAATGTCCCGCTTAAATCGTTGTAAATTGACTGAAAAATATCCTAAAAAAAGATTCTTAGATAAACTCCCGTTAGCAATAAGGTGCCACTGCCTATAAGATATATTCCTACAAATTATTTTTTTTCGACGTGAATTTCCTCCAATAAGTATAAATTAGTACTCAATGAATGAAAGAGTTTTTTGAAAGTATCCATAAATCTTTTGATAATAGAGAAATTGCAGTTATCATTTGGATTATCATTGGTCTAATTTTCGTGTTATCAAAAACTTCTTTTCGAAAATCACTGTTTGATTTTCTTAAAATACTATTCAATTTAAAGATTATTTCCATAATTATCTTTGCGTGGGCATATTCCTTAATCATAATCTACATTCTCTATTCTTTTCAATATTGGGATTATTCAATGACCAAAGATTCAATTTTCTGGTTCTTATTAAGTGGTCTTGTAATCCTTTTTAATCTTAACAAAGCAGAACAGAATAAAGATTATTTTCTTGATATTATAAAAGACAATATCAAATTCACACTTCTATTAGAATTTATAGCTAATATTTACAATTTCAGCTTATTAGGTGAATTGTTTTTTATACCATTAATGGTTTTATTTTCTGTAATAATAGGACTTTCAAGCACAAACCCAAAGTATAAAATCCTTGAAAACTTTTTAACAACTATACTCTCACTATTTGGTTTTGTACTTATAATCCTTTCCATAATAAAAATCGTGACCTCAATTCAAGTATACTTAAATTATTATATGCTTAAATTATTTCTTTTACCAATTATTCTAAGTATTACTTTCATTCCATTTGCCTACTTGCTTTCAGTTTATATGAATTATGAAACGCTTTTCGCTAAATTCAAATTTTTCATAAATGATTATAAATTAATAAAATATGCAAGACTGAGATCTTTTCAGAAGTGTGGAATAAGGTTAAATAAAATCAGAACACTTATACCATTGATAATGAAAGAATTCTACTCAGGGATCGATAAGAATGAAATTAAAAACTTAATAACATAACCCTACTGCTAACGTGGACAATAAAATTAATAGGTTTGTCACGGTTTTTGCAATTCAAATCTTTGATTTAAGACCACTTTTAGTCCTCTAGAGACACTTATTTTCTTGTTATTGAACCAACACTCTCTGTTGGTCTTTTTTTATCCAAATGCAAACAAAGAGTGAAAGAATATATATTCCAGCTTGAATTCTTGGGAGTACAAGTCCTCTGCGACTTAATAAATATCTTAAATATGAAAAGCCGGAAAGCTTGACCACATTTGGCCGGTCAGATTAACATTAACATACATAACTATACAACAAGCATTTAACTCTGGCATTTGGTGGTCAATATTATCCGGCTAACTATGGTCAAGGTTACTTTCTTTTCATTTAAGGTGAGAAAATGAAAAAATTAAAAAGTCTGAATTTAAGAAAATCTCCAAATTTCCTATGAATCCTACGAATCCTACATCCTATTTCTTTTAAAGAAGGTTCCATCCCATCCCAGATTTCTCCGGTAAAATTTGGGATGGGATAATTCAAAATGTCTCAAAAACGAATGATTTCATCATCAAATCCATCAACATTCTCTTGCGTCAGCTTATTGGATGGCTGATTATCTGTTTGTTGCAATTAAAGGTTCAGGTGCTATTCCAACCAATATAAATTTTTAATATTATTTGATTTCAATTCTTACAAGCCCTAACTTTGATATAGGAAGATCCAAACGGAAGGTTATTATTATATACCAATTTCTAAGGCTTATAAATCATTTAATATCCATATAAGCAAATTAAAAGCAAATTTCCCTGTAAATGGATAATGTTTAATCCCGCTAAGAAACCATAATAAAATTTCGGAATCTGAAGAGTGCCACAAGTATTGTGATTCATAATATATTTTGTAAGAAAATTCCTATTATGTCTAATTATTGGAATATTAATTACAGATTGTTGACAATCGGCAAGTTTCTGTTCTAGTAAATTATAGGAATATTCATCAATTATCTTAGGAATTTCTATCAGGTCAGAACTGTCATTTTCAAGCAGATAATATTTATTTTCCCCTCCCCGTATCCTTAAATAGTAAAGGCTGATTTTACCATCGACCAGTCTTTCCAAGAAATATCTCTCAATCTGATCTTCAATTTTTATGTCAAATGCTTTGTAGGTAAGGCCGCTTATAAATCTGTATTCTGAAACCTCATAAGGTGTATATTTTTCCGTCGAATCATTCCTTATTACCTGGCAGAATTTTGAATTTAAGAATCTTCCCGCATTAACAAGTTTTATGCCCGATACCAATTTGCCCTCATAAACATAATAATCAGCTGCCTGGCAAAAAGTAACTTTTGGAACAAAGATTATCAAAAGAATAAGAGTCAAACGTATTGTCATTTCTCTTAAATAATATTACAGAATCCTTTTTTAACCTTCAATTTTTACTATTAAAACTTAATCCCTGTTACCAAATTTATATTATTCAGATTAATTCCAAAGTTGCCAACCCTGTCATCCCATTCACCAACAAAATGTTGCCCAACGCAATACTCATACCTTAACTGAAGGAAAAGGCCCGACCTGGAATTAAACTTAAGCTCGGTTTCAATTCCACCTGTGAATCCATATTGAGCCGTTCCGGACCTGAATTCGAACTTTGAATAATTAACAGAATAACTATCGAATCGTACTATTTTGTTAATCATCAATCCCAGCGTTGCAGAAGGCTGCACTCTTTTAAAGGGGATTGTATATTTAACTAGAACAGGTACTTTTAATGTCGATAATTTTAAAGTAGATATATCCGAAGAATATTCTGCTTGATTAATGCCCAGCTCTAATTGAATGCTTAGCTTTTCACTGACAAAGGGATCCTGGAGATTAATAAATGCACCATATGTCATACCAGTACTACTTGGTAATTCATCAAATAATAATATTGGACTATTCTTGTAAAATGATATTTCAGAAAAGGATACTCCGATTATTGGCCCAAAGCTGAATTCAATTTTTACTTTTTTCTTTGCATAAATAATACAGTTTTCATCAGTACATACCTCATTATGATAATCCTCTGCAATTTTTATCAGGGGGTTATGACTCAATAAAATACTTTCTGCTTTCTTCATGGAGGTAGGACTATCTATGAGGAATGTTTTTAGTAATCCAATGTATTCCTTTGACTCTTTTTCATAAAGGGTAGGTGTATTTTCACTATATACCCTTGCAATACCAGGGAGTTCAGTAACAATATATACTTTTCTTATTTCATTTTTAAGTTCTGCAAGGTCAGAATCTTGTTTACTTATAAAGTAATGATCCCCCTGATCATCATAATAATAATACAGATCAACAATACCGTCAAACATAATCTCCAGGAATATCTTCACAGTATCACTTGATTTTATCTTTCTTGAAACATAATATTTACTATCTGCAAATCTATAGGCTTTAATATCGTTGGGATTATAAATCACTTTTTCAGATTCATTATCTTTAATAAAGACACACTTCAAGAAATTTTCTTTCTTACCTCCAGATTTGATTAATCCAAATATTGTATCATTGTTATTCGTTATTACATAATCTTTCATCAAGCCTGGTTGTGAGTAACAATCTATAAATAAGGATGCAATAAAAAATGAAATTGTAATTATTTTTTTCATTTTTTGTGATTTTGGAACTGTTACATTAATTTTTATGTCTAAATAAAACACTGAACAACTTTCCGTCTTCATATCAATTCCTCCTATCCAATTATTTACTCGATTTGTCGTAGAACAAGTTATCTCACTTGCATAAAATACATATAAACCCGACGCCAATTCTATAAATAAACCTAAACCAGTCTGGTCCTCATATTGACAATTTATATCTGAATACGATGAATAGCAGTTAAAGTGTCAATAATTTGTTATTCAATGAAATCTCAATTGTAAAAATACAATTTATTATTGAAGTATTTGCACAAAACAATAATTTACCTTTTTCATTTTCAACACTTTAGACAAAATCGAATGCTAAATCATAATTATTATTGCAATTAACGATCAATTTATTACTCTCAATTGGATAAGTTCGAAATTCTTTTAAAGCATTAATGAAAAATGTTTCCCAATCTGTAAATCTTCAAATGAATCTGGACAGAATGGGATTTAAAAAGTAATCCACGGTCGTGTGTCACGAAAGAGTATTTAGGATAGATACTCTGAGCTAAATTAAAGATGAGGGTAGGCCCCTCGGAATCTCTGTTCAGGCAGCGGTTCCAAGCCGGCTTTCTACTGTATCAATTAAGAGTTGATGCAGGAAGCGAGGAAGTTAAAAGGCATGAAAAATGTCAGGTACGTATGAGGAAGACGAATGTAAATGAACCTTTGAAGAAGCGTCGAAAGCTTACAGATGATGTCAAAACCGGCGGCAGGCCGAATCGCCGGGATAAATGGATGGGACACCTGGTTACTGCATTCATGGCATCCGGCGTAAAGAAGGCGTGATCCTGATACAGGCTTTAATTTGGAACGTGAGAACCTGTCATGACGATGTCAAGGAAGAATTTCAAGCGGCAGACCCGCGAGAAAGAGAGTACCGATGCGTCATACAGGGGCGGAAGGTCTCGTAGTAGTGATGAAGTCGCTGTAATGGAGACGGAGCGAAGGGGACCTGTTATCCGGTTTGATACAACAAGACAACTAACTGAGCCATCAATTAGGAGGAACTTAATGAATCAAACAAAACCGAAACCGTTCAGCATTGAACGCAAACTGGTGATGGAAGCCTACCAGAAGGTAAAATCGAACCAGGGTAGTGCGGGCATAGATGGGTTGACCTTAAAGGAATTTGAGAACAACTATAAGGATCATCTCTATAAACTATGGAACCGCATGAGTTCTGGCAGTTACATGCCTCCGCCGGTTCAAATGGTAGAGATTCCCAAGAAAGGCGGTGGGAAACGACCCTTGGGCATACCCACCGTAAGCGATCGTATTGCTCAGACGGTAGTAAAAATGGTGTTAGAACCCGTTCTTGAACCGATTTTTCAGGAGGACTCTTATGGGTATCGACCTGGGAAATCGGCAATAGAAGCGCTCACAATGACCCGGAAAAGATGTTGGAGTCATGCTTGGGTGATTGATCTGGACATCAGGAACTTTTTCGACAGTATTCCGCATGAGTTGCTTTTGAAGGCAATCAAAAAGCATACTGACAGTAAGTGGATAGTGTTGTACATCACCAGATGGTTAAAGGCACCTGTACAGGACAGAGAAGGGAACTTAAAGCACAGGGACAAAGGAACGCCACAGGGGTGTGTGATCAGCCCGCTGTTAGCTAATCTTTTTCTTCACTACTGCATGGATGAATGGCTAAAGAGGAATTTTCCCCAATATCTGTTCGAACGCTATGCAGATGATGCGGTGATACACTGTATAACGTTATCAGAAGCAAAGGAGATTAAGGAAGGCATCAGACGGCGGTTTGCTGAATGTGGGCTGGAATTGCATCCGGAGAAAACAAAGATTGTGTATTGCAGGAGTAGCAACCGAACAGAGACCTATCCGGTTGTTCAATTCGATTTTCTGGGATATACATTTCGTCCCCGTAAATCAATGAATAAACAAGGGGTGGTATTTACGGGTTTTCTTCCGGCAGTAAGTACACAGTCAAAAACGATGATGAAGGCAAAGATGCGATCCTGGAACATGTTCGCGATCACTAATTGTGAGGTGGAGGATATAGCTTTGGAAATTAACAAGGTTGTACGAGGGTGGATGAATTACTACGGACATTTTTACAAAACGGAATTGAAATATGTGTTTGCACATATTGACAGACGTTTAGCCATTTGGGCCCACCGGAAATTCAAACGGTTACGGGGTCGCAAGGTCAGGGCCATTAGATGGGTAGAGGTATTGGCAAAACGGGAACCTACCCTGTTTGCTCACTGGCAGCTGACAAGGCCACGGTTTGGATAACAAAAGCCGTGTAAAACGAGAGTTTTACGCACGGTTTTGTGAGAGTTCTGGACTGCGATGTCCTTTCCTACTCGACTGATACATCTTTCAAGGGATAAATACACCTGGTATCTTTATCCAAAAAACCTTTTATGAAAAAATCAGAGCGTGAGAACTGGCAACGGGAGATGTTTTCTTTGATAAAGAAATGGCAACAAAAATAAAAGAGGCATAAGGCCGAAGGGTTACGGATTAATATATTCTACTGAAATATTATTTTATATTAAATGCGTAAAGGAGGATATAGTTTTTACACATCCTTTCTTTGTATAAATACCATCTCCTTTTGCAGTACTATTACCTATATTTCATACCGGGATCAGTTTTAAATTTGTCTAAATATTAATTACTTATGCTATGTTGGATATACTTGTAAAACAATCTAGAGATCAATCTCCGCATGAAAGATACCTCAAGGTAAGTAACAAGGCAGATAAACCAATAATAAGCGTCTTAAAATCAGTATCATGGAGGATAATCGGCACCCTTGATACAATTATCATTAGCTATTTTATAACAGGCAAAGTTGAATTAGCAGTATCAATAGGAGGCATAGAAGTCATTTCAAAAACCATCCTGTACTATTTCCATGAAAGGCTATGGTCGCACATACACAGAATCAAATTAAACTTTTTTAAAAGAAGGAATGAAAAAAGAGATAAAGTCAGAAGAGTTGGCCGGTTTACTGGAAGGAAAAACAGTCGAAGAATCGCTGCAGGCTCTTATATCACTGTTTCCGGGTAAAATTATTTTCAGCACAAGTTTTGGATTTGAAGACCAAGTTTTAACACATTTTATATTTAAAAATGAGCTGCCAATCGAAGTGATTACCATTGATACAGGCAGGATATTCCATGAGACTTATATGGTTTTCAATGAAACCATCAAAAAATATCAAAAAAAAATTAAGGTATATTTTCCTGATCGTGAGGCAATTGAAAAAATGGTCACAGAAAAAGGCCCTTTCAGCTTTTATTACTCAAAGGAAAACAGGCTTGAGTGCTGCAGATTACGGAAGGTTGTCCCTCTGAATAGAGCACTGGCTGGTAAGAAATGCTGGATATCGGGCATACGAGCTGATCAGTCTGATAACCGGGGACGAATGAATATCGTTGAGTACGATGAAGGTAGAAAGATGTTCAAGGTTCATCCTCTCTTTTACTGGTCATTTGATGATGTTACTGAATTTATTAAAAAAAATAATATTCCCTATAATTTTCTACACAACAAAGGTTTTGTAAGTATTGGATGTGAACCCTGCACCAGAGCGGTGAAACCAGGAGAAGATTTCCGTGCCGGAAGATGGTGGTGGGAACACGGCAGAGAAAAAGAGTGTGGATTACATATTAAGTAAGAAAAAGGCAAAAGCAAAAATGTAAGTAGTACCGATGAAAATTAATGATGAACATCTTAAGGAGTTGGAGGACGAAGCAATCTATGTTATAAGAGAGGTTGCTGCCCAGTTTACGAAGAAAGTTATACTTTTTTCCGGAGGGAAAGACTCCATTGTGCTCGTGCATTTGGCCCGTAAAGCATTCTGGCCTGCCAGGATGCCTTTTAGTCTTATGCATATCGATACTGGTCATAATTTCAAAGAAACCCTCATATTCAGGGATAACCTGGCAAAGGAGCTTGGAGTTGAACTTATTGTCAGACATGTTCAGGATTCAATCGATCAGGGAAAGGTTGTTGAAGAAAAGGGTATTAATGCAAGCCGGAACAAAGCCCAGTCTGTTACCCTCCTTGATGCTATTGATGAGCTGGGGATCGATGTTGCTGTCGGAGGAGGCCGTAGAGATGAAGAGAAAGCCAGAGCAAAAGAGCGGTTTTTCTCTCACAGGAATGAATTTGGACAATGGGATCCCAAAAACCAGAGACCTGAATTATGGAATATTTTTAACGGCCATAAAAATTTCGGAGAGCACTTCAGGGTATTTCCCATAAGCAACTGGACAGAGCTCGATGTGTGGCTATATATTAAGCGTGAAAATATAAAGTTGCCCATACTTTATTATACGCACCGTCGGAAAATATTCCGGCGCGATGGTATCTACCTTGCATGGGCGCCATTTATGCAACTTAAACCTACGGAGAAAGTCTTTGAAGCTGATGTAAGATGTCGCACAATCGGTGATATTACTTGCACCGGGATCACTCTGTCGAAAGCCGAATCTCTTGCTGAAATAGTTTCCGAGATAGCTACCATCAGAATAACAGAAAGAGGCGGAAGGTATGATGACATGAGGTCTGAGACCGCAATGGAGGACAGGAAAAAGGAAGGTTATTTTTAGAAAACTGGACATGGGGCAAAACAAATCCTTCTGTACGGAACTTTTCACCTTAAACGAAAAAATATGCAAAGTATAAAGATTTTATAGTAGTATTAATAAGATGGGAATAAATGGTAAAAACACATATAAAAATCTGTTGAGGTTTACGACAGCAGGCAGTGTAGATGATGGAAAAAGTACACTCATAGGGAGGCTGCTTTATGACAGTAAATCAATTTTCGATGATCAAATGGAACATATTGTCCAGTCAAGCAAATATCTTGGGAAAGAGGATATTGACCTTTCTCTCTTAACTGATGGACTGAGGTCGGAGCGAGAACAAGGAATAACTATTGATGTTGCATACAGATACTTTGCCACACCTTCCAGGAAGTTTATTATAGCCGATACTCCAGGTCATATTCAATATACAAGAAATATGGTAACAGGGGCCAGTACTGCAGACCTTGCTGTAATTCTCATTGATGTCAGGAAAGGAGTGCTTGAACAAACCCTGAGGCATTCCTTTATTGCGACGCTTCTTGATATCAGACATATCATATTCTGTATAAACAAGATGGATATTGTCGGCTATTCGAAGACACTATTCAATGAAACAAAGTTGAAACTGGAATGGCTTGCTGAAAAACTAAAAATTGAAGATCCTCATTATATTCCAATAAGCGCTAAATATGGAGATAATGTTGTCGATACATCCAAAAATATGAAATGGTATAAGGGTAAAACCTTTCTGAGTCTGATTGAAACTATAAAAATTAAAAAAAATAAAAATTCACATGAAGCCCGCTTTCCCGTACAAACAGTAATAAGACCCTTATCGACAAAATATCACGATTACAGGGGTTATGCGGGCAGAGTTTCGGGCGGAACATTCCGAACGAGCGATGAAGTTACAATCTTGCCGTCCATGCTGAAATCAAAAATTTCAGGTATATATATTATAAAAGAAAAACTTAATGAAGTAAATACCGGCGATTCGGTAACAATAACTCTTGAAGATCACCTCGACATAAGCAGAGGTAACCTAATTGTGAAGAGTGAAGAGTTACCGGTCATAGGGCAGGATATCAACCTTATGGCATGCTGGTTTAGTGAAAAACCTCTCAGAATTGGCGGTAAGTACCTGGTAAGGAACTACAGCAATGAAACACAATGTGTAATTAAATCAGTAAATTACAGGATGAATATCAATATTCTTGAAGAAGATGATTCCGAAAATGATGTAAGAATGAATGATATTGCGAATATCAGTATCAGAACTGCTAAACCACTATATTACGACTCTTACCGTAAGAACAACATTACCGGCAGTTTAATATTTATAGAGGAAGGAACCAATGAAACTGTGGCTTCAGGAATGATTGACTCAGAATAACTTTCATGTGACACCACCGGCGTGATTATGATTCTTGTTCTTTTTTTATTGACTACCTTTAAAGCCCATCCACCGGATTGATTCATGTTCTGTACTGATGGATGATTAAAGAGAGTGCCCAGACAATAAGTAAGCGAAATATTAGGAGGATTATCAGTAGGTATAGCTACCCTACTGATAAGCAGGGGAATGCAATCCGAACAGTTATTGAACAAGCTATATTATTAGCGGAGGAATGGTTTAGGGTGGGAACCTGGAGCAACAATTTGGGAGGAAAAATAATATTGTATTTACCAGTTTATGCCTAGTTATTTTTTCCTAAATTCACATAGTTTGTCAAATTCCTTTTTTTTATTTACTTGACATTCAATATTAAATTAGTACCTTGGTATTTTATAAGTAACCAAATTAAATGAAACCCACATGTTTTTTAAACACACCAGAGCTTGCGAGCTCGCTGTTTTACCTCTGAAACCTAATTATTCATAAAAAGAAAGGAAATTGAAATGGACTATTTGTATTTAATAATTCCTGTAGTATTGATATTCTTCGCGGGAATAAGAATTGTACGGCCAACTGAACGAGGTTTAATTGAGAGGCTTGGAAAGTACCATAATTTTGCCAATCCCGGATTTCACTGGATTATTCCAATCATAGATAAAATATTTGTGATAAATATAACCGAACAGATGATAGATGCCGAGCCACAGGAAATAATCACTAACGATAATCTGAATGCCAGCGTTGATGCGCAAGTTTATTTCAGGGTAAAATCAGATGAAGAGAGCGTAAAAGGATCAACGTATGATGTTGATCGCTATAAATGGCAGATTGTTAATCTTGCCCGCACTACACTTCGTAATATAATCGGCACACTTAGCTTAAGATCTGCCAACAGCGAACGGGGGAAAATAAACACAGAGCTTCTTAAAACCCTTGATAAAGAAACTAAAGGTTGGGGAATTGAAATTATCCGTACTGAATTAAAACAAATTGATCCCCCTGCGGATGTTCAGGAAACTATGAATAAAGTGGTAAAAGCTGAAAATGAAAAAATAGCGGCCATAGATTCTGCAACAGCTGCTGAAACAGTTGCCGATGGGATAAAGAGGGGAAAGATAAAAGAAGCAGAAGGTTATAAACGGGCTAAAATATTGCACGCTGAAGGCGAAGCTGAAGCCATTAAACTGGTAAATGAAGCGGCAGATAAATATTTTGTTGGAAATGCTCAATTATTGAGAAAGTTGGAGGCGCTGGAAGCATCACTCGGGACTAATGCGAAAATTGTGATTCCAACAGGGACCGATCTGGTAAACATTATTGGGGAGATGGCAGGAATAATTCCATTAGGCAGAAAGCAAAAAGATGACTAATAATTCAACCAGCTAATTGTAATTCTTTGTCCTATCTAAATCAGTTAATGGATTATTAATATTTTCATTACTAATACCATATGATACTGTTTTAATACACATTAATAATTGAATTATGAACATTTACGTTGGAAAACTTCCTTATGAAATTAGTGAAGCAGAATTAACAGAACAATTTAAAGAGTATGGCGAAGTAACATCCGTAAAAATCATTATTGATAAATACTCTGGGAAAAGCAAAGGATTTGGTTTCGTAGAAATGCCTAATGAAGCTGAAGCAAAAAAAGCCATAAATGAACTTAATGGTGCTGAAGTTAAGGGAAAGAACATTATTGTGAACGAGGCTATCGAACGAACTGAAAGAAGAAGTAAATTCAGGGGTGGTGACAGTGACCGCAGAGGCGGAGGAGGAAACAGATGGGACAACAGGTAGAAAACAAAAATCCTGACTCACTCAAGGAAAGGCTAAAAAATCCTGCAGAAAGATTGATCGATTATATGTTTTGATTAGTCAAATACCTATGAAAAAAATAATCCATATTACTGATCCTGAATTTCTGAAAATACCGATCGTTTTCTTGGAATTAGAACTGGACCAATGGGTTAATCTTTCTGATTCTGAGATTGAAATACTGCTTGACAGTTATAATAATTTAAACTAATCGTTAACTTTGAATAGCCGGACCTCATTAATAAACTTTTTTGCCAAGACAGAAGGTTTATATGTTTACAGTGATAAAATCAAAGAGAAAACTTTAAAGGAAAGACGTAAAAATTATATCAAAGCAAAACTCAAATTGGAGTATGAAAAAATTTAAAATATCTTTATACAATCACACCTTAATTTAAAACATTAAACGGTGCACTTTGGTTTGAAGACATACAACTTATAACAAAGGTGTTTAGTGCTACTTCAACCAAACAATAAAATCTTTTGTTACAAAAAACTATTTGTGCAATTATTCGTAAATTACACATCAGATTACTAATAAACACAGATTTTCACGTCATTAATTAACCGTACTCCGCATCCATCATATTTATTCTATTTTTAGTCTTATAGCTTGCATAACAGCTACTTATACCGTTTTCTGATTACCTGGGCATTTATATAGATACTGTATATATAAATTGTATTGTTATAATATGATAATTATGTTATGTTGCATATTAATTTCTTTTGCTTTTATAAACAATTAAATTATAATTTGTTAATAAGTTTTTCATATTATGATGTTGATATTATAATGGTATTGTATATTTATATCACGGTATTAATATACAGTATTATGGAGCCTGAATCTTTCTTTCTTTCCCCTGTATTAGTGAC
>Ga0307438_1001816_pt1 | contig 13057 bp, 12 predicted proteins | sample SalMarWE160110MG_FD_202144 | JGI IMG/M metagenome (GOLD analysis project Ga0307438, IMG submission 202144) | Salt marsh sediment microbial communities from the Plum Island Ecosystem LTER, Massachusetts, United States - WE1603-110 | ecosystem: Environmental > Aquatic > Marine > Intertidal zone >... | reverse complement strand
AAGAGGTATTTTCCCCGTTTCTTCTATTTCGGCATTTTCTGCTTTTATGGTTATTTCTCCCGCCTGGGTCATAGACTCGTTTGCGTTTATAATTATATTGTTTATGACCTGATTCATCTGACCTTTATCTATATTGACTTCCCATAGATCTTTCTGGAAATCAAATTTGCATTTGACATTTGAACCAACGAGAAGAAAATCAGCTGATTCTTCGATTAACTCTTTGATAGAGGCTTTTTCCTTTATCGGTATTCCTCCTTTTGAGAAAGTTAAGAGTTGGTGAGTTAAGCTCTTGGCGCTTTGGGCTGCTTTTTCGGATTCGGTTAATATTTCATAAACTTCATCTTTTGCATCTAAATGTAACTTTGCAAGTGAAATGTTGCCTATAATCCCGGTGAGGAAATTGTTGAAGTCATGAGCAATGCCTCCTGCAAGAATACCTATTGATTCAAGCTTTTGGGTTTTTGCAATTTCCTGTTCCATTATTTTTTTGTCGGATATATCTATTGTTTGCAAAACTATTCCCTGGAAATAACCCTTATCGTCCATAATTGGTTCCCAGGAGCTTGAAGCATACCATATCTGCCCATCTTTTCTAATGGCTTTATATTCAAAATTTGTACCACCTGTATGTTTTTTATAGGATTTTTCGAAAATTTTCCTTGCCTTATCATTATCGTCTTCATGTACCCACCAGATAAAATTTTTCTCCAGTTCTTTCCTATTGTAACCCGTTATTTCTTTGCAATTTGGGCTTACGTAAATATTTTCACCTTCTTTGTTTGTTATTACAAGTAAACTTGGTATTGTTTCCACGATTAAACGAAATCTCTGTTCATTCTGTTTCAAAGCTTTTACAGCCTTAATACGCTCGGTTACATCCTGGGAAATTATTATTGCTCCCTCAGAAAAAGGTGCGATACTGATTGAGAGGTATTTTTCCCCGTATTTCATTTCCGGGAATTCTTTGTTTTTACCTATTTTTATACATTTCATCAATTCTGTATACATGTTTTTTTCGTGTTTTGACCCATAATCCTTGTACATGATGTCACCGATTTTGGGTATTCTATCTCCCGATTGTCTTTTTGCCAGATTACTTTTAATTACTTTCCCGTTATGATCTACTACTATAGTTTCGACTGGGCTATAATTGAATAATGCAAAATTAAAAGCTTCTCTTTCCTGAATCTTTCTTTCGTTTTCTTTCATTGCAGTTATATCTCTTGTGGTTGCCACGAATGCCTGGGGTTGTCCCTTATTGTTTTTTATCAAAGAAGCATTTAGTTCACCGGTGAAAGTAGAACCGTCTTTTTTTAATAAAGTATATTCTAAATTTTTAATACTGTTTTCCTCTAATGTTTTCTTTAGATTTGCCTTTGCCCTTTTGTGGTCAGAAGGAGCAATTAATTTAAAGGCGCTTTTACCGAGCAGTTCTTTCGGGTTTTTATATCCGTGCATCTTAAGGGTTCTTTCGGATACATAGGTGATTTCTCCTTTTAAGTCGGTTACTGTAACTGCGTAGGGTGAGGTATCTATGAGAATTTTATATAGCTCTTCGGAGTCCCTTAATGCCTGCTCTAACTTTCTTTTTTCCGTTATGTCTCTGACGACTTCAAGCAAATTAACAACATTCCCTTTGTCGTCCTTTATCGGGTATCCTTTGATCAACCATTTTCTGCCATCCAACTTTGTGATTTCTTGTTCTTCTATCTTTCCGGTTTCATGGGCTTTTACTAAAGGGCAATCTTCGCAGGGTTTGTTATCATCAGTCCATATCTCGTAGCAATAATTCCCTTCGATTCCGTCGGTTTTTGTTGTTACACATTCGTAAGTAGAATGAGCAGCTTTGTTTGCCCACAGTATCTTATGATCGAGATCCTGTAAAGTCACCAATTCTAATAGGGTGTCAAGGATCATCTCTTTTTGTTTATTTGATTTTTTTAGATACTCTATGATTTTCGATGTTTCTTTTTTTTCTTTCTTATCCAAAGATAGTTTCCTCGTATGTACTCTTTTTAAAATGTTCAATAATTTTTAAATGTTTAATGATTAGTAGATTATAGGTATAAAAAAACCTTTTGTCAAGTAGGATTATAATTGCCAGGAGGGAGAATTCAGAAGCTAGGAGTAAGAATCCCAACTCAGCCCCAAAAAACTAATATTACCGCAAAGGCGCAGAGTACGCAGAGAAAAAAACACAAATTTTTTATTTATTTTTTAAGCTAACAGCAGAAAGCCAAGAGTTAGTTTATGAATCATTGACAAACAGCTATTTTTTGCTATTCTTGTAAACAGTTGAGGATATTGGTTTTTTAAAGACTGTTTATTAAAATGAAAAATGTAATTGTTATTCCGACATATTGGTCACGCGTACAATCCTATAAAGAGGATTTGGTTTACGACCATCCGACACCTCTTAATGAGAGCGGTACACTTGGCCGTTTACTGGAAAGTCTGCGAGTTCTAACGGATAGAGACTTTAGAGTAATTATAATAAGTTGCCCGACAACTCCATTGATAGGGGAAGAAGTAAAAGATAAGGTCGATAAGATAGTCGATGCGTTCGGGAAAGATTATGAAATCCTTCATTTTTCTTATCCGGATTTATTGGAATTTCATAGATTGGTAAAGGGAAAGGAGAGAGCAGAATATATTCCGTATCTGAGTTTGGAGGGGTATTCTAACATCAGGAATATGTGTTTAATACTTCCTCATATTCTCGAAGTTGATGTTTCTATTTTGATAGATGACGATGAGGTTTTTGAGGACCCGGATTTTATAAGAAAAGCTAATGAATTTATAGGTAAAGATGAGGTCTTTGGAATCGCGGGTTTTTATCTTCAAGTCCATGATGGATATAAATTTACCGGTAGAAAAGAGTGGTGGAAAATATTCTGGGATAATACCGGTGCAATGAACAAAGCATTTGAACTCATTGATGATCCTCCTCGACTCAAGGATACCCCATTTGTTTTTGGCGGAAATATGATAACTCATAGAAATATGTTTACCCGGGTTTCTTTTGATCCGTATATTTCCCGCGGTGAAGATATTGACTTTCTGTGCAATGCTAAATCGAAAGGATTTAAATTTTTGCTTGATAACCAGCTTGGGGTTAAACATCTTCCGCCTGAGGGTAAAAATCCATTATGGCTTAAAATGAGAGAGGATATTAAGCGATTTATATATATGAAGGTAAAATTGAAAAAAATTGGTTATCCGATAGAGAATACAATGCCTTATCCCGGGTATTTTTTGACCAATAGTCTATATTTTAAAATAGTAGTTACAAATGTTATTTTGTCGTTTCGTTCTCTTTTCAGGGGAAAAATCGGCGAATCCTTTCAATTTTTAAAAAATATTATCCTTATATTTAAATACAGGAAGACTGCGTATTCGAATTACCTAAAATTTAAAGAAATGGAAAGTAACTGGCAGGATTTTATGAGATGGATTGCCGAAAACAGAGATACTCTTAAACAAATTATAGGTTAAATAACTTGTCCATAATTGGTTTTCTTCTTCAAACTGTTTTCATATCCTTTTCCGGAGTTATGGCGCCTGGTCCGATAACATTTGCAACAATCGGGAAAGGCAGCAAAAATCCTCATGCCGGTGCGTTGATCTCTTTAGGACATGGTATAGTGGAATTTCCCCTGATATTTCTCATTTTTCTTGGGTTTGATTCTCTTATCGATATACCTTATGTTCGTGAGAGTATAGGGATTACGGGAGGAGTTTTTTTACTATGGATGAGTGTGGATATTTTGCGCAGTTTAAAGATTGTTGGGGTCAAAGATAAAATGGAAAAACATACTCCCATAGTTGCCGGAGCTCTTCTTAGTATCGGAAATCCTTATTTTATTATCTGGTGGGCAACAATAGGAGCGGCTTTAATTATGCGTTCGGCAGATTTTGGTTATTTTTGGTTTGGGGTTTTTGCCGTAATACATTGGCTTTGTGACTTTTTATGGTTATATTTTCTTTCAATAATATCTTATAAGGGTGGTGTCTTTTTCGGCAAAGTGTTCCAGAGGGGTATTTTCCTAATTTGCGGTATTTTTCTCTTTTTCCTGGGCGGAAAGTTCATATTCGATGCCCTGAAACATCTTCTATTTTAGAATATTATAATTGGTATTGCTTTTATGTTCTTTATATATCCAGGTTTTCGACAAATTGGGCGTTTTGTAAAATAAATTCCTTTCTGGGCTCGACCGCTGTTCCCATCAATATATCGAACATCCGGTCTGCTTCAATTGCGTCCTCAATAGAGACTCTTCTTAAAATTCTGTTTTCCGGATCCATTGTTGTTTCCCAGAGTTGTGACGGGTTCATTTCTCCCAGACCTTTGAATCTTTGTACCTTGGTTTTTTCTGCACCAAGTTCTTCTATTCCCTTCTCTCTTTCCTTTTCGGTGTATGCCCATCTTTTTTTCTTTCCATCGCTAACCTGATAGAGAGGGGGATGTGCTATGTACAGATTGCCGTTTTCTATAAGTTCTTTTGAGTATCTAAAGAAATAAGTTAGTAGTAAAGTTCTTATGTGAGCGCCATCTACGTCGGCATCAGTCATTATGATCACTTTATGATACCTGAGTTTATCATAGTGAAAATCATCTTTCCCAACTCCAACTCCCAGGGAAGATATCAGAGTGCTGATGGTTGCATTACCGAGTACTTTGTTTAAACGTGTTTTCTCAACGTTTAACAATTTCCCTCTTAATGGAAGAACTGCCTGGAAAACTCTATCCCTGCCCTGTTTTGCTGAACCTCCGGCTGAATCTCCTTCAACGATAAAGATTTCGGATTTGCTCGGATCTCTGGATGAACAATCGGCAAGTTTGCCCGGAAGACTGGCTGAATCCAGAGCACTCTTTCTTCGGGTAATGTCTCTTGCTTTCTGTGCGGCTTCTCTGGATCTTGCCGCGACAATTGATTGGTTTATTATCTTTTTTGAAGCTTGTGGGTTTCTTTCGAGATATTCGGAAACGCCGTCTCCGACCGCGGAGGCAACCAGTCCTTCTACTTCTCTGTCCCCCAGTCTCGTTTTTGTTTGTCCTTCGAATTGAGGTTGAGGAAGTTTTACGGAAACAACCGCAGTTAGACCTTCACGTATGTCGTTTCCCATGAGTTTTGGATCTTTTGGAGAAAGAATCTTTTGGTTTTTAGCGTACTGATTTATACTTCTTGTTAAGGCGCTTTTGAAACCTGAGAGATGGGTTCCTCCTTCGATTGTTCTGATATTGTTTGCATATGTAAATATATTCTCGGCATATGAATCGTTAAATTGAAGAGCGACTTCTGTAACGCAGGAATTTACAGCTTTGTTTATATATATTGGATGTTGATGTATAGGATTTTTATTCTTGTCGATATATTCTATAAATTCTTTTATCCCTCCCTTGTATTGGAAGCTTTCGACTTTACCTTCTGGTTTGAAATCCAGTTCTATCTTTAAACCTTTGTTCAGGAAAGCCAGCTCTCGCAGCCGTTCGTCAAGATATTCTCTGCTGAACTCTATGTTCTGGAAAATTTCAGGATCGGGATAGAAGGAGACTTTTGTTCCCGTTGTTTTTCTCTGAGTCCCTTTTTCTAACTTTGTGATTGCTTTCCCTCTTTCATAACGTTGAGTCCACAAGTATCCATCTCTTGCGACTTCCACTTCCATCCGGGAACTGAGAGCGTTAACAACCGAAACGCCTATACCGTGAAGTCCTCCCGAGACTTTGTATATATTAGAGTCGAATTTGCCTCCTGCATGTAGAGTCGTCATTACTACTTCTACAGCCGATTTGTTTTCTTCTTTGTGTAGATCAATGGGAATGCCGCGACCATTATCAGATACTATAACGGAATTGTCTTCTAAAATCGTAACGTTAATTCGATCACAGTATTCGGCCATAGCTTCATCAATTGAATTATCAACAACCTCAAATATGAGGTGGTGAAGTCCTCTTTTTCCGGTGTCTCCGATGTACATTGCGGGTCTTTTTCTGACTCCTTCTAAATCTTTCAAGACTTTTATGCTTGAAGCCGTATAATCGTTTTTTTCCATTACCCCTCCTTGAGATAGAATCGGATTTCTTTTATCACTTCTTTCCCTGCTTTTTGGTTTAATGCGTTTATCAGATCTTTTTTAAAAAAAGAAAGCTCGTTTAACCACGCGGAAGAGTTTACAGCTAAACTCAATTTTTTACCCTTTAATCCCGTTGGTTTCGCGTGTTTCGCGATTATTGGAGGACAGATTTCATCCCATTGGTTTAAGATTTCGATCTTAAGAAGGCTTTCTCCAAGAGGTTTAGAATGTATGTATTTTTTCAGTACATTTCCTAACAAATGGGGATCCATTTCTTTCCTCTATTATATATATATTATAATCCTTATCGTATTTAAGATCTTCGCTGGTAGTTGTAATTAATACCTGTTTTGCTTTTTTCAGGAATCGCGATAAAGAATTTAAGTTTTTTCTATCCAAACCGCCTAACATTTCATCTATAAGCAATATTGGCTCTTCCTCTCGTATCTCAGTCAACATTCGGGAAACTGCCATTTTTAAAGATGTTACGAGCAATTTTTTTATTCCAAAAGAAGATGCCGCTTTTGCATGGTGATTGTCGACTTTAAGCATAATATCATCTCTGTGTGGTCCTAATAACGTATAACCTGCTTCGATTTCTTGTTGTCTTTTTTTCTTAAATTCCGCCTCAATATTATTATAATCGGCTCCTGGTATATATTCTAATTCGACTGTTTTTCCCGTAAGCTCCTTAAATATTTCTTGCGTGTAGACAGAGAGTTGCTTTATAAAAAAACTCCTTGCTTCTACTATTGGATAAATTGGTTTAATTAATTGTTTTTCCCATAACTCTAAATTTTCCAGGGTTCGCCCTCTTTTCGCATTAAGAAGAAGTTTATTCCTCTGTTTTTTTGCCCTTCTATATTCGTATAAATAATTAAGGTATTTTCTATCATATAGGGAAATGCTTATATTCATAAGGTAACGTCTTTTTGAGGGTTCCCCATTTATTATCTCTACGTCTTCGTTAGTTAGTGCTATAACGGGGATTGTCCCGAAAGCATCTTTTAAGCTTTTCTGTATCAAGTCGTTAACAAAAATTTCTTTTTTCTCCGAGTATTTAATCTTGACTTCCGTGTCTCCATAAGTTCCCGAAAGGGTAAAGAAACCTTCATTGAAATGAAGAAGATTTTCCGTCCTTTGTGTTCGAAAAGAACCGAAAGTAGAAAGAAAATAAACCATCTCCATCAGGTTAGTTTTTCCGACACCGTTGTTTCCTATGATTAAATTTCTCCCTTCAAGGAGGTCTAAATTTAAATCTCTAAAATTTCTAAAATTCTTGCAATATATGCTTTCAAGGAACATTTTGTATATGCAAATATATATAAAATCCCTAATTAGTCAAGGGATAATATAGTTGGCAATTTCGGATTTTAGGTTAAATATTTCAGGTAAAAGAACTCGATAATCTTATTTATCCTGTCTGAATATAATTGAAATATCAAAAAATAAAAAGCAAAATGACAAATAAAAATGCAAAAACTAAAAATGATAGGACGCGGATAAACGCAGATTTTTTGGATTTGAATCCCCCCTCCGCCCCAGATTAATTAGCCACTGATTTTCACTGATAGTCACGGATTGCCACTCACATCCCCCAATATTTTTTATTTTTAAACAACAAAATAAATCTTTTAAAGGGGTAGGGTTTTGTGTGAAAAACAGATATAAAAAGGGAGTTGTGGGCGTGGCTCTGCGTTCTCCGCGCCTTTGCGGTGAATTTTTTGTGTTATTAGTGGCATTCGTTGTTTCTTTTTTTTAATTCATTTTTGAACTTCGATTTGTATTTTTCCATTTTAATATTTGATTTTTACATTTTCCTGGTTTCTGAATTCTATATCCCGGAGGTTGACAAAAAGGGGTTTTATTTTATTTTATATGCATTATGGATGTTCGGATTAATGTCGGAAGCCTTCCCCAAAATGGAAGTAAAGTCGAGATACGTTTAAAAAAAGGGGATAGTTCTATTAGAGAAATCATTAGTGATGCTCTTGTAAGCTTTGATGTATATAAAAGTGGTAACTCTTATGATGTAGAAGGTTTTATAGAATATGACCTATCGCTTATATGCTCCAGATGCCTTAAAGAAATCACGCAACATGAGAAGCGGAATTTCCGGTTGGAATTCAAAGAAGAGCCGGGTTATACTGTTGACGATAAATCTGCAAGAGAAACCGATGAAGCTGAAGTAGAATATATTGTAGAGAATAACTGTATAAATTTGGGGCCCTTTCTTCGTGATGAAATACTTCTATACATTCCGTTGAAGCCGCTTTGCAGCGAAGAATGTATGGGTCTTTGTTCGATTTGTGGTGCCAATCTTAACAATACAACTTGTGAGCATAGCAAAACAAAGCAAGAAAGTCTTACTTAATTAAACTAAAAGAAAAAACAAATTGGAGGATTTTATGCCGGTTCCAAAAAGGAGATCTTCGAGTACTCGTGGAAAAAAAAGAAGGACTCACTGGAAAGTGAAGGAGAACGATTTGATTGAATGTTCTCATTGTCATTCATTGACAAGGCCTCACAGAGTTTGTCCTAATTGCGGATATTATAAAGGTCGTTTGGTTTTAAAGGGTCTAGAAAAAACTTAATGAGAATTGCGGTTGATGTTATGGGGGGTGATTATGCACCCCGTAAGATTATTGATGGCGCCAAGCTTGCCTATGAGGAGTTGGAAGGCTTGGTTGAGATTCAGCTTGTAGGAAATAAAGAGATAATCAAAAAATTCAATATACCTGATGGATTTTCGATTGTTGATACTTCACAGGTTATAAATGCCGGTGAGCCTCCATTGGAGGCATATCGAAAAAAGAAAGATTCTTCTCTCGCGAAAGCAGTAGAGCTCCAGAAAAGTAGTGAAGCGGATGTGACTATTTCAGCCGGGAATACAGGTGCTGCTGTGGCTTTTTCAATACTTACTTTAGGCCGATTGGAAGGTGTGGATAGGCCCGCTCTGGCAACTTTTTTCCCAACAAGAAAGGGGAAAGTTCTTGTGCTGGATGTTGGGGCAAATTCAGGAGTAAAACCGCTAAATCTAAGGGATTTTGGAGTTATGGGTTCTCTGTATCTTAAAAAAGTATTTAGCTTAAATAACCCATCAGTTGGTTTGCTTTCAATGGGAAAAGAAGATACAAAAGGCGGAAAAAGTGTACAGGAAGCCCATAATATGCTTTCGGAGGCGAATATAAATTTTATAGGTAATATAGAGGGATATGATATATTAAATGGTAATGCTGATGTTGTTGTTTGTGACGGATTCGCGGGTAATGCTGTTTTGAAATTCGGAGAATCACTTGTTGATTTTATTCTATCCGAAATAAAAGAGGGAACGTCAAAAAATTTAATTGCTGCTTTGGGTGGTCTTCTGATCAGACCTGTATTTAAGGATCTGATGAAAAAAGTTAATTATGAAGAATATGGGGGAGCTGTTTTACTCGGAGTTAATGGTATAACCGTTATCTGTCACGGGAAATCTAACGAGAAAGCTATTAAAAGCGCAATCCTTAAGGGGTATAAATTTTACGATTTAAAAGTTAATTCTCTTATACAGGAAAGTTTAGTTAAATGAAGACAGCACTACTTTTTCCCGGTCAGGGAGTCCAAAGAGTGGGAATGGGAAAAGATTTGTACGAAGAATTTCCAATCGCGGAAAATTATTATGATGAAGCCGATAAACTGCTTGGTTTTTCTTTAAAAAAAATTTCTTTTGAGGGTCCCCAGGAAGTATTGACAGATGCCAAAAACGCACAGGTTGCAATACTTCTAAACTCATACGTAATTTTCAGTATCATAAAAGACAGACTTGATTTTTCATGTGCTGCAGGGCATAGTCTTGGTGAATATACGGCACATCTCGCAGCCGGAACATTTGATTTTTCGGATGCCTTGCACCTAGTTCGTTTTAGAGGTGAGTTGATGAGTACTACGAGAGATGGGATAATGAGTGCGGTAATTGGGCTTCCCGCTGCAAAAGTTGATGAAATTGTAGAGGCGACGCCAGGCATTGTTAAAACTGCAAATTATAATACTCCCGTTCAAACGGTTATTACCGGAGAAATTGAAGCTGTTAAGGAAGCAGGAAGGAGGATGGAAGCAGAAGGAGCAAAGATTATTCCTCTTTCGGTTTCAGGAGCTTTTCATTCTCCGCTTATGAAGGAGATTGCCCCTCCGTTTAAGAAAGTCCTTTCTAAGACGAAAATGAAAAAGCCCGGGGTTCCTGTTTATTCTAATGTTACGGGAAAGAAGGTTACGGAGGTTGATGATATATTAGAAACTCTCGGTTCTCAGATCGAGAAGCCCGTACGCTGGGTTGAAACCCTGCAGAATATGAAAAGAGATGGAGTAGAATGTTTTATTGAAATTGGGTACCGCAGTGTTTTGACTAAAATGGTAAAAAACACACTTGACAAAGTCGAAACAATGAGTATTTCTTATCCAAAAGATTTAAGGGGGATTCTTAGTGAGTAAAAAAGTTGCTTTAATCACCGGAGGCAGAGCAGGTATTGGGAAAAGCATAACTTTAAAACTTGCCTCGAATGGAATAACCTGCGTTATTTTTGATATTCAGGATGCAGCAGCTGTCGTAGAACAAGCTAAAAGTTTAGGGGTTGAATCTGTTTTCATGAAAGTAGATGTAACCGATTCCGGGGCTGTTAAATCTGCAGTTAAGGAAGTGAGTTCATCGCTGGGAGATATTAATATATTGGTCAATAATGCGGGAATTACTCGAGATAATCTACTTATGCGAATGAAGGAAAATGATTGGGACCAAGTTATACAAATAAATCTAAAAGGTGTTTTTAATTGTACCAAAGCAGTTATTCGCGGAATGATGAGCTCTCGTTGGGGGAGAGTCATTTCTATTTCTTCAGTTGTTGGAATTATGGGTAATGCCGGGCAGGCAAATTATGCTGCGTCAAAAGCAGGAATAATTGGTTTTACAAAATCGATAGCCCGGGAAGTTGGCTCGAGAAATATTACCGCGAATGCTATTGCCCCCGGTTTCATAAAAACCGAAATGACGGAGAAGCTTCCTGAAGAGGTAAAAAAAGACTATCTGTCAAAAATACCTCTCGGTAAGTTTGGAGAGGTTGAAGACGTGTGTAACTTGGTTAACTTTCTTACGTCAGAAGAAGCATCTTATATTACCGGTCAAGTAATCCAGGTTGACGGAGGACTTCTAACTTAAAATAAAGAAGAGGAGGTTTTTGTATGGCTTTAATGGACGAAGTAAAAAAGATCATTGTTGAACAATTGGGTGTTGATGAGTCTGAAGTTACGCCAGAAGCACATTTCATAGACGATCTTGGCGCCGATTCACTTGATACTGTTGAGTTGATTCTTTCTTTTGAAGAGTCTTTTGATATAAGCATTCCTGATGAAGACGCTGAGAAGTTGGAAACGGTTGGTAAAGCGGTTGATTATTTGAAAGCGCATATAGATTAATATTATGCATCGTGTAGTTATTACGGGGGTGGGAATAGTTTCCCCCGTAGGAATAGGAGCCCAGGAGTTCTGGAAAGCCCTTAAAAATGGAAAGAACGGGATTTCTAAAATAACCAAGTTTGATCCTTCCAATTTTAAAACTCAGATTGCGGGAGAGGTCAAGGATTTTGAGCCTTCAAAGAGATTAGAGGCTAAAGAAATCAGAAGATTTGATTTTTTTACCCTGTATGCTATGTATTCTACTGCTGAAGCGATCGAAGATAGCGGCCTGGATCTTGAGAGTCTGGATAAGAATAAAGCAGGTGTGATTTATGCTTCAGGTATTGGAGGAGAAAACACCTGGGAGAACGAACATACAAAATTATTGGAAAGAGGTCCTGGAAAGGTAAGTCCTTTCTTTATTCCCGCCTTAATAATAAATATGGCAGCCGGGATGATTGCGATGAAATTTGACTTTAGGGGAGTCAATTATGGAGTTGTTTCCGCATGTTCATCTTCCGGGCATGCAATAGGAGAGGCTTTTCGTAAGGTTCGTTCAGGTGAAATGGATATAATGATTGCAGGAGGGAGTGAAGCACCTTTGGGTCCTCTTGCTCTGGCTGGTTTTTGTGCGGCGAGGAGTTTGTCTAAAAGGAACGATGAACCCGAAAGAGCTTCCAGACCTTTTGAAAAGGATAGAGATGGGTTCGTTATGTCTGAGGGTTCCGGTACTCTTATTCTTGAGAATTTAGAAAGCGCTAAGAAAAGAGGTGCGACTATATATGGTGAAGTGGTCGGATATGGAGCTTCAAATGACGCCTTTCATATTACCGCACCGAATGAAACGGGAGAGCCTCAGGCAATGGCGATGCAAGGAGCCATGAAGGATGGAAATATAAAGAAAGAAAAAGTCGATTACATAAACGCTCACGGCACATCGACAATATTGAATGATAAGGTAGAAACTAAGGTAATAAAAAAAGTTTTCGGGGATAGGGCTTACAAAATAAACATTTCTTCAAGCAAATCCATGACCGGGCATCTTTTAGGTGCGACTTCGGCTGTGGAGGCTATTGCTTGCCTTTTTAGTTTACGGGAAGGAATTATTACTCCTACGATTAATTATGAAACACCTGATGAGGAGTGTGATCTTAATTATACTCCGAATGAAGCTGTAAAAAAGAATATAAATGTTGCCCTTTCCAATTCATTCGGTTTTGGCGGGCACAATGTGACTCTTGCTTTTAAAAAATACGGGGAGTCCGAGTGAAGGTAATAGTCTGCATAAAACAGGTTCCTGATCCCGAACACGCGAAGATGGATGAGAAATCCGGAACTGTTGTTCGCGAGGGTGTGGAACTTATGATTAATCCCTTTGATCTTTATGCTGTAGAAGAGGGTCTGCGATTAAAAGAAAAAATGGGGGGAGAGGTTGTCGCTATTTCTATGGGACCTCCTCAGGCTGAAAAAGCTTTGAGGGAAGTTATTGGTATGGGAGTAGATGAGGGTATATTATTGACTTCCCGGGATTTCGCCGGGGCTGATACATGGG
>Ga0307438_1001809_pt1 | contig 13079 bp, 10 predicted proteins | sample SalMarWE160110MG_FD_202144 | JGI IMG/M metagenome (GOLD analysis project Ga0307438, IMG submission 202144) | Salt marsh sediment microbial communities from the Plum Island Ecosystem LTER, Massachusetts, United States - WE1603-110 | ecosystem: Environmental > Aquatic > Marine > Intertidal zone >... | reverse complement strand
AATACGGGAAAAGACGTTGTGCTCACGAACTCGCCTTGCTATCAATTGGCAGTATTGACTGCCGAAATCCAAAATAGCTATCATTTCACGTGACATAATTTCGTATCTCGTCGAGCGTATCTCGTATTGCGTAAAATGCGAAAATTGTTTGTTTCTATCCTGAGATTTTGTTCGGCGTTTCCTCGAAGTTGCTGATTTGAGCGAGCAGCTCCCAGGTTTCTTTCGCTTCTTCTTCGTCAACCAGCGAGATAGCAAAGCCAGCATGTATCAGCACCAGATCACCTAATTTGGCTTCCGGCAGCAGTGTAGTCTTCGCCCGCCAGCGGTTGCCCATCGCATCGACAACCGCATTATCTTTTTCCAGTTCTACTATTCTTGCCGGTATTGCCAAACACATTTCTATATCTCACCTGCCCTGCGTAGCCAATGGCGAAGCATGGGTCGCTTGATTCAATATTAAAACAACATCTTATATAATTTCGCAGACATTCTACTGCTTGATACGTCTCGAGTCAATCTTTGGTTTGAAAGAGGTTAAACCCATGTGTTTTTTTACAATTGTGTCGAGTAGAAATAAAGTGGAAGCCAAATATAAATTCTGCTTCATACTTCATTCGACAAGAGATATGCAGCTATAGCTGCTTGGCCGATGGATAAGCCACCATCGTTAGCGGGTATCTCTTTGTTAAATAATACGCGAAAATCGTTTTTTCTCAATAGTTTAATCAAGCGATTTGTCAAATACCGATTACAAAACACGCCGCCACTAAGAGCAACTGTATCAAGTTTCGTACCTTCTCTGGCCTGTTTAGCCATCGCCAGAAGGGCGATGGAAAGTGTGTTATGAAACTTAGCTGAAATGATACTTGCATCCTGGCCTTTCTTTATATCATCAACCAACCGTCTGAACATTTTGGATAAATCAAGCTGCACCGACTCCCCAGTTCTATTTATAAGTTCAAAGTCATAGTGTTCTTCAATATCATCCGCAGCAATAGCCTCCAGGGCCATCGGAAGTTGTGCATCAAAATGATTGTAACTGCCCAAGCCAAGCATTGCTGCAACCGCATCGAAAACTCTGCCGAGGCTGGAAGTTTCTACACAATTAATACCCTTGTCGAGCTGCTCCAAAATAATTTGAGATTTGAGATTTGAGATTTGAGATTTGTTGTTTGGCTCATCTTCAATTCGCTCTAAAAGCCAATCAATTTTCTGCAAAGTAAATTCGCTGCCGTATGCTTTTTTTAATAACGATAGAACAGGCCTTATAGCTTCTTTGCTCGCCTTATCCGCGCCGGCTAAATCGTAGTAAGCCAGGTGGCCGAATCGCTCAAATTTCTCAAGCGTTGCTATCATGCACTCACAGCCCCAGATGGCACCATCGGTGCCGTAGCCGGTGCCGTCACACTCGATGCCGATAACCGGGCCGGAAAGGCCGTGCTCGACCAAAACAGATGCAATGTGCGCCCAATGATGCTGAACCTGTATCAATTTTATGCCAGACAGTGATTTGGCATATCGCGTTGAGAGATACGCCGGGTGAAGATCACAAACAACAACTTTTGGCTCAACTTCAAACAACTTTCGCAAATGCTCAATTGAATCGATGTAATGGTGATAGACCTCTGCATCTTCGAGGTCACCGATATGTTCGCTGCAGATAATCTGATTCTGCTTCACGAAGCAAAAGGAATTTTTCATATCCGCCCCCGCTGCGAATATATCCTGCGGAGAGTTCATTTCCATAAAAATTGGGGTGGGGACATATCCTCTGGCTCTTCGCAGCGGCACCGGATTATCATCTATAAAATGAAATACTGAGTCATCGACCTGCCTGTAAATTTCCCTGTTGTGCATTAAAAAGGCGTCCGCAACACAGCCGAGCCGCTCAAGAGCCTTTTGGTTTTTACAAATCAATGGCTCATCAGAGATATTGCCGCTTGTCATCACTAAAACTTCTATCCCCTGCGCAAAAAGCAAATAATGCAGCGGTGCGTAACACAGCATAAAGCCCAAAGTATCAACGCCTTCAGCGACCGATGGGGCTATGGCAGAATCTTCCTTTCTCGGCAACAAAACGATTGGAGCCTGGGGACCTTTTAGAAGCTTTTCGGCTAACCCACTAACAATAGCATATTTTTTTATCCTTTCGATAGAATCTGTCATCACAGCAAATGGCTTGTGGTCTCGTCTTTTGCGCTGCCGCAGCCTCTTGACTGCCTGGTCGTTAAGCGCATCGACGGCAAGGTGGAATCCGCCAATACCCTTTATTGCGACAATCTTTCCAGCTTGAAGTAATCGAGCGGCTTCAACTATTGTGTTCTTGGTTCCTTTTTTTATTGTTTTGCCTTTGCTGTTGGTCAACCAGATTTCCGGGCCGCACGTACCGCAGGCAACCGGTTGTGCGTGGAAACGCCGGTCGGTGACATTAGTATATTGAGCGGCGCATTTGTCGCACATCGCAAATTCCGACATCGTGGTATTGGGCCTGTCGTATGGAATGGTTTTGACTATGGAATACCTCGGCCCGCAATTTGTGCAGTTTATAAAAGGATAGCTATACCGGAAGTCCTCCTTATCGAAAAGCTCGGCAAAGCAATCCCGGCAGGTTGCAATATCCGCAGTTACCTGCGATAGAGCAGAACCCTCAGCATCGCTTGTCTTAATAATAAATTTATCTTCCCCAGTAATAGCAGGTAATTCTGTGACTGTACAGGCCTTTATATCTGCTAATGGCGGTTTATCCTGAGACTGAAGACGGGCTAAAAATTCAGCTATTTTTTCCTCCTGACCCTGCAACTCGATTGTAACGCCTTTTGTGTCGTTATAGACGAAACCGGTAAGGCCCAGTGCCTGCGCTATTCTATAGACAGCAGGCCGAAAGCCAACCCCCTGCACACGGCCTGTTATAAGTATCTTTTGTCTTTTAATCAAAGCTCTTAGTGTCTCTGTTTATTTCTGGCTTATTGGCTGATACTCATCACATTTATGAATTGCCGAGGCAATTGTACATGATTCTGACTGAAAGGCAAATACTCAAGATGCTGGTTACCAATCGCAAAATATTGTTTTCGCGGGAAATTTGAATTGCGTCCCAAGCTATGCTGGTTATAATAAAAGGTTCTAAATAAACCTGTAAAGAATACGCCAGCGGTGCCGTAAGGCATGGCTAAGTCCATTAGCGTAGGGTGCAAAGCAAAAAAACGCTAAACGCTCTCAAATCCGCCTGCCCAAAGTGTTACGGCGGGCAGGTATTATAAAAGGAGATTTACTCATGGCAAGACCAGTAACACTTTTTACCGGACAATGGGCGGATTTACCGCTGGAAGTGCTGGCGGAAAAAGCGGCCGGCTGGGGATACGATGGACTTGAATTGGCCTGCTGGGGAGACCACTTCGAGGTGGATATTGCTCTAAAAGACGACAATTACTGCAAGGCCAAGCAGCAGCTCCTGAAAAAATACGGCTTGAAAGTTTTCGCTATCTCGACACATCTCGTTGGCCAGTGTGTCTGTGATAATATCGACGAGCGTCATAAAGCTATTTTACCGCCGGACGTCTGGGGTGACGGCGAGCCCGAAGGCGTCCGTAAGCGAGCTGCTAAGATGGTTTCCCAGACCGCTAAGGCCGCCAAGAAGCTCGGCGTAAAAATCGTCAACGGCTTTACGGGCAGCTCCATTTGGCACTTGCTCTACTCGTTCCCACCTGCTTCGCCAGCTATGATTGCGGCAGGTTACGATGACTTTGCCAAACGATGGATTCCCATTCTTGATGCGTTTAAAGCCGAAGGCGTGAAATTCGCTCTGGAAGTGCATCCAACAGAAATTGCCTTTGACATCGCCTCGGCTCAGCGAGCGATTCAAGCCGTCAAAGGACACAAGTCCTTCGGCTTCAATTATGATCCGAGTCATCTTGGTTACCAGGGCGTAGATTATGTAAAGTTTATTCGCACTTTTCCCGACCGTATCTTCCACGCGCACATGAAGGATGCCTGGTGGGGCCATGGTGACGGCACGGTAGGCGTCTTTGGCGGCCATACGGAATTCGCCGACCCGCGGCGATATTGGGACTTCCGCTCAATCGGTCACGGCGATATAAACTTCGAGGAAATCATCGTCGCCCTGAATGATATCGGCTATCAGGGACCGCTCTCCATAGAGTGGGAGGACAGCCGAATGGACCGTGAGCACGGTGCCAAAGAAGCTTGTGAAGCTATTAAGAAGGTGGATTTCAAGCCGTCACAAGTTGCATTCGACGCGGCATTTGAGAAAAAGGGGGAATAGTGAATTAGTGAATAAAAGAAATACGATTTGGGGAATTAGAAAATGATAAGAAACAAGAGTATCAGCCGACGTGAGCTACTTAAAAGAGCAACCGGCACAGCAATTGGAGCGATAGCATTTCCGTATATCGTACCTGCTTCGGTGCTTGGAAATAATGGTGACACTGCCCCAAGCAATCGTATTACGATGGGCTGCATCGGAGTAGGCAGCCAGGGCACAGGCAACATGAGAGGGTTCCTCAGCAAGGATGAAGTGCAGATTGTGGCTGTCTGTGACGTGGACAGAAGACACCTCGACAGGGCCAAATGGAGGGTGGACGACGGGTACCAAAATAATGACTGCAAGGCGTATGAGGATTTTCGCGAGTTGATTGCACGGGATGATATTGATGCGCTTTCGCTGGCGACGCCGGACCACTGGCATTCCATTCCGGTTCTAACGGCTGCACGGGCTGGCAAGGACATGTACGGTGAGAAACCTTTGGCTCGAACGATTTATGAAGGCAAGGCAATGGTCGAGGCTGTCCAGCAATACGGCCTGATCTGGCAGACGGGCAGCTGGCAGCGGTCGCTGTGGAACTTTCGTCGTGCCTGCGAGCTGGTGAGAAACGGCCGAATCGGCAAGGTCCATAAGGTCGAGGTGGGCCTGCCAACCGGCAGGTCCGGACGCAACATACCGGTACAGGATGTCCCTGAAGGTTTGGATTGGGATTTTTGGCTGGGCCCGGCTCCATGGCGGTCTTACCAGCAGTTCGGCTGGGACGGACCACACTGGGACTGGCGCTGGATAATGGATTATTCCGGCGGACAACTGACCGACTGGGCGGGACATCATGTCGATATTGCTCACTGGGGATTAGACCTGGAGCACACCGGCCCTACCGAGATAGAAGGCAGTGGTGTCTATCCCAAAGACGGTACTTTTGATGCTCCGACACGGTATAAATTTACCTGTAAGTATGCCAATGGTCTGACAATGATTGTGGCCAATGACCGGCAGCAACCAAAAGGCATGGGGACAGTATGGTATGGTGAAAAAGGATGGATACATGTAGATCGTGGTGATAAGCTTGAGGCCGAGCCTCAGAGCATTCTGGATGAAAGAATCGGGCCAGACGAGATAAGGTTATATGAAAGCAATGACCACATGCAAAACTTCCTGGATTGCGTAAAGAGCCGCAAACAGACTATCGCACCCATTGAGGTGGCGCATCGCTCGATAAGTGTGGGGCTATTGGGCGAGATTGCCATGCTGCTCGGAAGGAAGCTGCAATGGGACCCGGACAAAGAGCGGTTTGTTAACGATGACACCGCTAACCGTATGCTTTTCAGGCCGATGCGCAGTCCGTGGCATTTATAAAGTAAGGAGCAAAAAAATGAACCGATATAAACTGTTTTTGGCGGTTATATGTTTATCATTATTGATAAGCAATCTAACAGCTCAGCAAAGGCAGCGGGGACCCAGTCAGGAAGAAATTGCGAAGATGGAAGAGGCCATGCCGAGTAAGCCCATCGTTGAACCTAACAAGCCGCGGAAACTGCTGGTCTTTAATCTCTGCCAAGGATACAGACACAGCTCAATACCCTATTGGGACAAGACACTTCAGATTATGGCTCAAAAGACAGGTGCATTTAGTGTGGAGATAAGTTCCGACATGGATGTTTTCAAGGCCGACAGCCTCAAGGAATTTGATGCGGTGTGTTTTAACAACACGACGAATCTGGCGCTAAGTCCCGAAAAGACGCCTGATTTATGTAAATCACTAATGGATTTTGTCAAAGGCGGAAAAGGTATTATTGGTATTCACGCGGCAACCGACAATTTCAACCAGTGGCCGGAGGCTCAAGAAATGATGGGCGGGACATTCACTGGTCATCCGTGGACTGCAAATGGAACATGGGCGATAAAGATTGATGAGCCGAACCATCCGCTAATGGCGCCGTTCGCTGGCAAGGGTTTTAAGATAAAGGATGAAATCTATCGAACGGAGCCGCCGCTTTATTCGAGGGACAAGCAGCTTGTCCTGATGAGTCTTGATATGAGCGATGAGGCGACGCGGGAAAAAGCAGAAAAGCCTACTGATGCGGATACCGGCATATCCTGGGTAAAAAGCTGGGGCAAAGGACGGCTGTTCTATTGCTCGCTTGGTCACAACCACCATGTAACGTGGAACCCGTCCGTATTGGAGCACTATTTGCGGGGCATCCAATTTGCGCTGGGTGATTTAAAAGTTGACACAGAACCTAAACCAACACCGAAACCTCAAACCAATGGTTAGTTCTTGAAAGGAATTATAAATGGCGGAGTTACAAGAATTATTAGAGAAAGTAAAGACTTATGACTGGGGCCAGAGCCGTTTGGCGCTGACGGAGGTAACAGAGATAATAAAAAAGGCATACGGCAACAAGAACGAATTGGCAAAGATTGAAAAGTATCTGTTGAATGTGCTCGAATCGCCGTATGCTACGCGGGCGAGCAAGGATTTCGTCTGCAGACAATTGAGTATCATCGGCACAGAACAATCCGTACCTGTCCTGGCCAAAATGCTGACAGGCGAGGAATCCGCCGATATGGCACGATACGCGCTGGAACGGATACCCGGCAAGGCATCAGATGCGGCCCTTCGTGACGCCCTGCCGAAAGCAAGCGGCAAACCGAAGGTGGGTATAATCAACTCGCTGGGTCAGCGCCGTGACAATAAGGCGGTTGATGCTCTTGGCAAACTAATCGGTGACTCCGATGAGACGGCTGCAGTAGCTGCTGCCGCGGCTCTTGGCCGAATCGCAGATGAGCAGGCGACAAAAATCTTAGCAGAAGCCAAGGACAAAACAAGCGGCAAACTGCAAATGCGGATTATGGACTCGTATCTATTGTGTGCCGACCAGCTTGTTACCGGCGGGAAAAAGACCCAGGCTTTGGCCATCTACAAAGAGCTGCAAAAGGAAAACCTTCCAAAGCCCATCCGCACCGCTGCAGCGAAAAGCATGATTACCGCCTTGACCCCGTAAGAAATCTCCCGTCGGCCTTCGGCTCTGAGGCTCAGGCTTGAAGAGAAATAGCCACGGAAAAAGAGAAAGGAAAAATTTCTAACGGGGTTGAAATAAAGTTAATTTTCATCCTTTACCTATATTGTGGGCAACAAGGAAGGAAATGAAAACCGAATATAAGTGCACAAGTGATAAGAGCATAAGTGCACAAGTGCCTGAGTTCCCTTCGACCTGGTTCGATTTCGCTCACCACAGGTTGCTCAGAGCAGGCTTGTGCTCTTGTGTTCTTATGCTCTTTTGCTCTGGTTCTATATGTTTAGCTTCAAATGAGACAACTAATGAAGCTGTTAAAGCAGCGCTCGATTTACTCAAGAGCAGCGACCCTGACATGCAAACCGTAGCTATAACGATGGTAAGGCAGCTTCAGGGCAAAGAAGTCACAGAGGCCCTGGCTAAGGAGCTTTCGAATCTTCCTGCCGCAGGACAGGTGCAATTGCTCTCGGCTTTGGCCGACCGTGGAGATCGAGCCGCCTTGTCTGCAGTCATTACCTCTACAAAGGCTAAAGAGGCCTCCGTCCGTGTGGAAGCTCTGAAAGCATTAGGACAGTTAGGCGACGCGTCAATTGTCACCCTGCTTGCAGAGACCGCAGCAGCCAGCAAGGGCGAAGAGCAAAAAGCCGCCCGCGAGAGTTTATATCTTCTGCGAGGTTCCGAAACTGATAAAGCAATACTCGCAAATGTTCTTTCCACTTCCAGAAATGTCAAAATCGAGTTGATTCGAGCCATAGGCGAGCGCAATATCACATCCGGCGTGGAAACTCTGCTGAGAACCGCACAGGACGGAGACAAACGAGTCCAACAGGAATCACTTAAAGTCTTAAAGATTATTGCTGACCAGAAGTATTTGCCCGCGCTTGTGCAGCTTTTCGTAGAAATAAAAAATGAATCCGTTCGTCGCGAGGCTGAGAAGACTATAGCCGCTGTAGCTCTTAAGATCGACGACAAAAACCGTCAGGCTGATGTAGTACTGGCGGCTTTGCCAAATGTTGCGGATATTCAAAAACGGTGTTCGCTTTTAAGCGTGCTCGGCAAAATAGGAAATGATACCGCACTGGCGGCAATACGAGTAGCTCTGAAAAGCGAAAACGAAAAAGAGCAGGATGCCGCCGTTCGAGCCTTGTCGGAATGGCCTAATCCCAAGCCCATCGACGACCTTGCGACGATAGCAAAGACCTCAGAGAACAAGGTACACAGGATTTTAGCCCTGAGAGGATTTGTGCGTCTTATTGGGCTTGACGAGAATCGCTCAGCCGATGAAAAGATTAAGATGTATCAGCAGGCGATGGAGTTATCCGAGGACGCGCGAGAAAAGAAAATGGTTCTGTCAGGACTTGCAAACATTAAATCGCTTGCTGCTTTAGAGATGGCTGCTTCTTACCTGCAAGATACGTCTTTACAGCAGGAAGCCGAGGTTGCCGTAGTCAAAATCGCAGAAGGTATTTATACAAATCATCCTCAACAAACAAACGATGTTTTAAATAAAATCATCAAAACTTCAAAGAATGATTCACTTCGCTGGAAAGCTCAGGAGATAATAACACAGATTACAATAGCACAAACTAAAGAATCAAAAACACAACCGGAAAAATAACAACAAACGCCGGACCAATCGGCGGGTCTATGGCTGCGGCGGAAGAACTGGAGGCTGACAAAATGATAAACAAGAATTGGACAGGCCGTTCTCGTGTTTTGGCCGAATCGGGCAAATCCGAAAGACACATTTTCAGCTTCGTCTTGTTTTTGGCTTTGGTATGCTGCGTGACTATCTCGATGAGCCGGCCCGCAAAGGCCGCTGAAGTTGATTCCTTTATGGGCGACTGGCAGGGCAACTGGACGATGGCCGAAGGAACCGGAACCGGCTCAGGACCTCTTGTCGCACAGGTTATAGCTCTGGGCAACGGAAAGTATCGTCTGAATCTTCTTCGTGAGTTCGACTCACGAGCCGAACCCATAGCTGTAATCGAAGGCCGGCTTGAAGATACAGAAGTGCGATTTGCAGGCCGTATCCAGCGCGAAGGTACCGAGTCTAACATACAGGCAGCAATCAAAAATAGAAAGTTGGCCGGTACCATTAAAGGACGCAACAGTGAAGGTCAATACGTCTCGGTAGACTTTGCTTTGGGTAAAACCGTACGGCTTTCACCGACACTGGGGGCCAAACCGCCAGCCGATGCGATTGTTCTTTTTGACGGCACAAACTTCGACGAGTGGGAGCCGATAGCTCCGGTATCCAAAGGACTCGTTAGTCTCATCGACATATTAGGTCCGGCAGAAAACTCGGTGGCCTATTTGCGGAGCATGCTTTGGTCCGACCAGCAGCAGAAAGCACATCTTGAAATCGGTAGTGACGACGGAGTGAAAGTGTGGCTGAACAGCCAGGTCGTTCACGCAAACAATACCATGCGTGGGCTCAGAGCCGGTGAGGATAAAGTCGATGTCACCTTGAAGAAGGGCTGGAACGAGCTTCTTTTAAAGGTTACCCAGGGTAGCGGGGGCTGGGAGGCATGCGTGCGGCTGGCCGGGCCGAACGGAGAAATGCCAAACAATGTCAAAGAAATGATATCTGTCGAATTGAGTGACACAGGCACTAACAAATACCTGTTAAAAAATAACGGTTTTCTCAGTATATGGGAGGTTGCTGGGCCGTATCGCGAGGAAGGAAAAAGTGGACGAGCACTTTTTGATGTTGCATTTGCGCCTGAACATCCCGATACCGAGGTTGAAAGCAAAAAGATTAACATCAGCAATTCGGATACAAAAGGCGTTCGCTGGAAACTTGTTGATGGTGCGATGGAGGTCAGGCCAGGCGCAGGTTCTATCGTGACGAAGAAAAAGTTCAAGGACTTTAAGCTGCACCTTGAATTTCGCACACCTTTTATGCCTGAGTCACGCGGGCAGGGACGCGGCAACAGCGGTGTTTATCTGCAGGGCCGATACGAAGTACAGATACTTGACAGCTATGGCCTTCAAGGTCGGGACAACGAGTGCGGTGGTGTCTACAAGGTTGGTGCGCCGCGGGTGAATATGTGTGCACCACCTATGCAATGGCAAAGCTATGATATTACTTTTTTTGCGCCGCGATTTGATAAGGCGGGCAAGAAGCTCGAAGATGCAAAACTGACTGTGGTCCACAATGGCGTGATGATTCACGAAAACTTAGCGGTTCCGAAGCCGACAGAAGCAAGCCCGAATAGTAATATAACTGAACCCGGCGGTATCTATCTGCAGGACCATGGTAATCTTGTACAATACCGCAACATTTGGCTGGTCGAATTGCCCTAAGCCCGCCTGCCCAGAGTTTCTCACGATGGACCAAATGATCGACCGACTGGAAGGTTCGGCGGGCAGGATTCGGTTAGTTAATTGGTTAAATTGCAACTCGATAACCAACTCTGTTTAAGAAGGAATAGAGATATGAAAGAGCGAAAAAAAACCAATAAAAAGCAGGATAAAATGATTTCGCGACGTGAGTTTATTGGTGGTGCTGCGGCAACGATGGCGGCATTTACAATTGTGCCGAGGCATGTGCTTGGAGGTGCAGGTAATGTGCCGCCGAGCGAAAAGCTTAACATAGCCGGCGTAGGCGTAGGCGGCATGGGCAAAAATAATATTAGGGCATGTGAGAGCGAAAACATTGTGGCGCTTTGTGACGTGGACGATGGTTATGCAGCTAAGGTATTCCAGAGTTATCCCAATGCCAGAAAGTGGAAAGACTTTCGCAAGATGCTGGATGAACAGAAGGATATTGACGCAGTGGTTGTTGCTACGCCGGACCATAATCACGCTGTAGTCGCAATGGCGGCGATGCGGCGCGGCAAACATGTGTATGTCCAGAAACCTATGACACGGACCGTCTGGGAAGCCCGGATGTTGACCGAGGCCGCCAGAAAATATAAAGTTGCGACCCAGATGGGCAATCAAGGCCATTCCGGCGAAGGAACTCGTCTGGTATGCGAATGGATATGGGACGGCGCTATAGGCGATGTACGCGAGGTGCATTGCTGGACCAATAGGCCTGTTTGGCCGCAGGGAATTGGCCGGCCAAAGGATACACCGCCGGTACCCAGCACATTGAACTGGGATATTTGGATTGGTCCGGCACCAAAACGCCCATACAATCCCGCTTATCATCCGTTCAATTGGCGGGCCTGGCTTGATTTCGGAGCAGGTGCCCTGGGAGATATGGGTTGTCACGTGATGGATGCAGCTTTCTGGGTACTTAAATTGAAATATCCCGTCAGCGTGGAGGCAAGTCATTCTTACGATGTCCGTGAGATGTGGAAACGAGTTGACAATAAAGAAACCTATCCCAGAGCCTCTCTGATACATTATAAATTTCCCGCCCGGGGTGACATGCCGCCGGTTAAGCTGAACTGGTATGATGGTGGAATATTGCCGGAACAGCCGGATGGACTTGCCCCTGGCAAGCAGATCACAGACCTGGGCAGTGACGGCAGCGGGACTCTCTTCGTGGGCGACAAAGGTCTGTTAGTTTGCGGCTGTTACGGCGGCAGTCCTCGATTGATACCCGAAACAAAGATGAGAGAGTATAAGCGTCCGCAAAAAACGATACCCAGGATAGATGCCGGTAGTGACGGCCATGAACTCGATTGGATTCAAGCTTGTAAAGGCGGCAAACCAGCCTGCTCGAACTTCGATTACTCAGGTCCGCTTACAGAAACCGTCGTTATGGGAAATCTCGCCATGCTCAATCCGGGCAAAAAGCTGGAGTGGGACGGCCAAGCCATGTTGGTTACTAACGACCAGGAAGCAAATGAGTATGTCAAGCCGCGGTATCGCAATGGCTGGTCTCTGGAAATGTAAATGACAGACGAGGGACGAAATATAAAATATTTAGCCCCCAAATCCTTCGACCTGGCTCAGGACAGGTTTATTTGGGGGTTTGCACCCGATTGATAAAAAAGAGGAATATTATTATGAAAACCAAAAGCGCTTCCAAACATAAGGATAAAAAAATTTCAAGGCGAGATTTTTTAGGAAGCGCTGCGGCAACGGTGGCAGCATTTACAATTGTCCCACGGCATGTGCTCGGCGGCGCCGGCAATGTCCCGCCGAGCGGGAAGATTAATATCGCCGGTATCGGTGTGGGTGTAGATGGTATGGGCGCCAATAACTTGAAAGCCTGCGAGAGTGAAAACATTGTGGCGCTTTGTGACGTGGACGATGATTATGCAGCCAAGGTTTTCCAGAGATATCCCAATGCCAGAAAATGGAAAGACTTTCGCAAGATGCTGGACGAGCAGAAGGATATCGATGCCGTAATCGTCGCAACACCGGACCACGCACATGCAGTAATCACAATGGTGGCAATGCAGCATGGTAAGCATGTATATTGTCAGAAGCCGCTGACGCGGACGGTCTGGGAGGCACGTATGCTAACCGAGGCCGCCAGAAAATATAAGGTGGCGACCCAGATGGGCAATCAGGGTCATTCGAGCAATGAGATTCGTTTGATTTGTGAATGGATATGGGATGGGGCGATAGGAGATGTGCGGGAGGTCCATTGCTGGACGGATAGGCCTGTCTGGCCACAAGGAATGGACAGGCCCAAGGATACGCCGCCAGTACCCAGTACATTGGACTGGGATATCTGGATTGGTCCATCTCCGCAGCGCCCCTACAATCCCGCTTATCATCCGTTCAATTGGCGGGCCTGGCTTGACTTCGGAGCAGGCGCCCTCGGTGATATGGGCTGTCACGTTATGGATGCAGCTTTCTGGGCTCTTAAA
>Ga0307438_1001808_pt1 | contig 13088 bp, 17 predicted proteins | sample SalMarWE160110MG_FD_202144 | JGI IMG/M metagenome (GOLD analysis project Ga0307438, IMG submission 202144) | Salt marsh sediment microbial communities from the Plum Island Ecosystem LTER, Massachusetts, United States - WE1603-110 | ecosystem: Environmental > Aquatic > Marine > Intertidal zone >... | reverse complement strand
CACTGGCTAGCAAGTCGGGTGCTCACCGCAACACCTGTCAGTGGAACATAGCACAAAGGTTCTAAGTGCTGCGTCATTCTCGCGCGCCTATCGGCCATCGCCGAGCTTGACAAAGCATGTCCGTTCCGTGTGTCCATTTTCCGTGACGTTAGGACGTGTGCTTTGCACCGGGTCTCCTTGCGGGTGGATACCATACACCCGTTGATTGTATGGCCCTAAGACCTTCCCCTTTTGGGGCCTGCCGCTCCTGTCGCGTGGACAGGAGACATTTAGCCAGCGTAGGCAAGTTCTCCATGACGGCACGTACATACGCAACTTCACTTTCGTTGTCCATAGCCACTTGCTCGACGTGTGGCTCCGTCTGGCTCGGAGATGACGCCTTTCTACCCTTGCTCCCGACGATTGATGACCAGTCGCACGCCGTAGGGCAGCGCTCTCCCCCATCCACCTGGGGGCTAGGAGTTGATGTTTTCACCATTTTGGTGTATCATCTCACCTAGATGGACACACAGTTGTCAAAGTTCTGGCAACCAAAAGGCCGTGGCAACCTTCGGTCGCCTGACCCTTGCCCTCCATCCCCCATCCCCTCGAGTGAGCGATGGTTTCGGAGGAACGGGTCGCACCCACGGCTTGCACCCGACGCGGCTATCGCCGCTCGAAATCGGCGGCCACACGCGCTTTCAGGGTGTCTTGTGGCGAAGGCTCTTTCCCGCATCCGCCGCGCGGGTGAAGCCTGACCGTTGAACGGACTCTCCGAGACAACGTTCGGGTTGGCGGGGTAGGTTTCGCATGCCTACGGGGTGTGCGCGGCTGAGCTAAATCGTTCAAGGCAGAACGGACTCTCCGAGACAACGTTCGGGTTGGCGGGGTAGGTTTCGCGTGCCTACGGGGTGTGCGCGGCTGAGCTAAATCGTTTAAATCGTTGGGCGCGCAATCTACCTTGTCGGCTCATCCCGTGGGCTGAAGCGGCAATCTAGGAGGCACCAGTAGTGGGACGGAAGGAAAGAGAAAGAGCCATCCTGGATATGGTCTATGGGGATGGCGATTTCGAGGAAGTCATAGAAAGCGAAAGCCCTGACTTCCGGATTAAGAAAAAGGGCCAAGCCTTGGCGTTCGGGGTTGAAGTGACGGAATTCTATTGCTCCGAATCCAATGCTAGGGTTCGCAACATAGCGGAGTACGTCACGCAGATACTGACCGAGGAACGCTATCGTCACAAGGATGACAAGACGGCCCTCCCGGTCTGCGTGGCTACACTGGTCCGAGATGGCGAACCTGACCAGGAAATACAGGGTATCTTCCAAGAAGTGCCGAGGGTTGGCGAATACGCCCGTATGGTCGCTGAAGTCATCCGTGGTAAGAATGAGAAACTCAAGGAGTATGCGGCAGAGCTTATCCACGTTAACCTGATCGTCTTTGACACGGAGAGTCTGTTGTTCCAGATTGCCGCCAAGGACTTCTACAGATACTTCTTCACTCCTGACATCATTGCAGCACTCCGCCAGTCGGGGTATCGGGAAATCCACTTGATCACGCGGCTGGAGACCGACCGGTGGGTCTACATTCCGATGAAGCTCGTGCTTTTCCTCTCTGAGCTGTATGTGTTTGATCACATTCTGGTCACTCACTACCCCGATCTGTGCACAGGCGCTGCGGAGGAGTTGAGGTTGTTCGCTCAATACTTGAGGCGGAACGGGATGGGTAGAGTCTGCATCCGTGGCACGGAAAGTGAATGTGAGGTCGTCTGGAGCGGCTACGGAGTGATCATTGCCGCGGATAAGCGGCCAACAATCCACGACTACGCGGACTACCAAATCCCTAGGGATTTCCGTCCAATAGATCTCGAGGCAAAGCCCCTTTTCAATGATAGTGCATTTGACGAGAGGCTGAATGCATTCCTAGAGAGTCATACGTTCACGTGTCAACTTGCTTATGATATCAAGAGCGAGGTTGTCCTGTTGTAGAGTATTCCTGTGTGATTGCGGTGCGCGCCCAACACTGCATGCACCCGACCCGCGCCTTCGGCGCTCCGTCAAATCGCGGCTTTTCTGCATTTGTCGGGAATCATTGTACAATCTGGAGTGACTGCAAATCCGGCGCGGGCGGGTGATGCTGACAGTTAGTGCGCCAAGCGAACTTGGCGTTTCTTTTGGGGTGAAAGTCCCCAATGGGTAAGGTCTAACCAACCACCCATACCGAGTGTTGCAGCTGTTTAGGAAGGTAGTTCAGGAGGTGTGAACATTACCGAACGAAGCGGTTGAGGCGTACACAGGGAACCACATAGCCCGCAAGGGAGACCGCACTCCCCCAAGACTTGATACAGCCTCGATAGAGAGTTAGGGGGCGCAAGCCTCATAAGCAGATGGCGATGGTGTTAACGGGCCAGAAGCCAATACAAAGAGCACCGAGAAACAGGTGAGTGCTCGGAGGGTCTGCCGGGGTCCACGAAGAGCGTGGGATGTGTGGAGAGAAATGCCAGGAACTTGGGAGACCCTGGTGGTTCCTGGACAGCGTGAGTGAGTGGGGCATCTACGCAAGGGAAACGGATGGTGAGCCACAGAAGGGGAAACCCGGAAACTGAAGTAGGCCGGACCCTAAACGTAGATGAGCAAACGCATACGAACGATGGGCCAGGTAGGCTATCCCGCCCGAAAAGGAGAAGGGAAGCCGAAGGATGCCAGGGAGTCAGATCAGCCCATAGTACTCTGAGACGGTAGGGCCGTTCACGTGTGAGCCAAAGGGCTCACTAGGGGAAGGGGCTGACAGGCAGCCATAGCCCGCAAAGGAAACCTTGCCCGGACATGGAGGGCCGGACCAACAAGGCTAACCTCACTGCGGGGAATAGCGAAGGCGCTTCGAAAGAAGCGTTTGCGGAAGCAAGGTTGTCTGAAGAGCCCGGTGCGGGAAAACCGCACGCCGGGCTGTGTGTCCAGCGAAGGCTGGCGTGTTCAGCGGGAGGCAGTCCCGTCGGGGTAAAAGCCAGGAGCCCCGTAGCTTGGATAGCAGGGTGGAGGGAAACCGAAATTCTGAAGCCTATCGACAATGCCATCTGAGGGATGACAGCGAGTCACCAGGCCGTAACGAAAGTGAACGCACAGGTGGCCCCGAAAGTGCAAAGTCCCGGAGGCCGAGCCTGCATCCCGGAGGCGAAGGCAGCATGGGCAGCGGAAGGCTGGCATTGACGGCTGACCCACTCCGGCGGGGTGGTAGCGACAGCATGGTGACAAGGACACGCTAAGCAACTGGAGAAACCCTCCTCGCCCCAGGGAGAAATCACTGGAGAAAGATAGGCCCTATAACCAGTGACACTGGGAAATGGGTCGAAGGCGAGAGGGTGGCGGATGGGTCCGTAGTAGCGATGAACCGGGGTAATGCCTGGGGAGCGAAGGGGCCCTGCTGTTGGTAGTTCCTCTAACAAAAAGGGAGGCAGGGACGAGATGACAAAGGCGTCCATTAATCTGCAAGACCTGAGACGGAGGATATACGTCAAGGCGAAGGCCGATTCGGCTGGAACAGATGGAGTAGGAAGTGGTTGTACCAAGCGCCAGGACTGTATGGAGACTACCAGGTGCGGTACTACCAGAATCCGAAAGTGCTGCCAGCGCGATAGGTCGCATAAGCCTCGACGAGAAGCCAACAGGACAGCCCAGTGCGGGAAATCCGCACGCTGGGTTGGACGAGGCGGGAGCTGGAAACGTGGCTATGGGAGCTGGACTGAGGCCCACAACGAAAGGCGTAGAAAAGCCACCTGACCCTAAAGCGCGCGCGCCTGCTCTCGACCCTACCTGGAGTGGCGGTGGGGTGGGCGACCGCCTCGCCGACCATAACGCACCCGACTTGGCTAATCTCGCGCCAAAACAACATCTCCACACGCATTGTAGTTAGCTCGTCTGGCGGAAGTGCTCACCACGCATCCGCCAAGCGGGTTATGCGGGTGCCGTTATGCGGCCTTTGAGACGACGTATCTCAATATCCACGAATAGGCAAGGAGGGCAGAATGAGGCGCAAGACAGATCTGATCACCTTTACCCTTTTAAGCGGACTGGCAGCTGTGGTGACTGTTTTTGTCCTGGCTAGGTCGGATGTGCGGGCCGACCCTGGCATTCTCTATGTGGCCCCCAGTGGGGACTGTGGCGGAGGCACAGCCACTCCTTGCTACGGGGGCGTGCAGGAAGCAGTAGAAAATGCTACTGATGGAGACGAGATTCGCGTGGCCTCTGGCACATACACCGACATTTGTGTACGTCCTCGCAGGGACGTTACGACTACTGGGGTTGTTACCCAGGTAGTCTACATTAGCAAGACTATTACCATCCGAGGTGGCTATACTACCGCCAACTGGAACATCTCTAATCCTGTCACTTACCCTACTACGCTGGACGCAGGGGGGCAGGGACGCGTGCTCTACATCACTGGCGATGTCAGCCCTACCGTCGAAGGCCTGCACATTACTGGCGGACGCGCAGATGGCCTAGGAGGAGATGACTATGGGCTTGATGTTGGAGGTGGGGTATATGTGTACAGGACCGCTACTACACTCAACGACAACACCATTATCTCTAACACCGCCTATAGAGGCGGTGGGGTGGGGATATACCAGAGTGCTGCTACACTCAACGGCAACAAGATTGAATCCAACACTGCTGGAAGCGGCGGTGGCCTGTTTGTGACCTATTCTGGCTACGGCGTTGCTCCTGCCACACTCAGCGGTAACACTATAGTCTCCAACACTGCTGACTGGGGTGGGGGAGCATCCCTAGTCAACAGTGATGTCGCGCTTAGCGACAACACCATTGTTTCCAATACTGCTCACTCCAGTTGTGGTGGGTTATCTATATTGTTCGGCAGTAACGTGTTCACTGGTAATACAATTTCCAGTAACATCGCAGAGGATGATGGCGGGGGGCTATGCTTGAGTGTAAGTAACGCCCGATTCAGCGACAACATTGTGGCCGCCAACATTGCTGCAGACGACGGTGGGGGGGTATATCTAAAAGACTACAGCGATGTCACATTGGTCAACACTGTCATCGCCGATAATCGAGCTGGCGGGAGGGGCAGCGGTCTGTATGTTTCTCGCTCATCTCCTCATTTGTTGCATTCCACCATTGCTCGCAACACTGGCGGCAATGGCAGTGGGGTCTACGTTACCAGCACCATGTTGCCCAATAGCAGCGTTGTCCTCACCAATACTATTTTAGTGAGCCATTCCGTGGGCATCGCCGTCACTAGCGGCAACACAGTCGCGGTCAATAGTATCCTCTGGCATAACACACCTATCACCGTGTCGTGGTCCATCACATCCACAGTAACAGTGCAGAATCAGCACGAGGGTGACCCAGTCTTTACCCTTGACGGCTACCATCTGGCTACAGGCTCAGCGGCCATTGACAAGGGTATAGATACAGGCATATCCGCCGACATAGACAACCAACCACGACTTCGCAGCCCCGACCTGGGTGCCGATGAATACTGGCCACCTGGAGCCCCTAGGTATATTCACTTGCCATTGGTACTGCGCCTGTACGTAATACCTTGAAGAACCTTGATAATGGGCCAGGGTGCATTGACAGCCCTAAGACAGAACTTTTGTTTGGGCAGCAAGGTCAGTTTTTGCGTAGGGTAAGGGGGCCGCATAACCCCCGCTGGTGTGTCCTGAAAGCTGTCGTCTGCTAGCCGGTGGAAGTCCGGTCGCGGTAATGGTCAGGCAGCCGCGTAGCAGGCAACCAGTGGAATCGGGTAACTGATTGTGTTGAAGCGTTGTATCCTCCTGAGACAGGAGAGCAAAACCGCAGCCCGTAACATTAAGTGAATCTTGCAGCGTCGGAATGTTAGCCCCGAGAGGGGAACAAGAGGGAGCCGAGTTTGTCAGCGAGAACGAAGGCCAAGGAAGCGGTGAAGAACCTGAAGGGGCAGCCGCGAGGGACCCTCCGGCGTAGGGAGAGTGGGATGTGGTGAAAGTAGGCGACGGAACAGGAGAGGTCTCACTTGGTCGGTGGTCCACGCGCACCGTAACCGCTGGTATAAGAAGAAGCGCACGCCGCTTGCGGCTAAACAACGAGTTCATCCTGCCAGCACGCCGGCACTGGGTACTGGCCGGTTGGCACCCGCCGCAGGAATGAGCAACTGGATTCACCCCAACAACGGCGGCACCCGCGCCGTCAGGCCATGCAACTTCGCCTGGAGCAGCGTGAGGGCGGAGACGAGTGGGTTCAATGGCACCATCATCACCGGCGTCACGCCCATCAAGCGGGCCTGGTAGCGGGTGTTGGTCATCAGGTCGTTGTGCTCCGATACCCGGTAGATGTGCCGGCCGGGGTAGCGCTGCGCCAGCGCGCCCCCCACCTCCTGGCACGCGCACGGGCCCACGACCAGGATGTCGCCCGGCAGGCCGTCCAGGTCGGCCTCCTCGAATCCAGAGCCGCAGACCAGCGTCCAGCCCTTCTCTCCTCCCGGCTGCCGGGGAGGGGTGGGGGAGGGATAGTCGTTGTACAGCATCTCCTGGATGCACTCGGAGTTCCCCCGGCAACCTTCGACACACGCCTTCGTGCGGCCGATCACCCAGCGGACGTCGGGGTGGAAGCGGCCCAGTAACGTATGAGGCAGGCGTTCAGTGAAGCGGCTCAGCCCTACGCCGCGCACGTCAATGCGCGTGAGGTTCCCCTCGCCCAATCCCCACTCCGCGCACAGCCGCAGGTGCTCGACCTCCTCCAGGCTGTAGCCCAGCACCCGCGCTCCCACCACGTCCACCGCCAGCGTGTCTGGCCCGCCGATGAGGACGTTCATCGGCACCAGGCACTCCTCCAGCAGCGCCGTGGGCGGGAAGTGGCCGTGGGCGGTAGCGTTCAGCCCCTCAATGATGCAGAAGTCGGGTCGAGTGAGCCGGTAGAGGGCGGCCAAGCGGCGGTGGAGGGTGGCGTGGGTGTGGCGATCCATCCGGTCGGCGTCCACGGGGAAGGCCTGCTGGTTCTTCACCCCCAGCGTCACCGTCGCCATCGAGTGGGTTTTCAGTTTGGGCAGGCTCAGGTAGACGTTATCACCCCGGTTGATAACCTCGTCCCGGAGGAGACGGGGCACGCGGATGGGGGTCTCCTCTCCCTCCAGCGTCACCTCAACGGTGGGGCCTTCGTCCAAGTAGACCGACTTCGCTCCATAGCGGCGGCAGATGCGGTCGTAGCCGCTAACCTTGAAGACCAGGCGGGTGAAGTTGCCGCCCGTGCAGTTTTCCATCACCGCCAGGCGGCTGTAGCCGTGGTCACGCAGGTAGGCCAACAGAGCATCCAGCACGCGGGGGTCGGTGTGGGTGTGCGGGGTGAAGTGAATGCCGTTGGGCTTGACGTAGAGGGTGCCGCCGCGCGGCGGCAGTGCCTGCCGCACCCCGCCGAAGGGGGTGAAGACTTCGTCCAGGGCCTCCTTCAGGCCCTGGGTTGTGTCGGCGATAACGACGGTGGTCATCACGAATCTCCTTGCGTTCACGCGGGAGCGAGGCGTCACCTCGCCCCTACATCCCTACGGCCTTTCACGCGCCGAGTGTAAGGGGGTTAAGCAGCAAAATGTGGTGGTTCAGGAGCCGTATCCAGGCGACCTTTCTCGATCAGCTATACCATTTCGATGAGCACGATGCCTGGTATGAGAACCTGGTGAAGCCCCAAATCAGCCTCGCGGAATATCTGACGTACAGCCTGTGACAGCCTGGGGTCGTTGGTGAAGTGCCAGTATAAGGCATGAGTGTCTGCTACGTACCGGCTCACGGTTCATGCTCTCCGAAATTGCTCCACATCTCGCGCCGCACTTCTGCAATGTCCTCATCGGTAATCGTGATGCCTTCCCACAACCCGCCCAGGGCTACCGGCTTGTAGGGCGTTTGCTGAAATGGTGGCACGCTATTGCCTGCAGGGTGATGTTCCAGTTTGTACTGTAGATAATCCAGGAATGTGGCGACTTCTGTCAGTGTTTCCTCTGGAAGTGTATCCAGGATCGTCACCACTTGTTGTTTTAATTCAACCCGAGTTTCCACAATCTCATCTCTCTATCCCGTGCCAGACAGTCTCCACGGCGAAGCATCCGATTGTGTACGTACCATCTCGCTCAGCATGCACCTCCGAAACTGTGAAAACCGTTGATGCCCCTCACATAATCGCATTGTACCACACGTTGCGGGTTTGGGCTATGGCAGAGTAGGAGGGAGATCAACCTGGAGGTCATCTTCGCCCGCGAGAATGAGGGGACGACCAGCCCCCTGGGTTCGCCGCCTGTGGTGAGCGAAGTCGAACCATCGGCGAAGTCCCCGGCGCTGGCGGTAGTCCGCCGTCCGCCCCTGGCGGAGGTGAGGCCGGTAGACCCTGCCACGTATCGGCAGGAGGCGATGTTCTAGGAGGGAGCGTGGCTATGCCGCTCCCTCTTTTGGAATAGAGACTAGATGCACATTGGGTGCCAGGCAATGTCATTAAGTTAAGCAACTGTGGAGGTGCGACGCACTTCTTGGCCTGTGAAAACGACAAAATATGCAGCAAAAGTGCGATAGCAGACTTGTTCAGGGCAGCGATGGAAGTGCGTCGCACCTTAACTTAATGACATTGGGGTGCCAGGAGGTGAAACAATGCTTGAGATGTTACACAGGTACTACACCGACCACGAGTTGGTGGTGCTATGCCAGGACTGCGACCGCAAACGCCGTCAGGCTCCTTTGAGCGTGACGGTCTTCCATCTGGCCCGGGAGGTTCACTTCGAGCCTCCCCGGGCCTGGTCGGTTCAGGCCCGCTGTGCCTTCGTCTACCACGAGGGTGGGCCGTTCGCGGCCGAGGCCGGCCGGTTGCTTCACGCCGGTGGAGAACCCTGAGGTGGTAACGCTGGCCACGCACTTGACCTAACCCCCCGGCCCCCTTCCCGGCGAGGGAAGGGGAAACCCCCCTCCCCGCTTCGGGGAGGGGCTGGGGGAGAGGTCATACCTGGGCGAAGCGCTCAACCTGCGCTACCTGCACCGGGTTGGGGCGGATGAAGGGGCGCACCTCCTGGATGCGTGCCCAGGCCTGGTCGGGTGTCAGACCGGTGCTGACCAGATAGGCGGCGGCCATCACCGCCGCGCGGCCGACCCCGGCCCCGCAGTGGACGTAGACCCCGCCGCCCTGCGCAATCTCCTCTGTGATGAAGGCGACCCCATCGCGCAACTGCTCCAGCGTCGGGGGGTTATCGTCCACCGCTGGCAGGTACAGGTAGCGGGGTGGGGCGATGCTGGCGTCATTGTCGTCGAACTCGACCCGCATATTGACCACCGCTGTGATGCCCCGCGCCGCCAGTCGGGGCCATCCGCGCCGCCGGTACTGCCCGCCCACGTGCAGTTGCGGCGTGATCTGGCTCACGCCGCGGATGGGCGCGCCGGTGATGATGCGCACTGCGTGGTCAGCCGCCCACAGCGCCGTCACTCGCAGCCCCTGTTGGGTGAGCCGGTCCCACAGGATGTGTATCCTTTTGGTGATTTTCCTCGAAAGCCTCATCAACAACCTCAACGTCGCGACCTCACACCTCAATCAACTCGTACTCCCGGCTGCCCAGCCCGATCTGCGCCGCCGCGTCTACGTGCAACTGCCCATCCACGCCCAGTGCCTCGGCCAGGATGCGCTGCCCGGCCTTCAGCCCCCGGTACTCTGCCAACGATCCTGGCAGCGGCACCCGGTTATTGATCAGGTACAGCGCCGCCTGCTCTACCGCAACGATGTCCCTGGAGGCCAGGATGCCCTGGTGCTGTACGAGAGGGGTATCGGCCATAGGCATGCAGTCGCACTCCGGCTGCACCTCCAGTACGAAGTTGAAGTACAGCACCATTTTCTCGATCAATCGTTCCAGTCCGGCCACCTGGCTGGCGCTGTAGTCCCAGCGCTTCGCCCGTGCCGGTGCGAAGTAGACCTTGCTGCTCACGTCTTCCCTCCTGGCACAGACCATCTGCGGTGAATTGCCTGCCTGCTGCTCGTGTCATTTTGGCAGGTATGCTATCACTACAACGAGACTTCGCGATTCCATGTCATTCTGAGCGACCAGAGGGAGCGAAGAATCTCGTTTTGCAGAGTTGGACCGCCTATCGGAAGCGAGATTCTTCGTCGCTTCGCTCCTCAGAATGACAAAGTCTCGTTGTAGTACTATGATACTCTGTAGAATAGACTTTGGCAAGGAGGCAGCATGGATATTGCGGTTAAACAGTTGCCCCGCACCGGCAGGCTCCAGATTGATATCCGTGTGTCGGCCGACGTGAACTTTTCCGCGATTGCAGCACGTCGCCGGGTAGGCCGGTTTGTACTGACGGAATCAGTTACCTGATGCGTGGTGGTGAGCCTGATTTGGTGGTCACGGACCGCATCTACTGGCGTGTGCCAGTGGTACTTACACTCCCAGGACACGGCAGTGTGGGGTCCGTTGGCACTATTGATGTGGATGTCGAGACAGGTCAACTACACGTGACTCCCGAATTGATCGCGGAGATACAACAACGTGCCACAGACCTCGCTGACCGTCGAACCTCAAGTTAGCGGCATTTCCTTTCACAGACAAATGCAGCCTGCTGGCTGCCTGGCCGCCTGCGTTGCAATGGTGCTGAATTATCTTGGACAGTCACTCCCTTATGCGAGACTGCTGGCCCTGTTGGACATTGCTATGCACACGACATGAGCCCCACCCTTCTCCCAGATGCCTATGGCGCCGACACCTGGAACTGCTCCAGGAACGCCGTATTCCCGCCACAGGTCAGGTTGACCCGTTCCAGTTCGGGCCATGTGTACAACGCGACGGCGGTCTGATAAGTGCCTGGTACCAGATCCTGGGGCACATGGACGTCGAACCAGGTGATGAATTTATCACCCGCTCGCCACTGGATGCTGTCAAAGCCCGGTCCATCGGACTGAGCAGCAACCTGATTGTCCATTGTGAGCAGGTAAGTGCCGACGTGATACACGACTTCCGGCGGCTCCGCTTCAACCGACCAGGTCAGGGTCAGGGGCAACGTAGCGCCGGGGCGGATCTGACCGCGCGCGTATTGCGTCAGTACGACGCCGTTTATCCACGTCGCCAGGTGTGTTTGTGAGGCAGCCTTTTCCGCGAGGCTTGCCCGGGCGCCAGCGGGAAGGTCGTAGAATTGCCAGGTTTCGCCCGGAACGTGGACCGTCGCCTCTGGGAGTGGTGTGGCGGCGGTCGCCAGCCACGTTGAAGCCTGGTTCCCCGGCAGTGCGTCCAGGTAGACCGCGCAGGGTGCGGGCACAGGAACCGCGAGCCGGCCATCGGTCAACAGAACCCGCTCCGGGAGGGTGAACTCGCGTAGTAGCGCCAGGCGCGACTGCTCAAGGTTGTGCCCCGTGGACACGACGACCAGGTCGCATGCGGGACGTTCGGCCAGCAGTTGGCGAGCCATCTGGATCGCAGTGCGGATGTGTCGGATTTGCGTCGGCTCCCTACTCTGGAGTCGAGTATCCTGAAACTGCAAGTTGAAGGCGCATTGCCACCCCACCAGCACGAGCAGCGGCAATGGTAGCATCGCCCATGCCGCTGTCTGGACGGCGCGTCGCGCTGTCTGTTGGTGGATTTGGAGAGCGAATTGTGCAAGGGCGTGTTGTAACCCATCCAGACAGATGCCCATCAGCATAAAGTGGGCTGGCAATTGGCTGATCAGGTAGAAGATCTGCAAGTAGTGCGACGAGCGCAGATAGAAGAGGATCGGGATGACGAACCACAACAGTATTATGCCGAAGCCGGCTGTTTTCTGTGCGGCCTGCGGGTCATGGCGGCGCTGGATGAACGTACGAACACCTATCCCCAGCGCGTAGACCAGGGAGAGCCCCATCAGAACCGTCGCCAACCCGTCGAATTGCGCCACGTAGTTGGCGGAGTTGAGCAATCCCTGGGCACGCAGCAGGTCAACGCTGACGAGGATGGAGGCAATGCCAAGAGGAGCCGGCTCGCGGGCAAGTTCCAGCATCGCTTTCACGTCGGCCCAGCCAACCCCGCTCTCATACAACAGGTAGGGCACGTATGAAAGAACGAAGATGCCTATGCCGGTGCCCATCGGCCATACCCGAAGTCTGCGCCAGAAGAGAGCAAAGATGATGCCCATCGTCAGCAATTGCGCGCTGGACCCCGGATGCACCTGCGTCATACAGGCGGCCCAGACGAAAGAAAGGATCAAGTAAACAGGACGCTGCTCGACTGCAAAGTAGAGCAGCAGGCAGGCGAGCGTCAGGGCCGAAAAGACGGGCATCATCGTCTGGTTCCAGATGAGTTGACTGTAGAACACGCTCCACGGGTTGACCGCGAAGATCAACATCGTCCAAAAGGCCGCGCGCTGGCCGAACAACTTATACACTGACCATCCAGCGGCGGCGACGGCGATCATTCCCGAAATCATCGTCAGTACTGCGACGCTGAGAATGTCAGGCCAGATGCGCAGGGCAACAGCGTATAGATATTCGATCATCGGCGGGTTGATGGTGCCGATGGATGACTTGTTGGATGCCAGAGGTATTGGGCCGCCATTTACCCAACGCATCGCCGTGTTAAGCGTAAATGCCTGGTCAGACCAGATACCGGTGGTGTCCAGGCTGCGGATGCGCAGGAAGAGCGCCAGCCCCAAGATCAGGGCACATAGAGCGATTTCGACGAACTGTTTATGTCTCTGCATAGTTGCTCGTGTCACGTGCTTCCGGTCTCTTCGCCGCAGCGTTGGGAAGCCTATTATACCGCACCCTGCACGAGCCGAGAAGTTGTGCCTTTGGCCCGAAAGTGCTACAATTCCAACAACTACCCAGGTGGTGGGCGAAGGTCTCCCGACCGAGCCCTTTGCGCGGTCAGAGACCTGCGGCGAACGAGGGCTGAGATGTTGTTACCAATTTCAATGATTTAATGGACAAACGACAAACGACAAACGACGAATGACCAAAGAAGTGGTCACAATCGAGACAGGTGGGTTCGCACATTAAGGAGCCAGCAATTCCCGTTTTGGCTTCTGATTTGAAATCTGCGAGCATTTCCGTATACTTGGAGCAAGAGAAACGCGATGGGAACCAGCTGGTTCCACTTTGGTCTCAAGGTCGGGAGAGTTTTCAATGGCA